>VTLG01000697.1_pt1 | contig 36433 bp, 52 predicted proteins | sample 4694571 | NCBI WGS metagenome assembly VTLG01 (sample SAMN12604809, study PRJNA352737) | marine metagenome | biome: ENVO:00000447; feature: ENVO:00000209|ENVO:00000569|ENVO:01000036; material: ENVO:00002151; isolation source: viral sequences binned using virsorter ...
TGTTTAAGGAGGACATGATCTCTGATGGAATCGAAAATTGCGTTCAGTACATACATAATTTTAATCCTGAGAAATCCCAAAATCCTTTTGCTTACTTTACGCAAATTATACATTACGCATTTCTCCGCAGAATACAGAGAGAGAAACGTCAATTAGAAATTAAGAATAAGATCATTGAAAGGTCAGGATATAATGAAGTCTTCGATGATAATAATACGATTGACGGAAGTAATTACTCAGATTATAATCAGATTAAAGATGCTGTACATTCTAAGTTACGTAACTGAATGGAAGTAATTTCTGTTAGACATAATGCAAGAGTTTTGATAGGAGATTACACATTTGCTGATAAACTTAAGAAGGAAGTTTTATCTAAGTTAAAATATGCAAATTCTGTTCCTCAAGAACATAGCAACGTAAAAGCATCTTTTCATACTATTTGGAATTGGGAGTGGGATAATATTATTTTGAAAAATTTTCGAGATTATATTGTTAATGAGGTTGAAACCATATTTAAACCTGGTGCAACATCAGATGGGAGTAGACAAAGAATATCATGTAAGAGTGTTTGGGCAAATGTTTATGAGAAGGGTGATTATGCTCAATCTCATTGTCATAAACCATATGATTTCAGTTTTGCATATTTTGTAAAATCAAAATGGTATCATTCTCCTCTTGTTTTTACTGCTAGTGGAAAAAGAATACGTCCTAAAGAAGGAACGTTTGTTGCTTTTCCTTCATATCTTGTACATCATGTACCTAAGCATAGATATAATGATACAAGAATAACTATATCAGGCAATCTTCAGATAGATCGAAAAGAAGTATGAAAATAGCAATAATTACAGATCAGCATTTTGGATGTAGGAAGAATTCAAAACTTTTTCATGATTATTTCTTGCAGTTTTATAATGATATTTTCTTTCCTACTCTAGAGAAAGAAGGTATTACCACGCTTGTGGATATGGGTGATACTTTTGATAATCGAACAGGTATTAATTTTAATGCCTTAGCATGGGCAAAAGATAATTATTATGATCGTCTTCGAGATTTGGGTATAACTGTTCATACCATAGTAGGAAATCATACAGCATATTATAAAAATACGAATGATATTAATGCAGTAGATTTATTATTAAGGGAATATGATAATGTAAAAGTATATGCGGAAACAGAAGAGGTTAAACTTGGAGATTTGAAAGTCCTTTTTGTTCCGTGGATTAATAATGAGAATGAGAAGCAAACGTTTAAGAAGGTCAATAAGACTAAGTGTGATATTGTAATGGGTCACTTGGAGTTAAATGGGTTTAAAGCCACTGCAGGGCACGTTATGGAACATGGGATGGAGACTACTCCATTTGATAGATTTAAGAGAGTGTATTCTGGTCATTATCATTGTAGATCGGTTCAAGATCCAGTTCATTACCTAGGCAATCCTTATGAGATGTTCTGGGGTGATGTGAATGATACTGAGAGAGGATTTCACCTTTTTGATACACAAACCCTAGAGCATACTCCTATTAATAATCCATATAGACTTTATTATATCATTTATTATGAAGATACTCCATATCAGACTTTTGATACTAGAAAGTATGAAAATAAGATTGTAAAGATTATTGTTAGACAGAAATCTGATGTATCACAATTTGAGCAGTTTGTTGAAAAGTTATATGCTTCTAATGTAGCAGAACTTAAAGTGGTTGAGAATTTTTCTATTCAAGAATCAGAGGATTTTGAAGCATTTGAGTCGGAAGATACTATGTCAATTCTTAATAGATATATTGAGGAGGCAGAGATTAATCTTGATAAATCTAGAGTTCAAAAAGTTCTTATGGATGTTTATCAAGAGGCATGTGAAGTTGTATAATGTATATTCTAACTATTCATGGTAAAGAAAATGATGGTGCATATTCAGTTCAGGATGATGAAGGAGAACATATCCTTTATCTTTTTGAGAGTGAAGATGATGCTATTAGATATGCTATGATGTTAGAAGATAGTGGAAGTCCAGAAATGCATGTTATTGAGGTGGAAGATGAGGTTATGATAAAAACTTGTGAAGTTCATGATTATCAATATACAGTTATAACTCCTAATGATATTGTAGTACCTCCGGAGGTTGGTCACGGATTGTCATGATAATATTTGAAAAGATTCGGTGGAAGAATTTTCTTTCTACTGGTAATCAGTTTATTGACGTTAATTTTAAGACTACTGATGAGGCAAGATTTGCTAAAAATTCCACTACTCTTATTGTAGGAACTAATGGTGCTGGTAAGAGTACTATATTAGATGCATTGACTTTTAGTTTGTTCAATAAGCCATTTCGTAAGATTAGTAAACCACAGTTAGTTAATACAGTTAATGAAAAAGATTGTGTGGTTGAAGTAGAGTTTTCTGTTGGTTTAACTAGTTGGAAGATTATACGTGGTATTAAACCTAATATTTTTGAAGTGTGGAGAGATGGAAATTTGTTAGACCAATCTGCTTCTGCAGTAGATCAGCAGAAATGGTTTGAGCAAAATATTTTAAAGATGAATTATAAGTCTTTTACTCAAATTGTTATTTTGGGTTCAAGTACTTTTGTTCCTTTTATGCAATTAACTGCTGCCAATAGAAGGGAAGTTATTGAAGATCTTTTGGACATTAAGATTTTTTCTTCAATGAATAATATTATTAAAGAAAAGATTAGAGGGGTTAAAGAAGAGTTGAAGGTTTTTGAATTAAAGAAAGAATCTCTTACTGATAAAGTCAATATGCAAAAAGAATTTATTGAAGAGATAGAGGTTCGAGGTAATGAAAATATAGGTAAGAAGAAAGAAAAAATTACTCAATTGTTGCAAGAGTCAGATGGTTATCGGTTTCGGAATGTGGAAACAGAGAATGAAGTTGCAGATCTAATAAAAGAACAGGAAAAAGTTACTGGGGCTACTGATAAGTTAAGAAAGTTTTCGGGATTGAAAGGTAAGATTTCTAATAAAGTAGCAACGATTACTAAGGAGCATAAGTTCTTTACTGAAAACTTAACATGTCCTACTTGTACTCAACCAATTGAGGAGGAGTTTAGAATAAATAAAATTGACGACGCTCAAACTAAAGCAAAGGAGTTGCAGTCTGGTTATAAAGAACTAGAGGAGGCAATTAAAACAGAGGAAGAGCGAGAGCGTCACTTTACAGCCCTATCGAAGGAGATTACTAAATTAACGCATGGCATTTCTAAAAATAATACTGAGATCGCTGGATGTCAACGACAAATCGGGGATCTGGAATCGGAAATTCAAACAATTACCGAACAACTTGCAAACAGAAATACTGAGCATGACAAGTTAGAGACCTTCAAGGACAATCTTAAAACTACATACAACGAATTATCTTCACGGAAGGACACCGTAAACTATTACAATTTTTCGTATGGTTTACTTAAAGACGGTGGAGTTAAGTCCAAAATCATAAAGAAGTATCTACCGCTGATAAATCAGCAAGTCAATCGATATCTTCAGAAGATGGACTTCTATATAAACTTCAAACTTGATGAGGAGTTTAACGAAACCGTACAGTCCCCTATTCATGAGGATTTTTCTTATGCTTCTTTTTCGGAAGGTGAAAAAATGAGGATCGACCTAGCACTTTTGTTTACTTGGAGAGAAGTTGCTAGAATGAAGAACTCTGTAAACACCAATCTTCTTATCATGGATGAGGTATTTGATAGCTCATTGGATGGTATGGGAACAGAAGAGTTTCTTAAAATAATTCGTTTTGTTATTAAGGATACAAATATCTTTGTTATATCTCATAAACCTGATATGCACGATAAGTTTGAGAGTATGATAAGATTTGAGAAGGTAAAGGGATTTAGTAGGATGGTTGAATAGTGCCTAGTTTTCGTCATGAACCTAGTAGTAAAAGATTTTTCTTTGCTCATATTCCTAGAACTGCAGGAAGATATGTGGAGGCAAATATTTTAGGTAATGATAATCAAATTGTATGGGATGATGATTGGGAAGGGTTGGGAATAGGTCGTAATGTAATGAACATGTATAAGAAAGTGGAGTTAGCACACTTTCATAAGGAGTACTATGAACAGTACTTGGATGTGGATGGTATTCCTCATTTTTCAATTGTTAGAAATCCTTTTGATAGGTTTATTGGTGCATCGATATATTTAAAGAGATTTTATGGAAATGATATTCAGGAGTTGATGGAAGATGAGAATATGTTTTTTCAGATGTTGAATATGCCTTTGACAGGTGCTGTGAATTGGTATAGACCACAAGTGGATTTCATGACGGAGAAGACTCATATTTGGAAGATGGAGGATGGGATGGGAGAGAATTTCTTCAGTTGGCTAAGTGGCATAGTCGATCTTGATTTAAAGTGGGATCCTGATATAATGTATCCGATGCACTCAGATGAGGGCAACAAACTGGAGAAAACAGATAAACTTATAGATAATCTTAGAATCCTTTACAGGAAAGACCTTGAAACATTCTATCCCGAATTGGCAGCATAATTCTGGGAAACTGCCTAAACGAAAACTTAAACCCCAGGCATTACGTCAAGCAAAGGCAAGACGAAGAGCACTCGTGAGAAAACTCAGGGGTGCTTTTTTTAATTGTATAAATAAATTAGTTTTGTCAAGAATTAAGATGACCGCACTGATTGATCCTAAAAAATATAGTGAGACCGTTGACCTATTGAGGTCATTTTTTTTGTCTAAAAATTTTCTTGAAGTCCACACACAAAATCGTTTAAGTATCCTTGCTGCTTGTGAAGATCCGGAAACTGTAGCAACATATAACTATGGTGGTAATATTTGGCCACTACCACAGACCGGACAAATGTGGTTAGAATATGAATTACTTTCCAACCCTTCAGCAGAAGGGTTTTTCTGTGTCTCAACGTCATATAGGGCAGAACCAAACCCTGTAGAAGGAAGACATGAAACTATCTTTCCCATGTTTGAGTTTGAAATGAAAGGTGGTGTTAAAGAACTTGAAGCAATGGAAATTGAGTTGTGTGAATGGTTGGGAATACCATTAGATACAGTTAAGATTAAAAAGTATGATGCTTGGGCAGAAGACTATAAGGTACGTGAATTAGATCACGGACATGAATCTGCTATAGGTCGTGGTATGATTACTGATTTTCCTGAATGGACCTCACCGTTCTGGAATATGGCAAGGAACGATGATGGTACAAGTAAAAAGATTGATGTTATACTAGGTGGTATGGAAACCATAGGCAGTGCTGAGAGGAGCACTGATAAGGAACAGATGAGAGATACATTTTATACCATCTCTGATGGACAGTATGCACAACTCATCATTAATTTGTTTGGTAAGGAAAGAGTAGAGAAAGAACTCGAAGAGTTCCTCTCCTTTGATTTCTTCCCCAGAAGTGGTGGAGGTATTGGTATGCAACGTCTAATGTCAGCCCTATCCTAGGGCTTTCAATGTGAGGTGGCGAAACGGTAAACGCTCTAGTCTGTTTAACTAGTGTTCCTGGCGGGACTTGTAGGTTCGACTCCTACCCTCACAGTTTAAAAACAATATTTATGTATGATTAGGTATCAACATCATGACTATCCCTTTGCTTCTAAAATAAACTTTAAACTATATCAAGAGATTGAGGATAATTTAGATCATTCAGTAATGGGAGGTGGACGTATTACTTCTATGGATCTTCATAGGAGGGGAATAAAAGAGGTGGATCTTATTGTTCAGTGGATAAACAATTTAATACCGCAGATAACATATAAATTTACTCAAGGTGGTGATGATTCTGATAAAGGTGTAGGTTTTAGTAATTCATTTGAGATTGAAGAATTGTGGGGAATACTTTATAATAAAGGAGAAGGTGTTGTTAAACATAATCATTTTCCTTGGTGTATGTCATTTTGTTATTTTGTAAATGTTCCAAAGAATTGCGTTCCTTTTATTTTGGAGGGTAAAAGAATAAAACCTGTTGAGGGTAGGATGATTGTTTTTCCTTCTTTTTTATATCATTGGGCACCTCTTTCCAAGTGTGATAGTAGATGTGTTATTGCAGGCAATATTAAAACTAGTTTGTAGGTATAAACTCGTAGGCATTTATTTTTGTAAAACCGAACAAGTTTTGTGTTGATATTCTGACTAAATAATAATAGAATTGGAGAACAAGATGTAACCAAACCTTCCTTGGTTATGGTGTTCAATGTACAAAATGGAGGTCATCAATGCACAATCTAGTATCCTATAATCAATTAGCCGGTTGGAAAGGTAACGTAGTAGAGATGGAAAGTCAAGATCACGAATCGGCGATAAATGATTATTTTCAGTGCCTCACAGAGTGCGATGACAATGCGAATGTCTGTCGTAGGATCTGTAAGGAGGTTCTGATTTAACAATTAGTCCAATTAAAAAACTGTCATAACGTCCTCCTTTTGGGGGACGTTTTTTTGTATAATACGTTCATAACAAATAAAATCAATGGCAGTCAAACAGGAAATTAAGGCTACTCTTGCACGGTTGCTTGCTACGGAGGATATTATTGTAGAGCATAAGAAGGTTGAACAAGCTTCTTTTAATCCTTGGTCTCGTGTTCTGATTTTGCCTCTATGGGAAAAAGCTAGTAATGATGTATATGATATGATGGTTGGTCATGAGGTAGGACATGCACTCTTTACTCCGGATGATGAATGGTGGAAAGAAAGAAATATTTCTAAACAGTGTGTTAATGTAGTTGAAGATGCTCGTATTGAAAAATTGGTGAAGCGTAAATATGTTGGTATTGCAAAAAATTTTTATAAAGGATATAATGAACTTTATGAGCAAGACTATTTTGAAATAAATGGAAGAGATCTTAGTACTTACGGTTTTATTGATCGTGCTAATTTATACTTCAAGATTGGTTCGCAGCTCGATTTGGTTTTTTCGGCTGCTGAAAAACAGATTATCACTTTAATTAAAAATGCCGAAACGTTTGATGACACCTTATCCGCAGCAGAAGCGTTACATACTTTCTGCCAGCAGGAGCATGAAGAGAGTAAAGAAAACAAACAGAAGGCTCAACAAGATTTTCTCGAAGACCTTAAAGATTCTGGGGATAGTAACTCTAGTAGCCCTAGCGATCATATTGATTCCATTCCTGACACTAGCAGCAGTCCTCCTGTGGAAGATAGGATCGATACTGTTGATAGCACTTCTGGGGTGGATGATTTTGATCCTGTTGTAGAGACAGTTGATGCATTAGAGAATAATATTAAGAAATTAATAAATCAAGATGGGGTTGAGAATGTTTATATTGAGATTCCTAAGGTTAATTTAGATACCATAATTGTTAGTAATGAAAGAGTTCATGAAGAGATTGATACTTCTTTTTCTGAACAACATTCTTCTTGGCAGTCAAAATTGAAGGTGCCAATGAATCTTTATGAAGAAGCAGATGGTGAATATTATAAATTTAAAAAAGATGCTCGAAGAGAAGTTAGTTATCTAGTTAAAGAATTTGAGTGTAGGAAATCAGCTAGTGCTTATGCTCGTACTGCAACCAGTCGTACTGGAGTTCTTGACACTACCAAGCTTCAGACATATAAATTTAATGAAGATATTTTTAAGAAGATTAATGTTATTCCTGATGGGAAGAATCATGGACTTATCTTTGTTTTAGATTGGTCTGGTTCTATGCAGCATGTTCTTACAGATGCTGTTAAGCAACTTTATAATTTGATTTGGTTTTGTAAAAAAACATCAATTCCTTTTGAAGTATATGCTTTTACTAATGAATGGTCTGATCCAGATAGGTATGAGTTAAAATCTCATTATGAAAAGAAAGAGGGGGTATTTAAGATTGATGAAAGATTTAACTTGATGAATATCCTTACAAGTAAGGTCAATCTTAAAACTTTAGAGAAACAGATGATCAATATTTGGCGTCTTTCTGTTTGTTTTAGGAAGCAGATGTATTATACTTATCCTTCACGTTTAATTCTTTCAGGAACTCCTTTACACGAATCATTAGTATCTCTTCATCAAATTCTTCCACAATTTCAAAAAGATAATAAATTGGAGAAGGTTCAATGTATTATTTTAACTGATGGGGAAGCAGAGGGAATGCCTTATCATGTAACAGTTCAGAGAAGTTGGGAGTCAAATCCTTATCTAGGATGTCGTAATATTAATCCTCATAAATGTTTTTTACGTGATCGTAAGTTGGGTAAGATTTATAAATTTGGATTTTATTGGCATACATTTACTGAGATAATTCTTAAAAATTTAAAAGATAGATTTCCTTATACTAACTTTATTGGTATTAGAGTATTGACTCCTCGTGATGGAAAGTCTTTTATTAGAATGTATGGAAATGATGAGAAGGCTCAAAATGATTGGAGGAAAAATAGAAGTTTTATTATTAAAAACTCTGGATATGATGCATATTTTGGATTGTCCTCCACAGTTCTTTCTGAAGATGCTGAGTTTGATGTTGATGATGATGCAACCAAGGCACAAATCAAAAAGGCATTTGTTAAGTCATTGAAGACCAAAAAACTAAATAAGAAAGTCCTTGGGGAATTTATTGAATTGGTAGCATGACTGAAAAATCTTACGATGATTCCAATTGGAGAGAGGAGTATAGGGGTTATACTTCTAGTAAATATGAGTTAGATCTCTTAGAGAATGGACCTAAGAGTCTTGCTCAGTCATGGATGATGGGTGCATTGCATAATAAGTGGAAGAAGATGAAAGGATATAAAGACCCAGAACCACCTGATTGTCAATCTTCCTTAAAAGAATGGGAGCAGAGTATAAAAAAATATGACTGATATTGAGATAATTGATAACCATTTATCAGATTATTATTGTGATAGTATATTTAAAGCTGCAATTAGTAAAGATTTTCCATGGTATTATGTTCATAATTTGAATGATAGAGATTATTTGGGCAATTATTATTTTAGTAATTGTTTAATAGATAATTTTAGAATGAGAGAGAGTGGATCCTGGACTCCGATCATGATGCCTATCATGGATAAATTATCCATTCCTTTAAACAGAGTTAAGAGATTGAAGATAAATTTATCTACTCGAGCTCAATTTATAGATCGTCATCAACCCCATTATGATTATCACAAAGATAGTGGATTTATAACTTATCTTTATTATGCTAATAGTTGTAATGGATATACTGGATTTCCGGGAAAAGGAAAAATAAAATCTAAGAAAAATAGATTGGCAATATTTGATGGATCTAATCTTCATTATTCCACTAATTGCACGGATGCAAATGCAAGAGTGACAGTCAATTTTGATGTTGTGGCAGAATAATAAGTGTCTATATATGCATAAAAATTCTATGTTTTCGACTATAATAGATCTATTGAAACAAATCAACTATGCCCTTTGCCATTAAAATGACTGAAAAGGAAATTATTGAGGCTTTAAAACTTAATTACGGCACAGAGTTTACTGCTGCTGATGTCAAGGGATTTTGTGCCATGAATGATATTGCTTATCAAACTGTTACTAAGAAGATTGAACGATTTAAAGTTGGTCGGGGTAAGTGGAATTTGGAAGTGACTACTAGAGCAGTAGAGAATATTGAGAATTCTTTTGCTGCACCTGCTGTTGAGCCTAAATTAGAACAGAACCTTACACCAGAAATCGATGATACCTTCGTCAAGTTTGGTCCTTTTGGCGATCTTAAGGCCATTCTCAAAGCCGGTTTGTTCTATCCTACGTTTATCACGGGTCTTTCTGGGAATGGAAAAACCTTCGGAGTCGAGCAAGCTTGTGCTCAACTCAAGCGAGAACTGATTCGTGTCAACATCACAATCGAAACCGACGAAGATGACCTTATTGGTGGGTTTCGCCTTATTGATGGTAACACTGTATGGCATAATGGACCAGTTATCGAAGCACTGGAAAGGGGAGCTGTCCTCCTTCTAGATGAGATAGATTTAGCATCTAATAAGATCCTTTGTTTACAACCTATCCTTGAGGGTAAAGGTATTTTCCTTAAGAAGATTGGTAGGTTTGTAAAACCTGCTGCTGGATTTAATGTAGTTGCCACTGCTAACACTAAAGGAAAAGGATCCGACGACGGTAGGTTCATTGGTACTAATGTACTTAATGAAGCATTCCTTGAGAGATTCCCTGTAACCTTTGAGCAGGACTATCCATCACCCAATATAGAGACAAAGATTTTAGGAAGAGTTGCTGCTACTCTAGGTGTAACTGATACTGATTTCTGTAAGAGACTTGTTGATTGGGGTGACATTATTCGTAAAACATTTTATGATGGTGGTATTGAAGAGATCATTAGCACTCGTCGTCTTGTTCACATTCTACGTGCTTATTCCATCTTTAATGATAAGATGAAAGCAATTCAAGTTTGTGTAAACAGATTTGATGATGAGACCAAGCAATCGTTTCTTGAACTTTATGATAAGGTAGATGCAACGGTGCAACTTCCTGTGGAGGGTGAATGAAAAGAAAGATAGCAGTAGTGGGAGCAGGAAATGCTGCATGTATTACTGCTCTACATTATTATTTTCATGGTAAAGATCTTTTTGATATAACCTTATATCATGATCCTACTTTACCTCAAGAAAGAGTTGGACAAGGTTTTACTGTTGGAGTATCTTCATTAATTGGGAATTCGTTAGGTATAGATTGGTATGATAATCCTATAGCAGCTACCTTTAAATCTGGTATTATGTATGAGGGATGGGGAAGTAAAAGAGATAAGATATTTCATAGCTTTCCATTACATCATATGGCAATGCATTATTCACCTACAAAATTATCTAGGGTAGTATTGGATTCTGGTAAGTTTAAAGTTATAGAAAAGAAAATAGATGATCCAGAAAGAGAAATAGATTCTGATTATATTTTTGATTGTAGAGGTAGAAATAATAGAAATAAAGATGATTATGAACCTATTCTTAATCCTTTAACTTCTGTTCTCTTATATGAGAAAATGGAGGCGGATCCTAATTTACATTATACAAGGCATGTTGCCACTCCTAATGGATGGACTTTTGTTATTCCTCATCAGAATAGTGTGTCTTATGGTTATTTGTATAATAATACTTTAACATCTAAAGAAGATGCGATAGAAGATTTTTTAGAAAGATTTGAACTACCTGAAATTGACGGACAGTTGGATTTCGATAACTATATTGCGAAAAATATATTTGTGGGTGAAAGAACTATTTTGAATGGTAATAGATCAGGATTTATAGAACCTATGGAATCATCAGCTGCTGATATGTATTTGGATATTTGTAGATATTCCTGGAATTGGATAGTGGGGAGGGAGAAGAGAGATATAACTAATATGAGAATAAGAAAATTAGTAAAAGAAGTTGAAACTTTTATTTTATGGCATTATAAAAAGGGATCCAAATATAATACTCCTTTTTGGAAGTATGCTAGATCTCTTCCTTTTAAACCCGATTATAGGTTTACAAATCTGTTGAAGAGAAGAACAGATTCTGAGGAAAGATACGGTAATTGGACTTGGAGAGCATTCGACATTTGGAGGAGAAATACTTAAGTGGTATGACTGATTTTCTAATTGACAAGAAGGAGGTTTAATGTTATGGTTAATGCGTGGAGTTTACTTTATGAAGAACTTAATGGAACGATGGACGAAACCTACCCAATTAAGGAGGATGTCATGACTGGTATTCGGAGTGATGTGGTTGTTTTAGGAGGAGAAGAAAAATCTAAGTATTGGTATGATTATGATAGAAACGGTAATAAAGACGATCCATTTGAAAGTACAGATTCGGACCAAAGTTTTTGGGAGGAGGATGGATTTAGTATAACTGGTAATCCTACTGGTGGTGCAGATACTATTAGTTTTGCATCAGGTAGTTACACTTATGGTGCAGCTGATACGGTTGCTTTCACAGGATCTCATCTTTTTGGTGGCATGGGTGAAGATCATATTTCCTTTACTGGAAGTGCTGGTACTGCATATGATAAAAATGAATATTATGCTGCTGGATATGATCCTTATCCTACCTTAGGAGGTGTAGATAGTCTTTCTTTTGATAAAAAACCAAAACCTGATTTAAAAGGAGCATCGGTTAGAAAATATCAGGAAGATAAGAGCATGAAAGATCTTGCTGATTATGTTTCTTCTACCTACCAGGGACATTATACCAATGACAATTCTGATGTTCAGACTCTTGATCTTATTCATTCTGTAGGTGATGCAGAATCTTTCTGTCGATCTAATGCTATTAAGTATTTGAGTCGGTATGATAAGAAGGGACAAGCAAAACGTGATATACTAAAGGCAATGCATTATTGCTTGCTGTTATATTATTTCAGTGGCAACTCAAACAATGAAATTACGACCCGTGGTTATGAAACTTTCTGACAAAACACTTTCTGTTCTTAAAAACTTTTCGACTATTAATCAATCTATTCTTTTTAAGCAGGGGAATAAACTTCGCACTATGAGTGTGATGAAGAATATTCTTGCTGAAGTTAATATTGATGAGGAATTGCCTCAAGATTTTGGAATTTATGATCTCAACCAATTCCTTAATGGATTAGGTCTTCATAATAATCCTGAATTGGATTTTACTAATAGTAGTTATGTTGTGATTAAAGAAGGAAGATCTCGTTCTAAGTATTTCTTTGCTGACCCTAATGTTATTGTTACTCCTCCTGAGAAACCAATTACTCTTCCTAGTGAAGATGCTAGTTTTGAATTGAGTACAGATCAACTTGACAAACTTCTTAAAGCAGCAGCAATTTATCAGCTTCCTGATTTTTGTGTTGTTGGTGATGGTGAGAAGGTGAAGTTAGTTGTTCGTGATAAGAAGAATGACACATCTAACTCATATTCCATTGAGGTTGGTGACACAGATAAAACTTTTACATTTAATTTTAAGGTAGAGAATATTAAAATTATTCCTGGTTCTTATGATGTTGTAGTATCTCAGAAACTTTTATCCAGATTTAGTGCTAAGAATTATGATTTAACATATTACATAGCACTAGAACCGGATTCTAGTTATGAGTAATGAATCGTTTACGGTTTTATCAATAGATATTGATTGGTGTCAATCACATTTTCATATAAAAAAATTAAATAATTTATTTTATAGTAAGATTGCTCATGCTAAGAAGATAGTATTTGGAAGACACCATCATCAAATTATTCCACATATTATAGATCATAATGATATTATATTGCATAATTTAGATCATCATCATGATATTCAATATGAAGATTGGCAAATAACAGATATTGAAGGTCCCAATCCACATATCACTTGTGGTTGTTGGGTGGGAGCTTTAATGTATTTTCAAAAGATAAAGGAGTATTATTGGTATAAAAATCTTAATTCTCATGTTGATTTTTCTGATTGGATGCAAGAGGTGATATGGAACCAGAATAATGGAAGGTTATCTTTTTTTCTTGAGGATGAGATAGATAAGGCTGAAAAAATAGAATCTTACGATTTAATATTTGTATCGCAGAGTCCAGAATATATTGCGCCAGGACAAAATAATTCCACGGCTTCATTTCCTCTTCTCTGTCTTTATGAAAGTTATTTTGATTGCTGTCAGGTAGTTTTTCCTTCAAAAACATCAACATCATCTATTAATCCTAATTTAAAAAATGTTCCTATTACTATTAGGAGGACTAAGGAGTGAAAAAATATGAGAGATGAATTCCTTTGGGTTGAAAAATATCGACCTAAGACAATTGAAGATTGTATTCTCCCAGAAACAACGAAGAAGACTTTTTTAGATTTCCTAGATAAAGGGGAAGTGCCTAATTTGCTTCTTGCTGGGCCTGCTGGATGTGGAAAGACAACAGTTGCTAAGGCACTATGTAATCAATTAGGAGTTGATGTTTATGTTATCAACGGATCAGATGAAGGACGGTTCCTCGATACCGTCAGAAACAATGCAAAAAACTTCGCATCAACAGTTTCCCTCTCCTCTGATAGTAGACATAAAGTCATCATCATTGATGAGGCAGACAACACAACCCCCGATGTCCAACTCTTACTCAGAGCATCTATCGAGGAATTTTCAAACAACTGCAGATTCATTTTCACCTGCAACTACAAAAACAAAATTATCGAACCCCTCCACTCCAGATGTGCCGTCGTTGAATTCGGAGTCAAAGGAAGAGATAAACCCAAACTCCAAGCAGAATTCTTCAAGCGACTTAACGGGATCTTGGACACCGAGCGGATTCAAAGTGATACGAAAGTCCTCGTTGAACTCATTAACAAACACTTCCCCGATTGGCGTCGCATTCTCAATGAGTGTCAAAGATACTCGGTGGGAGGTGAGATAGATGCTGGCATTCTTGCAACTTTTACTGATGTAAACACTCATGATCTCGTTAAAAACCTCAAAGAAAAGAACTTTCCGGAAGTACGTAAATGGTGTGTCGATAATTTGGATAATGATCCTACTGTACTTTTGCGTCGCATTTATAATGCTCTTTATGAATCCCTCGTTCCTTCTACCATCCCTGCTGCTGTTCTTATTCTTGCTAAGTATCAATACCAGTGTGCATTTGTTGCGGACCAGGAAATAAACATGCTAGCTTGTTTGACAGAACTTATGGTTGAGTGTGAATTTAAATGAAACCAATGAAAAATGATTTTTATAGAGTAGTAGCATCTACTCCAAGCCGTGATCCATATCCAGTATATAAGTATTGGACAGATCCTAAGGAATGGTCCTGTAATGGAACTGTCTCAATATCTTGTGAAGATGGGGTAGTTCATGTTAAAATATTTGAAAAAGATTCTATTAAGATACATGAACTCACTGTTGAGGGAACTGGCCATCTTACAGAACAATTAGAACATCCTGATAGACCATGAGTAAATTTATGACTAGTAAAGAAAAAAAAGAAAAGAAAAGACATCAAGTTAAATCTCAATGGTATTATATCTTCTGGGGAACTTGTACAGTGGCAGTATGTGCTGGACAGTTATTTGTAGGAAGTGGTTTTCGTAGAATGGCAGAAAGTTTTGAGAGTATATTAGATTCTCCCATTCAATTAGATTTTGGTGTTCCTCGTTATCGACATCCTATGATGGCTCCTGATGCTTGGGAAGATGGATTGATGCGTCCTACTGATCCTCCTCAACGAATATATTAATGACTGAAGAAGAATTAGAAAAGGAACGTCATATTGATGATGATTGTAATGTAGTTGCTCATTATTATAGAGCAAAGATGATGCATCCAGACATTCCTTTTTATCTTCAGGATGAAAGAGGTCAGACATTTGAGTTTGGGTGGAGTTTAATATACGATTATATCTCTAATATATCCTATTATCCTGATTGGTGATGAAAAAAATAGATCCAAGTGAATATATGGTTGATGGGTGGGACCGTCAAGGTACACCCAATTATGTGAGAGGATCTCGTCATAACAAAATTGGTATGACTATTATGTGGACATATTATGTTCTTATTATTTTTATGGTTGTGAGATTGATATGGGTGTTAAATCAATGAAAGCACTTAAGACACCCTTAAGATATCCTGGAGGTAAATCTAAAGCTATTAAAACTTTATCTCCTTGGTTTCCTCAGGTAGTGTCTGAGTATAGAGAACCTTTTATTGGAGGTGGATCTATTGCAATTGATTTCACAAAATCCAATCCAGATGTTCCTGTCTGGATTAATGATCTATATGTTCCTCTTTATAACTTTTGGATACAGTTAAGGGATAGGGGTGAAGAACTCTCTGAGAGGGTGCGAGAAGAGAAGCAGAGAACTCTTGATGAAGGAGAGAGGGATAAAGTAACTGCGAAAGCAAAAGAACTCTTTAATACTTATAAGGAAGAGATTGATACCTATGATGACTTTGAGAAAGCAGTAGCATTCTTTATAATGAATAAGTGTAGTTATTCTGGTTTAACAGAGAACAGCACTTTTTCACAAACAGCATCTAATTCTAATTTTTCTCTTGTGGGTGCAGATAAACTTGCACAGTTTTCTGAGTTAATTAAAGAATGGAAGATTACTAATATTGATTATTCTGAGGTAATGAGAGATCATGGTTCTTCTGATACGTTTATATTTTTAGATCCCCCTTATGACATAAAAGATTTTTTATATGGTAAGAATAGGGAGATGCATAAATCATTTGATCATGACAGATTTGCTAATGATGTGTATAATTGTATTCATAAGTTTATGATTACATATAATGTCAATGATAGACTAATGGAACTCTATAAGAATTATAATTTAAAAGAATGGAAGTTGAGGTATTCTATGGCTCATCGTGGTGATAAAGGGACTACTGAGAATATAAAGACAGAATTATTGGTTACTAACTATTCTATAGTTCCAGAGACTCCTTTGGAGTTGGCATTAGCATGAATATAGTTTTTTATTCTTATAAGAAAAATAGACATGAGCATATCAATACTCATGAATTAAAACGTCTTGAGCATAGTATCCGTTCACTAAGGGAGTTTAATAATGAAATACCTGTTTATCTTTTTTGCGATGACCCTGCTCTTATTCCCCCTTATTTCCGTTTTCACTATAATGTAAATGTTTTACCTTTTGAGGAGCAGGTAAGACATGGAATGTTATTCATTTATAAATGGTTCAATCTTCAATTTTTTCAAAAGGATGAATTTCAAAAAGCTAATATTTTATATCTAGATTCTGATACTATATTCTATGGAGATGTTCAATATCTTTTTGACCATTATAATTATGCAGAAGTCTTTGGTAGAGAGGAGTTTGGTTTCCGTCATGATCCAAATATAGGTGGTGGAAAGAATATTAGAAAGGCATTAGATTATGTGGATCATTGTATTAGGGATGTGGGTGGACATGAGCAGGTCTATAAGTATTGTACTGGAGTGATGCTTTTTAATAATGGTCTTCATATGGATCTGATAGATCGTCTAGGAGAATTGGTGGAGTTGATGTTTAAATTAAAGGATGGTAAAATTCCTTATCCTGTTCCTAATCCTCGCATAGTTGATGAATATGCTTTATGGGTTATATTGAGTCGCATAGGTGCTTATGGGAGTCTCTTTGGGGTTCAGGATGTCACTCAGGGGTATATCGAACAGAAGCATGAGGAGTTCTTTAACCCTATTGTTATTCACTATACTACTAAAGGAGAACAGATAATGGCTGAATCTGATGAGAGATTTAGTAATTTGTTGAGGGATGTTGATGAGGTAAGTGAAGATATTGATCCCTATCATGTATTATGATTGCATTAGTTATTGCACTTCCAGAGGAAGCAGAAGGGATAGATGGATATCCCATTTATTTGAGTGGATGTGGTAAGGTCAATGCTACTATTGCTACCATGAAAGCAATTAATGATGGATATGATTTTATTGTTAATTTTGGATCTGCTGGATCGGTAAGTGATATTAATGGTTTAGTAGAGGTGACAGGATATGTTGATAGGGATATGGATGCTAGAGCATTAAATTGTGAACTTGGTCAAACTCCTTTTGAGTGTGGTATAATGATAGGTGCTCCAGGTGTTGTATGTGGGACAGGGGATAAATTTGCAATATCTAAGCCTGAGATTGATTGTGACATTGTGGATATGGAAGCTTATGCTATTGCTAAAACCTGTCTCAAACAAGAGATAGATTTTAGAAGCTTTAAATATATTTCTGATAGTGCTGATGAAAATTCAGCTTCTGATTGGGAAGAAAATATTCATAAAGGAAATACTCTTTTTCAAACATTACTTCATCATGAATTTAACTAATTACATAGACGAGATTCCTAATTTTCCAAAAGATGGAATTCTTTTTAAAGATATATGTCCTTTGTTGAGAAGTCCTGAAGCTTGGACATTTGTAATACAACAACTAGGATTTTTTTGTGAGGAATTGCAACCAGATTATATTGCGGGTATTGAGTCAAGGGGATTTATTGTTGGCAGTTCTTTATCTACAGCAGAAAAAATACCCTTTGTTCCAATTAGAAAAGGTGGTAAGTTACCAGGAAATGTTATAGGAGTTGATTATACTTTAGAGTATGGTCAAGATAGATTAGAGGTTCAATCTAATATTTTTAAGGGTTCTAAAGTATTGTTGGTTGATGACCTTCTTGCTACAGGAGGAACTGTTAAAGCATCTTCATCTTTAATAGAAAGAGCTGGTGGTAATTTGGTGGGATGTGGGTTTATAATAGAATTATCTTTCTTAAATGGGAGAGAAAATATTCCTAATGTTCCTATTAAATCATTAATTAATTATGACTGAATTAAAGGATTGGTTGAATTCAATTAATTTTAATAAGGAAGATTTATCAGAAGATATAAAAGATTATCCTCCTTATATTATTAATCGTTGTCTTTCAGGACATTTTGATTGTGTAATGTTTGCTAATGAAATGAATAAATATCCTAATCTAGATAAGGATATGCAATATTCTTTTTATCTAAATACACTTAGGAAAAAGAAGAGATTTTCTCCCTGGCTCCGTAAGGATAAAGTCACGGACCTCCAAAGTGTTAAACAATACTATGGTTATAGTAATGAGAAAGCTTCTCAAGCACTGAAAATTTTATCAAAACAACAACTGGAATACATTAAACAACGACTTGAAACTGGAGGAAGACAATGACTAGTACGGTAGAACCGGAAGTCAAGTGGTCTCAAGACCAAATGGTGGAAGTAACTCTTAATGAACCTGATGACTTTCTTAAAGTGCGTGAGACTTTAACACGTATTGGAGTTGCATCAAGGAAAGAGAAGAAGCTTTATCAATCTTGTCACATCTTGCATAAGCAGGGTAGATATTATATTGTTCATTTTAAGGAACTCTTTGCACTTGATGGGAAACATGCTAATCTCACACTTAACGACGTACAACGTCGTAATCGCATTGCTCGTTTACTTGCTGATTGGGGACTTATTTCAGTAGTAAAACCAGATTCAGTTTCGGATATTGCACCTCTTAATCAAATTAAGGTGTTGGCCTATAAAGATAAAGGTGATTGGGTTCTAGAGCAGAAGTATAATATTGGTAAGAAAGGCAAGTCTCAAGATGCTGATTAATTTTTTTACTGGTATTTACAGCTATACTCTTGTATGTTATTGTTTTAGAATAGCTCTTGGTATTGGATGACGGTTAACCCCACTACACTTTTTTGCGATCTGTGCTATAAATAGGTATGGATGCCTTCGGGGTCTACAAATCACAAACTCGCTTAGTAAAGGAGCTACAATCATGGGCACACTAGCCAGGTATCATGCTGCCAATCTTCCAGAACTCTTTGAGAGGATTAATAGGAACAGCATAGGATTAGATGATTATCTCAATAGATTTTGGGATAATACTACTACAGAAAATTATCCACCATACAATTTAGTACAAATTAGCAATGTCGAATCCAGGCTCGAAATCGCCCTTGCGGGGTTTAAGAAAAATGAAGTCAAAGTCTATACAGAGTTTGGAAAACTATATGTACAAGGCAAGAAAGAAGAATCAGAAGGAGATGGAGAATTTGTGTACAAGGGATTGGCACAGAGATCCTTTGAAAGACAATGGACGATCTCCGAGGATTGCGAGGTACGACAGGTCAGCTTTGATGACGGACTCCTCGTGGTTAAATTGGGAAAAATAGTTCCAGAGCATCATGCTCGTAAAGAGTATCTCTGATATGAGGGGGGTTACAACCCCCTTTTTTTATGTTATAATATTTTTATGGATTACAAATCTTCTGGAATTGATATAGAAGCAGGTAATGCTTTTGTAGAAAGACTTAAAGAAAAAGCTCCCAGTATAGGGGGCTTTAATGGTGTGTTAAGGGTTCCTTCTGGATATGAGAAACCTGTATTGGTATCTGGTGCTGATGGAGTTGGTACAAAAATAAACATAGCAAAGATTTGGAATGATTATACAACCATAGGTGAAGACTTGGTTGCCATGTGTGTTAATGATGTAATTTGTTCTGGTGCTAAACCATTATATTTTTTAGATTATATTTCTACTGGTAAGGTGGATGATAAACTAGATCAGATAATGGAGGGTATTATTAAAGGATGTGAGATAGCAGAGATGGAACTCCTAGGTGGAGAGACTGCTGAACATCCAAGACAATGGGGGTATGATCTTGCAGGATTTTGTACTGGTATAGTAGAAGAGAATGAGATAGTAGATGGGAGACTTGTGAAACCAGGAGATAAAATTGTTGGTTTACCAAGCAGTGGTCTCCATAGTAATGGATACAGTTTGATTAATGATATGTTATTCAAACAGAAGATTTATTATAGAGATGTGCCTGAGTTACTTAATCCTACTATCATCTATGCTCCTATTATTGAGAAATTATTGGATGAGATTCCTATTCTTGGGATGGCACATATTACTGGGGGTGGTATCCCTGAAAACCTCCCACGTTGCCTTCCAGAAGGTCTCAGAGCAGAGGTAGATTATACTTCCTGGGAACGTCCTGAGATCTTTAATATTATTCAGAAGGCAGGTGAGATAGAAGAGGAGGAGATGAGAAATGTATTTAATCTTGGAATAGGATTTTGTTTGATTGTTCCATCAGAGATTGAAGTTGATGGAGTTATCGGAAAGGTAACTAAATAATTTGGAATATCATGTAACAAATGGCACAACAAGAAACTATTAAATTTACTATTAGGCAAGATGGCACTGTGACTGAAACGGTTACGGGTGTATCTGGACCAAATTGTGAAAAACTTACTGAACGTATCGAAGAAAAACTTGGAGTGGTTTTATATAAAGAACCAACTGCTGATATGTATAGAAGTGTCGTTGAACATGATCATGTTTCAGTTTCATCTCAAGAGCAACATTTCCCAGGACCCTAATGTCACACTTTACTTGTATTAAAACTAAAATTAAAGAACGTCCTCAATTGATTGAAGCATTAGAATTAATGGGACATGATATTCAAGAGAATAAGCAATTGGTTATTGCTAATCCAGATCATGGAGAAGGACATCCAGAATTTGTTGCTGATGTTGCCATAAAGAATGATATTGGTTTTAGGTGGAATAAGAATACAGAAAGTTATGAGTTAGTTGCTGAGCTCGATGCTTGGGATTTAGATGTTCCTGTAAATAGGTTTATTGACAAACTTACCCAACAGTATGCTAGAATGACTATACATTCTACTATTAAGGAAGAAGGATTTGAAGTCCAAGAAGAATGGGAAATGGATGACAATTCCATTGAATTAACAGTTACACGTTGGATCTAACTTATGACAATTAAATTGGTATTATTAAAATCAGGTGAAGATATTATTACCGATCTTACTGAAATGCGTGTGGGACAAGATGAAGAAAGTAGGGTTGTAGGATACTTCTTTGAAAAACCATGTGTTATTAAAATGAGAAATCCTCAAGCTCTTCCTGAGGAGCAGGATGGAAATACTCAGAAAGCAGGATATGAGGTTTCTCTTTTCCCCTGGTTACCCTTAACTCCAGAAACTAAAATTCCTGTGGCTGCCGATTGGCTAATTACTATGGTAGAGCCTACTGCTAAATTAAAGGAAATGTACGTTGAGGACGTAGTAAATTATGGAAAAGACGATAAAAATACTGGCACTGTCCAGTAATCAGACTCTAATCAGTGAGATAGTAGAGGTTGCTGCTATTGATATTGGAGCACCTGATTGTAAATTAATTAATCCTTTTATTCTAACTTCATCTGAAGAGAAGATAACTCTTGAGGAAGGTGTGTTGGTATTAAAACCATGGCTACTTAATGTCACAAAGGATGATGTCTTTATGATTAGTTCTGATAAGATAGTTACTCTGTGTGATCCTACTCCCACTTTACTTGAAAAGTATCTAGATCTTACTAAATGAGTTCCTTTTATTATATTAGAGATATTAAAGATCATCATATTAATAAGGAAAAAATTCTATCTGTAGCATATAATCATGCAGTTGTATATGCATCATCTGGGTATACCGAATGGAAAAATTTTGATATAAAGGACCGTTCTTCTATTATCAGCAATACTGATTATAAACTTCTTGAAGATACTCCACATTTACAGGATCGTTGGGTTAAATATGCGTTTTCAGAAAGAGATTTAAAAGAATATCAAGAGTTTCTTTATCATAAATTTAAGGTTAAGAAATTATTTACTAATATTTCATGGTTTAATCAATACTATCCAAATTCTGGATCAGAGCATTGGTGGCATAATCATTCTCCTGAAGATTTGACTAACATATATTTTGTAGAGTTGAAGGATAAATCTTTAAGAACTATTTTAAAACATCCTAAGACAGGGAAAGAAATTGTTCCCAAAGTAAAGGAGGGACAAATGTTGACATTTGATGGTAGAATAGAACATATGTCACCACCTAATCACACATCAACTAGGAAGACTGTTATTTCTTTTAATATTAGATTTTTGAAATGAAATTTTATACTAATGTTCAATTGATCGGTAACCAGTTTTTGGTTAGAGGGGTTGAGGATGGGAAGAGATATGAGCATAGGGATGAGTTTTTTCCTACTTTGTTCGTCAAATCTAAAGGAAAAGCTAAATATAAAACGTTGAATGGAGAAAAAGTTGAACCAATTAATCCAGGAACGGTACGGGATTGTCGTGAGTTTTATAAAAGATATGAAGATGTTGAGGGTTTTGAGATATACGGGAATGATCGGTATATTTACCAATACATATCGGAGAAATATCCTGAGGATGAGATCAAGTTTGACATATCTAAAATTAAGCTTGTTACTTTGGATATTGAAGTTGCGTCTGAGCAAGGTTTCCCTGATGTGGAATCGTGCTCAGAAGAGATTTTGGCAATCTCAATACAAGATTATACTACTAAGCAAATCATTACTTGGGGAAGTAAACCCTTTAAGAATGATAGGAAGGATGTAACATATCATCACTGTCCCACAGAGCATGGATTATTAAATTCGTTTATTAATCATTGGATGGAGGATGTTCCAGATGTTATTACTGGATGGAACATTCAATTATATGATATTCCTTATATTGCCAGGAGATTGAATAGGATCCTTGGTGAGAAATTAATGAAGAGACTTTCTCCATGGGGTTTAGTATCTGAGGGTGAGACTTTTATTAAAGGTAGGAGGCATATAACTTTTGATGTTGGTGGAGTATGTCAGTTAGATTATCTTGATCTTTATAAGAAGTTTACTTATAAGGCACAAGAATCCTATAGATTGGATTATATTGCTAGTGTTGAACTTGGTCAGAAAAAACTTGACCATAGTGAGTTTGATACGTTTAAGGATTTCTACACAAAGGGTTGGCAGAAGTTCATTGAGTATAATATAGTGGACGTGGAACTTGTTGACCGTTTGGAAGACAAGATGAAATTGATAGAACTTGCATTGACTATGGCATATGATGCTAAGGTCAATTATAATGATGTCTTCTATCAGGTAAGGATGTGGGACAACATCATTTATAATTACTTGAAGAAAAGAAATATTGTTATTCCACCTAAAAATAGATCACAAAAGAACGAAAAGTACGCAGGTGCATATGTCAAGGAACCGAAACCGGGAAAGTATGATTGGGTTGTCTCTTTTGACCTTAATAGTCTGTATCCTCATCTTATTATGCAATATAATATCAGTCCAGAAACCCTCAGGGAGACTAGATGTCCCGGCGCGAGTGTTGAAAGGTTTCTAAACCAAGAGACTGAAATTGGTAGGGAGTATGCTACATGTGCTAATGGAGCACAGTATAGGAAGGATGTGCGTGGATTCCTACCAGAGTTGATGGATAAGATGTATGGTGATAGAGTAGTCTTTAAGAAGAGGATGCTTGCTGCTAAACAAGAGTATGAGAAGACTCCAACGAAGACACTTGAGAAGGAGATTGCGAGGTGTAACAATATTCAGATGGCCAAGAAGATATCACTTAACTCTGCTTATGGTGCTATCGGCAATCAGTACTTTAGGTATTACAAACTTGCTAATGCCGAAGCCATTACTTTGTCTGGCCAAGTATCCATTCGTTGGATAGAGAATAAGATGAATGCTCATCTTAATAAGATATTGAAAACTGAGGATGTAGATTATGTTATTGCTTCTGATACCGATTCCATTTATCTTAATTTGGGTCCTCTGGTTGAACGTGTATACGAGGGGAGAGAGAAAACTAATGAGGGCATTGTTAGGTTCCTTAACAAGGTGTGTGAAGATGAATTTGAGCCTTTTATTGAAGGTGCTTACCAAGAACTGGCCGGGTATGTCAATGCCTATGACCAAAAAATGTTCATGAAGAGGGAGAACATTGCCGATCGTGGTATATGGACTGCTAAGAAAAGATATATTTTAAATGTATGGGATAGTGAAGGAGTTAGGTATGAAGAACCCAAGTTAAAAATGATGGGTATTGAGGCAGTTAAGTCCTCAACACCTGCTCCTTGTCGCACTATGATTAAGGATGCTTTGAAGATAATGATGAATGGTACAGAAGATGAGGTGATTGATTTTATTGATCATAGTCGTCAGGAATTTAAGAAACTTCCTCCAGAAGATATTGCTTTTCCCCGTTCTGCATCTGATGTCGTTAAGTATCAGGCACATTCTACAATATATGCCAAAGGAACTCCTATACATATACGGGGTGCATTATTATACAACCATTATGTTAAAAAGCATAAGTTGGATAATAAGTATTCTCTTATTCAAAATGGTGAAAAGATCAAATTTTGTTATCTGAAAAAACCTAATATTATTCATGAGAATATTATTTCGTTTATTCAGGATTTTCCTCATGAGATTGGTCTTGACAAGTATGTGGATTACGACTTACAATTTGACAAGGCTTTCTTGGAGCCACTTAAGATCATCCTAGATGCCATTGGGTGGAATGTAGAAAAAACTGTCAATTTAGAGTTATTTTTTACATGATAGATTATGAAATTATTGACAATTTTTTATTAACTGAGGAGTGTGATTTTTTAATTAATTATTTTAATGAGTACTATCATAATTTTAATGAGATTTATGAGAGTTCTCAATTAATACCGTTAAGAGGGACTCCTGTTTATCATTTAAGAAAGAATTTAATAAGAAGAAAAATTATTAATTTTGTGTTGAAAAATTATCCTCTTCTTAAATTTAATTTTGATCAGTTGGTAAAGAGACAACTTGGTGTATACACTAAGATGCATCGGGATCGTGACCATGATCCATTTAAAATTGATTGGACTTTAGTTTGTTATCTGAATGATGATTTTGAAGGTGGAGAAACTCTATTAAGAACTCTACCTGGTGTAGAGAGTATTACAATTAACCCCATAAAAGGAAGAGCTGCACTCTTTAATAGTAAAAAATTGTTACATGGGACTTCAATACCCAGTAATAACAGATACACATACATTGCCTGGTGGCAGGAGAACTAATGGATTTACCCATCAACGACCAAGATTTAGATACAATAGTTAAAGCACTTGCCTTAGGTGGTGATGCTAGACTATATCATCTATTAAAGGAAGTTAAGGAGGTGAGAGATCTTAATCCAGATGGTCCATATAAGAAAATTTTACGTGAAGAAAGAGGAATGACGATTTAATGGATTTTTTGAAAGATATTGTAAAAGAAATTGGAGATGACTACACCAAACTCGCATCCGATATATCGGACAGTGAATCCTTTATTGATACGGGTTCGTTGGTTTTTAACGGACTTGTATCAGGTTCTATCTTTGGTGGTGTATCTAGTAATAAGATCACTGCAATTGCTGGAGAATCTAGTACAGGAAAAACTTTTTTCTCTCTCGCAGTGGCAAAGAACTTTTTGGATACTAACCCCGATGCTTATGTACTCTATTTTGATACTGAGAGTAGCATTACTAGGGCACTTTTAGAGAGTAGAAATATTGATACCAAAAGGTTTGTGGTTATCAATGTGGTGACCATTGAGGAATTCCGAACTAAAGCATTAAAGGCAGTTGATAAATATCTACAAATGCCCATAGAGGATCGCAAACCGTGTATGTTTGTGTTAGACTCTTTAGGTATGCTTTCCACTGAAAAAGAAATAACTGACGCACTGAACGACAAACAAGTTCGGGACATGACCAAATCGCAATTGGTTAAAGGTGCGTTTAGAATGTTAACTTTAAAGTTGGGTCAAGCTAACATTCCACTTATAGTCACAAATCACACATACGATGTCATCGGCAGTTATGTCCCTACTAAAGAAATGGGAGGAGGTTCTGGTCTCAAATATGCCGCGAGTACGATCATTTATCTCACAAAGAAAAAGGAAAAGGATCAGAAAGAGGTTGTTGGTAACATTATCAAAGCTAAGACAGCTAAAAGCAGACTCTCTAAAGAAAATAAAGACGTAGAAATTCGACTCTTCTATGATGAACGAGGTTTGGATCGATATTACGGTCTTCTAGATCTGGGAGAGATTGGAGATCTATGGAAGAATGTCGCTGGTAGATATGAAATCCATGGAAAGAAAGTATATGCCAAAGAGATATATAAGAATCCAGATACTTACTTTACTCCTGAAGTGTTGCAAGCTTTAGATGAGATAGCACAGAAGGAGTTTAGCTATGGGTCATGAAAAATATAAAGGTTTTAAAGAAGGGAATAGATGTATCAAAAGTAATTGATCAACTAGAGCAGTATTCTGATGACTGGTATATCCAGAGGAAGGGTACTGATACTCTATTAGAAAGAGGGTATGCTGATATTGAAGTTGGCAATCTTCAATTGATAATGGGAGCAGTAAAGAAGAAGGAAGATTTTGTAGGAGATTCTGAATTAAGTAAACCTACTGCTGCATATGGGAGACATACGGAGATATTGAGAATTGTAGAAAAAGAAATGCCTGGAAGAGAACTTCATAGGTGTGGATTTTTATCTCTTCCTGTAGATGGATATGTTGGTGCTCATATAGATGAAGGAACTTATTATAAAACGAGGGATAGATATCATCTTTCTATTGCAGGACAGTATCAATATTTTGTTGGAAATGAGACTGAGATAATTGACGCAGGAACACTTTTCTGGTTTAATAATAAGATGCCTCATGGTGCCGTGAATCTTGGTGAAGAGACCAGGATAACGTTTGTATTTGATATGATAAATGAAAGTAATTGATAATTTTTTACCTTCATACCAATTTAACCAGATTCAATCTGTATTAATGGGAGATAATTTTCCTTGGTATTATAATGAGGGTATATCTTATAGAGATGATGGACTTTTTCAATATAAACATACTTTTTATAATCGCAATTCTGAAAGTATATCACCCTATCTTTCATTGTGGGATTATTGTTTGAAGTCATTGAAAGTTAATCAATTGTGGAGGATTAAGGTTAACTCAAGACCCAAATCTTTTTTTAAAAGATCTTCTTCTTATCATACGGATGATTTTCCTTGTCCAACTACTGCAGTTTTTTATATAAACACTTGTAATGGATATACACAATTTAAAAAAGATGGTAAGATAAAGAGTGTAGAAAATAGAATGGTTATTTTTGATGCTACCTTAGAACATGCTGGAGTAACTTGTACTGATCAACATCGAAGAGTGGTAGTAAATTTTAATTATGGATAATGTTGAGTTTTTAATTCTAAGAAACTTGCTTCATAATGAGGAGTATGTCCGTAAGGTTATTCCTTTTATTAAGGCAGATTATTTTGAAGAGAGAAATCAGAGGATAGTTTTTGAGGAGATAATAAAATTTGTGCAGGAGTATAACAAACCTGCTACCAAGGAAGTATTGTGTATTGAGACAGAGAAAAGACAGGATATTACTGATGATTCTTTTAAAGAAATTACTCAGTTAATTAGCAATCTTGAGGAGCAACCTACTGAGTTTGAGTGGTTGGTAAATACTACAGAGAAATGGTGTAGAGATCGTGCCATATATTTGGCATTGATGGAATCTATTCATATTGCTGATGGGAAAGATGAGGATAAGAATCGGGATAGTATCCCTACTATTTTGTCCGATGCTTTATCAGTAAGTTTTGACACTCACATTGGACATGATTATCTAATCGATTATGAAAAAAGATACGAATCTTACCACAGGAAGGAGGATAAGATTGAGTTTGATCTCGAATTCTTTAATAAAATTACGAAAGGGGGTTTACCGAATAAGACTCTCAACATTGCTCTCGCTGGCACAGGTGTTGGAAAATCTTTATTCATGTGTCATGTGGCAAGCTCAACTTTGCTCCAGGGAAAGAACGTCCTCTACATCACTCTCGAAATGGCAGAGGAAAAGATTGCGGAGAGGATCGATGCTAATCTACTTAATATCGCAATACAAGATATAACAGATTTGCCCAAGCAGATGTTTGAAAGTAAGGTGGAAAAACTTGCACAGAAAACACAAGGAACCTTGATTGTTAAAGAATATCCCACTGCTGCTGCACATAGTGGTCATTTTAAAGCATTACTTCAGGAATTAGCATTGAAGAAATCTTTTAGACCTGATATAATATTCATAGATTACTTAAATATATGTGCATCCTCTAGATATAGAGCTAATGCTAATGTCAACTCGTACTCCTATATCAAAGCCATCGCAGAAGAACTCCGTGGTCTTGCGGTTGAAGCGAATGTTCCAATTGTATCTGCCACTCAAACAACTAGGTCTGGTTATAGTTCTTCTGATATTGATCTTACCGATACCTCTGAATCTTTTGGCCTTCCAGCTACCGCTGATCTTATGTTTGCTCTTATTAGTACCGAGGATTTGGAAGGGCTTAATCAAATAATGGTTAAGCAATTGAAGAATAGATATAATGATCCGACGGTATTTAAGAGATTTGTGGTAGGTATTGATCGGGCAAAGATGAGATTATATGATTGTGAACAGAGTGCTCAGGAAGATATAGTTGACAGTGGACAAGAAGAAGAGTATAGTTTCAAAGAGAAACCAAAGAAATCTTTTAACGACTTTAAATTCTAACCATGGCAGATCCCTATCCAGCAATAGGTACTAACTATAGAGATCCTATTCTACCCTCAACAACAAATAGAGGACTTACTCTTACTGCTGAACAAGTAGTAGCACTGAGAGATATTCTTTCTCATATTCCAGATCCTAGTAAGGAAGTGGTTGAACTTTATGATAAGGTAAAACTCCTATGACTCTTAAAACTCATACAGTTGAAAAAAAGAATCCTAAAAATAATCAAATTTGGGAATGGGAGGAAACACCTGAGGTGGTTGCTGCATTAGAGCAACTTCATAAATCATCTGCTATTGTAGAGGAGAAGAAAGTATGACTGTTGATACGGAAAAGTATGTTGATTTTGTTAGAGGGGTAACAAGTCAAGAGAGTCTTGATTATGCAGCACTTCTTGCTAGAACTAATAAACTTGAATTAGAAGACGATTGTAATATTTCGCAGTTAATTACTGCTGCTTTTGGTTTAACAGCAGAGTCGGGTGAATTTACTGAGGTGGTAAAGAAAATTATCCTTCAGGGAAAACCTTATAATGAAGAGAATGTGTTCCATATGAAGCGTGAACTGGGAGATATCTGTTGGTATCTTGCTCAGGCTTGTATGGCACTCGATACTACATTCGATGAAGTTATTGAAATGAATGTAGAAAAACTTAAAGCACGTTATCCTGGTGGTGAATTTGATGTTCATCATTCTGAGAATCGTGCAGAAGGAGATCTATAAATACCACTAGGTCTTCATAGTCCCACAACTATGTTACACATGAGAGAACAATTATTGAAGGCAGTCTTAGCACATGCCACTGGTGAAATAGAAAAACATAAGGCAAACGTTAATGTTTACCTAGAGCATCCAATGGGTATTGGAGAGCATTCAGATATCACTGAAGCCATTCAAACTGAGTTGGATAAGATAGCACGTTATCATGATCAAATTGAGGTTATAAAAACATACTTCAAAGGCTAAAATGAAAACGTATGGTAGATTCTCAGAAGATATAGAATCTAGACGACAAGAACTTGCAAAGAAAAGGCAAGATCAGATGGCTCGTGTCAAGCAGCAAGATGCTCAAGCAGTAGGGGATGCAGCTGCACGACAAGCCGCTATTAAAGATAAGGTTGCTGCCGATAGAAAGAAAAGAGAAGATCAGAGACAAGCGGCTGAGGCAGCAAGAAAGGAAGCAGAAGCAAAAAGACAAGAGAAAGAAGATTTAAAGAAAGAATTAAGAGATGAATTAAAGCAAGAGAAAGAGGAGCAACGTAAGGCCAAAGAAAGGAAGAGGATGTCCAAGGAGAGGGATCAAGAAGAGGACATGTTGGAGAAGTGATCGATGGCTTCTGATACTGCAAAAGAAACTCTTCAATGTGTAGCATGTGCAGCTCGGCTGAATAGTGGTCTTGGAAGCACTTTGAATTATAGTTCTTTAGTTCAAGTGATGAAGCAAGATTCTAGTATTCCTAATATTAATACTATTTGGGATAATATTGGAACTACTCAGAAAGTAACGAATGAGCTTGCAGCTTGGGCAAATTCAAGAAAAAGTTCATCAGAACAAACAGTATTTGATGAATGGGTAGATTCTTCTGTGTGGGTTGCAGAGTCTTTATATAATGACTCTCATTTTGAGAGTGGTGATTATAAGTTTTATCATGCAGATGCTTTCTTACCAAATTTTAAGAAAGTATTTAATTATCTAAAGAAAGAAATAAAAAAATCAGCACAGGCTGATAATAAGTTTGCTAAAGGAACTGCTGGACAAATATATAATAATCTTAGATTAGATGCTAATAAGTGGAATCCAGCTGATATGATTGCTGTTAAAAAGGGGAAATCAGAAAAATGGGCAACATATATTGGTAGTTTTCAATCGAATAATCCTTTATTACCTCCTGGAGTAATAGGTGGTCAGATGCAAGATGATCTTGATTCTTTTATAAAAAGTCAAACTGGAAAGAATAAACAAAGGGTGCGGATAATAAGTTTTTTAAAAGATTTGTATGATTATAATAGGTTGATTAAATATGGAATGGACTCCGGAGAATTTATTCCAGTTTCTTTGAAGAAAACTAAATCACCAAATCCTGCAGTAGGGGTGACGGAACAGACAGCACCTGTTGATTTGACAAAGTATTTTAAGATGAAAATTAAAATTGAAAGACTTAAGATGTTTCCTAATACCCAAAAATCCGAAATTTATTTTAAGCTTGAAGGTTTGAGTGGTAAAGAAGGTAGATATTATTTTGATGCTAGAGGATTTGAGGGGTCGGATAAGTTAGATGATATACAAATTGAAATTAAAAAAATAGGTGCTGATGCTGCAGCAGGAAAGTTGACTCTTCCTGTGGCTACTATAATAACTAAATTAAGTGGTGGAACTGCTGCTATAACGAGATTGAAAAGAAAAAAAGCAGAGATTTTTAGGCATCCAAAATGGGGATTATCAAGAAATTTACAGACTAAATTGAATAGTGGCATTCATGGATTCATGGATTATCGTTTATTTGATGCGGTAGCTTCTGGTAAAGAAACATTAAACACGGAAGATATAGTCAGATTTGGTGAATATGCTGATTGGCTTTCTGGTGGTAGAACTAAGCAAAATCAATTCATGGCAGAAGCTGTAAAAAATACTAATTATAATAAGGCTATGGATAGAGGTAGGAGATTAGGAAAGGTTTATGATATAACAATTGCTGATACTCAAGCCAAATATATGAAGAATAAGATTCAATCATATGAACTTACATATGTAGTTGCCAGATCATCATTATCTCAACCTATCAAAGATAATATTTTAAAATCTATGTGGTTATATGCAGCATCTGAAGGTCTTCATATTTTTAATAAAAGAAAAATTTCCACATATATGCTGTCGAGCTCTTATATTAAGTGTGCAAAGTAGCTAAATATAGGTATGAAGAATCTTTTCCAATTTCTAACAGAGGCTGAGGGTCCAAGGGCTAAGGAACAAGCCCGTAAATTGAACCTTAAAAGTGATGGACACGGTGGTTGGTTAGACTCCCGTGGTAAATTTGTCGCCAAGACAGAAGGTGGAAGATTAGTCTTCATGAAGAACAGACCTGGTGCTGCAGCTGAAGGTCCGGTTCAGCAAATGGCAAAAAGACGTGCCGATGATGATCTAGCGGGTGCTCCTTTACAGAAAAAACCCGCACCAAAACCCAAAGCAGCGAAGGAAGAAGAACCTGAAAAGAAAAAAGGTGAGGGTGATACGTTAACTACTGCCTTTGGTAGGTTTAATCCTCCTACAACTGGTCATGAAAAGCTCTTAAAATTTGCAGAAAAAAAGGCAGCTGGTGGAGATTTAAAGATTTATCCATCAAGATCACAGGATGCAAAGAAAAATCCTCTTGATGCTGATATGAAGATCTCTTATATGAAGAAGATGTTTCCTGATTTTGAGAAACAGATTATTAATGATTCAGAGATGAGAACTATCTTTGATGTTCTTACAACAGCAGCATCAGATGGGTATAAGAATGTTAAAATTATAGTTGGATCGGATAGATTAGCAGAATTTCAAAGTTTAGCACACAAATATAACGGTGACCTCTATGATTTTGAGGAAATAGAGGTACTTTCTGCTGGTGAAAGGACAGATTCAGATGATGATTCTGAAGATGCTCCAGGTGATGTCACAGGAATGAAGTCATCCAAGCTTAGAAAGTATGTAATGGATGATGATTTTGAGAAATTTAAGTCTGGAATGCCAGAAGATTTTGAGGAGGCAGATATTCAGGCACTTTTTGATGCTACCCGTACGGGAATGAAGATAAAGAAAAAGAAAGTAGAAGAATCATATAACTTATGGGAAATAGCACCAAAACTTGATCCAAGAGGTCTTCGTGAGCAGTATGTTAATAAAAGAATCTTTAATATTGGTGATCTTGTAGAGAATTTAAACACAGGATTGGTTGGTAGAATCATTCGTAGAGGTGCAAATCATCTTATTTGTCTAACAACAGAGAATTATATGTTCAAATCTTGGATCAGAGATGTCATGGAGTACACTGAAGTCAAGATGAAGAGACGTATGAGGGATAAAGATCACCCAAATACTCTAGTAGGAACCACTGGATATAGAAAAAATGCTCAAGCAGCAGTTCCAGGACAAAGTAAGATTTATAATTTTAATATAAAAGAATTCCTAAATAAGTATAGAAAAAATAAGTAGTATTGAAATGTCTAACAATCCACTGATCGATATCTCCAAAGTTTATATGGAGGAGATCGCAGAAACTGCTCAGACAGAAGCATATACTGTGACTCGTGCTGATAAAGAAGGTAACACTCCTGCATATCAAGGTTTGAAAGCAGGTAAGAAAAATGTAAAGACAGGCAAACCTCTTTATAAAGCTGCTGATCATTTGAAAGATGATAAGGATTGGGGATATGATAAGGATGGAAACTCCTTAAATCCTGCTGACATTGAAGCCAAGAAGCGTAAGAAAGATAAACTTTTTGGTTCCCCTAATAAAAAGGTAAAGAAAGAGGCTATTTCTAATTGGAGAGAGGATCTTAAAGATATAGTTGAAGTTGTAGATGAGCCAGAAGAAAAGGCAGAGAAGGAGATCAAAGAGAAAAAAGTAGAGAATAAAGTTATTATTAATCCTAATTTTAAAGAAGCAGTTAAAGAAATAGGTGGTGAGTTACTTGAGGTAACTGAGCTTTCTGAGAAGGATAAGGATACTCCTGATCAGGTAAAAGCAGTTATTGCTTATGATAAGGCAAGGAAAGGTACTAGGGATGCCACCTATGACACTGAGCATGGTGACAAGAAGCAAGCCAAGAAAGAACGTGACTATGCCAAGTGGCAACGTGATCAAGGAGCAGAGTTCGCACAGAAGTCAGGTCATCGTTGGAAACGTGCTCCTGGATCTACTAGGGAGAAAGAAGGTAAGAAGAGTGTAACGCACGCTCAGGTTCAGGATTCTTATGATCCACAAAGAGAAGAGGAACTTTGGTATGGTGTAGCTGAAAGACTTACTGAACTAGGTGAGATGCGTAACGTTCAATATAAAGTTGAAGGTTATCAGCGTAACCCTGAGATTGATGAAGGTGCTCTAGTTAAGGCTGCTCAAGGAGTTGAGGCAGTTGGAGGAGCAGTTAAGAAAGGTGTAAAAGCATTTAATAAAGCAGACAGAGCTGTTACTAAAGCAACTGTGAATCGAGTTGTTAAACCAGTTGCTAAGGCAGCAGGTAGAGCACTTGTAGGTGGAGTAAAAGGAGCAGTTAAGGGTGCTTTAAATAGGGAAGGTTACCAACGTAATCCTGAGAAAGGTGAAGAGGAAGAGCGTAAAGCAGAGAAGAGACGTAAAGAGTCTGGTGCTATGCCACCTAGAGGTGATAAGAGACGTGAAGATTTTGAAAGGTGGTATGCTGCTAACGTAAGATGAAAACATTTAAGCAATTTAACGAAGCAAGGTTGAGTGCTGCTCAGAGGAGAGCACTACCTGATAAGGATTTTGCTTTACCTGGTAAAGGTGAAGGTCCAAAAGGAAAGCAAGCTGGTTCTTATCCTATTCCTGATGAGAAACATGCTCGCAGTGCCTTAAGTTTGGTATCACAGCATGGCACTCCAGAAGAAAAAGCCAAGGTTCGTGCTAAAGTAGCAAAGAAATTCCCTGGTATTCAGCAGGAAGCACTTGCACCTAGTAAGCAAGAACTTAATATTATGAAGAAAGTTAATCTTCTTCAGTTGAGATTGCAAAAAGAAAAGAAGAAAACCACTCAGAAAGCTGCTCAAGCAGCAAAACAACAAGATGATGTTCCTGTTCAGCAAGAATCTGTTGAACAGATTGATGAAGTACAAGTTACTAAACTGGGTGATGCTCAACATAAAGCAATGGTTGATGCTGTTCTAAAACGTAAGGAAGAACTTAAGAAGAAAGAGAAAGTAAAGAAAGAAGAAGTTCAAATTGAAGCAAAGGCAAAGTATGACAATACTAAATCTCCTGATTACACAAAGAAGAAAAAAGCTCTTGCTAAAAAGCATGGTGGAGAGGAGAATATAAAAGGTCATCCTCAGTATGAGAAGTATGATCCTATGGAAGATCCTACTTTCGATCCCATTGAGGCAGAGAGAACTAGGGGTGTTTCTGGAAAGGACAATCCCAAAGGTGGAAAGAAACTTAAAAAGATAGTCAAGCAGTTATCGAAGGAAGACAAAGCATTTGATACTGTAGTTGCTAATCTTAGAAAACAGCATGGTAAGGATTCTGTTATTACAAAAGATAATCCACCTAAGCCACCTACTGAAGCACAGAAGAAAGCCTATGCTGCACATAGAGCAAAGATTGCAGCACAAGATACCAGAGATGATTTAGAGAAGTCATCACAAGGTAGGTATTCGAGGAAGTATTCTAATGTCGGATCTGACTGAAGTAGCACCTCCTGGATGGGGACATACCAAGGCAGAGAAAGAAAAAACTAAGCCTAATAAACCCAAGTCAGAAATTGGTGGTAGTTCTGCTGCTTTTGATCGTGCTCGTAAAGAGGGTAGGTTCAAAGGATCTAAAGAGGATATGTTTAAAATAATGTGGTGGATGTATAATAAGGGTGGAAAACCCAAGGGTAAACCACATTATAAACCTGGTACTGATGAGAAATATAAGAAATATCAAGATAAAGATGAGAAGAATGAAGAGGTGGTTCTTGAAAAAAAAGTTACTGGTGGTAAAGCTAAGTGGTTATCAAGAGCTATAGAAAAAGAAAGAGAACAACATCGTGCTCAACGTAGAGTAATACAAACAATAAAGAAGTCTAAGCAAGGTCAAAAATCGATTGCTGCTAAAAGAAATTCAAGAATAGAAGCTTCTGCAAAACGTAATCAAGTGAAGGTAAAGAAAATGCAAACTCAAGAGGAAAAGAAGATAACTCCCATGCAGGATAATAATCTTTTCGGGAATGCTTATGCCGGATCAGAACTTGCTAAGAAAAAGAAAAAAGTTAAGGAAGGGGTATCATTTAAAAAGTTTTATGATACTGCTAAGAAAGCAATTAGTAAAAAGCAGGATGAAAGAAAACCTGAAAAGGCAATGGATGCTGGTGCAAGAGCAAAAAGAAGACTTGCTAGAAGAGATTATCAATCAAAAGTATCAACCTTTGTTCCTGATGAATTGAAAGACTGACTAAATAAAACAACTTATAATTTAATAATATGGCTGAGTTAGGACTTGATGCTTCACAGGAAACACGTATTACTGTGATGCAATTGAAGATAGAAAGGTTAGAAGAGAAGCAAGGAGAGCTACGTGAAAGGCTCAAGGTTGTCGAGAAATGGGTGATAGGAGCAGCAGCAGTATTGGCCGCTGGCACGACTGTCATAGGGTTTGCCACTAACATTTCTAAGGCATATCTCTAAGATCATAGATCTATAAATATTCATTAGCACAGAAATTCTACGGAAGAAAGAACATGGCACTTTGGGGTAATAAGGATAACGTCGGCTCTGGTGGCACCGTCACTCTTGACTATAGTAATAGAGTTGTGAGTGGT
>VTLG01005835.1_pt1 | contig 36427 bp, 38 predicted proteins | sample 4694571 | NCBI WGS metagenome assembly VTLG01 (sample SAMN12604809, study PRJNA352737) | marine metagenome | biome: ENVO:00000447; feature: ENVO:00000209|ENVO:00000569|ENVO:01000036; material: ENVO:00002151; isolation source: viral sequences binned using virsorter ...
ATATCAATTGTTGTATCACTTAACTCTGAAACAGCTGGTTTGCCTGGGAATATTTCAAATACTTTAGCACCTACAACACGCCTTACTATAAATGTGTCAGGACGATCTGTTTGTGGGAATGTTACACCACCACTTAAAGTAACAGATGATATTGTTACCTTATCACCTTCCTTTAATCCATGTGCAGCTACAGTAGTAACTCTAGCAACTCCTAAGTTATCTGGAGCTTGAGATCCATATTCAAAATTGTCTAAGTTTACTGAAGAACCTGTGGTTTCAGAACTCCATTTACTGACTGTTCCACCACTAACATATGACTGAGAGAATGCTGCTTGTCCATTCAGAGCTGGATTCTGGTCATATACAGATTTACCTACAAATACATTAAGAACATTAGTTGATGGTTTAGATTCAATTATGAATGTATCCTGAGCATACATGCTTGGATAGTTCTTAGTACCTGTATTACAGGTCATTAATAGGTCTCTTAAAGAAACACTATCACCATCTTTTAGACCATGATCACCGACTGTAGTAACAGATGCCCTACCAGTTGTATTATTATATGAGAATGTATTTACGTCTACTTCTATTGGATCTACTTCTAACCATTCACCTACTGATCCACTAATTTTAATTTCTCTCTTTTCTTTTAATAAGGATGCATCAAATAATCCAGCATGGATATTAACTAATCCATCACGAATTATAACAGCATCACCAGCAGTATTTACGTTTACAGCACCTGTATTTTCACTACGTAATGGGAATAACTGTGGTAATTGCATAATACCATAGTCATCATACTGATCAGAACCATAGTTAAATGGTGCTGAAGTAAAGAAACTTGGTCCTTTTTGTTGTGTTAATGACTGAGTTCTTCTTACACAACAGAAATTATCACCACGCCCTTCATTTATACTTTCATAATAGTATCCATCAAACTTATCAAATATACCATACTTCTTAACTGATGGATGTGATACCTGCTTCTGTGGTTCAGAAACCTGATAATCTTCTTGGTTATTACCTGTAGGTTCATCAGTAGCACTGTTTAATACTGTATATGGTGCACGACCAAACTTAACACCAAACGTACCAGCCGAAACACGACCTGGTTGGTATCTAAAGAATCTCTTAGAGGTTAATATAGCATACTCAGTTGCTGGTGCTTCTATATGGGCACCTGCTTCCGAAGGTACATGACTTAAACCCCAATCTTGTTGTCCTGGAATTCCAGTATATTCTACCTTATCTGAAGGTAATACTGTCTTTAACTGTACTGGAGTAGCAGTCCACTCAGTTGGGTTAACATCATATGTGTTAACGTCAGCAAAGATACCTAAAGCAACTTCAGAACGTGGTATACCAAGTAAAGATAGAGCAACTTCAGATTGTTGTTTATTCTGTTCCTCAACGGGAATAGCAGATTGGTCACTTGCTATAACAACGGGAATTGATTTATCCGCTGATTGTTGCCCAGTAGGTACTGGAGCCGTTCTACCGACTACAACAACCGACGAATTATTATTAACATTAGTATTCTCAGGCATTGTTTTAAACTACTCCGATGACACCCTTGGCTATTGTGAAGTTTTTATCCTTCCTTATATATCCTCTAGCAGCAGCGTCAATATTTCCTTGGAAATTAACTATACTACTATTCAATGTATTTATGATATAATTATTGAAGTCAGATGAATAGAGATCCAATACGTATGACTGTGACTCAAATCTAATAGCAGATACTACTAAATTCTGAGGTAAACTATATCCAGTTTGAGGATTATGTTCTTGTAATGTAACTACATCATTAATAGCAAACTCACCAACATATGCTTGGTTAATTTGAATGACATAGAATTGATTTACTTCATCATATCTTAGTACACCATCTATGATGTAATCATTTGCACCACCTATTGCAACCTTCTCTAATCCATTTAAGAAATAAACTAAGAAGTTATAATTAGGATTCCCTACTGCAGAGTTAAATCTATAAGGAATATTATAAACTGCATCATTTTGATTAGGAGCACCTGGTGTTACAGCAGAAGGAATCTGAATCTGTACTATACCATCAGATCCATCCGATTCATATCCAGCAGATAGAACAGAAATATTACTACTTCCACCCTGTGACTGATATGTAATTGGACTACCAGTTAATATTTCATTACCTAAGTTATTAACTACTACTTTATAAACATAAGGATATAAAGTAACGTTAGTCATATCCTTAGCAACGTTCTGTTCAATGTATGTAAATTTAATTGGACCACCAGTACCAGTACCAGTTGTTTTATCACATGTAATGTTAACTGAGTTAAAGTCACTATCGTAAATATCAGATGATGGAATCCACTCATCATCAGGACCAAGTATTAGATTATTCTCTACGTTAGCACTTCTAGAACCATAAGTTCTTAAACCACTACCAGAGTTTCTAATAATACATGAGTTAAATGCTACAACTTGAGTTGTAGTTATATCTGCTGGACCTGGATTACTTAAGAATGATGAGTCAGATACTTTAAGTACTATAGCATCAGTTGCTTGTAATGGATTATCAAAGGTTACATATGTAAGTGAGTTATCAAATACTGCTGTATTTTGTAATGAGAATCTAACAGCACTCTTAGCATATATTCCATCACCAACAGAGTTCTTAACATCAACACTCTCTATAGAACAGTTAACAGCATCTTCAAGATATACAAGTGTATTACCATCTGGTCTAGTACTATCACCTAACCTTAAATTACAATTATAATTACCATCAACAACTAATGACTTAACACTACTATCTTTAATAGAAACAGATGTATTATCACTATAAAGATTAGTACCTGTAGTACGAACTCCATAACTACCAGCACTTCCCCATGGATTTCTCATCCAAATGGCAGAATAATATCTTGAATATTCTGGACTTGCAGTACCTTGATAGGTAGTATCGAAATATTGTTTCTTAATAACAGTTGCTTTACCAGATCCATTAAGGGAGAAGTTATCAGGTATAATAAAATTCTTAACGTGATAAGTTCCACCTAATAATAGTAATGAATTTAATCCTTTAGCGATAACACTTTGTACAACTTTCTCAAGTGATGCAGTATCATCGTGTACAACTTGGATATTAGCGTTATTAAGATAAGAAGAGTTTAAGTTAGTATTATCAAATAATGAATCACCTGCATCTGGATCTGTTACTGTAATAATATTATTATTTCTATCTACAGCAGCAACTTTACGTTCAGACCATCCAGGATAAGGACCAAATGCATCAACAGTTGAAACTGCTAATTTACATGGTATAGTTTTAATTACTTGATATGTAGAACTATATGATGAATCAGAGTTCTTATCACCCCATGTAGTTCTATCATAAGGACCATAATCTCTATATGTGAATAAGATAGTAGTTGATGAACCAATATCTCTTTGTCCTAAGATTGCTATTAGGTTTAAATTCTGGAATAGATGATTAGGTATAGGTGTTCCATCTCTATCAATTACACCTTGTACATCACTTGTATAACGATATAACAATACACCATGGTTTGCATCAGGTCTGTATATTGCAACACTGTTATATTTTTGTTCGTTAAATGAACTTAGAGAATCATTAGTAACATAATCTTGTGTATTAGTTGCACTATGTCTTAATTTCTTAAGTGATGAAACAACTCCAGTTTTAAAGTTAAGTAATGCAGCATAATATGTGTAATTTATTGCTGCTGTAGCACTTGCACCTTGTGCTGAACAATAACTAGCAGATGCATCATCTATTTGCTGCTTCCAGTTGAAAAATACAGTAGTACCTGCAGTATTCTTATCATATTGTTCTATATTAGTTGTATTAATACCAAATATCTTTACGTATTGTGGTACATCAGTACTATGTACAGAGAATGTGGCGACGTTATCTGTAGTTAATCTAAGTGTATTACCAGTACCACCTAAAGCATCTCTAGCACTTATATCATATACCTTGGGGTCACCAGTTACACCAAAACCAGCAAGGTTACTAACGTCTCCTGGGTTATCTGTAAAGTATTCAAGTTCAGTACCTGCTTGATTTACTCGTAATAACTGTTCTGGTTGACCTATTTGTGTTAGACCAATACCACCTTTAGCTGGTGTTACTACTGGGAAATCATTAAGAGTTAAATTCTGATAACTTGTTGCTCTTATTGTACCATTAACATCGAGGGTTGCTAAAGGATTTGTAGTGTTGATACCTACTCGATTTTCATTACTTGGGTATGCACTTCCTGTTCCATCAATACTACGAACATTAAGAACTACATCACTACCAGTGTATATTTCTAATAAATTAGTTGCTCCACCAAATCTCATTGTGGAGGTTGATATATCATACCTTATTGCAGTATCATAATTTGCTGCTTCACTAAGAATCTTGATCTGTCTATTATTAAAAGTAACTTCAGTTGTAGATAATGTAAGTTGAGATGTACCACCTACAGTAAGACCTAATGTATCAGGACTATCCACATGATATAGACCAGTCCCAGTATTACCAGTACCAAAGTAAACTGATGGTGCAGCAGAAGTACCATCAGTCGATAAGTTTAAGAATGGTGTATTAACTATGTTCGTACCAGTTAGTGTAATACTACCATTATCAAGTGTTAAATTTCCTTGTCCTAGCGTCAAAGCTGGATCAGATGACTGAGGTGCAGTTATCGTTACTAGATTTCCAGAAGCATTAAAATATGTGGCACCAGTACTACCAACTTTTACCTCCAAATCAGATTGGAAAGTAATCTTCTGGGTCGCTATATCTGCATTAGTAGCGTCCAAGTAAGTTTTATCAAACTTACCCTCTTGAATTGTCTGATCCTTAATGACGTTGGATGTTATCCTGGTTAATGCCATTTATCTTACAGTTTCCTATACTATATGTAGTTTAGTTTGCGAGAGCACGTATGAAGATCTTGGTATTCTGAGCTGGCTGGGTCTTTAAGTAGATCCTTGCACCATCAAAATTATAATCTTCATATGGTTCTTGAAGAACTCCATTAATGAATAATAGAATAGATCTTGCATTAAAATCATTAAAGTCCATTCCACCACCAGTGTCAGAACCTAATGTTTTAAATGATCCTATATCAGTATCAGTTCTAAATCCATACTGAACACTTGTTGCAGTGGATTGTGAAGCACCGATATAATTGTAAACATCATTAAATGTGTTTACCTGTGTTTCCATAGCGATTTCATTGTTAGCTGTTGAAGTATTTGTCTTAACAGTTAAAGTAATAAAGAATGCTCTATTTGATATTCCATATGTAGATCCTTCTTTAATAGCAACGTTACCATCTTTATCTACATTAAATACACTATCAGATCCATTAATAAGATCAATAAGTTTAGATCCTGTAGCTCCAGAAAATGTATTTGTATTAGTGTCAACTGTAATTTCAAGAGGTTTGAATACTACAGAGTTATTACCCCATGTTTGGAATATACTTAATGGTGTCTCTTTAGTTCCAGCAACGTTTGATGTAATTGCTGTTCCTTTATTGGAAGGACTTCCAATATCAAGATATCCACCAATTCTTTGATTGGTTGTGATATCTAATGCATAATTAGTATTTATCGTTGTATCACTGCTGAGATCTACTATGTCAGATCCAATATTTAAACAATAATTACTACCATCTTTATATGAATGTATTTTATCTAACTCTAATAAACCAGTAGTTTTCCATTCTCCCTCATCATTTTTAGACCATCCGAAGAATCCACCTTCTTTAGGATCACTATTAAATTGGAAGTCACCCTTATCACCACCACTAGGTGCAGTATCATTATTAATAAGTTTACTAATAATACCATCAGGGTTTCTTAAACTAATACTAGAGAATATATTATCTCCTTCACCTGTAATTGATTTAAGGAATGTAACTGGTCCTTGGAAGTTAGTATTTAATATGTTACCAGATCCACCAATAACATTTAAGTTATCAGTAATAGTAAGTTCTTTAAGTTCTGTAATCTCGTTCTCTGTTGTCTTACCAGTAACAGCATTAATAACTGTGTTACCAATATAGAGATCACCATTAGAGTTTAGACCAGAGTAGAATGCAATACCACCTTGCTCCTTAAGTGACTGAGCATACTTTTGCTCATCAGGAGATAGGATCTTAGTTTGCTTAATTGGGAATGCAGTTGAATAGTTACCTGGACCAAAACCAACATATTCAAATGTATGGTTACCAGAACGTATCGTTGATGGTCTTCTAAGTTCTATCTGATAAGTATCACCTGATCTTGTTGGGTTAAGATCAATCTTTCTTATCTCACCACTACCATCTCCAGATTGAAGATTAACTGTAGTAGCCCCATGTGTACCATCATAATTATTAAGGTTAATAACATGTGATAACTGACTGTTAGAAGTATTAATACCAGCCCATGACCATTCTAATTCATTATTAAAGTATTCATCGAAGAATGAAGATAATGATTCTTTAGTAATACTATATGATGGGTCTGCAGGATCAGTTGTAGCAGCATTATCTCCTCTAGAAGTTTTAACTTTACCTATTAATACTGGATCAGCACTACTTCTTGCTATGAGAGGATCACTAACTGGATTATCAATATCAATAACAGGATATAAAGTATCAGTATTTTGACTAAACTTAAATGTATTACCTGGTAATACTGAAGTATCTACACTTACAGAACCCTTAAGGATAGTTAGATAGTAAACACCTGGAGTTTCATTAGTTCCATCCCATGAATATGGAGTAACTTCTTCAACGTCATATACGTAGTAAACTTCGTCATATTCAAAACCAGATCTTCTAGTGTAAGTAGAAGTAGGTGCAGTTCTTGTAATACCAGCTAAACTACCTGGTGATGCATCAGTTCCTAATGCAGTAGTAACAATATTCAATAATGTGTAAGAAGAGTTTCTTACGTTAGCACAAGTTCCTTGAGCATAAGCAAGGTTTGCTGGATTAGTAATTGTTACTTGGTTATAGAATATATTTGAAGTAGCAGCTGGATCTCTGTTTAAAATAGCACCACTAACAGGAGTATTATACATAACACTCTGCATCAATGGCTTCAAATAAGTATTGATCATATCAACAATAACATCTCTTGATCCTAAGTACTGTGTTACTCCACCTGGAGATGGTAAATTATTATAAAGATTAGCAGCATCATATGTCTCACTGTTACCACCATAACGTAGGTTAAATGCTACAGCATCAACTAAACTAATAATATCATCTTGACAGTTCCAGTCACCACCTGCAGTTCCTTGATCAGGTACAACATATGATGGATTTGCTGCCTTATATCTTGCAACTGTTTCCCATGCAAGGAATCTCTTATTAAGTAAGAGTAAGTTTGCACCATCAGTAAATCTATCACCCATTCCAGATATTCCACCACCCTTCTTAATTTGAAGAATATAACCTGTTTGTGGGTATGATGGTAAAATACCAGTTGCTTGATCTCTCTTAGTTACATAACGTAATCTGTATATCTTATCATTATCAACTCTCTCATCTACAATTCTCTTAAGATATGAACTAGGTGTTGATAGGATACCACTAGAATGATACTTTTCACCAACAGCGTTATTACCATCTATAGTTTGATAAATCTGGTTATTTACACCACTTTCAACGTTAACATACCACTGTGTTTGACTTAAATCATAATCAAATATATTACCTTGACTAGATCCAACAGTATCAATTTTTGCACTCTGTTCTGAAGTTGTATTTGATCCACTTACATACAATGGAACATATATCATATCTTTTACTGTAGAACCATCTTTGTTCTTAGTTCTACCACCAACAGTATACTTACCTGCATTAATAGTTAATGATCCACCAACAGTAAGAACACAAGGAAGACCACCTTCACTAACATTTGGTGAATCAATAGTAATTACATCTCCTGGTTGTAGATTTGTTCCATCTAAACCAACCCAGTTAGTAACTGCAGTTACAGTTCCACCAGCTATTGTTAATGTCCAAGTAACACCACTTGCTGTAGTTGTTAATGAAGATCCAGTAAATTTACTACCACCTGAGGTTACTACTGCTGCTTCAGTTCTTCCAGTTAGATATATCCTAGAGTTTGTTGTTTTCTGTGTATCAATTGCTTCCCAATAAACGTTAGTATCAGTTGACTCAATGTTTCTAGGAGGAATGATATGTGTTATTTCTCCTAAAGCATCTTTATTAAATGCTCTATCACTAAATCCGATAGAACGCATAGCGTTAGAACCGAAGTTAGAGTTAGAGTTGGTAACTGACATATCACCACCATCTTCAGCAATGAAGTGATCAGCATAACCAACAGCAAACACTGACACTGCCTGTATAACAGCACGATTAGATGCCTTTACATGGTAACTTCTTTGTAATGGATTATATACTGCATCAATATCTGTATGGTATGCAGTTGTACCATCGTTAGAATAAATTTGACTACCTGAACTATATTTCAGGAATGCACCATCATCTTTCTGTAGTGATATACCTGTGTACTGTGCAACCACCATAGATTTAAATCCAGATGCACGTGAACCATCAGCGTGCATACCACAAGTACCATAGGTAGAACGTAATGAACAGTTAAAGATATATGGTGAAGCAGATTCAACAGTATCAATCTCTACCTGTGCAGTACATCCACTAGGTGTATAAGTAACTTGCCAGTTAGCAGTAGTATTGTCTTGGTCTGTTTCTAATGCATTTAGACCACTTTCATCAGATGCACTTAACTGGAATGTAAATTGTGTCTTAGTTATTACTGAACTTACTCTCTTCTCACCAACGTAGTATGGGTTAATACCTGCATTTCCAGTAACATTACCAGCAATAACAACATAGTTATTAGCAGTAAGGTTTAATTCTTCTTCTAGTGTTACAGTAACAATATTTGAGTTTCTTGAAACAGATGTAATATTAACTTGATCCCCAAGAGCACCAACGATTCTATTCTCTTGTATCTTAGGTTCAATCTTCTCAGCATTAACTAAAGTAATTGAGTCAGCAACCTTTCTATAGAATTGGTATAAGTCATGCTGTGATGCAAATTCAAATATAGTAAGTTTTGTATGAGATCTTATCGGACTTACTAAAGATGACCAACTTGATTGTGGTTCTACAGTACTTGTATTGTAGATACCGTTAGGGTCGCCATCCAACATAGTAAATTGCCAGAAATAGCAACCACCAGTAATTCTGAACAATGCAGTTCGTGAATTATCATCTTCATAAGGAACCTTAACGATCTTACCTGTTTCTGAGGTATTTGATGGGTATCCATTTGCAGGTGTATAAGCGTGAGGTTTAGATAGATTAACTTTAATAGTTGAAGAACCTAGATTAGTATCAACACTACTAATTCTAGTTCCTGGTTCAATAACAAGATTACCTGTTTCTACTACTACTGAATCAGCAGCTGCAGCAATAAAGCTATGAGCATAGTCACCACCACTCGTAAATGCATTAGTTGCTGTTCCTCCAGCCCATGTGTGAGTGTAGTTACCACCTGTGATAACAGCGTTAGATGCAGTACCACCAGCCCATGTATGAGGATCGGTGTTACTAATAGCACCTTGTCCACCGTTTACATTAATAGTAATAGTAGTTGCAGTTGAAGCAGTAATTTCTAGAGATGTTTCATAAGCATAATCTCTTCCACTAGCAGTGTTAGCACCCGAAGCACGAGGATATGTACCACTACCAGCACCACAGTTAAATGTTAATGAGTTAGGTGCTAATTTAATATTAGTACCTACTGCTAAGTTATGAGCACCAATAGTAAGTTCTAAATCACCAGAAGTAACGTTATAAGCAGCATCAGTTACATCAAATGATACTGATGGAGATTTACCAACTTGAAGATCAACTGTTCCATTAGTACTATCTGCACCAACAACTTCAACTGGAGAATCATATGCTCTGTCTAATTTCTTTGTAATACTATTCGCTACAGCAGATACAAATGAATGAACATCTACGTTTGTAGATGGAACAGCATGTAAACATTGAATGTCAAATGTATTAGTAGTACAGTTAGATACTGGTATCCAATGACCACTAATAGGATCGGTAGATCTTGGATATGATTTCTCTGCAGCAGCACCTGTAGCACCACCAAAGTTACAACTGAATGTTAATGCATTATCAGCAATCTTAATTAAATCACCATCATCCATTCCATGCTTATCAATGGTAATTGTTACTATACCAGTTGAAGGTACGTATGCAGCAGTAGTTGGAGTTAGTGTAAAGGTTGTAGTTCTTGGATATGTCTTAGTTGGTGTTGCATAATCATCCATATTACAAGTAAAGGACAATGCATTATCAGCAATCTTTACAGTGTCACCAATAGCAATACCATGACCAACGTTAGTGGTCAACTGCATTACACCTGTAATAGCATTATATGTGGCGTTAGTTACATTATGCTGAACATTTGGAGTTGCACCAACGTTAATTGTAACATCATTAGCACCACTAACACTATCAATAGGTATTTGGGTATTATTATATGGATCAGTTGTACGTGGATATGTCTTTCTTTGACTACCACCATCCATTGAACATTCAAATGTCAATGCATTGGTGTTTATTTTAACATAATCATTAATAGTTAATCCATGCCCTGTAGGTAAACTAAGAACTAAATCACCAGTTGATGGAGTATAAGCTGCATTTGTTGGAGTGAAATACTTTGGACCATATACACCCTTTTCAAATGCTGATTCTATAATCAGATCATTAATATCTGTAGGAGCACCACCAACAGCAACCTGATCTATAGTAAGTTGACTAAGGTTGTTTGGATCTGCAGTATAATTAAGTGTTATTTCAGTAGGTGCAGTATTAGTACCACCACTTGGAACGTATTTTGGTCTAATCTTTGTCTTTCTAAGATCTAAACCAATAATAGAAGTACCCCTAGGTATGATTAATCCACCTCTAGGAGCATTAGTTACTTTATATAAATCGTCGTATTGTTTTGTTGCTGCATTCCATGCATAATTTCCTGGTTGAGGTGTATCAGTAAATGTAGTGACACCTGATACGTAATTACCAGCAGTAACTGCATATGCTTCTGTTCCAGGTCTATTGTCTACAATATGATCTCCTGGATATAATAATATTGTAAATTGATCGAATTTGTCGTCTGCACTACCTGCACTTACATATGAATATCTTGCCACTTCAAGAACTGCTCTTGCTATCGTCTTGAATGGTCTTATGGGTGAATTACCCTTATTGTCAATTGCATCTGTAGCGTCAAAGTCATCGGGATTAACATAGAGAATCCTTCCTTCTACGGACGATATAATATTTTGTAAGCGTGTTAATGCCATCGAGTAGTCCTATTATGACACGTGAATATATTCCTTGAAAGTATTTATAAGACAAAAAAATACCCCCAGTATTGGGGGTAGAGATTTACTTAATTGTGTTCGTTGCTTTGAGTACTTCTTTAACAAATGATTCCAAAAGGAGTAGTGGTAAAAGAATTAATGATAGACCATCACGAGGATAATCTTTAATGAATGCCTTTACAGGTTCAATTGGTGTTTGGGGAGGTACATTAACCACAGGTTGATCTGAAGTTTCAATAACAATGTCTGCTATTTCTTCTTCGGGTCTTGGTGGTACATTTGATACTTCACTCACAGGTAATTTTGCGGTTGAAGTATTTAGTGAAGTTTTCTTGGCAGTTGTTTTACGAGCACGTCTTTTGCGTGTTGTTGTAGTAGCCATTAAATGATTTGAACTAATAATATTATACTCAAATAAAGAGATCAGACAACCCTTGTTGTGGCGGTTCTTCTTCTGGTACACGATTCTTTATTAACTCACCATAATCTTCATGAAGTTCACATCCCATATAATATCTGTCATGTTGCTTTGCTACCATAGCAGTTGTACCTGATCCCATAAATGGGTCAAGAATAATATCACCAGGTTCAGAACCTGCTAGTATACATGGTTCAATCAACTCAGGAGGAAATACAGCAAAGTGTGCTCCCTTATATGGTTTCTTTGTTACTGACCAAACAGATCGCTTATTCTTCCGTTCATATGACTTGGTAAGACCACTATGAGGAACCAAGCCACTGCCAGGATTATGATACTTACCATTGCTACGGTCTCTTGTTCCCCAATCTTTTGCTGGTTCTTTGATTGCTTCATTGTTGTAATAATAATTCTTGTTCTTACTGAGTAGAAAAATATACTCATGTGCTTTAGTACATCTATCCTTTACTGACTCAGGCATAGGATTTGGTTTATGCCATATTATATCTTGTCTTAGATACCAACCATCAGCACGTAATGCAAATGCTAACATCCAAGGGATACCAATTAGATCCTTACTCTTTAATCCTTCTAACTTATTACCTCTAACTGGGGAGAATGAAGGTAAATCTTGATTAGTTTTACTTACTGTCTGTTTAGGATAGTTACCATCACTTCTATAATTGTAATAAGAATCTCCTATATTTACCCATAAAGTTCCATCATCAGTTAAATTATCTCTAACTAATCGGAATACTTCAACTAACTGTTGAATATATTCCTCTGGTGTCTGCTCCATACCTATTTGCTTCTCTTCCCCACCATAATCTCGGAGTCCATAATAAGGTGGAGATGTAACACACATTCGTGCTTCATCAATAAAAGCAGGTAATGTCTTTCTACAATCCCCAAAAAGGATAAGATCTTTCACTTTTTAAATACCCCTAATTTTGCTAAGAGATAAATTGATAATACTGTCCAGAAGACAACTTCTAATCCAATGTTGTTCATTTAACCACCGTTAAGATCACATCCAATAGTTCCACCTACAACTGCACCTAAAGGTATTGCCCACCATCTTCCGTCTCCTCTTGACATTGCTGCACCTGCACCACCACCGATTAATGCACCTGCTATCTTACCATCGGTACAATCGTTCTCATCTACTTGTCTAAATTCTTCTACTACTTGTCTTCTTGGTGTTCCAATAGCACGACTTTGTGGTTCACAAGGAAACTCAATAGTTTCTTTCCATGAATGAACAAAACCAGGATCGTCTTCAGTACCTGGTACATATTCTTCTCGGTATTCTGTTCTATAACAAGTTTTAGTTCTAGAATAACCTGGTTGTTGTTCTGCAGCATCTGCAGGTGGTGTTATTGGTGCTGTACCACACATAGTTAATAAACCACCAAGTGCACCGATATATAAAATTCGGTTAATAATCATGTTTATCATATTAATAAATTAATTATACACTAAAAAAGAGGGTTTGGCAACCCCCTGTTTAACTTAACACCTCTCTGCATATACGTTTACATGTGTGTTGGTCGTCATTACATTCGATCAGACACTCGTAGTATTCAGTGAGCATGTTATCATGTTTTTCTTGATACGAACCTGCTAGTTGATTGTAAGACACCAAGTTATGATGCATACTTTCCTCCATAAATTCTGTAATTATTTATGTTTGGGTATCAACATACTAGATATTCCTTAATAAAAAGAAATGCCTAGTCAACCATACAGATGTGCATTATGTGCTTTCCTACTAGGAGGATACTTCACTTTTACCTTCTTTTTTGCTTGAAGGTAAATTTTCAATAATAAATCAGTTTTCATTAATACTTAAATTCTAAATTAATAAATTCTTGTGTCTCCTTACAGACATTAAGAACATTTTGAAATTCCTCAGGGGTGTCACATTGGACTTTAGTTACTTTACCTTCATCGGAGAAGATAGTAAACTCTCTAGCAGGTATGCTACAGATAACTCGTGATACGCAATCTTCGGTTTCCATGACTATTATACAATAAAGTTTAGTTGAGGTCAATACGAGGTGCTTTATGCTTCATATTTCCTCCAGAATTAAATAAGGAGGTGCTTCCACAATCCATCCCGAATTGCCCTGCTGCTGATATATTTATTTTACCAGATGAGGTAGTAATATTAAATGAGGGTGTGGATGCCCCTAATGAACCACTAGTTTGAGCAGTTGGAGCACCGATAACCCTTTTACCACCTACATTCCATTCAACTTTACCAGTTATATCATTTATTGAATTACTCTTAACAGTTGTTCGCATATGACCCTTAACATCTATTTGCATATCACCTTCACTCTTAAGTTGAAGAACTCCTCCTTTACTTGTTTGCTCAATAATATATGTTCCATCAAAGGAATCTTTCATGACTCCACCTTTTTTTAAATTACGGAATAAATAAGCACCATCTAAATTGTATTTGTTTACATCTACTTGATATGTTCCTCTAGCATTTACACCACCCTCTGCCATATTAACAATATACTTATCACCAACATCAAGTGTATATAATCCATCTACCTTATCATGTCTATTACCACGTACATGAGTGTGCATATCTCCCTCAACATCAACGTGAGCATTACCAACTACATGTAATACAAATCTATCACTAGCATCTTTTTGTTCTGTATCTACTTTTTCCCCAGTTTTTACATGAATATGTCTAGCAGCAACAATGTTTATATCTCTTGCAGGTGAATGAATCTGTATATCTCCAGTGGGATACATCTTAATATAAGACCCAGTAGTTCCATGTCTTATTTGTATATGCTCCTCACCTTTCTCTTCATAGAACTCTATTTTATGACCACATGAATATTGTGTAGTTCTATTATAAGGATATTTCTTTTCTCCACCGTCATTATTTTCAGCGAGAAAATTTAATACTTCTTGTGTCTTAGGATCTATTGCCATTATTGATCTCCAGGATGACCGACACAATCAATGATTGTTTGATATCTAGCATAATCTGTGATGTAATTTTCAACATCTTTTCTAGGAACATAGTTAATTACTGGTACTATTACAGCAGATCGTAGTCCACCAACATCACCTTCACCACAAAGATATATCTCAGGTTGAGCAGTAAACCCAAATCCTTCTTTAATAATCTTTAGTGATACTAATTTACCATTATCCATTATAGGATGGAACTCTGGTAAAATAGGATTAGCAGTTTCTTTTTTACCTTTCTTGACACAAACTTTGGTGCCAGCAGTTAAACCATATCCTGCATTAAATATTGCAGGTGGTTGAGCAAAAGTTATAATACCAATCCAGTATGGATTCTCTACATCTATACCATACATTTGATCATACAATGGATCTCCATTATCGTCAAGTTTTAAAGGATTGTTAGATACAGATCCATCAAAATATGGATAACCACCACCACTTTTAGTAACAACTACATTTGTTACCTTTCCATCTTTTAATATTGGTTGTGCTGTAGCACCATCACCATAACCTGCATAGGATACTACAGAAACACTTGGTACTGTTTTTAGATTATTACCACCATTAGTAACGTTAATACCAACTACTTGTCCAAAATGATTAATTGCAGGTATCCCTTTTGGTGGATCAATATTAGATCCAGGAATACCTTGCCAACCAGTAAAGAAAGTACTAGGAAATGCAGGTATTAATGTATCATTTGCTTTAGAACAGTTAATTGTTCTATCAGAAGCTTTAGCACCATTCATAATTCTAGTACTATCCATATCTTTAAAGAAGGCAGCATCACCAAACAATGATGGTACAACATCTTCACCAAATGCTTCTACTCTATTAAATAATGAATCAACAAAATTATCTGGTCTATCTCCTTCTTTAGTTGTATACTCTCCAGTTCCTGTGTAACATGACATATCTACATTACAGAACTGATTTAATACATCTCCTAATTTATCTAAGAATCCATTTTCATAACTTCCTTTAGATTCTATAATTGATGCTGCATTTGAAATTGCATCTAATGCTGCTTGAATACCATCACCAATCATTGATACTAATAACTCAGTTAAATCTCTAGCAACACAGAAACCAGCATTAAGTAAATTATCAAATAAATCATTTACCATATTAGTAAGAGTTCCTAATAATTGCTTGGCAAGATTATCAAAAAGACATTTAACAATTTCCATAAATGTCTCAAATATTTCACTAGCATTAAATACAACTTCTGGATCTTTATCAGGAGTTAAATTTAATGCTTTAGTTAATGGTGTAAGAACATTCTCTTGGAAGAACTTCTTTAATTCATATAGTATTACTTGTTTAGTATCACCTAGTATACCATTAGAAACTTGTTGTAATCTTGCTACATATGATCTTGTTAGTTCATCTTTATTGGATATCTTTCCAGTTACTTTATCAATAAGTAAATCACCAACAATATCATTTCTACGTTTCTTTGTAAATAATTCACTAAGTATTCTTTGAAACTCAGATTCTGGTCTATGACCACATTTTCCATTTGATACTGAAAATGTGATCTTCTCTATATCTAATTGTTGAGAATCATTAGTACTATTTTTACCTGTTCTCTGTCCTCTACCAGAAGGTCCTACTGTTCCTTCACCTTCTGCAGGTTTATTGTTAGCAGCAGTATCTGCACGTGTTGGTTCATAGTTATTACTTAAACCAAGATTACCTGCTACATCTGTATATTGATTACCTTTTTCAACTACACCAAGAGACCCAAAAACCAAAGGTTGTTGAGCACTCTCTCCGTCTAAAAATGTTCCTATAACCCATGCACCGATACCTAATCCATGAATAGAACCTTGACTCTTATGCCATTGTGGGGCACTAGAAGGCATCATAACAGTTGCCCAAGGTAAATCTTTAGGTGGTAAGGTCTGTCTATCACGAGCATGATAACCCATGATTCTTACTTTTATTCTGTTACTCTCTTGCTTATCAATTAAATCTTCATGATCTATATCAATAGCACCATCACCCTCGACTTGACCTACCCAAAGACGATTTCCTTGGGCACCAAACCAATAATTAGATTCTAAGGTATCTGCAACTGCCATTAATCATCGTAGACCAAACATTCTGGTTCGTCAGGGTGCATATCACAGAATAATTCTAAAGCATTGGGATCATGATGATCGCCTGCTTTGATTTCATCTTTGTGATGATCTGCATAAACTTCTAGTTCATGTAGTTCTTCTTTATAGTGTCTTCTTGCAGCAGGATTAGTTTGTGGATCTTCTAAGATCTCTTTATCATGCTGAATGTGATCTTCTATTGTTTTCATAAGTTTAAACTCCGAAAGAATCTCGTACAAGTGAAAGATGTGTTCTCATGGTTTCGTCATATCCAATATGGCGTAACTCAAAGATAATATAACGCCCTGATTGGTTTTTGTCAACCTCACCGTCTGCACCATATATCTCTATCGAAATAATGTCACCAGCTCGTAACTCAAGGTTTGACATACATGTCCCAGTTAGTATTTGACCAGTAAAAACACCGAATCTACTAACTGCTTGTCCAACTGTTTCAAGGAACATTAACTTGTCGCTAGTGTTGTCTTGATCAGATCCTAAGAACAAATCTTTAGTATATGCAATTGTCATAGTACGTGTTGATACATCTGACAATGCTGACTTATATAGTTCAGGTAAGTCCTCCTGGGCAGCAACTTTCTGCCATTTTGCATAATTATCCTTTATATTATATCTATATGTGTCTACTTCACAATCTACAACATCAAAGAAATCTATCTCTCCAGAATAGAATCCTTGATCAAAATTCTCCATTATATTTAATGTTTTAGGGAAATTTATAGCTTGTAATCTAAATGCTTCATCTGCACCACCACCAGTACCTTGACCAACACTATATGCAGCAGCTTGTCCACTTTGTCCAGCAATAGAATCAAATGATCTAAATTGATATGAATCATATCCTTCCCAAAAGAAATAACCAGCACTAACATTAGCACCACCTGACTTTGAAGTTTTCTGATCCATAGATATAAACTTATTTCTAGTCCATACTAAAACTTCATATGGTTTTGAATTAGGTGGTATAAATGTAACCTTATTATAACTATCATCTATACCATCTAAATCTATTGGTTTCTTAGATTTTAATTCCTTTTCTATAACATCCTTAACTAATTCTTTAGCACTAATAGATGTATATTTCTTACCAATTCTTGTAACAGCATTATTCAAAGCATCTTCTCTACAAAGTTCAATAACGAAGTCCTTTTTAGTATCATTTACTTCTTTACTATGAACTTGATATATGAATAAAGATCCATTTGCAGATTCTCTTGTAAACTCTAATCTCTTATCACTAAACTCATCAAATACAACAATTTCAATCTCTTCCATACCATAGATTGCTTCAAATAAACTAGAAGTAGTATCCTCAATCTTAAGTGTAACAGTTAAATACTTCTGCATTAATCCTTCAGAATATTCAAACTGTTTAATTGCTGATACATCAATAGCTACCTTCTCTTTCTTACCTTCATGTGGATGAATAAAAGCAGATTCTATCTCAAAACTATTCGTCTGTAATGGATCACTAAGGTTCATAATCGTGGTTGTAGAGATGAATTTCTAGCAGCTGGAGACATTGTAGAACTCTTTTGGCTATTTAGAGACATTTTGTTATTATCTGTTGATTGTTGATTCTTTTGTGCAGTAGATACACTCTTTGTGTTTATACTTTCCATTGCTTGCATCATTTTATCTGTTACTGACTGACCTTTTTCTATAGAAGCATCTTTAACTTCATCTGGTTTTACATTCATACCATCAAAGTCAAATCTATTACCTGTATAGTGATCAGCAATACCAAGTAATCCACGTTTAAGACCACTACCTAAAGCACTTCTAATACCTTTTAACTTTTCTCTTCCCTTACTTATAGTATCTTTTACAGCACCAAATGTAGTAGTACCAGTAGTCATAGTTGTACTAGTACTTCCTTCAGATATTTGACCAGATTGTGTTATAGCTGCATGTATATTAGGATAGTCCTCCTTAACTTGTTGGAGATTCATTGTTGTCCCACCAACATTAACTACTTTATCTCCCCCACCACTAGCAACTCTATCTTTTAATTCTTGCTTTTTGGTCTGGAAATCTTGTTTTAGTTGTTCACCTCTTGAAAGATCTTCACCATCCTTACCATCCTTACCCATCATTCCACGAATACCTTTAATCGCTCCAGCAAAAGGATTCAGAGGACTCATGGCTAATTTCTTCATGGTATCACTCTTCATCAACTTACCTAATGGTTTAGATATTCTCTTACCAATCTTTAAAGCTTTCTTTGCTACTAAGTTAGGTAATTTAAAGATTGACTTTGCTGGACTAACAACTTTCTCAAGTACTTTCTTTCCAATACCACCAATATCTGTTTTACCAAGTTGAGATAATCCAGTTTTAGTATTTGTACTTTTTGAAGTTGGACCAGGTTTACTAACTGATTTCGATGGTATTTTTGGTTGTTTACCTAAGTTGCCACCACCACTCTTACTATTAACAGAAGGTGAAGGTTTGATTACACCACCTTCTTTAAATTGAGGAACTTCTTGCTGACCACCATCATTAGGTTCCATTCCACCAAAGTTAGATGTCTCTCGTGGAGTAGGAGTACTTAAGAATTTATTAGTGTCAATTTTACCACCTTCACCTACAGTTTTTTCATCTTCTGGTTTATCTGGTGCTAGTTTAGGTTCTCCAGCAGTATCTACTTCTGCTTGAATATCAGCAGCTTGTTTCTCTGCATCAGCTAATTCTTTCTCTTCACCCTTAGTTGGATCTTGTTTATCTAATTCTTTTTCTTGATCTTCAATTTCATCTGCTTGATCATTAAGCATATTATGCATTGAATCAATAAACAATGGAGTAAGGAACATAGCTAACCAAGTTCCCATAGTATCCATCAGCATCTTTTCAAGCCAACTTTCATTATTATCTTTATCTTCTTTTAAGTTGTCATCTGTACCTTTAGAACCTGGAAGTGCTTTCTGATCACTATCAGGTGGTCCTTCAATATTCCTTTCTCTTGTCTTGGCACCGATTGAGGTGTCCATTTGTTTATCAACTTTCTTTCTTAACTTAAACCTATCTTTTGAAATCTTATAAAGATCAAATATTGCTTTTCTAGTTTTAATTATATTTTCTAATACTGATTTCATTCCTCCTGTTAAAGGAGATCCACTACCTTTCTTAGGTTTTGCTTTACTACCAAATCCTACTCCAGTTTTACCTCTAGTTTTCCTTCTCTTTTTACCATCAGCAATAGGAAGAGCTTTATCACCTTCAGTACTACCTTCATCTAATACCTCAGGTTCTATTACATCTGCTTTTGCTTTCTTTTCTTGTTCATCCTGTTCTATTGACTCATCACGTTTCTTCATAAGACCCGTAATATCATCATACCATGGTGTCTTATCTTTAGGGAATGGTATATTTGGATCTTTATCTATTTGATCTCTTAAATCATCTATACCTCTTTTAGCCCATGGAATATCACGATGATCCATTGGATCACCTTCCCAATCTTCATCTGGATCCTTATCCCAACTAGTATCTTGCATAGGAGATACACTTGCTGGTAATGCTTTCTGCCCTTTTTTTCTTTCAATAGCAACATCACCAGGTTCCATACCCTTTGGTTTTGATGCCATAGTCAATCTATCAGTGAATGTACCATCCCATTCACCTATAGCTTTACCTATACGTTTAGCACCACGAAGTCCACGTTTAGCACCAATACGTAGTTGTTGTTTTAATATATCTTTCTTTGATTTACCAGGAGGAATTCCACCACCATCTTTTGTTAATGCTCCTCCTGGTGATGGAACAATTGCTCCACCTTTAACAACAGGAGTTGATGGTTTCTGAGTTACAAGAGCACCACCTTTCTGTTGTGCTTCTTTAAGTAAACCATCCATTGATTTTCTTGGTTTACCTGATGGTATTGCAGCAACATCAATAGCATCTGTTTTATCACTTTTAGATGCTTTAGGTAATTTATTTGGAACTGGCTCAGCTGCCATTAAGTTAGCTAACTGAGATTTATTTAATTTCTTATATGGCTTACCAAATCCGTCAACACCATAGTCCATTGCCTTGACATGGGTTTCTAACTTTGCCTGTAAATCTGTCTTACCTATACTTCTAAAGTATTCGGCTTGATCTAATACAGATCTTCTTTGTGACATCCATACCTTATCTGCCATAGTTAGTTACCTACTATCTTCTTGCCCCATACAGCATATGCTTCTTTTTCACTACCACCAACATTAACTGGAATTGGGAAAGGTAATAATTGTGGTTTTTGAGTAGATGCACTTGGTATAGAACCTATAACCTCTATTAATGGAGGTACAACTTCAGATAAATCTGGTTCTGGTTCTGGTTCTATGTTATTTAGTTTAGGTGATGTAGGTTGTGCAGTATCAGGTGTTATTTGATCTGGACTATCACCTTTAGGTGAATTATATTTAGAAATGAAATTGTCCAAATTCTGCATAGTAGTATGCACAGCACCTTTGTTAATAGTATTAGATTTACTAAACTTATTCTTAATATGACTAAACAACTTCATACCCATACCTATAGGTGTACGCTTGAGATATGATGTAACTCCTGATTTCAAATTATTCCATAATCCTTGTTTCTTTTCTTCTTTAGGAAGCATCTTTTCTATATCTGCAGGTTGATCACCTTTTAAATCTTTTGTTTCTCTTTCTAATTCAGCACTTTCTTGTTCTGTTTCTTTTGGTAATGCTTCACTAACCATATCACCAAGTAATGGTGCAACAAACCATGCCAATCTACTCTTAGGAACGATATACTCATCCTCTTTACCCTCACCCACCATGATTAATTGAGGTTTCTTAACCTTAGCACCTTCTTTAGCACCCCCAGTGAACATGTTATACAACCATCCACCAATAAATTCACCAATAAAACTACCAACTAAACCACCAACAAATAGACCTACTTTAGCACCACTAAGACCACCAAGCCATGTTCCAACACCAGGAATAGGTATAAAACTACCTAATGCTGCTCCGATAGCAGGACCTGCCAATAAACCAAGTTTCATACCTACGAAAGCACCAAGACCAGATCCTACTGCTTTAACTCCTGCTTGTGGAAGAGGTTCCTTAAATATAAAGTAATTTATAGCAAAATCAATTAGAGCACCAACGATTGCTATTCGTTTCAAACCTGGTGCTACAGCACCTTTATAAAAGTTCTTAAACATCTGCAGCATACCTTTAGTAGCTGTTTTCTCAGCAGTTTTCTTGGCAATTTGCTTAGTACCTATCTTAGCAAGTCCTTTACCAGTAACTTTACCCCATACATTCTTTGCTAAATTCTTTGCACCACTTAATAAAGGTTTAGCTGCTCTATTCCAAACAAACTTTGCTGCTTTCTTAGGTAAACTTGTTATAAATCTTCTTAATTGTCTAAAAGGTCTTAATAAAGTTCTCCAAGCACGTTTAGCTATTAATTTCCATTTCCTTAGAAAACGAGCTACCTTTCTAACTAACTTTATTCCCTTCTTACCTATTAATCTCTTTATTCCGTTCTTTAATCTTTTCCAAACTGCTTTCCATGCATTTCTAAGCATGTTTCTGATCAATCTACGAAAACCCTTATCTAGATTTAATGCATAATCCGTTTCAAGTTCTTTCTTTTTCTTCATACGCCTTGAAAAGGCAGCAGAATGCACAACTTTATCTTTACCAAGCTTTAATGAACCAAACCTTTTACGTTCATAATCTAATTGTGCTTTAGTGATAGAAAGTAGTAATCTAGCAACTTTTGCTAATTCAGCAGTTTCTTTCTTTAAACTACCTTCAGCTTTTGTATCACTCTTCTCTTCTTCCTCTGGAGGTTTATCTGGATGTTTTCCGAAAACTGCAGTTTTGACATCATGAATTGACTTCACGAGATTAGTATAACCTCGCATAGCTAAAGAATCTTTATTTGACTTTAAGAGTGCAGTCATCTACATTCTACGTTGTTTTGCTTCTTGTATCTTTTTCTTTTCCTCTTCCAAGTGTTGCCTTAATAAGTCAACGTATATGTCTCTTTCCCAAGGAAGCATATTATTAATATCTGCAAAGCTATACTTATGATGTTGCATCAAACCAAAATTAATCCTTATATGGATTTCAAGTGAGGTATGGAAGAGGGCTACATGAAAAAATTGGACAACCCCTCAATTGTATAAGAACTTTCGACCTTAGTATTGGGATTTCTTATCTTAACGGTATGCTTAAGTGATGGCATAGTTTCAAAGAATGTCTGAATTTTAGCAAACTGCTTACTATTCATTGATTCAATAAATTCTTCAAACTCATTGTCTGAAGTTGTAGAAGAATCCCAAACATCTTCTTCATTATAAATCTTAGCAATTGATTTTGATATAAGTTTAAATGTATCATCTATAGTTTCTTCTTGTATAGCAAGAGAATCAATATTTGGATACTTCATTTCAACCCAAAGATCATCATTAATTTGTATTTGATTAGTATGTTCTTTATCATACTTCACTTTGATTTTATCAATAGGTATTCTAGTTGTAACCTCAGTTGTATTATCATCAGGGCAAATCAATTTAACATCAATTGTTTCACCTATAGATTTAGCCCTAATATTTAAAAAGATATATTCAACATCGAAAGATGCAAGATCCTGTACTTTAATCCCCTTTGTTAAAATACATGCTTCCATAAGATCCTGCATTGCCAATGAAATTTGTTTGTCATCTTCTGACTCCAATGCCAACAAGAGAATCTTTTCTTCTTTGACCAAAAATGGTCTATACTTTATTTTCTTTTTAGTTGATGGTACAGTCAACTCATAGGTCGGGGTATTTAACGACGGTAATGCCATAATTTATGATATAGTTATATTCTATATATCGACTTCAGCGATATCTTTTTCTTCTCTCAAAACTTCAAAATAAAAGTTTGCCATAAATTTAACTGGTTGGTTAGGACCATTACTATAAGTCATACTAGATACAGTATAAGGAAAGGCATTAATTAATCTATATCTAGATACTACCTTATCTCCTGTTTCAATCTTATCAATAATAAGATCTGCAGTATAATCATCATAATAATTAGTTCTTATAAAACTATCGGGTGATGCACGTCCTCTAGAAGCTGCTATATCACTTTCATCATGCTGAAATATAAATTCACCCCATTTTTGAATTATTTTATATGGAGTATGGTCATAATCCATCATAAATGTTATCTGACACTCTGGAAATGACTTAGTATGAGCATACTTCATATTAATACCAGGAACTGCACCTCTTAAATCACCAGTAGCAATACTATATCCAGGAACTTGTACTTCATCGGCAAGGAAACTAATCTTTTGCGTTTGTTGTGTATCTAAATCACCTGCAAATTTCCTTTCCATAGTAATTGGTTGTTCAGTAGGTGAATATCCTAATGCTTCACCAAGAGAACGTGAACCTGTTTTAGGTAAAAAAGCTATCTGATACCTATTTGAATTGGCAATACCAAATTCACCTACTATATTCTTTCTAATATCTTCTATTTTCATCTAAATAGCTTTGAGATGGTTTATTTATATTTAGTATGGCATACTCTGGAAAATACAGACCCTCTAATCCTAGAAAGTATAAAGGTGATCCAACTAATGTAATTTATAGGTCATTATGGGAACGAAAGTTCATGCAGTGGTGTGATTTAAACACAAATATATTAGAATGGGGGTCTGAAGAGTTCTTTATACCATATCGTTCTCCAGTTGATAAAAGAGTTCATAGGTACTTTCCTGACTTCTATGTAAAATGTCGTACCACACATGGTACTACAGCAAAATACGTTATTGAGGTAAAACCACTAAAACAGACATCTCCACCAGAGAAGAAGAAAAGAGTAACTAAAAAGTATTTAACAGAAGTTACTAGATATGCCATTAATGAAGCAAAATGGCTGGCTGCTAAAAAGTATTGCAATCAGCGAAACATGGTATTTAAGATACTAACAGAAAAAGAACTAAGGGTATGAGTATTCTTACTATAATAAAAGAGAAGAAAATAACAAATAGAGCAAAACAAAGAACGGAAGCGTTTAACTACCTCTTTGATCATGCAGTAGATAGCGTAACACCTGCTCAATTTTACCTTTTTGAATATAAACCAAAATTCCTTAAAAGATTAGATCATTGGGATAGATATCCAATGGTACTTGTAGGTGATCCTACCCCTAATGGGTTCTATGGTGCTAATCTACATTATATGCCACCAGCAAATAGAGTAAATTTAGCAGAATCCTTAATAAATAGTGGTGGTAATATACCTCGTTATATATGGCATAGATATATAATGGAGAAAGCAGATAATTTATTCTTTAAAATTCCAGAAGAAGATGTGTTAGAAATGGCAGCATTGCCATTAGAACAATTTTATGATAAGCGTAATAAATTTATTAGTGCCAAATCAGTTCAAAAATAATGTCTAAAGAAGTTCCAAATCTAATGTATCCGAGATCAGTAGTTAACACAGGTTACTACATGAGTTTCTATGCATATGATTATAATAAAGCACAAGCTCTCAATACAAAATCTATGAGAGATATGCTTTCTGGTGCTATAGCTGATACTAAGAATGGGGATAAATTATTAGAATTAGAAAGTTTAAACGTTGATACTGGTACAACTGCCACGGGAGATACTACGGGAGAATGGAGTAGAGATACCGATACACCTTCTAATACTATGGAAGGTGTGGTAAAACTTTATATTCCCCCAAAACTAGAATACAAATATGGTGCTGAATGGAATGCAACTCAATTTGGTGCTGTTGGTGCTGGAGTAGGTGGTGCAGGTAATGCTCTTGGTTCAGCAAGTGCATCAGTCACTGCTAATATGTTTGATAAGATAATAGCAAATAAATTAAATGAAGCACCTAAAGCAGATGGTATAAGTGGTGATACATTAATGGCAGGTGCATTTGGAATGACATTTAATGATAATACCTTACAAACATTTACTAAAATGAAACCAAGGTCATTTTCATTCAGTTATATGCTGGCAGCAAGAAATGAAGACGAAGAACAAGATATTAAGAAAATAATCAAATTCTTTAAAATGGCAATGCATCCTGGTAGTAAAAGATCTGGAACAAATACTAGTTTATTCCTAACATATCCATATATCTTTAGAATAATCCAATCAGGTAAAACTAAAGGTCAAAAGTATTGGTCACCTTCTAGATTCATGGAGCAATTCTTACCAAGTACCAAATATTGTGCTTTAACTGATGTAACTGTTGATTATACACCTCATGATGTATTTTCTTTAACACGTGGTAATTTTGTACAAGCAGTTTCTTTAAATCTATCCTTTAATGAACTAACAAACCTAACAAGGCAAGATATTCATGAAGTTGAGGATACTGCTACCTCAGAAGATTGGGGTTGGGTAGAAAAACAAAGAGAGGAAGCTACAACCTAATGGCATATTTCAGTAACATACCAAACTTACTATATCTTAAATATACCCAAAACCCCTTTGATGGGCAATGGTTGGAAATTAAGAATATATTCTCTAGAATTAAAGTAGTAAATGACGAAATAGGTAGTGTAACCGTATTTGATGATTATTTTATAGCAGATGGAGATAGACCAGATACCATCTCCTATGAAATGTATGACGATCCTAACTACGATTGGACTATTTTGCTAATAAACAATATGATCAGTTTATATAATGATTGGCCAAAATCGAAACATTCCCTTGATGAGTATGTTAATTACAAATACCAAAATATAGAGGATATTCATCATTACGAAGCAATAGAACAGACATATAAAGGTAATATAGTAGTATCAGGTGGTATGAAAGTTGATGAATCATACCAATATGTTACTCCTGAGGGATTAACCTTAACTAAGGCACAATCAAGAACTGGTGTTACTAACTATACTTACGAAATTGACGTAAACGAAAAGAAAAGAGAAATAAACCTAATAAAACCAGAATTGATACCACAGTTCAATCAGATGTTTAAAGAGAAAATGAGGTTTAAACCAAGTACCAAATTTATTAACGAAAAAAGAAGAATAGCATAATAGGTATAAATACCTATCGACCCTTTTGACGAAAAATTGCCGAGATTTTTAATCGGCACTTTTTGAAACAAAAAGGTCAATTTCGTTTTCGGGGATTATTTAGATTCCATTCTACTAGACCAAATGGATTTAATAGTACCCACTTAGCATAATGAACACCTCGATAACACAGGAGAGCAAAGACCCTCTCTGGATTATGGATTTCTTCGTCGAATTCTGGAACTTCTGGTTTATTAAAAGATACATTGATACGTAACATTTGTCTTTACCTCCTAACATATCTATAATGTTATAAAACTTAACATTAAAAAAGACCCCCGAAGGGGTCTTGTAAGTTCCGATTGTAGAGACGCACGAAAGGTCTCAGTATTATTTAGAACTGTTCGTTTGCCAACTGATCAAAGTAACTAAATGCATCTTCATCAGTATTAACAGATGATGGTGTTGCTATAGAAGGTGATGCAACTGAAGGACTTGGTTGAGATTCAAACTTTGCAGCAATCTCATTCTCTAGTTCTTCTTCATCTACACGACTAGTACTACCACCCTTAAGAACAGTATCTAATCTCTTCTTAAGTTCAGCATATGTCTTGAAGTTAGAAGCAGAAGTGAACTCATTGAGATCATGTAGACCATTATAGATCTCTTCTAACTTAGCGTCATCAAAACTACTAAGAGTAGATGGACGACCAAAGACAGAACTATCATAGTTCCAAAAACCTGCAACCTTTTTAATTCTTAGGTTGAAGTCAGCACCTTGCCAGAAATCAAATGGATTGATTGCTTCTTCACCATCAAATTCTGGTTGCATTACAGCAATTATTTTATCGTGAATCTTCTTACCATACTTGTAAAGGAATTGCTTACCTTCATTTTCTGGTGAAGCAGGATCCTTAATAACATATATGTTACTATAGTAAGAGAGTTTTCTCTTCTGCTTCCTTGCTATTTCTTTGTCCGAATCTAACCCACTGTTCCATAGAGTTCTATTAACTTCTCCAACAGGATCATTCTGTCCTATTGTAGTTAAAGAGTTCTCAATGTACCATCCACCTGGTCCTTGGAATGCATGACTCCATACCTTTGCCCAAGGTAATTCGTTACCTTTAGCAGGTGGTAGAAACCTGATGATAGCACTACCGATACCGTCCTTACCCATCTGGGGTTTCCAAAGACGATCATCTATAAAACCAGAAGTTACTTCGGTCTTATTAATTTCACTATTGAGTTTATCAAGTAGTGAACCTTGCTTTTTTAATGCAGCAAATGACATATGTATTCTCCGTATTTTTGTATTGTTAGGATTGTATATATTATACAGTGTTTATAAGAGTTTGTCAAGGTTATCTCTCATAGATTGCAATGCCTTTCTCGCTTCTTTAAAAACAGGTAGACCCACCAGATGCTCTGGTACACCTAACTCCTTGGCAGCATTTCTAAAGTTCTCTTTAACAAGTTCACTGTCTTCATCATTCATAAGGTATGCCCTACTATATAGGGTCTCTTGTTTGTTCACTAATGTCTCTAGATCATCTATTACGTCTTGTCTTTGCTCTTCATTCATCCTAGTAAAGTATGGAACTTTCATCATCACATCCATATAGGTTGCCATCATTTCTTCTATTTCTTTTTGGACTATTTCCGAGTCGAATAACTTGCTCATAAATTTCCTATTGTAATAGATTTAATCTTATCGTAATCCACTATAACAAATGGATCATATTTTTGCAAGAGGTTTGATACATTTTTCCAGATAGAATCACTGAGTAGTGTATCATATCTTTCTATGAAACCTGTTACCCTATTTAACAATACCATAGTTTCTGGCATGATATGATCACCAAGGTATAGTTTAATTACTGTAGAGTGTGAGAAATTCTTACACTTCATTGCATTATTTAAACTACCACACCTATCAACAATAGTTTTTAAATCATTCTCATACAAATAAGAAATACTCTGTATCTTTTTCTTCCAATCAAGGAAGTTCTTATCATTCATTTCTCCTACCCATAGGTTAGAATTAGATAAGAAGTTAGATACAAAGTATGATTCTAATTCTTGTTTATTATATTTGTTAGCAAGTTTCTCAAAGAAGTATCTGTCTTTTCTTTCATTAAAATTTGCTACAGATGCTTTTGTACGACCATTATATTTAAAGTAATCGTATCCTTTTCTAGAGAAGTGTGCTTTAATTGCTAGGTAGATTGAATAACAATCAAATGCATTCATATAGGTAACACTGCTTTAGTTGTTTTCTTTATAAAGTTTAACTTTATTGCTTCTGCTTTAATCTTTTCCTTTAGAGTTGGTGCTATCAACTTAGTAACTGAATCAACTTCTATGTCTTTCGACTCACAGAAGTCAACAATAGCATCAATGTAACTCAGGGTTCTGTTACTATCTTTAACGATGTTCTCAATCGTTAAAGAGAATTTGTTCTTGTCCATAAAAGTGTCGTCAATTAATTCATTAATGTTTTTAGATTTACTGGGCATCGTTATACTCACTAATATAATCTTTTAATAGAGGTACATAATCATCAGGGTTCTTTACAAACACCTGAGTATCCCCAGTTTGACATGTAATAAGAGTAACGATCTGTTCGACTTTAATACCAGATCTTTCCTCATACATTTTAGCATACCCTGTCTCTTGAACAAAGTATCCTTCAACCCATTCCTCTTTCTTTTCTTTAGAGGATGTCTTGAAGTCGATGATTGATAATTTACCATCGAACTCTGCTATACAGTCAACTCTACCTGCAATTTGAAACTCATGACTATAGAGTGCTGCTTCTTGATAATGGATGTTATCAATACGATTAAGCAATGGTTTTGCTTGAGCAAAAAGTATCTTAGCAAGATGCTTATCAACATACTTATCTAAATCTAGTTCATTGTTAAGGTAATCCTCAACTATACTATGAACTGTAGTACCTACTGAAGTAGCACGTCTAGAGATTTTGTTTGCTTCTTCAGCACCAACTCTTGCTCTCCACTCAGCAATTGATTTTCTACTTCTAAAGGAACAGATAGTAGAGATTGAAGGATATTTATTATCCCCTATCTCATATACTCTTTTACCTTTAACAGTTTTAGCACTGATGTCCTCAAGAGACATCTCCATAATAAGATGATTAAACATTAAAGACCTATCTGTAACTTAGTTACTATGTAGTTTCTAATTAAACCACTTCTAACAATATCGTTGACATCGAACTCAATGTTAGCGAACTCATCCATGATCTCAAGTATCTTCATGAAATCTAAGATACCATTCTTTTCATTGGTCTTAACTAGGTCTGTCTGTGCTACGTCACCAGCAAAGATGATTTTAGAATCATTACCTACACGAGTCATGATTGAATCTAACTCATGAAAGTTTAAATTTTGACACTCATCAACAATTACTATAGCATTGTCAAGAGTAGTACCACGTAAGAAAGAAGTACTCCAGAAAGAGATTGTTTCTTGTGCTTTTAGATTATCGTAAAGCATTTCAAATGCAGGATCATCAGGCATCTTGAACATATACTTTACCATATTCTGGTAAGGTATTTGGTAAAGATGTGCTTTATCTTCATGATCTCCTGGTAGGAAACCAATCTCCCTAGTAGGTACAAGTGAACGTACAACATAAAGTTTCTCGTACGGTGTCTTGTTAGATAGAATCTCTTTTAATGCTAGGTACATTGCAATGAATGTTTTACCTGTACCTGCACAACCATATAAGAATAGGTTCTTATTCTCTTCGTAAGCATCAAAAACTAACTTCTGATTGTCGGTCAGAGGTTTGATGTCAGTTAATTGTTCTGAGTTAATGGGTTTCTTACGTCTCATCTTCTTAGGGGAACTGTTTACGAAATCGAAATCAGAAGTTTTCTTTCTACGTGGCATTTAGATGTTGCTTGTAAAGGAAGTGTCGATAGTTGAACCAGGATTTGCTTTCTTAATACTCTTAAGAACATCTTTGAAACCATCTGGTCTCTTGTCTCTTACATGAGCATCAGCAACCAAACCAGGATAAGTGGAATGATATTGCTCTAAGTGAGGGTTATCCTCCTTATATTTATCTAAGACAGTAAAAGACATCCGTTCTTCGGTGATTTCTCCTGTCTCTTTATTTCTAAATTCATAAAGTGGCATTACCTAAACCTCTTAGATACAATCATCTCTGATAAGAAATCTCCTAGGAATCCTAGGATAATTTGTAGTGTTGATTTAGCAGCATCACCTGCTAACTCATCAAACATATACATGTTTAATCTGAAAGCATAATTTGCTTCAGTTATTATGGCATCAACTTGCGTTTGTGTCAAGGGCAAACAATTTAATGTACCCCTATAGTTATTTTTAAAGTCAACTGGATTAAGTATATCTTTGAACTCATAGAAATTAAATGCTTCATCATCTAATTTCAATGATCTCTTTGCAATACCTTTAAGTATCTGCCCACCTGATAGATCACCCATGTACCTAGTGTAATGGTGTCCTATGAATAGGTATGGTTCTTGACGACCAATCTCTCTTATCCTATCAATATATCTTTTGGTAGCAGGACTAGGATATATGTTTTCATGCCACCCTTCTCCATAAAAGTAATCTAAATCTTTTGCTAATGACTTATGACGTTTTAGTTCATCAAACAATAATGGACTCACTTCATCGTTCTCTTTTAAGTGCTCTGCAACGTCCTCTAAGGCAGTGTAAACGAAGTATAGGTTAGCAACTAAGGTTCTATAACTCTCCTTGTTTACAACCCCTCTCAGGAATGATGCAACGAACTTAGTGTTCTCTGCTGCAGAGTGTGACTTTTTAGTACCTACTTTAATTTGCTTTGCAAAGTCCTCTACCATGATAATGCCTCCGATACTACAGGTAACTGTTCTTTAAATACAGTTCTACAATCTTCTACTATATCCATGTGCTCTTTCTGAGTACCATGAGCAGAACGTAATTCTATGTAGTGAATCCAAGAACGTATACTACCTGTCATATAAATTTTAGTTGGTGTTGCTAACGGGAGAACAAACCTCGCACATTCCTTCGCAATGCCCTCACGTATGAGTTCATTATAAAGATCAATTCCTTCAGCGAAGTAACGAGCAATGTTCTTTTGGAGATTCTCCTTCTGATTCTTGGGGATATCATTGATAGAATTTTGGCGATTGGTTTTGTCTTGTCTCCTTAAATCTGGTATAGGTATGTTGCCTAACATGTTAGTGTCAGCATATCTCTGACTAAATTCTTGGAATGTAAAAGATCTATGTCTCAAGATCTGTGCACCGAGACCTCTAGTTGTCTCGATTTCTAAAGTCATGTGTGCTTGCTCAAATACAGACCAATGCTGATGTTTGATACAATAACTCAACAGTCCTGATACATTTGGGTTCTCTTGGTTCTTAGGGTTAGAAACCCTAGCAATGAACCCCATTGTCTTCTCAGCATCAGGAGTAATACTAATCAATTTTACCATAAATTAAATAAAACCTTTATCTTGATAGTAACCATACATGGTTGTGATATCTTCTTCAGAAGTATCCCATTTGATGTCACCTACATCAATTGCTTTCTGACAAAAAGTATATGCTTTGTTGTCGAACTCTACCTTAGAATGAGATAAGGAAGTCATACATACTTCTCTTGCTTTGATTTCGTAATCGTCAATCATTTCTTTTTCCTTTGGTTTTTAGGTTTAGGATTTGCATCCCACATCTTTGGACTGATTGTACCATACCAAGAGTTTAAGTGCAATAATTTGCCACCTAATGTCTTGAGTTTATCATAGTAAGCATCAAATACAAGTGAACTCTTTTGTGAGAGTACAAGATCATTGATAATCTCTTCACCAATACTATAAATGACAAGAGTAGTTCCCTGTGGGTACTTTGTCTTGTCAATATCTTTCTCTAGAATATCATGTTTAAAAACTTTGAGTTGATATTCTAGGATCTCTTGTTCTGTAAAAGAAACTCTTTTCTTTTCCATCTTTGGTTTAGATTCTGTTGTCATTCTGACCACTGAATGTTAGGAAAAGCAGAGGTTACAACTGCCTTAGTAATTCTATACTTCTTATGCAATTGTTTGTCTTTTACCAAACAGATTATGTCTGCTTCACTTTCATGAAGACCTTCTAGTAATTGGATGAATAATTGTTCACGCTTAAATCTAGTCAGAGAGTTAGCACCTTTGATAAACCTCCAAAGGTTTCTTCCTTCTCTTTCTAGCATAGTATGTTCAGTACCCATAGGTGCATCATTTCTTTTAAAAGGAACTTCACCTTCTGGTATGTCTGATACGATAGCAGGTTCAAAATTCCATTTCAAAACAGAACGTAGTGCTTGACTATTGTTCTCTTGTAGGATTTTAATTTTCTCTGCTTTTGTTTTGGCATTAGATGCCTTTTTAATAACTTCCGAAATCAAAAGTTTCATAATTCTATGTCAATAGTAATATTATATATCAATCATCTAAATCTGTAAAGGGGTCACGTGTGAACGCATCCTTCTCATCAAATTCGACGCTGATAAGTTTAGCAATTTGGAATGGAATAGGGTTACCATTCTCATCCATCATCTCTGGATGTTGTGTAAGTTTAATGCTCTCTTCAGTTTCTTTACCATCTGAAAGAACTTCTATGTAATTCAAATAGTAACTGTTTGCAAACCACCCAATAACAAATCCAATAATTGTCCCACCGATAGTAATCAATGTAGACAGGGTAAGTACAACTGCCATGTCCATGGCTTTACCTCCATTTAAAACTATAGTTGTGTTCTCTTTTGGTTCGGGTTCTTTGCCTAACCTCCTACGTAGCATGAACTCATCACCTTTATTTAGTGGCGACTTTTCTTCTTTTGGTTTTGGGTTTTGGTTTCCTTCCTGGTTTCCTTTCGAGTTCATACTTCCATGCATCCTCTAGTATTCTATAAAGATAAGTTTTAATCTTACGTGCTGTTGGTTTGGGTATGTGACCGTAAGCTTCACGTAGGGTTTGATCCCCTCCCTTAATGTACTGTTCCAATTCAAGGGTTGTTGCAGATAACTCTGCAGCAGTTGAACTTTCACAAAATTTTCTGACTTGAGGTTTGGTTGCTTTGTTATGTTTTAGATAAAGGTAGCAATTAAATAAGTATCTACCATTGAATGATTCTTCTATTGCTTGTTCTACCAATGGGTAAAACTCGTCTTCATACCAATCCATTCTCTTTTAAATAAGTAACTGTTTCTTTTGACCCACCAATTCTACGTGCACCGATGGTGACTTGGGGGAATGTGGAACCTTCACCGAACTCATTATAAAATGCTTTCTTACTGAAGTGTTCGTTGAGTTTATAAACGACATAGTTTACTTCTAATGCATCAAATAATTTACATACTTTCTGACAATAAGGACAGTCGTTCTTAGAATATACAGTTATGTTTGATAACATTTGGTGAAAATTGTTCTTTTAATTTTATCTATAATAAAGGCATGTCCATCCTAGCATAAAAAAGAGGGGTGTCAAGCACCCCTCATAAATTTGATCCGTATGGACTTAGAATGTGAACTTCACACCTGCTTTAGCACCCCAGTCGATGTCATCTTCGTTAGTAACACCAGATAGTTCTGCGTAGAACTTATCATAAGAACCACCAAGGTATCCTATTAGTTCAACGTCACCGAACTCGTCAGTTGACTCAAGATGAGTTACAACAGGACCACCAGAAACGTAGTATCCAAGACCACCTTCTGTTTCTCCTTCGTATCCTACTACTGCTTCGATTCCACCAGAAGAATATGCTCCATCAGGATATGATCCACTTGCTTCTATATTAACATATGGACCAGCAAAAGCTGCACCAGATACTAGAAGAGGAGTTGCTGCTACTGCAGCGATTGTTGATTTAAAAGACATGTTTGTTTGAATTATCTCGCAAGGCAATAAAAAACCCTTGCGGATGATAGCACCCCCGACATGGGGTACTTTTACATACGCAGGGGCACGATCTTTCGATCCCTTTGTTATGAATTTATTTAGTATACCACTATACTAAACAGTTGTCAAGTTATTCTTTGATGACATATTGTAGGGTTAGTATCACTACTGTTGTCAGTACTGTCACATTTACTAGTATTAACCCTACCATCTTCAATGTAGAGAGTGCTCCGATCATTTAATATGTTAAGTTTTGTTACTTAATATATATCTAACAATTTTTGTTAAGATCTTCTGCCATGTTACCACCTATCTGTGCACCTTGTTCTCCACCGAACATTGCTATCCAACCTGCAGCAACCCAACCTACGAAAGGAATACCACTCACAGCAGGTGCAGCAGCAGCACCCATACTAGTACCTACAAGTTTACCTGTTCCTTTTGCAGCACCGATTGCTTCGATACATGCTTCTGATTTTAAAGTACCTTTACTTGCTTGTGATGACTCTGGTTTAATATGAACATCTCCAGTCATAGTATACTCTTCGACACTCTTCTGAGTGTTGTTTGAAAGTCCTAGGAAACCACCTTTAGTTTTAATATCCTTAGTGGTATACATGACTTTCGGGTCATTTGATTTATAAGCAATCTTATATCCTTCCTTACTTGCTTCAACCTTATAAGAAGTATAAGGACCTACAGGTAGATTAATTTCTGGTAGTTTTGTAGTTCTACGATTGGCAATCGTACCAATCATACCAATATGTGAAAGACCAACTAGTGTACTAACAATTACAACACCTATCTTAGTCCAATTTGTTTTTCTCTTTGGTTTCTGTGGTTTTACCTCAGCACCAAACATCGCTTCATCTTGATCCATGTTTTGATTTACTCACCTAAAGTATGTATAACAGGATTCACATTTCTTAGTATATTATACAATTCTCTGTTCTCTGCTGTGGATACTGGATAGAACTCAGCATGAGGATCGAAACCAGGATACCTTGTTGCTTGATTGATTACTATTGATCCATCCTTACCTGACACTGACCTATGAAATGTATTACGTGGTATTACTAAAGCACCACTGTGTCTATTAAGATGTACTATATGATATTGATTCTTCCAATCTCTATTGATCAACTCAAAGGTTCTTTCTCCCTGTACCACTCTATTACAATCATCTTGAAAACTATGAATGTAGAACTGTTTACCTCCTACACAATCAGGTGGAGGTGAGATAGCAGGACCTGTATGTACTACAAGGTCAGCAGCATTTGATTCCTCTACAGATATGTCATAGAAGATAACATCTTCTGTCTCACGAAACACTCGGTGTTCGTTAAAATTAACGTCGCTCATTTATCTCCACTTTGTATATCGTAGAGATTCTGTAGCAACTTTGTCTTTTACTTCTATTAATTTTGCAGTTTCTAGATCGTCACTTTCATCAGGTTGTGTATGATGTGTAACTTCTTTTAAAGTTTTAAGATACTCTAAAACATGTTG
>VTLG01009393.1_pt1 | contig 36408 bp, 31 predicted proteins | sample 4694571 | NCBI WGS metagenome assembly VTLG01 (sample SAMN12604809, study PRJNA352737) | marine metagenome | biome: ENVO:00000447; feature: ENVO:00000209|ENVO:00000569|ENVO:01000036; material: ENVO:00002151; isolation source: viral sequences binned using virsorter ...
TTGTAAATGATACATAGTTAACCAAAAATACATGTCATATAATGTTTGAGGTTCTCCATGTTTTTTATCAAGTTGTGTTTGGATTTTTTCTACAAACTCAAGAACTGCATCCATAACAATTTTATCTTGTTTTGGGTTGTCTCTTATTGGAATAATGTTATCAGCCATTAGTCTCCCCCTATTAGTGAATTAGTTAAGATTACTTCGTTAAGTTCAGTTTCATTTAATTCAATCTCAGCTCTTTGCTGATCTTGTTTCTTTTTCCTTTGAACTTTCTCATAGACTCTAGCTAACAAATGTTTCTCTTCATCTGGTATTAATTTTTTAACAGCAGGCCATGCTTTAAGAGCTTGATTAAGAGTAGTAAAATTTCCTAAAGCTTCTTTTACTTTATCTTCATATTCGCTTCTACGAATGGAAATGTCTTCATTGAAATTTAGTATTTCTTTAATTGCTATAGCATTTTTATCAGTAGCTTCTAAATCTATAGTACAAGAACTATAACGATCTGCAGGCACATTTCTTGAAGCACTCATAGGAACTCTAGCATTATCTGATCTAGTATCATCTACACCTAATAATCCTATGTGTAATTCTTCATGAGTTTCTATCTTTAAAGCATCTTTAAATTTATATTCCTCAATTATGGGTGTAACTTTATTCATGAAGGGTTCAATTTTTTCCCTATAAATAGCATCTCCTATAGACATAGGAAATTCTTTCTTTGGGTTTATGTTATCAAATTGATTTTTAGCTTCATCTCGTATACCCCATACAAGTCTGTCGCTCATTCTTACTGTTGCCATTACAATATCTCCGTTGCGTTTTTACTAACCCACTGCTGATATGCAGGGTGCGATCCCAATGATCTGGTTCTAGACAATGCATCTCTCATTAAAACTACTTGAAACTCTGGAGCCATACGTCCTGCATAAGTACATATTTTGTCAAAGTTATCAGATGTAGCTTTAGCTGCTAATGCACCTGCTATTGCATACATGATTGCAGGTTCATCTTTAGGAACTTTTGCTGCATTAGGTTGTCTAATGATGCTCTCTATATCAGGCATTTTGTCTCTGTTTTCTTTAAATGTTACAAATTCACCTGCTGCACCTTGTCCTAAAATAGCTGATACTCCAGAAAAGAATCTAGCTTCTTCTGAATTATCATTCATTTGTAGTTTCTTATTTAAAATTTCATAACTTCTAGGAGTTGGGAATGCAGTGTAGGTAGGATCAAAATCATGTAATAGATTTGGTCTAAATCTTATAAAAGAAGTTATAACATCTGATATATTATTTTCAGCTGCCCAGTTACACCAATCATCTACATTAGGTTCTAATACATAATGAAGCCATCTATCTTTCATAGGTGATGTCATTTCATAAACAGCTGCCATATCTGCTAATCTGTTACTTGCACCAACTATAGACCAGCCGTTTGGTAATGTGTAATCACCAACTTTTCTATCTAGACATAGTTGTAAGAAAGCATTTTGTGTAGCTGTAGGTGCTGTAGTTAATTCATCTAGAAAGAAAATACCTTCTGGTGAATCTCTATGTTCATAGGGAAATACGCTAGGTGGTGCCCAATATGTCATATTGGTTCCTTCCATAGCTTCGTGAAAAGGTATTCCACGCACATCTACTGGATCAAATAAATTTGCACGAAAGTCCAACATTGGCCTTTCTAATTTACTTGCAACTTGATACATTAATTGTGATTTACCTATACCTGGGGGACCCCAGACAAATGTATTGAGACCAGCTCTAACATTATCAATAATTTCTTTTGATAAATCTTGAGCTTTAATTGAGGGGATATTAATTTCATTAGCCATAATTTACTCCTTATTTGGTTTATAGAAATACATAAAAAATATCATCGTAGGATAATAACTTACACATGCGACATATACTGTCGCAGGGTTGTAATGTACAGTTAGGGTTCAGTTTTTTCGGGTTTGTGCTTAAGTTTTAAATTCAGCAAACCACTACCTATGTATCAGACCTAAGGTTGTTTTACGCCCTTTTAGAGGCCAGCTGTTAATGCAACTCCTCGCCATGCGTGATATATCATTACAATGCAGGCTTTCAGTGGTCGTTTCATTAACTGCACATTACGGAAATTGGTGAAGTATGTAACATTGACGGTATCTGTTGCTAAATGAAAGTCACCGGTTACTTATACATTATTCAGTTCGAAACGTACTTGTGCAAGGTCGTGTCTATTACATACTTCGGAAACTGGTGAAATACACAGCATTGACGGTATCAAAGGGTGAACGCCCGTGTACTCGTGTTCACTTCGCTGCAGCTGGTACCTGGTCGTGTCTATTGTGTATTTCGGGAACTGGTGAAGTATGTAGCATTGACGGTATCAGTTGGACTGAGGGGTTGCTTTGATTAACTCAGCATCTTACGGTATATACCAATTACACCCACAAGGTCGTGTCTATTACATACTTCGGGAACTTAAAGTAAAAGTGGGAGATATCAATTTAGTAAATAGAGGAGATATCTCCCACCCTACTCGGTAGCTTTACGCTACTTCGTCTTGTTTACCATGAGCACTCATAAAATACTTCTTTGCCTTCATCTAGCCATTTGAGTGCTTCTTTACAGAATTCTAGATCTTGTTCTTTGTATTGTTCAGCAGACTCATCTTGAAATTGATGTCCAAAAAAGAACCCACCTTCAGATTCAGGTAAATTATCATTTAATAAAACCTGTTGCAAATTTAATATATCTTCCTTAGTGAGTAATAATGTTTGACCATTAAACATGTCTTCCCCGTCAGTTTCTCGGGTATACCATATGTCTTCCATAAACTTTTGTAATTTTGCATGTTTACGCCAGTCAAACTCACAGTTATGTTCAAATATAGGTTGATTTACAATTTTGCTATGTAATTGTTCTTCTTTAGTTGGTTTTTGTAACCAACCACCATATTGATCTAATCCCATAGTTATTCTCCTTTCTAAATTTAATGGTAATGTTCTCATAAATCGGTTTCTTTATTAGTTAATAAAAGCATGCAAAGTGGCACTTTGTGGGATACCACTCTGCACTAACTCGTTCCTAGCTTCTTGGGTGAGCTAATCCCTCAATGAAGGTAAATAAAATATTAAAAACCCTTGGCTATTTACTTCTTTTTTAATAACATTTCGCCAGATTTGCATTAGTGGGCAATGTTATTAAATTAATAACGATCAGAAGTAGGTAATCGCTCTATCGTGCCCACTTAGCGTCTTTTAATACTGCACAAATTAGGCCTAGTGTTAGTGGTGCTTCCAATGAACCTTCAGCACCGTGAAGTTTACCAACCTTCCCAGAACTACATCATTGGTTGTATTAATTCTTATTCCTTGTTGGCATAAAAAAAGCCCAGCAAGCCAAGACAACTTACTGGGCGATTTCTAGTCTATTTCTTCTATAAGATAGAGATTAAATAGACAAACTTCTCTATCTTTTTGCTCCGGGGGAGTTCTAGTGAGTTACTTTGCATAGTTGCTCATACTGTGGGGTTATTTTTTACCACCTTCTTCTATGCTTAAGTCAACTCATAAAACTATTTAAGCGTTATCCGCAATACTTTGTGCGAATTCAGAGCTCGCTTTCTGCATCTTATCGCCAGCAGTAGATTCTCTATGCTGGGAAGTATGCCAAGCTGCTAATCTTTCGAACCTAGATTCGATTGATTGTCTAACTCTTGTTCTATTCAGCTCAAACTTACCCGGTAAGTTATAGTCGCTGAATAATTCAGAATTAGCATCTCTCAATAGCCTTGCTTTGTAGCCCATGTCTACCATTTTGGCTTCACGTTGAAGTAGCCAATCAGGCATTTGGTCTTCTTTGCTAATGGATTGAGAAGAATTTACATAGTCATATACTAGACTAGCAAACTCACTCCATGCATTAGTCATCTCACGAAGGCATTGAATACCAGATGATGGTGCATCAACAGCTAGTAGTGGCTTCCTGCCAGCTACAACTGTTTTAAGGTCTTTAGCAAATTGCTTCTCCTTAGCCTCAGCAACTGGTGATTCAGCTTTCTCTTCAAAGATAGCCATAACTGCATCAATAGCTGATTGATTAGGAACCAATGCATCATTGTCGCCAACTTTATAGTCACGATATAGATATGTTGGATACAGAGTGCCTCTGTTTTGAGGTTCTCTAGCTTCAGCACCCTCAGGGTCTGCTATAGTATCATCACTGAACGCATCCTGGTCAGTAGTTTCAGGTGGAAGTAACTCTTCCGTTTCCAATTCACTTGGGTCAAATTGTGATTTAGCCATAATAATTTCTCCTTATAAATAGCTGGTTATTAAAATATATGAAAAAACACCCAACATACATCGTTGGAGTTTAATCAAACTAAAATCCCTAACAAAAGGGACCTAAAATATGCACCTAGACTTGCACTTTTTAATTCATTTCTAACCCAGCCTAGGTGGCTAACGTCCGTAAGGTTAGAGGGAGAATTCAGACTAAAATCCCTAACAAAAGGGACCTAGCTAACGTTCAGTTTCTTGGTTAATGTTGATGTTCATATTAATACTCCTCTTTCCCATATGTGATATTTGTTAGAAATGACTATCCATTCACATATCTCTTGGAATATAGCTGTTGTTACTTCTTCATCAGTATAAGTTTGAACGTCTGCTCCATAAGGTCCTATAGGTTTAGGTATAGATAATGACCTTATGGTTCTTTCATATCTATTAAAGCTAGGGCTTTCTAAATCATGCACCTCTTTTAAACGTCCAATTTCTTGTTGAATGCTAACGTTCATTGTTCAACTCCTTTAAAACTCTATTAGTTTCAAGTAAATCTTCTTCAGTCATTTCTTCTAGTTCTTGTACAACTATGTGAAATGCTCCAAAGAAGCCTAGTATTAGACCTATGATAAGTCCTATAAGTATTTCCATTATTATTACTCCTTAATAGTTCTAAAGGTTATGTTATATCTCGTGCCTTCTCCCTTACCAGCTGTATGCTGGTGAGTGTTGTGGAAATGGCGGTTAGTTATAAGAAAGTCATTTTGACCTAAGTCAATTGAATGAACTTTCTTGTTTTGATTATCTCGAAATAGAAATGGCTTGGCTGAGCCAAAGCTTAGTGAAGCTATTGGTCCAATCAGACATGATTCATCGTCTGAGTGCCAAGCTAAACTGTTCCACATATGGTACTCATTTATGAGTATCTGGTTGAACAGTTTGGAGCTATCAAAATCTTTGCTGTAGCCCATTTCATCGGTTAATGAGCGGACTTGTTCCGTTAAGGTTTCAAGTCCGTGCCATTCGCCTGTAGAGATATGGTCCCTGCCTGAGTATCTGTAGTTCACGTTGCTATAACCTGCCCAGCAGGTTCCGCGACCGAACTCGTGAGAGTATGGGAGTGTCGGTAGCAATTCGTTAGCTTCAGAATACGCAGGGAGTATTTCCTCTGCGTTGTGTAGCGTGTCTAAACACGCGAAGCCTAGTCTGTATTCCATTATTGTATTCCCCCAATTTCATTGTCTGACTCTACGTTGAGAGGCCCGCCAAGAGCGTTCTCCCATTCTTCTTTAGTTATGCCAGTCATTAAAAACTCTCTATCTTCACTGCTTAAATCAGGGAAAAGGTCTTGAACTAAACCTTTCCCTTCTTCATACGCTCGCAAGAGCTCTGGATTAACTGGTATATCTTTTTGGTGTGTTCTGCCTGTGAGCAGGGATATTCTAGTTATTTGCATTGTATTCTCCCTCTGCGTTCTTTTCGAACTCTTCTAGTTGAGCTGGAGACATTCCTGTAGAACGCCAGCATTCTAGCTCATCTGTTAACATTTCGTTCTCACAAGCGTCACGCCTGTCTTCTATAACATCGTCAGCTATTCTGTGGATAAGTACATTACCCATGTACCAAGCTCCACAAATAAATGAGATGTACGCTAATAGTATTGCCGCTATGGCTGTTATTAATATTTCAATCATTATTTACTCCATATATTGGTTATAATCATCAAAACTGAACATCGAACCACCCAGAGGTGGTTCGTTAGTGGTACACAGTGGTACACACTTAAGTTACTGATTCTATTGAATTTATGTACAAATGTAGGTGTTCTGTGTACCACCTGAATTGACGCTTGGTGGTACACACGTAAGTCCTTGATTCTATTACCTTTATCTATGGTCCATGGTCCATGTGTACCAGGTGTACCACTTGTTTTTCATTTTAAACGATAAATAAGAGTTATCTATGAACAATGGTCCATGGTCAAATAGCGAAATTTGCCGGTACACATGGTACACGCGGTACACATTCGGAAAAAGCCTTTGAAATCAAGGGTTTAGCTGTGTACCACTAGCGTGGCAGTAGCCGGTACACACCGGTACACAGGGGTCTCTTGGACATAGTTCTTTTTCTATGGAAAAAGGTCCAAGTACATCTGTACAGTCCACATCAGCAAGCTGATGATAGTAGTAAATGCACACATTTCACCCCAGTGCCCATAAAAAAAGCCCTGAACGTAGCTCCTACTACGCTCAGGGTATTGGGATTAGTTAATCCCTAAAGATTGATATAAACTCTTCCATAACAGCTTTTTGGGCTATTACTAGAGGAGCTAAATAAATTACTATAGAGATGTATAGTCCACCTGCTACTATAATTGTGATACAAGCTAATGATATTAGTATGTCCATTTCTTTCTCCTTGCTTCTTTACGTTTAATCTTTATTCTTTCTTTAGCTCTATCTTTGTCAGTTTTACCTAGTCTTTTGTGTAAAGATTCTAGTTCTCTATGACGCCAGCTAGTGCTAATGGTTGTAAATTCATCCATTTTGTTCTCCGTTGATTGATGATAGTAGTAAAGGGGGCTTTTACACCCCCAATACCGTTTGTTTACGCCTGGTCGGCGAAATCCCTCATAGATGACCTTTTTGGGGTATTCGGGTCATCTAATGGAAGGTCAAGTTGAACAGGCTCATCCTTAGCCTGCTCTTCTTTTTTAACCTCATCTTTCACATCTTCGATGAAAGAACCTATAAAGCCTACTAAGCGTTTGCCAGCTAGGACAGATAATGCTGTTCCTTTGACAGTGCCTTTGGCTAAGAGCTTAGATGTTTTACTCATGATGCTTTCCCCTGTTTGGGAATATCAATATCAGATATGTACATCGTTACCTCGGGACTACCATCGTAAGGGGTGAATCTAAAACCTTTGATTACATCAAGAGTTTCGGTTTCTCCATTAGGCATTGAGATATCTTCTGTACCAGTTATCATGTATGCGTAATTAAAGAGCTGGTCTGCTGGCTTAGTAGCTGGCTGACCTTCTTCATTTGCTCTAGGGTTACGTATAGTGGCGTTGAGTCTTATGTGACCTTTTGGGGTCCAGTTAAGAGTCTTACCTTGTCGGGCTTTCACGACATAGCTTTTACTTGAAGTTCCACTCATTGTGAATTTCTCCTTATTGTCTCATTAATACATAGGAATCAAGGGGAGACATTACCTTTAATTCATAAACACTAAACACCGACAACGCTGGGCGTTGGCGTACCTAAATTGAAAATTGAAACAAGGTTCCTTCGAAAGATTTTGATTACAAGGTTCCAGAATCGGAAATCGGGTTGGGGGTATGGAAATAGCAAAGTATCCAAACACTGTGTGAGCGATATATTTATATATTTTTATAAAAAATTTCTATAAAAAATTTTCTATGCTAAAGTGCCCTGATGAGTACAAGGACATGTGCTGATTGTAAAAAGGATCGCCCCATAAAAGAATTTGAAGTTCTTAAAGGAAAATGGAATAGATCTATTTGCAAAAAATGTAGAACAGCTGAACAGAACAGAAGTAGGAGTGCAACTCCAGAAGCTTACCTTTCTCATTTGTGCACTCAGTTGAAATACTCAAGAAACAAGAAAAATCCAGAAATGGAATGGGCCATCGACCCTGGATATTTGATACAGATATGGGATAAACAAAAAGGACGATGTGCCATCAGTGGTGTACACATGACACATATTAAAGATGGTACTGGTGTACACGATTTTAATGTATCAATAGATAGAGTTAACCCTAACTTACATTACACACCAGGAAATATCCAGCTTGTATGTCATAGAATCAACACAATGAAACATACTTTAACTGAAGATATGTTTTACTGGTGGATAAAGAATATAGTGACGACCAAAGGTGAAATTTGATACTATATTTACATGGCAAATTCTGAAAGAGCTGAATTACAGTCCCACTACCCTTATATGGGAATACATTTAAACGAATTAAGCGTACAAGAAGAACGGTTAATCCTGTGTTATTTAAGAGGAATGACAAAAGCTGCTGCTGGACGGGCGGCGGGATACCAGGATATGGACTCTGTTTATGATATTTTTAAGAAACCAAAAATAGTCCAAGCTATAAATTATTTACGTGAAGAATCTAGACGAGAGTATAACTTTGATAAAGGTACTGCGACTAGTATGTATCTCGAAGCTCATAGAAAATCAGCTAATGCTACCGAAGAAAAAAACATTGTAGATTCATTATGTAAATTACATGGCCTTTTCGCTCCTGAAAATGCAACACAAATAAATATTATTAATGCAGAGCAAGTAGAAAGGCTAGAAAATTTATCTGATGAGGAGCTACTAAAGTTAGCAGGTGATGATGTTAAATATCTGGAACCTAAAAAATGACAATAAGCCAAATACAAAAGGGATTAGCTGCCGAAATAAATTACCACCAAACAGGAACTAACTTATCACAGTTTGATAAAAGTCTTGTTGATCTACAAGCTCAGTTAGACACACCGCCTTCATTTTATGACTGGCGTCAAATTGCTATGGACCCTAATTCCAGATTAGCACGGGGGTTAGACACGGCTGTAAATATTGGTTTGGGGAGGCAGTCTTTTGGTGATGTTGCAAAAGACTATGCTACAAGAAAACTAGATGAGCTTCCGCAGTTCAGTCAAAAATATGAATTTAGTCCGGGGGAGCAGAATCTCTCTGATTATGCTGAAGGGTTATTGTTTGATGCTTTACCTACGAAGGCAAAAGCTGCAGTTATTCATGCACCTGATATTAAAAGTTTAGTAGTAGAGGATGTAGCTAATGTAATAGGTGTACCCTATGCAATAAAACAAGGTTTACTAGAAGGTAAAGATATTGGGGACTCAACAAAAGATTATCTAGTTAATAAAATTAATGAATCCTCCCTACCTTTTAATTTAGAAAGAAGGGGGGACACTTACACGTTAAATAGAAAATTTGATTTGGGTAGTAATGCCTCACTTAGGGTAAGTGAAAATTTAAGATCGGGTAGAGACCCTAATACAAGAGTAGATTTTGATGCTAGTACTAATTTAGGGGGAGGTAGATTATCTGCAACAGCTAGTAAAGACTCAGGTAGGCCAGCGCGAGCTAGTTTAGGATATGACTGGAGAAATGAAGATAACAGCGCAGGTTTCTCTGCCAGCATTGATAAGGTAGAAGGTAGAAAATCAGAATTTAATTTAAAGTTTAATAAAAAACTTAATAAACGATGAGCACAATACCTAAAGTAGAATGTCCACGTTGTAAGAAATTACATCCGCAAACATTGTATTCGGAGGAACATGGTCTATGTGTATATTGTCGAGCCGATGACGCTGAGCGGATTGCCCCGAACCCTGATCCAACTCCACAAGAAGAAGATCCAAAGGCAGAAGCCGCATCGTTAAAGGCACAAAAAGAATTAGCCAGACGTATACTTTCACGAAAAAGACTCCTTCCTTTTGTAGAGAGATTTAATCCTGACTATTCTGCTGGTTGGGTACACAAAGACATTTGCCAGCGCCTCGAAAAGTTTAGTCAAGATGTAGTTGATCGGAAATCTCCTAGATTAATGTTGTTTATGCCACCACGACATGGGAAATCAACATTAGCTAGTATCGCTTACCCAGCATGGCACTTAGGCAGAAATCCAAAACATGAATTTATAAGTTGCTCGTACTCTGGATCGTTGGCGATGTCTTTCAGTAGAAAGGTCCGTCATTTACTGCGGGAGCCATTATACAAGAACGTCTTCACCGAAGCAAAATTAGACCCAACTTCTCAATCAGTTGAAGCATGGTTGACTACCAAAGGTGGTGGTTATGTAGCAGCTGGTGTTGGAGGTGGTATTACTGGTAAAGGTGCTCACGTACTTGTAATTGATGACCCAGTAAAAAACAGAGAAGATGCAGAATCAGATTTTAATAGAGACTCAGTGTGGGACTGGTATACATCCACTGCGTATACCCGTCTCGCTCCAGGTGGGGGGATACTTATAATTTTAACTAGGTGGCATGATGATGATTTAGCTGGACGTTTACTAAGAGGCGCAGCTGATGGTGGTGATGAATGGGAGGTGGTTAAATATCCAGCAATAGCAGAAGCCGATGAAGAGTACAGAAAGACGGGCGAGGCGTTACATGAAGACAGATACAATTTACCCTCGTTAGAGAAAATAAAAAGAGCTGTTGGTCCTCGAGATTGGTCAGCGCTGTATCAGCAGAATCCAGTTTCAGATGAAGGTGATTATTTCACAAGAGATATGATCAGGTATTATGAACCAGACGAAATTGACCTTGGCAGAATGAAATTTTACTGTGCATGGGACTTGGCCATTGGTCAAAGAGACAGGAACGATTATTCAGTTGGAATTGTTGTAGGAGTAGATGAATACGATTATATGTATATAATTGATCTAGTTCGAGGTAAATTTGACGGTTTTGAGATAGTTGAACGCATTTTAGACTTGTATGAACAGTGGAGACCGTCCATAATTGGCATTGAGAAAGGTCATATAGAAATGGCCCTTGGTCCATTCTTGGAAAAAAGGGTAAGAGAGCGTAAACTATATGAGGCTTATTTTAAAGATTTGAAACCGGGAAGGCGAGATAAGGAAGCAAGAGCGAGGGCGATACAAGGTAGAATGCAACAAGGAATGGTTAAAATACCTAAAGATGAAATATGGACAGGTCCACTAGTTGCAGAATTATTACGTTTCCCAAATGGAGTTCATGATGACCAAGTGGATGCTTTGGCTTGGGTTGGTTTAATGATGGCTGAGTTTGCAACTTATGTTGAACCAGTTGAACATATCCCATCATGGAGAGATAAATTAAAACATCTTGCGAAAGATATTAAAACTAAAACAGCAATGAGAGCATAATGCCAGATCCTAGATACAAAAAACAAAAGAAACTCACAGGTGAAGAAGAGCACCGCATATGTAAAAACCAATGGGACCGATATAAAAGGGCGAGAGATAATGGCCATCTAGAATATGTAGATATGGCTAAAAAATGTGATGCTTTTTATAGGGGGGAGCAATGGGACCAAGCAGATATAGCTGCACTAGATGAAGAAGGAAGGCCCGCACTTACAATTAATACTATTCTTCCAACTGTAAATACTGTGGTAGGTGAACAGTCCACAAGAAGAATGGACATTAATTTTAAACCGAGAAGAAACACTGACGAAGAAACGGCTACTATTTTAAATAAGTTATTTAAACAAATTGGTGATAATAATAAATTGGACTGGGTAGAAAGTCAGGTGTTTACAGATGGACTCATACAAGATCGTGGTTATTTTGATGTCAGGATGGATTTTAGTGATCATGTAGAAGGTGAGATAAGAATAAAAGCGGAAGACCCATTAGATATTTTAATAGACCCAGATGCAAAAGAGTGGGACCCGAAATCTTGGAATGAAGTATTTAAAACTCGGTGGATGACTACAGACGAGATTGAAGAATTATATGGTCAACCTAAAGCAGATAAGTTAAGAGTGATTGCTGAAAATGGTTCAAGCTTTGGGATAGATTCTGTTGAATATGAAGAACAAAGATATGGCACTGTTAATACAGGACTTGAATATAGAGAAGACCCTATAGCTGACCCAGAAGAAGTTGGGGCAGTTAGAGCTATAAGAGTTATAGAAAGACAGCATCGTAAACTTATGATGTGTGAATTTTTTGTTGATGAACTTACAGGTGATATGAGAGAAGTTCCAACAGAGTGGTCAAAACAAAAAAGAAATAAATTTGCCAGAGAGTATGGGTTAGGTGTAATAGAGAAGCTACATAAAAAAGTTAGATGGACTGTTACAGCAGATAAAGTAGTACTACATGACGACTGGTCTCCATATTCTGATTTTACAATCGTCCCTTATTTCCCTTATTGGAGAAGAGGTAAACCATTTGGTATGGTAAGAAATTTACTTTCCCCACAAGAACAATTAAACAAAATATCTTCCCAAGAGTTACATATAGTAAATACAACTGCTAATAGTGGGTGGATGGTAGAGTCTGGGTCATTAGTAGGTATGACAGCGGACGATTTGGAGGAGCATGGGGCGGAAACAGGATTAGTACTCGAGTACAATCGTGGTTCCCAACCCCCGCTTAAAATCCCTCATAACACTATACCCACTGGTATAGATAATATAGGGAAAAAAGCGGCCTTCAACATAAAAGAAATAAGTGGTGTTAGTGATGCTATGTTGGGTACAGATAAGCCTGAAGTATCTGGCGTTGCTATTAGGGCTAAACAAGAACGTGGTGCTTTAATGATACAAGTGCCATTAGATAATTTAACTAAAACCAGACAGTATTTAGCTGAAAATATGTTAGGGCTAATACAAAAGTTTTATACAGAACAAAGAGTTATACAAGTAACAAACGAAGAAGACCCAATGAAACCTCGTGAGCCTATGGTTATTAATGAAATGACTCCAGAAGGAATAATAGTTAATGATTTAACAATTGGTGAATACGATGTAATTGTTGGTACAGCTCCAGCTAGGGATAATTTTGATGATATTCAATTTGCACAAGCACTTGAATTAAAACAAATGGGTGTTCCCATACCAGATGATGTTATTATAGAATATTCAAACTTGCAGAGAAAAAATGAGTTAGCAAGAAGAATAAGAATAATGACTGGTCAGGAACCACCTACACCAGAGGAAGCAGAAATGTTAGCGTTCCAAGCGGAGGCACAAATTAAACAAATAGAATTACAAATAGCTCAGTTAGAAGCCCAGGTTGGTAAAACCCAATCAGAGGCTCAACTTAATGTGGCTAAAGCTCAAGATTTAACAGAGCTAGATCCACAGATACAAATAGCTAAGCTTCAAGCTGAGATACAAATGAAGAGAGAAGAACTCGAGTTACGTAGACAGTTATCTGCAGATACAAATGATATGCGCAGAGGACAATCTGATACTCAAGCGGCTGTGAAAATGGCCACAACTGCAATAAAGCAATAATATAGGAGTAAATTATGGCAGAAGCAAAACCACAAGAAGCGGCTCCGCAAGAAGCCGAACGACAATTCGATGTTACTTATGATGGAATGCCAGGCGCAGATAAAGTAAGTGAAGAAGAAGCGTCACCTTTTTCAGAGGATCTAAGTTTTGGCTTAGATGGAGATGGAAACCCAATAGAAGAGGAAGCAAATGAAGACTCAGAAGAGACTGATGCAATTGAAGAAACAACAGAAGAGGATCCAGAGACGGAGGAGGAAGTTGTTACAGAAGAGGAAGGAGACCCTGATGGAGAGGAAGCAACAGAGGAAGAGGCAGCGCCAATTCCTGAAGGAGATGATGGAGAACTTCCGGAAGAACCTCTAGAAGCTAAAAAGAAATCTCCTATGGTTCCTAAATCGAGATTAGATGAAGTGTTGGCAAAACAGAAAGCTTTACAAAAACAGTTAGACGAGCAAGCTGCACAGCAAGCTCAAGTTCAAGCTGAAGCTCCTCAATACGAGTTCGAAGCTAAAGAAGCTGAATACCAACAATTAGTACTTGATGGTGAAGCTGATAAGGCTACTGCATTAAGAACTGAAATTAGAAATGCTGAAAGAGAACAAATGATGTTTGAGGTCCAACAGAAAATGGGCCAAACAGTTCAACAAAGTCAGGAAGCTATCCAGTTACAAACTACAGCTAATCTTATACAGGAACAATACCCTATTCTTGACGAAAATAGTCAGGAATACAATAAAGATATGGCAGATGAAGTAATAGACCTTCGTGACGCTTTTATAGTACAGGGTTATCAAGCAGCTGATGCTTTAACTAAAGCAACTAAATATGTTTTAGCAGGTAGTCAGCCAGAACCAGTTGCGGAAGCCCCTGCACCTAAACAACAAGCTGCAGTGGAGCAGAAGAAAAAGAAAGCGACAGTTAAAAAGAAGATAGCAGCTTCTCAATCTCAACCACCTGACCTACAAGGACAAGGAAATGCTGAGAGGGGGGAAGGAACGCTTGATGTTAATGCTTTATCTGAAGATGAATTTAATGCACTACCAGAAGAAACTTTACGTAGATTACGTGGTGACTTTGGGTAAATAGTTGTATATCATATAAAGAATTCGTTAGCTAGAACGATATCTAGCCCTAGTCGTTAAGGTAAAAAAACGTTGTTCGTCTATCATGACGTTAATCTGGTCGAGGTCGCATTCGTTAAAGTCGCGAAGTCGTTCCCTCACGATACGAGGTATACGGGTTAATTTTGTCACCCCAATAAGTTGGCAGGTAATAGTAACGTAATAAATATAGGAGAAGCCCAATGGCTAATACTAATTTCGCGTCACTGACCTCCGAACAATTAACGGCTTGGTCACGTGACTTTTGGCGCGTTGCTCGTAACATGTCGTTCATTAATCAGTTTGCTGGTTCTGGGTCCAATGCAATGGTCCAAAGAATAAGTGAACTTACTAAGTCTGAAAAAGGAGCTAGAGCTGTTTTAACACTTTTAGCTGACATGACAGGCGATGGTATCACTGGAGATAACACTCTAGAAGGTAATGAAGAATCGTTAAGAGCATACGACATAGTTGTTCAATTAGATCAACTAAGATTTGCTAATAGACTTGCTGGTAGATTAGCTGATCAAAAATCAGTTGTTAATTTCCGTGAACATTCTAGAGATGCTCTTGCTTATGCAATTGCTGACAGAATAGACCAATTAGCGTTTTTAACGCTTTCTGGTATCGCGTACACGCAAAAAAACAACGGTGCTCTAAGACCAGTTTACACTACTGGCCAAAACCTAGGTGATCTCGCTTTTGGTAGCGATGTCTCATCTCCAACTTCTAATAGACATAGAAGATGGGATGCAACTAGTGGTTTGGTTGCTGGTGATGTCACAGCTACTGCAGCTGCTGATAAACTGTCTTATAACGCAATTGTGGACTTAAAAGCTTATGCTAAAGATAACTACATCCGTGGTATCAGAGGCGCAGGCAACGATGAGGTATTCCACCTTTTCGTAACTCCACAAGTAATGGCTGACCTTAAACTAGACTCTGATTTCTTAGCTAACGTTAGGAATGCTGGAGTAAGAGGACCTAGCAACACTTTGTTTGCTGGATCTTCTAGCTTAATGGTTGATGGAATAATGGTACATGAGTTCAGGCACGTGTTTGATACTTCAGGAGCTACTTCTGGAACATCAAGTAACGCTGGATCTGCTGGATACAAGTGGGGCGCTGACGCTGACGTCAATGGCGCTGCTTGCTTATTCTGTGGAGCTCAAGCTCTTGCTATGGCTGATATCGGTCTACCGGAAATGGTTGAAGATAACTTTGACTACGGTAACCAAAATGGTATCTCTATTGGTAAGATCTTCGGTCTTAGAAAGCCAAAATTCCAAAGCGACCACAACAGCGCAGTTGAGGACTTTGGTGTAATTAGACTTGATGTTGCTTACGCATAATCCAGTCTTAGTTGAAGTGAGGGCCATCTTTGGGTGGCTCTCCTTCATTTTTTAATTTAGGAGAAATAATGAAAGTAATTTCAAATGAAGATATGTATGTATCTACAACATGGGGAGCTGCTATACGTTTGTATGCGGGTGAACCAAAAGAAGTTGGTGACGACATAGGATATGTTGCAATTCAACAGGGAGCTAGGGAGATAAAAGATAACGAGCCTTTAGAAAAACCTGATTTAATAATAGAAGCGGAAGTAGTTGAACTACAAGACGCCGAAGTTATAGAAGACGTTGAAGAGGTTATTCTTGAGGAAGAAGATGGAAGGGGAGAAGTATTAAAAGCAGCAATGCAACAGATATTAGATGAAGGAGACCCAGATAGTTTTACTTCTGATGGGCTACCTAAACAATCTGTTATAAAAGCTGTTTTTGGAGAACAAATAACCTCAGATGAAAGAGATGAAGTCTGGGCAGAAATAGTAATAGATAAAGAAGACTAATGGCATCAGTAACGACAGGGGCAAATATATTATCACGTGTAGAGTCTACACTTCAGGACACAGCTAATGTTAGATGGACTGAAGCAGAGTTATTAAATTATATTAATGATGGGCAACGCGAAATAGCTAATATTCAGCCCTCGTCTACTGCATTACATGCTAATGTACAGTTAGTTACTGGTACTAAACAAGCAATTCCTTCAGATGGACTAAAACTTATTAGTGTATTACGGAATATGTCTGATGCTTCTGGTGGTGCTACTGGTGGTAGGGCTATTAGATTAGTATCTTGGGATATTTTAGATACACAAAACCCAGATTGGCATGACCCAACTGTAACAGGAGATGCAACTCATGGTACAACCCCTAAACATTATTTATTTGATGAAAATGATCCTTTAAATTTTTATGTTTATCCTGGGGTAGCTGGAAATGCTTATGTGGAGATGGTTTATTCACAAAGACCCACAGATTTAGCTAATACTTCTGCAACAATTGCTGTTCCAGATAATTATTCTAATGCTTTAATAGATTATTGTTTATTTAGAGCTTTTACTAAGGATTCAGAATTTGCTGGTAATGCCCAGCGAGCTGGAACTCATTATCAGTTGTTTGCTGTTAGTGTAAGTGGTAAAGCCCAAATAGACGCTTTAATAAAACCTGATATACAAATAATGAGTACTGCAAATGGCTAGTTTTGAATCGTTTATGAAAGATGTATTACCCTACGTACCTGGGTGCCCAGATACTGTTGTAGAGAATGCATTACGTTCTGCTTCAATTGAACTTTGTGAAAAAGCTTCGGTATATACTAAAGAGTTAGACCCTATAACTACTGTAGCTGGTGTTTATGAATACGAGTTTAATCAACCTGCAGGCACTAAAGTAGATAAAATAATTTGGGGGATTTATGATGGTAAAGATTTAGAGGCCATTACTCCAAGAGGTCTAGAAAGTAAGAAACCTAAATGGAGAGACGCTAATAACACCTCAACTCCTGAATATTTTATTCAACAGTCTCCAGATTTATTTTGGTTAGTACCAGTACCAGATACTACTAAATCAGGGGGTATTATATTAAATGTAGCTCTAAAGCCTTCTCGTACTTCTAATAATATTGCTACAGAAATAGCAGATGATTATAGAGATGGTATAGTATTTGGGGCTTTATATAGATTACTTAGGATGCCATCAAGAGACTGGTCGGACCCAATGGCAGCAGCAGATTATGCGGGGATGTTTAGACAAACAGTAGAAGAAGCTGAAATAAAAGCTAGAAGAGCCGATATTGGAGTAGGGAGAAGAGTAACATATGCTGGTGTTGGGGTAGCCCCTACTAGAAGGTATCGGAGGTATGGATCGGAGAAAGGGTAAATGGCCGTTAAGTTTAGTAAGATACATGTTGATGACTTACAATTTGTTTATGAAGATATAGAGGAAAAATTAAGGTATGTAATTAAAAAGAGTTATTCTGACTGGGTACCAGCAGATGTTTATGTGGCCCTAAAGAATAAAGAAGCAGATTTATATATAGCTTATGAAGGAGATAAAAATGTTGGATTTATTGTTACTAGTACACAGCAGAACCATGGGGGTGGACCCACTTTATTTATATGGGCGGCTTGGCAAGACCCTAAATGTAACTATACAAAAAATGGGTTTAATTTGTTGGATAAGCTTGCAGAAGAGTTACAAGCAGATAATATTGAGTTTCAGACAAGTAGAAAGGGTTGGGAAAAAACAGCCCCTAAATTTGGATATAAATTAGTTAGTTATGTATATAGAAAGGATATGTGATGGCAAAAAAACCTAAAAAATCAGAATATAAAGCCAGCGTGGCGGAAAAGGTAGAAGCCTCTGTTTCAAAAGCTGAGTATGATCGATATAAGAAACTTTATTCTCCTGTGCTTAGAGACTGGAGAGATGATTCTAAGAGAGACTTTAAGGGTTTATTAAGAAGTAGAGCTGGTGCAGATGTTATGCAAGCTACTACTGGAAACTTACCTAATGTAGGAGTTGTTGAAAGTCCTGGTCTTGGGGCGGAAAGGGCTAGAATAGCTGCAGGAGCTATGCTTGAAGGGTCATTGCAAGGTGCAGCGGTGCAACAAAATTTACAAACTGATGTGTTAGCGGCAGCTAGAAACCAGGCCGCTCAGACACAGGCGGGTTTAGGTAAAGTAGCTAGAATTGGAGCTTCTGATGTTCTTGCTAATGCATCTAATAAACAATTAGTTCGTGGCGCTATTGGTAGTGCGATAGGTAATATTGCTGGTAGTACACTAAAAGCAGGGTTTTCTAATCTGATGGACAATAGAGAATTTTTTGGTGGGGCAATTAAAGGAAAAACTCAGTCTAATAACGAGGCGCGTTCTAATATCTTTTCTTCACCCTGGAGGCGCTAATAATGGCACTTAGAGACATGTTCAAGCACATCAAACCTGATGAAATGACTGGGTATGATGCGCAAGGCTTACCTATGGTAAACGACCCAGAAAAAACTTATGCTGGGATAACTAGAGATGAGTATCAAAGTTTTGTTAAAGATTTTGGGCAGTTTGAAGAACAATTAATAGGAAGTTTAGATGATACTTCAATAATAGATGAGGCTCCAGCAGACGCTAGGCAACAGTCTGCTATATCTAGAGGCATCCAACAAAGAAATTTAGAAAGGTATGGCACTTCTTTAACTCCTGCACAAAGAGCAGAAATGCAAAGAGCAAACCAAAGACAAGAACAGTTAAATGTAGCTGGTGGTACTAATGAAGCAAGGATTGCTCAGTTTGAACACAATCAAAAAATGAGGTCTAATTTAATGAATATTGCTTCTGGTGTTTATGGAGGGGCTTTACAAGGTATGGGTAATGCTGCAAGTAATGCTGCTTCTAGAAGGCAGGCATATAACCAAGCTAAAGCACAATCTAGAGCTGCAAATATAGGAGCGGCAGGACAAATTGGTGGTATGGTGGCCGGAGCTTGGATGTTAGGACTTATATAGGGAATATATTATGGCACAAACTTTTTTAACAGGATTAGCACAAGGACTCGGAGGTGAAAGCCTTACGAGCATGGTTAACTTGCAGAAGTCTAGAAGACAAAGCAATGCTAGCGACTTAATCCAAAGAATGCAGACAGAGGAGCTAATAACAGAAGATTTTGATGGGGCTAAAATAAATTGGGAAAAGTTTAAACGACCTGAATACAAAGGGCTTAGGCAACAACTTATAAATTCTGGTGGGCAAGCTTTATTAAAATATTTTGAAAAGGATGGTTCAATAAGACAGGGTTCTTTTGATGATATGGTGGAAATTCGTAAAGGGGAATTTGCTGTTGGAACTAAAAGAGAGGATGGGAAAACTCCAGGACAACTTACAGCCGAATCAGGATCAGGCGAGGATGAAACAGTAGTTATAACTCCTGAAAGACATTTAGAAAGAATTGGTAATGTAATATTAGGTGGGGTTTTTCAAGACTATGATCCAGGATATGGAGCGGGGCTTGCGCTTCAAAGAAAAAGAATGGATAAAATAGAAAGGGAAAGACAAAGAAGGTTAAGTAAGGATCCAGATTTAAAAGCCAGCCAAACTAGATTAGATTTAATAAATGGAAGAATAGCAGAATTACAGGAGGCTTTAAAAACGGCTGTTGATACGGGGGTAGATGAGACTCAAAACCCACTTGATACTAGGGACGCTGTTGTAACAATAAATGAAGAATTAGATGTCTTAGAAGATGAGAAAAGAGTAATTGAGGGGGATTTAGGCGACCTTGAAGTGCCTTATGGTATTCCTGCTAGAGGGTTAGGAGAAAAAGTTGATCCTGAACTTTATGAATTACCTGAATCCTGGATAAATTCTAGTAGAAAGAAAGGGCTACCAGAAGAAGTAATTCAAAAACAAGTTAATAGACATAATAATTTATTAGAAAGAGTTCAAAATGCAGAATTTAAAGGTTTTTTTGCGGCGGGGAGTGATAGAGCTGAAATTACTATAGCCTCCCAAGATATAGCTACCCAAGAAGGTAATTTACATAGGTTACAAAATTCGCCTAAAGCTAAAATAGCAGAGGGATTACGCCAAAGATTAGATAATGGGGAAGAATTAACCAGGACTGATTTAAGTAAATTAAATGCTTATGATAGACAAGTTAAAGCGATAAATGACAAGCTAGCTAAGCATCAAAAAACTATTACTGATACTTTTCATAAACAAGCAGAGGGGGATTATTTTAAACCTGGCGAAGCTTGGAATAAAGTTAAAACGTTTTTTGGGGATTGGGCAAAGTTAAATAACCAAGAAAGAAAACTTAAAGATATAGAAAATGGAAAAATAGCATCAAAAATAAGCGGTCTTCATACACACAAGGTGAATGAGATAGTTAAAGATCAAATGGCTCAAGAAGCACTAGATCCTAGAGAAGTAGAACTTAATAATTTATTGACAGCAAAGATAATTGAAGAGAATAATTGGAAAACCCTTCGAGACGCTATAAATGATGATGCATTTGAAATGAAGGACTCTATATTACATATTAATATGGCTATAAGAGCAACCCAAGCTAGAGGGGGGACACACACGGATGCTTTTAATATGTTAGAACTTATGGAGAATGCTTCAGTTTCGGGTTTTTATCAAATTGGACCAAAAGAGTTAGCTGCAGCAGAGGAAGAGCGTTTGAAAAGGGCCGCAGCGGTAAAAGAAGCAAAAGATACTTTTGCTAAAGAGCAGCTACAAATGTCCGATAGGATAGGAGAAGACATGGGTGAGTTAATAACTTCTATTGTTGATAAAGAATCAAGTCAAATTAAACCTCCTACTACTCCAGAATTTAGAAATATTTCAAAACAAATACTTAATGAATATCAAACAGTAAAACAGATATTAGCAGATGGGGGTTCAGAGTTGACTGGTACTTGGGACAACCCAAGCCCCTATGTTAATTCATCAGAAGAGGCAGTAAAAGAGGTTATAGCCTATGGAATAGCAGCTGGTTTAGAGGAAAGTTTACCAAAATTCTGGGATATTCTTCCAACTGGTAGACCGGGGGTTTCTGAGTGGGGTAGATGGTGGGCTGCACAAGATTTTTTTGCTGGTGCAAGACCTAGAAATTGGGTAGGACAACAACCAACTAGTATTAATGCAGCACAACTCGGGGGTATGGTGGATCGTATGTATGCTAAGTTTGATAGTAATGGCAACCTAATGTCTATATGGATAAAACCAACTGCCGCATCATCTGGAGATGAAGCTTTAAGAGTTACTAGAGGACACGCCCAAAAGGTTTTTGGAGATAATTTCCCGCAAGTTGAAAATTATTTTAGGGATAAAGAACGAAAAAACGCTAAAAAACAACAGGGTCAGTAATTATGTCCAGATCAGATGAATGGATAGGCGCTGACACACCACTTGATGAATTCTTTGTAGGTACAGATCAACAAGGGACTTATGACCCACAAGAAGGTATAGCCCCAGAAACCCTAGGTGAAATGCTTACAGCCGGAAGTATAGGCGGCGGGTGGGGCGTGGAAGCAAATATTAATTATTTAGATGCTGCTTTTCAAGCTATTACAGGGGATGAGTGGGAAATGGAGCAAGCTCTTGATCGGGCTAGAATAGCTGAAGAGTTTGCAGGAGAAGCAATGAAAGATCTTCCTGTATGGGCAGATTTTGTAAATGAGCCTACAGCCGAAGGTTTTTTCGAACAGGCTAGCATTGGTTTAGGTCAATTTTTACCGTCTGCATTTAATAGCATTGCAGCGGCTACTCTTGTAGGCGGATTAACAGCTTTAGCTTCAGTTTCTGCACCAGCTACAGTTGGAACAGCGGCAGTTGGCACTGCAGTACTTAGTGTAGGTGGTAGACAAATATTTTCTAAAGCGGGCCTTAAGGCCGCTAAAAAAATATTTAGAGACGCTATGGACAAAAAGTCTAGGAAATTAAAAATGTCTCAAGCTGAGTGGGATTTAAACGAGGGTGTTTATTCTACAGCTAAAAAAATGTTTATTGGCCGTCCAGGTCCTGGAAGGGCTGGTAGGTATGGTGCTTATGTTGGAGCTGGGGGGCAAGAAGGGGCTATGGGAACGGGTATAACTTTTGGTGAATTTGCTAGACAAGATATGACCTCTCCTAGAGAAGCAGCTATAAGTTTTGGTGTTGGGGTTCCATATGCACTGGTGGGTCTTGGATCTGAGGCATTAGCTCTTAGATACGTATTTGGTCCTTTAATGAAAGTAGCTAGTACAAGGGCTGCTAAATCACTCTCCCCCTCATCGGGGTACCATAGTTTAGTTAGTGATTTATCTAAGATTGGTATTAAAGGCGCCAGTAAAGGAATAGCTGTTGGTGGTGGAGTAGGAATGTTAGCAGAAGGTGGAGCAGAAGCTATTCAAGATACTATGACTGGTTTACAGAAATTAGCTATAGACCCGAACTATGACTCCGCCCAAATGAAAATGGACATAATGGAATCAGCATTTAAAGGTGCTATAGGCGGGTTTGCATTAGGTGGTGCTGGTAGAGGTGTAACACAAGCTGCTAGAGACATGATAAATGAGATACAGCTTAAAAAAGAGGGCCAAATAGACATGTTTGGGCCTGATGAAGACCTTAATAAACAAAGACGAGATCTAATTAAGGTAAGAGATGCCATGAGCACATTACAACAAGATTTAGACTCTATAAAGATTAAAGGGACGGATGTAAAAACTGAAGCACCAGAAATAAACTTCCCTGACCTAGAAACCCGCCAGATGGACTTTTTTGATATGGTTCCTGATTTCGGTGCTCCCATGGAAGAAAACATGGAGGATATTAAAGCCCAATTTAGAGCATCTTTAAGTGGGCATAGTGGTAAAGACAGTGTATGGATACCTCAAGGCCATACTATACCTTCAAAACAAGAACTAGATTCTATATACGGTAATAAAACTTACTATAGTGAACATATACCTGGTAGAGGTACTATTTTTTCTATAAGTAAGGGTAAAGTAAATTATGTAGTTAATCAAAATGCTAGTCTTGAGGCTTTATCACAAGTTTTAGGTATGTATGAGCCAAAAAACGCTTCTCATGACAGGGGTATATTAGTTAAGGATAAAGAAGGGAGGGTTGTTCATTCTGAAACTACTAATGCACAAAACCAAGAAGCGGTCATAGAACTTCAAAAAGAGACTTTCAATAAAACAGAACAAGGTAAAGCTACTTATATAGTTGATGAACAGCCAAGACACCTTGAGGATATTTCACAGGATAGAAGAGATAGTTTTATTGAAGAAGTAGAATCTGGGAGTTATGTAACAAGGGCTGTAGATGAATTTAATAATGCTCTTAATCTTGTTGGTCCACCAAAAGACAGGCAACAAGTAGTTGAAAATGTACTTGGGAGGTATATAGATAATTACCCAGTTTTAAAAGCTATCTATGACAATCTAAAAGGTAAAAAAGATGAGCCTTCTATAAAAGCTAGAGAATTACTACAAGATAGATTAGTAGGCATGCTAAAGGATATGAATAAAAAATATTCTGAGGCCCTTGGTATTCCAGTTGATGCTGAGCTAACTATGGCTTTGGCTGGACTTAATCCTAATTTTGGGCAGGAAAAAACTATTGAAAAGGCTTCTCCTACTACAAAAATAACTGCCGAACTTGAGATGGCCCAAGAAGAACAGAGTAAAGAGCTTGGGGCAATAACAACAGGAGAAGAAGGAGTAACAGAAGGGGCTGAAACTACAGGAGTTGAACAAGAAGAGGGGCAGTTATACGGTTTTAGTATTATTGGGGAGATGGACGAGAGCCAATTTAATAAAGTTACTATAATTGGTAAAGAAGGAACAATTAATCAAGAAGCTCAGCCATGGCAAATAGCTAGGCCCAGAGGAAATGAGTCTCAGGAAATATTTAATTTAAGCCAAGATATATTGTCTACTATGACTGCAGATGAAGCAGCAACTTTTTCATCTAATCAGTTAATGATGGCAAATACCCCTTTTAATTTCCCTATTGGGGTGCTTAAAGCATATAAAGAGGTAAGAGCAGCTCAACCAAATGCCACATTAAAAATAAGATCAAGGTATATAGCTAAGGAGACTAGTACACTTAAAACAATAGAAAAAGCAGCTAATAATATTTTTACCCCGTTTAATGTATTAGAATTTTTTAATAGAAACCCAAATTTAGCTATGGCTTCTGGTCTAAAATATCAAGAGCTGGGCTTTGTTATAGAAACAACCGCATCTCCCGAAGAAATATTAATAGAATATGATGATACGGGGTCAAAGATAAAAGGTAAATTAACTCCAGATCAATATTTTGAAAGATTAGTGGTAGAAGCCCGTAGATCTAAACAAGAATTTAGGGAAAAAAGTAATTGGACCTTAGTTAGCCCAGACAAGAAAGTGGAAAAAGTTAATATAGTTTCAATGATAAAAGGGGCAAGAGCTATAGTTAATGCAGAAGGTAATTATGTTCCAGGTGATTTAAAAAGCGTATATCAAGCAATGACTTCTTTATTTGCTCTTGCTGATCGTAATGGTTATGACTTTAAATTAGATAATAAATCTTTATTACGTAATGAATTTACACCAGGACAATTACTTAACTCTAAAGCTGTAGTGTATGTATCTCACCGACCTCATACATTTGGGGAGTTACTTCGATATAATTTAACTAATGAAACGTCTTATGGAGATATGCTTGGGCAATCTGCTAATCTACTTGAAGCTATATTAGATAAAAGTGCATTAAATAAAAAAGAGATTTTAGAACTAGTAAATGGGGGGCCTAGTCAAATTATTGAGTTTGTAGATGGCAAGTGGAAAGAAACTCAAGAAGGTAAAACATATCGTGATTTTGCTCAGTTTAATGAAGAAGAAACAGCAATTGTACCTGAAATTTCAAGGACAGATGAGGGTATGTTAGCTAAAAATTTATTTACAGAAGCTAAAAAAATAAGAGACCCTAAAAAAGCAAAAGACATTAGAACGCGAGCTAAAGCCCTTCAAAGATCAGCTGATCTATTTGCTTTTAAAGATATACTCGATGGGCTTTACCAAGTAGCGGTGGACCAAGAAGTTGATGTAAGTTCTTATGAACTAAGTTATACAGGTTTAGATAAAGATACTTTTGGTGTAGAGGAAAGGTTTGCGTTTGATGAAAGTGAACTTGACCTTATGTTGAAGTCTAAAATGATATCCGATGCGCAAGAATCAGGTATGGAAGTTTCTGATTGGTATGACACCCCTGCTAAAGACATGGTGCATAATTCAAAATATAGTTATGTAACGGAATATGCAAATAGACAATATTCTTCAAGTAGCAAAACTAACCACACTTTAAGAAGTAAAAATAGAAAAATTAATATAACTGAAAGTGAATCCTTTAAGAAACATCTTGGGGTAGTGAATGATCAGTTTAATGCTGTACTTAGAGAGTTTAAGTATTTTGGGGTCAGTAATGATATACATTTCATGACCTTTGAAGATTTTATTCATCCTAATAGCAAACCAAGTAAGGCACAAAAAATTCTTAATGAGTGGTATGGACCAAAGATGGCAGATAATCTTGCTAAAGCATATTGGCATAGAAGAAAAAATGCACCTGATGGAGAGGGATTAACTATTAGAGCTAGTAAAAATAGTCCTTGGATAGTTGTTATAGATACTGGGCCTTTACTTAATGCAAATGCAAGAAGCAATAAAAAAATTAATATTTGGTCTACAGAAACTTCAAATAAATTTAGTAACTTAAGCAATCTTAGACCTAGAGATTTTGTATATGAAGGCAGACAATATAAAAGTGTAGAACATGCTTATCAGTCTCTTAAATCAGGTGAATTTGATGAAGCTATTTATAATAATTCTAGGTGGGGTACGGGGTCTGTAAAAATTGTAGGTAGAAAGGGGACGGACAAAAAAACTAATGTAGCTCTTATGGAAAATATTATGAGAACTATGTTTCAGCAGAACCCAAAAGCAGTAGAACTACTTAGAAATACTGGTAATGCTACTTTAACTCATAATCAAGACAGGGGTATATGGAAAGAGACCTTCCCTGAAATACTAATGAAAATTAGGGGGGAGAAAGGAGGAAAATTTGCAGTTCCTACTAATGTTCCAGTAAAAGCGCAGAAAAAAGGTGTTGTGGTTCCATCGCTTGTTGCTCCTGTCAAAGAAAAAGTAGAACTGCCTGGTCAAAGTAGATATAAAGCTAAAGACCAAGCAAAATCTGATAAAGCTAATAAATTTATAGGTGTCGGAGCTATAGGTAGCTCTACTATGAAATATCTTGAGGCTTGGGGGGAAAGGGGTAATACAGGTATATATAATGAATCGGATGTAGTATTTATTTCAGTAAATGGTCAGCGAAAAAATAGAATAAAATTTGATGAACAAGAGTTGCAATTAGCACTAGATGCCGGGGCTACAATTATTACTGATAATCGTACGGATAGAACAAGAAGTTACAATATTGGTGAAAGAGAAGTAGCCGAGTTCTTAGAAAATAATAATTATAAAGAAAATAATGGTAATGGTATTTGGGAAAAAGCTGTTAAGGCTAAAGAAAAAGCCTGGGCTCGCTATAACAGAAAAGAAGGGGTTGTTTATTTAGATGAGAGTGAACTAAGAAAAAGATTTAAAGATAAAGCTTGGACTAAACCTAAAGTTAAAGGGGTTAAAGCTCTTCCCGAAGGGCAGTTTAAAACGTTAGATGAGTGGAGAAATTTTGTTACCCGACATGAGTTTGCCCATGCTAAATACCCCCAACAAGAGGGAGAGAGCAAAGCTGATTATGAAAATAGAATAAATCAATTAGCTTTAGCAGTTGATGAAAGGGGTCAAGATATAATTGATGAAACAGCGGCCGTTGGTAAGGTTTCTACTGCACTAGCCCATGAATTAGCTGGACACGTTGTTATAAATGATATTCTCGATAGTGTTCATTTTAAACCGTGGAGAGATAAACTCTATAAAGAATACCAAAAAGATGTAGCTAATGGTTATAAGTTTAGTTTTGATGAGTGGAATGCAGATGAAGCTGGAAAGCAACTGTTTCATTATGCTACGTATGGTAAGTTTAAACCCGCAAACAACGCGGTTGATAGTTTCTTTAGGAGAATGGCTAAACAAATTTTAGATATTTGGACATCAATAGTTGATGGCATTGGTAGAAAAAGGATGAATCTTGCAGAACCAAATGAGACTTTTGGAGAGTTTTGGCAGGAAATAATAAGATTATCTAAAGAGGGTTATGCCTTTGATAGGGCCGAAGGTAAATTAAACCATATGGAGCAAAAACAAATATATGATATGGTGGAACAAACAGCTAAACCTTTTAATTTACCCCCATCTCTTTGGAAGCAATTATCAAATAAAGTATCTGATATTGTACAAGACTTACAATCTCCTGGTGGTATAAGTAGGCAAACAGCTAAATTGTTGTACTCCGCATCCGGTTTTGCTGCAAGGGAGGAATTCGGAGCCCCTGGAAAAAGAGCTTCAGATTTTTTCTACCATTTAACAGCTACAGCTACTAAAGATGGAGAAGGTTTAACTTATCTACAACAACAAACCAGAGATTTTATACAGTTATCAAATGAGTTTGGAAAAACTATAAATATTGATGAAACAGGGTCTATATTTTTAGGATTAGATGAAGAAGCCACTTCAGCTTTATATTTATATCAAAATGACACAATAACGGATAAACAATTATTAGATGAAAAGAAATATGGGGACGCAGGAAAAATGGCCCATGATTTAAGAGTAGGTTTTATGAGGGAAAGAGTCTTTTTTGGTTATGCTATGGCAGATGGAAAAGACGGTACACCCGTAATGAAAAAACTAAAACTAGAAGAGAATTACCAAACGCCTGGGGATGAAAGTACTAAAGTTAGTTTTGCCCATAGAGAGTGGTGGTTAGATAGAATTAGGAGCGAAGATACAGTGCGTCAGGATCTTACAGACGTTATGGTTAAAAAAATAATTAATAGGACACTGCTTGGGTACAAAAAAAATGGGGAAGCCTTTGTTATTGAGCCTAATAACTTGAAAGCAACAAAGGACATGCCAGTTGAAGAATTTGCACAATGGTGGGCGGAAACGAAAATAACTAATATATTAAGATTACCCCATGATAACACTCTTGCAGAAAGCATTCCGGCGGACATACTAGAAACAGAAATAAATAATGTAGATATAGGGTTCCCAGCAGCTTTAGCTCGTACTTTTAGGGTTCAATATTTACCTGATTTAGATGGGGCAGTTGACGAAAATGGAAATCCAATTATTAAAATGTATGGTATTTTAAACCAAGAATTAGAAGAAATAGGGGCTCTTGTGGACCCTCAACTAGCTATGGTCAATTATCTTAGAACTTTAACCAAAAAGTTTGCATTTGAGGACAGGGGTGGCAGGGCTTATTTAGAGAATTTAGTAGAAAATACACCAGGACATTTACAGCCACATTTAAGGGGTGCTATTCAAGCTATGATGGGTAAACTCCCAGCTCCACTAGACCCTTGGTTTAAGAGAATTAATAGTTATGGTATGTTCTTAAATATCATTACTACCTTAACTTTTTCTGCTCTTGCTTCTTTCCCTGATTTGGCTGGTCCTATATTAAGAAGTAGAGAGATGGATGGTTTTAAAACTGCAACTAAAGAGTATATAAACTATTTTGAGAATAAAGAGGAAGCTATAAAGTTTGCTATGGACTTAGGTATAGTTTCACAAGACACTTTAGCTACTATGTATATAAATGCGGCTGAAATGGATTATATGACCTTAGGTACTAAAAAAGCTACAGACATGTTTTTTAGAATGATTATGCTAGAACAATTCACTAAATTTACTCGTGTATTTGCAGCAAATATGGGGAGGGCATTTTTAATTAACTTAGCCCATAATAATACTAAAGACCCAGCAGTTATAAAGCGTTGGTTAAAAGAGTTAGGAGTAACTAAAGAAGAAATATTAGCTTGGGAGAAAACTAAAACTGCTCAAGGAGAATATGATTTTACTACCCCTGAAGGTAGAAAAGTATCTGACGCTATATATAGGTTTGTGGATGAATCAATAATTAGACCTAATGCAGCTCAAAGACCTACATGGGCAAGTAACCCCTATTTTGCTTTAGTTTGGCAGCTTAAAGGTTTCTTCTATGCATATGGTAAAACTATTATGGGGGGACAAGGGCGTGAAATAATGAATAGATATAGGGAAGCAGGACTAGGTCCAGCTATGATACCTATAGCTATGATGGCTATGACAATATTACCACTAACAATGGTAGGGTTAGAAGTTAGAGAAGCTGTAAAATATGGTATGGGGGGTGTATTACCGGGAGTTCCAGCTGATCCTTCTGTATTTAAAACAGATGATATGGATGGGGGTACTTACACTTATGAGATTTTTGACAGGAGTGGTATGGCTGGAAGTTGGGGAATATTACTCCCTATACTTTCAGGCAGAGAATATGGTGGGCCGTTTGAACAGGGAGCTAGTTTATTAGGTCCTACATCTGACAAAATAGGGGATTTACTTAAATATGGTCCATTTGATAATAGGTTTATCAAGGGGCAAATTCCTTTATACTACACACTTCCTAGTCAAGAATGATTTTAATTTGGAGATAATATGGCATATTCAACGACAATAAAATTAGTTACTGGAGATACTTACCCAGAGCTTACTTTTAATCTTAAGGATAGCAATACTGCCGCTACTGGTAAGACCCTAGATGAAGAAGATTCATCAACATGGGGTGCAGTTAATTTAACTAGTGGTAGCGTTAAACTTAGAGTAAGAGAAGTTGGATCTACAACTATTACAAGTACTTTAACAGCAACATTAACAAATGCTTCTGCTGGTACTTGTACTGTGTTGTTTACTACTGCTACTTTCCCTACTGCGGGTACGTACGAGGGTGAAATAGAGTACACAGATTCAAATAGTAAAGTACAAACAGTACAAGATTTAATTAAGTTTATAGTAAGATCGGATTTTGATTAATGGCGTTTAAAGCGGTAGTTAGTTATAGACAGCTAAAGGCTGTAGTAGATACTAGTGCTACTGCTTCTGTTGCGTCTTATGTAAACCTACGCGCTATTTCTCAGTACTTATACTTAAGAACTGTTACAGATTATAGGAACTTAACAGCTTCAGAAATACTTATTGATTCTTACTCATTGAACCAATGGTTCCTTGCTGATGTTGGTCAGTATGAGTTAGATGGTTCTACTAGAAGAGGTTTAGTTACTTTAACTGATAGCCCTGTTCTTTCTACATCTAAAGCATTTAGTGAAGCAGCCCAATTAACAGAAAGTGTATTTAAAGGGTTCTCTAGTACTACAGCTGAGACCTTATCTCTTTCAGATAGCCTTTCTAAAGTTTTAGATTATGGAAGAACATTTACTGAAACTGCTACTATGTCTGAAAGTATTCAAAGTTTTGCTGTAGGCAAAGCTGTTTCAGATTCTGCTTCTATTTTAGAAAGCAGTGTGTATAATTTTTCTAAAGCTCTAACAGAGACACCAACTGTAACTGATTCATCATTACTAGGGATAGGGATGGTTAAATCAGATTCAGTGTCAACTAGTGATTCACCCACACTAGTTAATGTTTTTGTTAGAGCTTTTTCGGATTCTGCTGCACTTGATGACACAGCAAGTGCTTCGGATGATCTGCGTACAGACGTAGGTATTAATAAGGGTAATGTTGTGACTATGTCAGATGCGTTATCTCATGTTATGGCTTATGCTAGTACTTTAGCAGATACACCATCGTTATCAGAATCAGCTGCGATTAGTTTCAGCACTACATTTGCTGAGACTCCATCGTTGTCTGATTCCCCAGCGATATCTTTTAGTACTTCTTTTGCAGATAGTGCTACGATTTCTGAGTCAATATTGGTAGAATTAATAAGTGGTAGAGGTGCGAGATTTAATACATCTCCATTTAACACTTTTACCTTGAATTCTTAATTTAAATTAAAGAGGAAAATAAATGTCAAACGTAAATGAGCAACTAGAAATGAAGGGTCACTTAAAGATCGAGCTTAACGGCGAGGTTGTAAGAGACATCGACAACTTAGTAGTTACTGCGGGTAAAGGTTTTGTAGCCTCCAGGATGATTGGTACCAGTGCTGGTGTCATGACTCACATGGCTGTTGGAACTGGAACGACTGACCCCGCCGCTGGTGACACTGCTCTGGAAACTCAAGTAGGTAGTAGAAAAGCTTTTACTACTTCTGCTTCTGTATCTGGTGCTGTAGTTACTTATGTTTGTGCTTTTAGTGCTGGAGAAGGTACTGGAGCACTTACTGAAGCTGGTATTTTTAATGCTAGCTCTAGTGGCACTATGTTGTGTAGAACTGAGTTTAGTGTTGTAAATAAAGGAGCTTCTGACTCTATGACTATAACTTGGACTGTTACAGTTAGCTAATAGGAGAATAAGTAATGGGCGTTAAATTTACAAACAACGCTGAAACTACTCTATCTTCTGGAATAAACAACAGTGTAACAACTATATCAGTAGCGAGTAGTTCTACATTTCCATCTATAAGTGGAAGTAATTATTTCTATGCCACAATAGATGATGATACAAATAACGAAGTTGTAAAAGTAACAGCAGTTAGTGGTACTACTTGGACTGTAGTAAGGGCCCAAGATAATACTACTGCTAGGGCTTTTGATTCTGGAGATAAAGTAGAGCTAAGAATGAATGTAGCTCTCTTAGAGGATGCTCTAGGGGATGCGGCTACCTTTGCTAGAGATTCTTTTACTGGAGATGGCAGTACTACAGATTTTACTTTGTCTCAAACGGCGGCTAGTGAGAATAACCTTATTGTATTTATTGAGGGGGTATTTCAGACCCAATCTGCTTATTCTTTAAGCGGGACTACTTTATCTTTTTCTTCGGCGCCTGCTAATACTAGAGAAATTATTGTTTATTCTACTCAAGCTTTATCTGCAGGTACAGTCACTACTGCTTCAATTGTAGATGACAATATTACACAAGCTAAAATTGCTGATGATGCCGTAGGAGCAGACCAATTAGCTGCAAGTGCAGTAGTAACAGCATCAATAGTTGATGATAATGTTACACAAGCTAAGATCGCGGACGATGCTGTAGGTGCAGATCAGCTCGCTTCGAGTGCCGTAGTAACAGCTTCTATAGTAGATGACGCTGTAACGACCGCGAAGATAGCAGATGATCAGGTAACTTTGGCGAAGATGGCGGGACTTGCTCGTGGGAAAATAATATATGGTGATTCTTCAGGTAATCCTGCTGCTTTATCAGTTGGTTCAGCAAACCAAGTATTAACAAGTGATGGAACAGATGTAGCTTGGGCAGCCTCCCAAGTAGAAGAGTCTCCTGCATTTACAGGGAATGTAACTGTAGGTGGAACATTAGGTGTTACAGGTGTAACAACATCAAATGCAGGTGTAGTTGTAGACGAATTAACTATTGATGCTGACACTATTACAGCTACAGATGACTTTATTATTGATGCAGTTGGAGATATTACTCTTGATGCTGATGGTGGAGATATTTTATTCAAAGATGGTGGAACACAAATAGCTAATTTATCTAATTCTTCTAGTGATTTTGTAATTACTTCACTTGTTCAAGATAAAGATATTCTCATTAAAGGAGATGATGGTGGGTCAACTATTACAGCTCTTACTCTTGATATGTCAGATGCAGGAACAGCTAAGTTTAACAACCATTTACATCTAGCAGGAAACGCAGATATTGTTGGTCAAATAGGGGCTTATGATAATACTGCTGCTTCTTGGGGGGCAATGGGATTTAGAGCAACAAATTATACATTTAAAAATTCAGGTGGTACTGTTAAGGTTTCTATCGATTCTTCTGGAAACGTAGGTATAGGTGAAACTAGTCCTCTAGGGATTCTTCATGTTAAAGATGCGGATAGTGGTGCTGGAACACCAAACGAATCTGCAAATACTTTAGTTCTTGAAGAAGATGATAACTGTGGCTTATCTATATTTAGTGGAAACAATGACAATGGAATGATTGCTTTCGGTGATGCACAAGATGCAGATGTAGGAAGTATAACCTATGATCACAATACTGATGCTTTAAATTTTATCGTTAATGCATCACAACGCCATACAATAAGCTCTACTGGAGCAGCCAAAAGTACTATTAATTCTGACACAGACTACTCCTCTACAGGAGAGCCTGCTGGAATATTAACTTTATACAACAGTAATGGTTCTGATGGAGCGGGTGTAAATAATTACTCGTCTTTAGAATTTAATACAGGCGATGGAGCAACATCACAAGGATTTATTAACTATGTAAGAACTGCTGATAATCAGGGTAAATTTACATTTAGTCAAAGAACAGGAAGTTCTAGTTATGCAGAAGCTATGACTATTCTAAATGACGGAAAAGTAGGTATAGGAACTACGAGTCCTTTATCACACTTAACTTTTGAATCAGACCATTGGAATACAGGAACAGAAGATGGTCCTTCAATAAGATGGAACAATGGAATTACAACTGCTGATTCAGTTCTACAGTCCTTTGAAGATTCTAATGTAGTCCCTATGATTTTGGGAATGAACGCCTATATAGCAAGTGGTGGTAGCTTTGCTTCATTTAATTCTTCTTATGCTTCAGCTTATGTATATACAGGAGCTGATGGAAGTGTATATCTTGGAAATGCAGCTTCAGGTACTCCTTCAAATAAAGTTAGAGTTCACCCAGACGGCAATACTGGCATAGGCGGTAATGCTACAAATGCCAAATTAGAAGTAGTAGCTACATCAGGAGAAGTATTTAGAGCAGATGCTAATAATGGTGCTTATAGAATAGTCGCTAATCAAGATAATGTTATGCTAAACGGAACTGTCCTTGTAGGCACTTCATCTGCAGTATCAAATGCTAAATTAACTGTAGATGGTGGAGATATGATGGTACAGGGTGCTAACAATAGTGCAGGAATATCAGACCTACTGCCCGGCTACACAAGAGGAGATTATGGGGTTATCCATTCAACTGCTAACCATGTTTATTTTTCAGTAGGCAGTTCTTATGTTTCTTATATTAATGGCGGTAACGGTACTTTCAATGTTTCAGACCAGAGGTTAAAAGAAAATGTTACTACTCTTACAGGAGCATTAAATAAGGTAAAACAATTAAGAGGTGTTTCGTTTACATGGAAAGATACTGAAGAAAGAGGAACAGATACAGCTATAGGATTAATTGCTCAAGAAGTAGAAGCTGTTTATCCTCAATTAGTAGATGATGGTGGGTTACCAAAAGATAATGATGGCAATGACCCTCTTAAATCAGTTAATTACGCACATTTAACTTCTGTGCTTATAGAAGCTATTAAAGAACTTTCAACAGAACTAGATGCTGCAAAAGCAAGAATTACTACACTAGAGGGATAATATTATGGCACTAACAAAAATACCAGGAGAATTATTTAGCGTAGGAGACCTAGACATCAGCGATGTAGGCACTATTTCATTAGATGCTATAGAAGGTGATGCCGATTCAAATACGTCAATAACATTTAGTGGTTCAGATGTAATCACTATAGCTACTGGTGGTTCTAATAGATTAACCATAGGTGATGGTGCATTGTCCCCTGTTACAGATAATCAAATAGATCTAGGTACAAGTTCATTAGAATTTAAAGATGCTTATTTTGATGGGACAGTAACCTCAGACGCTTTTGCAGGGCCATTAACAGGTGATGTTACTGGTAATGTATCAGGTACTGCAGCTACAGTAACAGGTGCAGCTCAATCTAATATCACAAGTCTTGGAACTCTTACAACACTTACAGTTGATAATGTAATAGTTAACGGTACAACAATAGGACATACATCTGATACAGATTTAATGACTCTTGCTGATGGTGTTTTAACAGTAGCAGGTGAGGTTGATGCTACAAGTTTAGATATAAGTGGTGATGTAGATATTGATGGAACATTAGAAACAGACAACTTAACAGTAGGTGGAGCACAAGGTAGTGATGGACAAGTACTAACTTCTACAGGTTCAGGTGTAGCTTGGGAAAATGCTTCAGGTGGAGCAACGTCTGTAGGTGGTTTAGATGAAGGACACGCAGTATCTGGTTCAGGTAACTTTGCAGGTAGTATTCTTATAAGTCATGATGGAACAACAGGAACTTTAGATAATGCTTATTACAATACAGGTTATGGTTATGAGGTTTTTGATAAAATTACGTCAGGCGATAGCAATACTGCGATAGGTAATCAAGCAGGTTACGATTTAACATCTTCAAGTAATAATACTCTTGTAGGTAGATTGGCAGGAGGAAATGTAAGTACAGGTGGAAATCATACTCTCATAGGTTATCAAGCAGGAGATGCTATTACTGATTCTGTTCACAATACTGTTGTAGGCTACGAAGCACAGGGTGCAAGTAATGGAAACTACAATACAGCCATAGGAGATAGAGCACTATTCGCAACTAATGGAGGAGATGAAAATACGGTTGTAGGCTCAAGAGCTCATTATGGAAGTGCAAACTCAGCTACAAGAAATACTGTAGTTGGAGTTTCTGCAATGGAAGGAGCGACTACAGGTTCTTACAATTCTGCTTTTGGAATGAGAGCCTTATATCTCAACGCTGCAGGTACGGAAAATGTTGCATCAGGCTATCTATGTATGGACGCTAACACGACTGGAAGTTATAACGTGGCTTATGGAGTTAATGCGTTAGGGGGCAACCAATCAGGGCATAACAACGTGGCCATAGGCACTTCTGCTTTGATTGCAGCAACCTCAGCAGGAGATAATGTTGCAATTGGGCATAGTGCATTAGCAGCAACAAACAATACTAGAAACATGGGAATTGGCTATAGAGCACTTACTGCTCAAAGTGGTTCTTCTGACAATATAGCTATTGGATATGATGCTTTAGTTAGACAAACTACAGGTGCAAACGGAAACTTAGCAATAGGTAACTACGCAGGTAGAGCGGTTGTTGATTCAGCTAGTACATCACAGCTTATAGCTATTGGACAGAATGTAGCCGATAGTAATACAGGAGCATTAGCAGGTTATCAAAACGTATTTATAGGTTATAACATAGCATCTAGTTCAAGTTTGGCTGGAGCATTTCAAAATACTGCTGTTGGAGGCAGTACACTTACAGCTTTAACT
>VTLG01011116.1_pt1 | contig 36408 bp, 54 predicted proteins | sample 4694571 | NCBI WGS metagenome assembly VTLG01 (sample SAMN12604809, study PRJNA352737) | marine metagenome | biome: ENVO:00000447; feature: ENVO:00000209|ENVO:00000569|ENVO:01000036; material: ENVO:00002151; isolation source: viral sequences binned using virsorter ...
TTCGTTGCATATTCAAGAGGGGTAATAATCTTTCTTCCACCATCTATTTTTTCAGCGTTCTTTAAAAGCTTCACTGCTAGAGGGTTAGAGTTAAAGATATTATCAACTAGAACAGGCAAGAACTTATCACGAGTTAACGAGGATAAAGCATCCCAATTAATCGTTGAACTATGTACTGCCATTGTTTATCTCCTAACGGTTAAAGTATTTAGCGATATCTGGGTCTGACATATCTATATCCTTCATCTCTTTATACTGCTTTGGAGTTGATTCTTCCGTTGCACCTATACGAGAGTTATGGACTACCTTACCCTGATTTCGCTGTTTGTTTCCATCTAACTTTCTATGATGGTCAAGCTCGCCCTGCATTGAATCATAAGCCCAAACTTTAAACGCTTGATTGAGGTCCACCATTCCAGATTCTTCTGCGAACTCTAGGAATGCTATATCGCTTCCCTCTTCTTGAAAAAACGTTTGATTGTTATCAACAATATCATCGAGCTCATCTTCCAGCTCGTCAACGTGTCTCTCAAACTCCATTTCGTCCAGTCTACTTGAAACCTCAGTATACTTGTCAGCGTTACCATCCTCTGGCATTGCCTCTTCAGGTGCTGACTCTGTTGCATCAAGTGGCTTAAACTCATTGCTTAGCCCAAGTTTATTGAGCTCGTCTTCATTATCATAAAAGTAATCTTTCATGTAATCTCTGAACTCACTATCCTCAGACAGTTTGTTGCTTAGCTTTGACCATTGTGCGATTTTCTGAGCCTCTTGGGTGTTCTTTGCCTGCCAATTCTCTTTGTTGAAGGAATCTTCCTGCCAACTAAGAATATCAGCTCCGTCAAATACTTCACCATCAATCTCGACTTCATAGTCCTCTAGATTGAACTCATCGCTCTCACTAACTTCAGTTTCTCCTTCCAGAGTATCGGCTTCGTGAGTTTGAGAACTTTCAGTCGTACTATCTGCTTCTACAGAATTAGATTCTGCTTCTGCAGGTTCGAATATCGACTGCTTATCGCCCTCTGTTAACTCCACATCATTATATGGATTTGGCATATCAGACGCTCCTTTCAGCTTTCGCTTGTTTGGTGTTGGTCTTCAAATTTTTTACTAATTTGTTCTGGTGGTTTTTTCAGTTCCTGTAACCTCGCCTAGAGTATGACCTCTCCCTGCAGATACAACCTTCTTTAGAACTCCACCGTGTCTAACATAAGTTTTTCCAGCTGTATTCATATCAGCTGCAATAGAGGGGGCGTTGGTCCCTGTATCTACAAAACCAGCATCACCCCCATATAAATCTATAAGCACGTCCTGTTTAAATCCATTGCTATGAACTGGACTTTGAAATTTTCCTCTTGCAAATGATTTTAATGATGCTCTTCTAGCTTTAGCTGCAGCACCCTTTTTCTTTTTTCTAGCCATTATTTTTCTCCTTCTGTCTCTTCAGGGACTGCACCCATTTGAGCTCGTTGTTGTAATAGTGCCTCCATTATTTCATTTTCATCTGTAGAGGTATTAATAGTCTCCATCTGCTGTTGCTGCATCTGCTCCTGCATTCTCTTGTTATCAATAATCTCCTCTAGAATATCCTTTGATATATCCTTCTCGTGCCACCTCCAGAACTGCTCTGGTGTCAACAGCCCAAGCTGTATATAGTCAAGTGCCTGGTCTATTCTGTTTGCTCTAGACTCTGGCATTGTTGAGCCTGGTACATATTTAAAGTCCATATCCTCAGTTAGCTCGTATGGCTGTATATTAGTGAACTCGTAGCCAGTTTGGGTGTTTTTACGCACTGTTATGACTGCCTCGTAGTTATTGACCAATATACTTAAAGTCTTCTTATATAGGTCTAATATAGCGTCTGCCCCAACGTCTCTCTCTTTTGCTCTTATTATCTGCTGAGAGGCTTCCTGCAGTGCTGATATCGCTCTTGCAGCTGTAACTCCACTTGGGTTACGACCCTGGGTTATATCGTGTATGCCACTGATGGTGTCTGTAAGTTGCATCATATACTGAGCAAGAGGAAGATTAGACGCTGATATATTACCTGCTGGCAGTCTGTTTACCACCTCGTGTGGACCATTTGTCCAAAATACCTGCCCAGGCTTGTCACTTGGACGATTTCCTGGTGTTTTAGCCATAGACTTACTCATTACCCACGCTGGGTTACCGTGGTATATAACATTATCTAAACTCTGAGACAGTAGAATAGCTGTTCCAACTGCAAGTGGCTCAACTATCTCAGGCTCACCCTTTCCCCAGAAATGGTGTCCATCTGAATAATTTTTAAACATAACAACTGGGATAAACTCTGTTGGAGCCTCGGTGTGCTGAAGTAGCACCTTCCCTGCCCATGTTGTTAGGTATAGCTTGTCGTTCATGTAGTGCCAGGCCTCTTTCAATAGAACCTGTCCACCGTACAGCTCCTTTTCATCTACATCGTCTGTTGGGGATATAGACATATAGTCGGTTCTCACATCAGATGAAGATACACCTGTCTCTGTAGAGCCATCTGCTGTTCCTGTTCCTGACGCTGTTGTTGCCTGGCCAACGCCACTAGAGTCTGCGTGTGCCCTTATAAATGACTTAAATTCGTCAAGCTTTCCCTCTGACTGCACCTTATTTCCATTTTCGTATTTCTCTTTTACATCTCTCAGGTATGTCGGTGTGGCAAATATTATACACTTTGTATCTTCTATGTTTGTGGCAAGTGGGTCAACAAACACCGTATATATATCTGGTATGGTGTAGCTTAGTTCGCCCTCAGAGTAGCTCATTTTAAGAAAACCATTACCATACATGAGTGCGTCCCTCTTCATATGGTTAACTGCTCTGTCTGCCTTATTTTTACGCATTTCAGATTCTACAGCTTCTTGAGCTAATTTAGCTCTCTCTACCTGCTCTTCTGTTTTTGGCATGATATCAACCTTTGGAGGACGGTCTGTAAGAATAGAGTAGATTGTTTCCACTATAGAGTGTATTGTATTTGCCACAACCCTAGTTTTATATTTTGGTATCTTAAAGGGCTTAAAGAAGTCACCATTATAAAGCTCCTCGTTTCTACGCCACCTTGGGACCTTGTGTGCACGAGACCTCTTGGACGAATCGAACATTCTTTCCATATACTTCAGAAGCTTACGGTCCTTGTCACTTGGTACGTGACCCTGCGACTGCGTTACCTCTGTATCGTCTGGGACTGCCTTATCGTAGTCTTTATTCGCCATTAATTGCCTCCGATTGGATTCTCTGTGTCATTTCCTGTTGGTATCTGCCCATAGTCCTGGCCATTTCTTCCCTTCTTCTTACGTTTTTTCTTGGCTTTATCAATTACATACTGCATGATACCCTTCTTGGTGTATGAGTATTTCTTTTTTCCTAGTTTTGGCATAGTAACTCCATTTAGTATATTATTATTGTCCCTGGCACGGTTGTTCCAGATTTAGACTCTCTCTCAACCAGACCAAGGCTTGTCAACGCTATAGCTGTATTGGATGAGCTTGTCACAACCCCATTTTTTGATATTTTTGTCACAAACTCTGTTCTATCTGCACTGTCCAGAGTGTCAACCACTTTTGTACGCCCCTGCACTATAACTTCAACCTTAGCACCACTTGAGACAGCTTCCTGTGCTATTCCCCATCTTCTTTTGCCTACCCATATTGCATTATCATCATCAGTTGCGTTGTTTGGGATATCATCTGCAATACACTTATAATCTCCAAATTCATCTAAAAATAAAGATACAGGGCAATACTGTGTAATACTACCTAAGGCTGTCGCTGTTATTTTAATTGCTCTTTTCCAATCTATTATAGCACCATCAGGAACGCCTGAGAATATTGTTATAGCAATATCACCTGTCCCTGCCTCCATTACTGCTCCTAAAGCATTTGGGGTGTAATTATTATTCGTAGCTGCAGTATTATCTACTGTACCATCTTCTTTTAATTGTAGTATTAATTCTCCAACTGAAAGAGTTGTAGCTGTGTTTATATGTGTTTTACCTGCAACTGTAACTGGGATAGTCTCACCTGTTGCTCCACCAAGCTCAGGCATTCCCCACTTTCCTGGTGATGCACTTAAATAATCTCTGTCAGATGGAATCGCTGCATTAGGTATATCATCATGCTTACATATTAAATCTCCTTCTGAATCTAAATATAGAGACACTGGTCTGAATTTTGTAATTGCCTCGCTGCACTTAGCGTTTACCGTGAGTGAGCTCTTATGTGGGAAAAACTCTGGGGATTCAACGCCCTGAAATAATATAATCTTATTTTCCTTTGCTCCACCATAGTCTGGGTCTGACACAACACCTATAGTGTTTGGTAAATTAGACTCTGCTACAGTCTCTGCTGTTATTGTGCCAGTATTATTAATTTTTTCTATAACTTCATTTAAAGTCTCAGAGTCAGATGAAGATGCTGCTGTAGTTACTTCCCCTTGATATTGAATTTCAACAGTATCCCCTGCAGCTGCTGGGTCCTTCAGTCTCCCTGTGGAGGCGTCCCATATATTTGTTACGAGCCCACTTCTGTATTTAGGGTTAATAAAAGCGTCATAGCTATACACACCGTATACCTTTACATTATCAACATGAGAGTATTCTGTATTTGTAGAGGATGTGTTTCTTATTAATATAAAGCTACTTGTATCAGCTGCTAAGTACTCTGGGGTTACGATTGTTCCTGTATCATTATTTAAATTTTGTGCATCAGTATTCCAGCTCGTGCTTGTGCTTAGAGATATATCTACATTACTGTTGTCCCCTGCGACCACCTCAACTGATAGTATATACTTATGCCCAGCAACTGATGTAAAAGGTAAAGACACATAGCCCTGTGCTGATGCGTTATTGGTTAATACTGCCTTACCACTACTGATTGCAAATGTGGCGTTAGACGCTGTAAAGCCATCACTATCTAATAAAGTTGTTCCTGCATCACCGTTGTTTCCTCCAAAATCTAAGACATCATCATTGTCATCTAAGGCATCACCTAAAAATGTTTTTTGAGCAGATGATAATAAAGAGTTCATTAATCCACTTGTAGACACTGCTACTGATGGTATTCGGTCTGATACAGCCATAAGTTTATAAGAAAAGTCTGTTACCTCTACACACTGTATATCGTCTATGTATATATCTGCGTCATTAGCAGAGCCATACTCAACGACTGAGAAGTATGTGGTTGTCGCTGTAGGTGAGAATATAATCTCCTCTCTTACTCTACCTGTGCTAGAGTTAGATGCGTTTGCATATAAACTGCCATTTGTAGCGTCTCCTGCAGATGTTCCCACTGCAAATTTTATATCAGAGCCACCATCTAAATTCGTTATTGTTCTGTTAAACTTTAGTTTATATGTCTTACTTGTGTTTGTTGTGAACGCAACCGATGCCTTGTCATTAGCGTCACCAACTGTCATATGTAGAGAGTATGTACCTGTGGCGTTACTCGTTGATATTTCAAATGTATTCATATCATCGTTCACCCATGGCAACACACTACCAGTCTCAAAGTCACCGTTATCTATAATATTGGTGTTCTCTACTTTATACTCGTCTTCCTTTATATAAACAGACGCAGGTCTCCCTTTGTAGATTTCACCTACTGCCTCTGCTCTCACTGATTTTTTTGCTTTATAGTTGTTTATCATCTAATTCATTTGACTGAAGTCGTATGCTCCGTCATCCTTATCTTCATATTCTAACAATTTCTCTATCTGTTGCTGTAGTACAGGCTTCTTTTTAGCTGGTTTTACAGGTGCATTTATATGGGTCAGTGCGTACCTAACAGCGTCACATATATGGTCTTCAAGCGTTGTATCTACATCCTCTGGGTTCTTTTCATCCCTTATCATGTCAGGGATTGTTCTCTCTAAATTCGGACAGGTCTTGTCTATAATAAAGAAATTAGGCAACACGCCTTTCTTGTAGTGCATCAACTGAGCCATATTACGCCACCCTATTACCCTTGAATTATTAGCTGGTACCAGGTTAGGCACATACTCAGACAACGCCATCGCTATAGACTTATCTGTGTACATAGGGCTGTGAGATGCATTCCAGCTCATTGGATTACGTGCCCACATACTTGGGTCTCCTAAACTCATAAATATCTCTTCATCTCCTGTCATATCCTTTATATCCTGCCCCCACTCTATTGGGTGTCGCTCTGTTCCGTATAGCTCTCTGTACGCAAATACCATATTCTTTGGTGTCACCTCTATCCATATACAGGCAAATGGTGCTGCGTATCCCCAGTCAATACCGATATACCTCTTGTTGTACTCACGCCCATACCCAAATTTTCTAGCCATCTCCTCAGGCAATACGTGCATACGTGGGTTCCACTCTGTGAAGTACTGACCTGCGAATATATCCCAGTCACCGTGTCTCCATGCACTCCTCAGTGGCTCAGGTAGGTTATCTAAGAAACTTACATACTCTGGGTCATTATTAACCAAGGTCGGATTGTTGTCTATGGTAGCTGGTATATACATCCTGTATCTACTCCCATCTCCCTTGAACGCAACCATCGGCTTATGCCCCTGTATGAACCTTCTCTTTACCCACTGGTGTCCCTTGCCACCTGGATTAGCTGTACAGAATATCTTTGGGTCTAAACCCTCTACCGTACTCCTGCAACTAGATATCAATTTCAAATAGCTTTCCTCTGTAGGAATCTGTGTTAACTCTTCTATTAGTATCCTCTGATACTCGTGACCCTGGTACTTTGTGTACGCCTGGTCATCCTTTAAATGCCCTGTCCTTATTATAGCTCCACTTGGGAACTTTATTGTCGCTGGTTTACCTGTAATCTTTGCATATGGATACATCTTATGTGCTCTGTCTATCCAATCTGCTAGGTCATCAGCGTTCCTTCTTACTACCAGCATCCTCGCCTCTGGGTGCTCTGTTGCCCTTAGTAGCCACGCCATTCCACAGTCTGTCTTACCACCACCTCTGGCTCCACCATATAGTATTTCGTAACAATCACCTACTGTTAAGGCATATGTCTGTACGCCTTCATGTGGCTTCCATATAACGTCTGTCACTCTTCCTTCTTCGATTCTTCTTCCTTTGGCAATACTACAAATCCTGTAACACTGTCTGACTCTATGCTTATATCCTGTGCCTTTAGCGTAGGTATAATCTTATCCACCACTACCTTAGCACAGCTTGTTGCGTCCTTATGCTCATCACTACTGCCTAGTGTAGACGCTATCTCTATTACCTTATTAAGCACCTCAAGTGCCTTTGGGTCGCTTCTGAATGCCTCTGCTGTAGATGTCTTGCCCTTTGGTCTGCCCTTAGGATTACCTGATTGACCTTTAAGGTAGTGACCCTTCTCATTTCTCTCTGGCTTGTATTCCTCTGGCTTATCTATATTTGCGTCTTTTATATCTTCACTCATCTCTTCTTTACCTTTGGGAATATACCTACGTGATTAACTACATATGTTATAGGGCTTATACGCTCTATCTTTTTACTCAATTTTATACACTTATCGTTCACTTCCTCGAGGCCTCTAGTATAAGTCTGAACTTCTCTTCAGGACTCATCTTTGACTTCTCTAGCTTCCTGTATGACCCTGCCTTCATCTTAGGTAGCCACCTCATCAGACCCTTCTTTAGCTCCTTCTTGAACTTACCTTTCTTCTTCGAAGAGCCTAGACCTCTACCTGTACGCTTGTACTCTGCGTATCTCTTCAGTGCTTTTCTTCTTGGGTCAAACCTTGATGCTCTTGCCATGTCTATGCCTTATATTGATTCTTTAACGCCTTCTTTACCTTATTGGCGTACTTCTTACCATTTATCTTTGCCCCCTCTACTATACCTGCATGAAAGCCCATCTCATAGGCCTCACCACACGCACTCTCTATTATACGACTCATACGCTTACTGTTACGTATCATACTCATGAGGAGCTTGTCTATTCTATCTATATCACTTGGGTTCATAGGCTAAGAGCTAAACTTTTTTCTCTTTCTCTTCTCTATATTCTCAGCTACCTTAGACAGCATCCTTACTCTCACATTCTTCTTACGAGCCTTCTTCATACCTCTGGTTCTGGCTTTGTCAGCCTCTCTCTCTATAAACTTCTTATTAACCGAAGACCATCTCTTTGGATAGGTACCCTTACCATGGATGCTTTCGTAGTGCTCCTTCTCCTTACTGAAGAATTTCTCCTCTTGTTTTAACTCTTTCTTGTATGCTTTTTCGCCCCTCTTCCTAACTATTTTATCAGCTCTGTCTTGTAATCTCCAGGCCTTCTCTTGCATACTCTTCTTAGTTTTCTTTCTTAAAATTGCCATACTATTCTCCATGTTTAATCAGGTTTATCAGGTACCCTTTGCTGTACCCCTTGTTAATATTATTCTTGCGTGTATGATAGTATATTATTCATCTGCAATGTATTTAGTTTAGTTCCTGGAAGTCTTCATCATTAGGTTCTTCGTTGTCTTTGTCTTCTACCATGGTACCTATGTACTCTTTCATAGAGTCTTCGTAGGCTTGGAAGTCGTAGAAGGGGTTCACTTCGGTGTCTAAGGTTGGAGCTTCTTGGGTCTGTATTGGTGCTGTGAAGTTATGCACCATATTATTAGCAAGTTTGTTGCCCATATAAATAGAGAGCGTTGACAAGCCATAGCCTGTACCAACGCCCAAAGCAAATAAAAATACTTCTATCATACCATATTATACTATAAAAATGTGATACCAATCACCTTATTTGTAAGTAAGTAAATAAACTTTTTTTATAAGGAGAAATAAAGAAAGTTCTTTAAATAACTTGACATTGGTATTTGTAATCCATAACTTTACAATGTAATTATAACTAAAAAGGAGTAGCAAATGAATATCACTTGGACAAAAAGCAAAAAACAATGTGTAAAACTATCAAGACCAATAGTAATAGATATTGGTAGTGCCCCACAACGTAGAACAAATAGTAATGGAACTACTACTACAAAGCATATATGGGTAGAGATTAGAGTATTTGGCTATGGTTTTGATTTTGACTATTATGGAGATGAAAGGAAATTTAAATTCCATAGTTCTTATCAACGTTACACAATGCCATTCTTCAATAATAGGGGTATTAAAATAAATATAAATGATAATATATGGAGTAGCAAATGAGCAAAGTAAATAAAATAAACATAACAAAAGATAGTGAGTATAGTTTAACTGCTATACAATTAAATAACTCTACGAATGGCATTAAAATATTAAGCAAGTTAAATGATGGAAATACTATAGAGAGCAGTGCTATTTATGTAGATAAACAAGAGGCTAGAAAACTTGCTATAGCTTTACTACAATTATCAATAAAGGAGTAGCAAAATGAAGAAACCATAAATATAAATCCACTGATGAGCTAGTGAAACTCTAGCGAAACCCACTTCGGTGGGTCTGGAAACTAAAAAGGAGTAGCAAAATGGAAAATATAAATTTAACAGAAGAACAAATAACAAATGCAGGGATGCACTTTTTTGAGCACATTTTAGAAATAGAAGGAGAAGGTGGAATGAGGTTAGTTGCTATGACTGATGTTGTAAATAGTTTGTGGGATGACCCAAATGGAACACCTTTTGTGTTTGTCAATTTTGAGGTTGCTAGATGGTCAGAAGATGAACATGGAGATTTAGTACCTCAGCATCCTGATATTTGGTTTTTTCCTGAAGATTTTGAAGGTGCGATGGAAGAATTTGAATTTCAAAATTTAATCCGTAGGGGATTAAGCAGTTAAAAAAAAGGAGTAGCAAATGAAAAAAAATCAAGTAAAAATAGTAGGTAATCGTAGAAATATATTTGTTACAGATATATTGAAAAGTAGAGGTAATGTGGTTTTAACTGATGGTGTAAATAGGATTCTTATACCCTCAGATATTGTTGATAAAATTGTAGAAAAAAACAATTAACAAAAGGAGTAGCACATGAGTAAAATAAATAGTTACGCAATGGATTGGTTAACAGATGGTGGTGCTGAGTTAGGCTATGATATGGACTCTCTACCTAGTATGAGAGATATGTCCTGGGTACTTAGTGATAGGATTAAGGCTGAGGTTTACTTCAGTGGCCATAGATTCCGTGCACAACACCGTGAGTTTTTAAGATTAACAGGAAGGAGTAAATAAATGAAAAAGAATGTAAACGTCCTTATGGACCTAGACCTTAAAAAGCGTTTAGATAAAGATGCTAAAAAGAATCACCGTAGCGTTGGTAAACATATTAACTTTATAATAGATAATTACTTGAAAGGAGTAGCATAATGAAATACAAAATAATGGTAGTACGTAAGTTAGTTGATGGTGATAAGATGCACATCATAAACCCTGAGCAAGATTACACCCTGGAAGAAATCAAGGCATTTAAGAAGGGTGTTGAAGAGGTTCAGGGTGAGATGACGATGTGTTTTATCATTCTGGAAGGAGATGGTGATGCAAAAGCATAATTGGACAAGACCTATGTATTCTGAACTTGAGCAGTGCTTTGAGTGTGAGGAGTATACTGATACACAGTGGTATGAAATACTTACTACAGAGGATGATGGATACTCGCTTAGAATGTGTGAACACTGCGTAGCTAAAAAGGTTAATAAGGGATGGGCACCAATCTGGTAAACCCATCTGTTATGAGAGAAAAGGGGCTTAGGTCCCTTTTTTTTCGCCCTATAGTACCCCATATAAGCAACATTAGTATCTTACCTATACCTACATACCCCCTACTTTATGATACCTACCATCTCATCGTTTTCTTTGATGAAGTCTATTGTATCTGCCCATCCACGTATTACGCACCTTGGTTGTTCTTTTCTGTTATGGGTTTCAGTCTGGGGTTCACATCGGATGCGATTGACAAAGTTGCATTTGTTCTTCCAATGTATTGTCAGCACGTTGCGTCCTTGCCTCGCTGACTCTTGCTTATGGTAGTGGAACCAGAATCTTCGTTTTTTCATTATATATCTATATCTCCCCATTGTATCTTATAGTAAACTTTTTTATTTTCAGGGTAAATATCTGTTTTGCAGGTTATCGCTATATCCTTCAACTTTTTATATTCTATTATTTTATTTTCATTAAACTTTGTTGAGTATAAAAACAATTTTAATGGGCAGATATCATTCCACCAATCATAGCTTACCATGTCTAGTTGTTTTAACCTTAATATATCGTGGCAACCTTTAGCCTCTAATAATATTGCACTGCTATGTAAAACCATATAGTCTGGGGTATTTCTTAAAACAGGGGGTATCATATTAAATTTATCCCAGCTTATATCAAAAAGAGCATCAAATCCATATCTTGTAAATATTATATTATTTTCTTTTAGATACTCTACACACTTTTGCTCTGCTAGTCCAATTTTATTTCTATTTTTAAAAGTATCTTTATGATTCATTTCTTTGGAGCCATTCCACCTACCCAGGCCTCATTAATATCTTTAGTTAATTTATTATCTGCAACGTACCTTCCTTTTTTTCTAGCACGTTTAGGCTTTGGATTTCTTTCGACTCCTAGTACTATTCTGTATATGCTGTCTACTAATATGTTTAGGCTTTTAAGGGATTTCATGTAGGCTCCTTCATGTATGTTAATGCTTTCTCTATACTGTACTCATCAAACTGTTCCTCTTTAATTATTTTTCTGGTTGTTACCTCTAATTGATTTACATGGAAGAATGCTATCTTGTATAGTCTAGGCTGAACAAACGCAAATATATCACAGTCAAAATCGTTATAGTCCTCATAGTAGTGAAACACCTTGTTGTTTTTGGTTATTCGGCTGCGTCTCTTTATACTGAATGTATATCCTGAGTTATAGTTCATTTTCTGGTGGTTTTTAAATGTGCTTGTCTTTACCTGGACCTTTATAAGCTTTCCATCGTGCTCCAGAGCTACATCGTATGGTCTTCTGTTCGGAACAATCATTGCTGGGTATCCATGAAGGTTCAGATAGAATATCGTAAAGAGCTCCCCTACATACCCCTTATCGTGTGCTGATAGTTTATTTGTCAGTGTATACTGCTTTCTCTATGGTTTCTCTACTTACGTTCCAATTAGATGCTATGTATTGAATCTTTTCGGTGTATGTGAGATTGCTTTGCTTGAGACCTTCCCAACAAGACCTTATCTCTAAGTCTCTTAGTGTTGCGTCTAGTGCCTCTATTATTCTCTTTGTGTTAGTTAACTTTGTTCTGCTCATCTAGCTCCTTATAGGTTTTTGTTAATTCCTCATAGAGCTCCTCTAGTTCTACCGTTGTAAACTTTACTGACTCTCTGTACTCTAATCTTAATTCTTCAAATCTTTCCTGGCCAAACTTATCTACATACCACTTATAGTAGTCATAATTATCCTTACCATGACTGAAATTACAACCCCAACACTGAGTATGACAATTACCGTTCTCAGATATATCCCACCTAGTATTGTATGCCCTTCTTGAGAAGACGTGTCCGTTTGAGAGGTTCTCTTTCTTTCCACACTGTACACACTTCTTGTCACGTAGTCTAATATATTTCGATACAATTTCATCTAATTTTTTTACTATTCTTTTTCTTCTAGTGTTCTTCGCCAAAACCTTTTCCTTGCTCTGCGTTCAAAAATATTATCTTCTTTTGCTCTTGGGTATAGATAGTAATCACCGTCTATTGCCCTATAAAAATCATTTTCATTCCACTGACACACCACATACTCCTTGTCTGGGTATGCTCTGGGATTATTGCAGTTCCACCTCTCATCTACAGTGTGTAGAAACATCATAATATATAAGTATAATATTAAGTCCATAAAAAAAGGAGAGCCTAAGCTCCCCCCTTTTCTTTTCGACTCGGTAACATCACATTACCTAAATAATTAAATATCATACCAAAAGCAGATGCTATTATAAATAACATAAACACCATTGATATACCTACCCCCACTACTATCTGAATGGAAGTTCTTTTACACTTGTTCCAGACTCCCTTACTGCACACTTCTCGCAAATTATTAGCTCCTTTGATGGTGACTTTGGTAGAATCTCGTATGTCTTATACATATAAGAATAGCTCCCTAGTTTTTGTGTCTTACACATCTTACAGGAAAACAATCCCTTTTTAATTTTATATACAACGCTCACCTTCTTTTTTTTCTGGTCGCTGATGAGGTTCTACTACTTTCGTTCTCATACTCTTGACCTATAAGTTGTGCGACTGCCCAGCCATTAGGCGTGGAATTATATTTTCTTCTCCAGTATCTAACCTTGTTCCATGTTTTTTTATTCACGCTATCTCCCACATCTCTGTGAGAAACACTGGTGAGTATTTTCCTATGGAACTATCTTTAAATACATTCATCAACAGAACTGCATCATCAAGCTCTACTCCATCAGAGCTTATAATATCTATACACTCCTTGTGACTATAAACTGCGACAATATCGCCAACTGCGTTACTGCCTACGCCTATAATGGCGTTGTCAAAACTACTGTCAAGGAGAATCGCCTGAGGGTTCATCTCCATTATCATCTGTCTCTTCATTTATTTTCTCCAGTTCTTCTTTGGTTAGCTCTGCTAGTTTTGGATTGTAAGACAGAAGTATTTCTACTGTTTGCTCTATTAATTTAGTTATAGAGTGCATTTTTGACAAGAGTTTACTGTATTCATCTGCAAGTTCTGTGTATTTTTTATTTAAGTCATCTGGCTCTACATAATTCACGTCTTGGCTGGGCTCCCACATTAGAATGGAACCTGTGGGTTATCTGATGTTAAATCATCCCCATCAAGCTCCTGAGAAACTAGATTGAGTAGCTCCTCATTTAGCTCCTTTGGTACCCACACCTGGTCATACCATTTATCATCACCCTTTTCATCTGTTCCTTTTTGTGATGGTGCCCCTATGAACAGTCCGTTCTGGCCCTCAATGAGCTTGAATCCTTTCATCTCAAAACCCTCGGATGTTACTATTGTTAAAAACCCTTTCAGGCTTCCCATGTCTACTTTTTTAAAGTCCTTAACTTTCATTTTTATCTCCTATTTAGTTACGTTATGGATTTGTCTTACTGTTTCTATTAGAAATTTTACTACCTTTATATACCAGTACGCCACAAGTCCTAAAATACTTATACCTGCTAGGCATATTATAAATAATACTATAATTGATAATAAGTCCATTACTTACCCCACTTATCTTTTCTTACTGCGTTAAGCATATTAGCGTAGTTCATTATATCTATACAGTTATCTTCAATAGACTCGTTGTGGTTCTCTTCAGAGCCAAAGACCTGCTTCTTATATAGGTTGATGAGTCTCTGTATCTTATCGTTCATTCGTATTACTAAACCTAGCTGGGCAAGAATTACATTGTGCGTATTTGTGGTTGGTTTTGTGGATGAGATATTCAAGCCCAGCGTAATATTAGAGCTCCCATAATCTGACTGCTTCTTACACCAGAGCTCATATGCCTTGTCAAAGTTCTTCATCAGCTCATCTGTGCACTCTGGATATTGTTCCTCTATTGTTTTAGTTGTTTTGCTCATAGTATAGTACTCCATAGTTTAAATATTGTTATTGTTATTATTATCATCACTGTTGCAAACGCCACTATATCTATAATATCTCTAATCATAATACTTCCCATATTTTTTCAAGTGGAACCAGAACCATCTGAGACATATTATCATCGCCCCCCATAACCATTCTAGCTTCTTTTTTACTCAGCAACTCCTTCACTATTATTTTAAGGTCATCAACAGGTATAAGTATAACTGACTTTATGTAGCCCCTGTAAGACAGTATGTGTGCCCAGTATGATGCCTCTGTCACAGATAAACCTGACAACTTACCTCTGCACCTTATCTCTATTGCTATGTTTCCAGTCTCTTTCCACTTATCTATTTCTGTTTTAACCTCTACCTTTTCCATGGTTAATATTTCAGCAAGAGAGTCCTCGTATCCTTGACCAACCTTCAGGTCTATATCAAACTTGTTGTCGTTATTTTTTTTCCACTGAGGCATTAAGCTCCTGTAGTTTCATAAACATTCTGTGTAAATCATTTTGCAACATATCTATCTGGTACTTTTGCTTATCTATTATGTCTTGCTTATCTCTTATAATCTCCTTCAAGTCAGGCATTATTAACATCCTTTCTTCCCCCCATATATTGTTTTAATATATCTCCTATTTCCTCTGAGTCTGCACAGTCCTCTGGTTTATACTTATTATGATTCCTCTCAAATTCTTTTCTCTTTCTAATAACATCGTCCCTCGTTTTATTCTCTTGTATGAAAGGTTTAGATTCCTTTAGTTTTTTATTACCCCTACTGCACCACATCTGTAACGTGGCCTTATAGTTTTTGTATTTAGTTCCTGTAGACTCACAATAAAGAACTAGGTCATTATAGATATCCTGAACATCAAGTAAAGGGTATTTGCTTTGTATTTCTTTAATAACCTCTGGGGTAATGCTTTGTATTGTTTTATAATCTATATTACTATCTATATTAATAGTGACGGAAGACCCTAGCCTTTTTGGCGAACCCCCCTCAACTTTTTGGCGAACCCCCTTATCCTTTTTGGCGAGGGTTATACTTCTAGTTGTATTATCTTTTATTGATATCTCTATTAATCCCATACTTTTTAACTTGTTTATTGTCTTTGACACACTATTTATAGATGTAGATAATAAGTTAGCGAAGTACTTGTTAGTGGCAAAACACCCCTTGTCGTTGTCGAGGTTCATTATCTTAGCTAGAATAATCTTCTGTCCGTAGGTAAGCTCATCGTTCCTTAGTATATCTCCTGGTATTACTACATAATCATTCATTCGCTACTCCTATAATTTAAACTCTGTTCTAAGTTCTGCTTTTCTTTTTAGTACACCCTGCTTATCGAATGCCTCTTCATACATATAGTAAAAATAAACAGCACAGTCCACTGCTTTTTTATTAAACTCTACCTCTTTGAATAGATTTGTTCGTGCAGTTGGCTTTGAACCCATAAAATCTTTCTTGCAGTGAACCAGAGCAAGTCTATCTATCTGCTGGTCAGGGTGAAGAACATCCCACAGCATCTTATACATACTAAGCTGAATAACATATGTATAGTCATTAAGGGTTTTAGATGTCTTTAGGTCAATCATCCAGGTCTCACCATCCATCTCAACAACAAGGTCACAACGTCCAGCAAATGGACACACCAACTTACCTTGCTTTAAGGTCTTAGAGTAAAGAACCTCTTCTACTGCAATTACCTTAGGCTTACGTTCTTCGTACCACTGACAGAAACTTGTTACGCCCTTCTGTACCTGAGGGTCATTTTCTATAATAATCTCTTCACCATTAAGAAGCTCTTCACACTTGTCGTGAACCAACGAACCCACCCTTAGTGCCTCTGATGTTGAATTAACATACTTATCATAGTCCCCACCAGAGTTATTGATAATATACTTTAATAAAAAATGAGGTGTTGGGCATCCATACTTAGTGACAGTGGTGACACTGGGGACGTAGAAGCCCCCAATATCATAGAATCTTCCGTATCTGGTACCAGGGACTACCTTAAACATCTATTCTGTTTTTTCTAGCTAGATACTCAGTGTTAAATATCTTGTGTACCTGTGGGTCTGGTTTTTTTGAGTTTAGATACCACTGAATGTAGTCTAGAGGAACATCCTGAATTTTCTTTCCCTGATGCTTTCCAAAGGTCAATTTATAGGAATTTGGCTGGGGACCTGACGAGGATGAAGCCTCTGTAGGTGAAGGTTTACTTAAAGGAGTAGCCTTATCCCCAGCCTTTATTCGATATAAATCTCTGCCTATTCCCCATTTAACGCAAGCACGTTTAAATGAGTCGCTAACAATAGACTTGTCTTTTTCAAAGTTTGCCTCTGTGCCTGTGTCCCACTTAGTTATCCAACTTCCATTAACAAAGACAGAAACGCCACACATCATTAAACCTCTTACTTCTTTATAGTCACAGCTCCACCCACCAGCTCCACATACTTCATCAAGTCTGTCCATACAGAAACGTGCATCCACATAATATATCAACAAGTCTTTTCCCCTGTTGTTTTTTTGCGTCCTGGTCTTTATTTCTGCTTCTGGTGTTGGGTCTGCTAATTTAGATAAATCAACTTTATTCATAGCTACTCCTTTATGTTTAAAGGAACTTACTACAGCTAAAGCATTATTCCAAACTATTTTTTAGCTAAAACGCCCTCGAGAATTTCCATAAATGCTTCAAATAGAGAATCAAAAATCTGCTCTTCTTTAGCCTCGCTTATAAGAGGTAAATTAACCTTCTTATTGATTCCATCTACTATCTCATCTTTGTTGTCTCTAAGGTATCCTACTATTAGTCCAGCGATATTCATTTGTTATCCTTTCCAGAGTTTTCTTACTGTTAATAGTCCAACTACCAAGCCAACGCAAACCGATGCGAAGTTTAGGTATGGACCAAGTACTTCAAAATAATTTATCATAGCTCCTCCAAAGCATGATGACATTCCTACCAATGGTTTCTCTACTAGTGTTAAAACTGTGTCTTTCATTTAACCTCCTCGTTAATTTTATTTTCTAAATTGTCCAGCCTTGCTCTTACTGATTCCATCTGCTCATCTAGTTCGTTCTTTTCAAAGACATACTTCATTATAGCCTTCAGGACGGTTGGTGTTAGTATCCTCAATAGGGGTAGCACTACCACTCACCTTCACTAGATTTTTTTTTCAGGAACTTTTCCTTTAATCCGTTACCACTCAATGATGCCAGTATCTCTACTATAGCCCTGTAGCTTGTCCTTGACTCCTTTATATCAAGTTGCATCTCTTTCTGTGAGTTTATTAGCCCTATAACTATTTTTTCAAAGCGTTCATTCGCATCATCAAGGTCTTTCTTTAGGTCATCTTGAATCCACTTATTCTGCTTCCAGATAAAATATCCAAAGGCTATGCACATTGTTATTGGTACTCCAAACTGCTCAATTATAGTTAAAAAATCCATCACTTATCCTCATACGATTTATATATAGAGAAGCACAGAAGTGAAACTATTATACCTATCACTATATACATTAACATATACGCTATCATTTAATTACTCTCCACAAAATGTTCTATGGTCCCCTTGCCAGGACCGTTATAAATTTCCTTCCAGTACTTTGCCTGCTCCACCATTCCACTTGGGATGGGCTTTGGGCTTCTCCAGTACTTATATCTACAGAATGCAACCTGTAGGTATATACTGCACAGCACGCTGTTCTCTGGCTCTGTTAGGTCTAGGCCTCTCTTAACCAGGTGTGCCATTCTCTTTGGTCTGAACTTAAGGTAGTTGGTGATAGTGTCGTTTATTGTGTCTGGCTCTACCTGAAAGAAGCCTATCGCTGGACCTTTCACCTGCTCTAGGTGTCTGTAGCCACTCTCAGCCATGCCAGTTCTGTAGACTAGACTCTCTGCATCTTCACTATACATATTCAAGTCCTTAAGTACATATCGTATTATCTTTTTTATTGATTGGTTCATTTTAGTGCCTTTTTATTTTTGTTCATCATACATATCCCAATGCTTATCTACGTTGATAGCTCTTTTTTCTTTAAACTCGCCTTCCTCTTCCCCTTTAACTAACTTTGTCTGAGGGTACTTTTCTGCATCACGTATTAACTCTAAGTATATTGCCAGTTCATCCTCGGTAAGCTGTCTCTCTTTAGCTATTTTATGCATATTGTTAAGGCTCCTCTTAACATAATCATCTCTTCCTCTACCACCTACACCAACTAATTCAGATGCATCTCTTCTGTAGTATAGCACGTCACCAATCCAAGGAATATATCTAACTCCTTTATTTTTCTTTTTATCTTTTTCTTCTCTTATTATTTCATTCCATATAGAGTCCATAATCTCAACTGCGACTGAAATTGGTGGGAAGCTTAATACAGCGTCTATGCCATTTTCAAGTACTGCTTTAAAGGCTCCTTTATAGGCAGTCTCTCTTCTTATTTTATCTGTAAAGTATTTATTTACAAGTAGTAATTTTAAAAAGTTGTCTATTATTTTATCTTCAAATGAGGATTTTCTTTGCTTAATCCAATCTTTTATTTCATCTCCACCTGCACCTGCCAACACAATTAAAGTTGCTAGGTAAATCATATTAGCTGCTGCTTTGGGCTTGCTTCCCTTTTGCTTTCCTGTGAGTATATCCAGTCCGTCATCTCTTAAAACATTAAGCTGTTTAATAGCAAATGTCTTTAGCATATATAGCATTCTTCCGACATTAGGGTTCTCTAGATATCCCAGGGGAACCTCAGTTCTTCCAACTGGCTGGTATTTTAAAAGAGTAGCGTATCCTATATAAAGCTCTGCCTCTGTGTACTCACTTGGACTGGAATCCTTTTTTAGGTCTTCTATAGCCTGGTCAACATCAGCACCAAACAAAAGCTCCAGATAGTCCATATCCTTTTTACTTAGTCTATTTTTCTGGGCTTTTCTCTTATATTTTTGAATAGCACTATTAATTAAAACTGATTTTCCTAATCCATCAAAAAACTTAAAACCTGATACCGTGAATATTGTATTTGTTGAGTTATCCATTAGTTTATTGAATTTACTTTTAGTGTCTATCTTAAACTCTTGACCAATAGCCTCAACGCCTATTTGCTCTCTAGTGGCTCTACTTAGTCTGAGTATATATCGAACATAGTTTTCTATGGTTATATGTTGACTCAATCCATTCTCGTATATGCTGTAAACTATATCCTGCATCTGTGTGATTGTGTTTGTGAATCTACCTAAAAGTAATCCATATGCACCTGTCTTAATACCAGCTAACATACTCTCTGTTGGTTTAAAATCAAAATAGGATTTTATTATTCTAAAGACATCCTCCTGCTGCTCTTGCGTTAGGTGGATTCCCTGGTCCATTAAAGTAGAAACAAACTCACCAATAGACTCGTCTGTATTCTCACCAAAACCTAGGAACTTTCTTTGCTCTATTCTTTCGATAGCCCTGTCCATATGATTCAGTAACTGAATAAATGGCTCTTCATAAAACTCTATCATATCAACTGTTATTTTATCGAACTTTCTTCCTTTAAGGTAAGATGGTTTTGATTTTGTGTATGAGTACCCTCTTAGAAGCTGATTTATAAGTTCAGCTATCTCTGCCTGTGTTAGTGGACGCTCTAAGTCTTTTTCTTTTGCTGCAATTTGCTTTTCAATAACGCCCTTTGCGTTTTTATTTCCATACATATGCTCGATTAACTTGTCATGCGAGAGCACCTTTCTAGGAAGGTAGTCTTCTATATAGCCAACGTCCTCACCATTTTCTATCAACTGAAGTCTTAACTTATCAAGAAGCTTTCTAATATTCATAAACGCAGTCATAAAGTCTTGCTCTTCGTTATCATATTCCTCTATTAGTGAACGAATTGTAGCACCATCACTATTTAGCATAGCAAGCTTAAACTTGGCCTGGTTATCCTTTGTCATTTTGCGTACATACTCATCTAATTTAATAACAAGCTTCTTAGCTTTATTTTGCTCTAAACCAACCTTGAACTGGTACCTTAGTAGCATATTGTATATACGTGGGTCTACCCTCTTTAGTAAAGTAGATATAGGTATCGCTGCTGTTTCATACCCTTTTACAGCCTTGTTTCTTCTACGCTCTCCCTTGCCAAAGTTATTTAGGTCTTCAGCAGAAACATCATCATAGACATCTACTGGTTTTCCTACTGGCTTTAACTGGAAGCTAGGTAGACCATTTTTAGTGACAGTATCCTTTAGCTTGTCTGTAAGGAGTATACCCTCTCTGTTTACCGATGTGTCTCCCTTCTTTAAATCAGGGGCTATTTGTCTGTCATCATCTAGATAGCTGTCTTCTCCTCTCTGCATAGATATCTCTAGGTTCACTAATGGAGCCTTAGAAACCTTCTTTAGCTGGCTTGGCATCTTTTGCTCGTATATAGTCCTGTGGAATTTAGATTTAGTTTTTAGGTCAAGCCCTGATAAAACTAATTGGTCTGGGACATCAGTATCTACACTCCCTTCTCCTGCTAACAACTTTTCAACAATACCCTTACCCACTATATCCTCTAACTGCTTAGGAGTATTATAAGTAGGGACTCTAGAGATTCTATCGTTACTTTTATCAAATATAGCAATAGCAAACCTTCCGAAATCTACGTCACTTCTTTTAGCATCTTCTCTTATAGGTTTATATTTAATACTAGATATTTCATAATCAATTTGATTAACCTGCTCCACCATATCAGCTGATGTAAGTGCTATTGCATCAAAGTTATTCTCTACTGCGTGCAGGATTGCCTTCTTAATTCCTAGCTTTATCCACGCCATATCCTTACTGGTGTGTTTGTATGGAGTCTCTGCTAGACCCTCTGGCATTGCTGGTGGTGGCTTAATTACCTCTCTCCACATTCTCATTATTTTCCAGGCATCACTTTTAGATATACCATATATTGAGCGAGGTGAATAAGGCTTACGTGTTAATTCTTGTCTAAATCTCTCTACAGTTGCATCTTTAAATTCAGCTGATGGCCAGCCTCCAATAATAGGGGATATAGCAGCGTCAAACGCCTCTCTAACTGCATTCTCTGCTGTAGAGGGGGCAACACCAAATTCTTTAGACCAATCCTTCGAGTCAAAAATATTTTTATCAATCAAATAGTTGTATATCTCTTTTCTTAATCTTTTATTTTCTGCGTCATACTTTTTCTTTTCTTTTTTATACTCAGCCATAGTCTGTCTTGATACATACCCAAAGTCTGCTGAGACAATCTTATCTGCTTGCTTAATGTATTTATCTTTTGGTTGTCCAAGTTCAGTCCCTTGGTAACCATCTTTACTCATTAATTCCCTTGCTTTTATTAATACTTCTTGTTGTCTTAATTTGTTTGCTTGCTGTGCCCAGTCTGACTGTATCTCCTCAATGAAGAATACTTTCTTACCGTCTGTGGTGTACCTAGTCTTTGCCCTGATGTGTGCAACTATACCTTTCTGTTTAGGGAAGTGACCTGTAACATAATCTGCTCCTGGAAGAGTCACAAGTAGCTCTATGTAGTCAGAGCCTCCCTCCATTGTCCAGGTTTCGTATTTGGTTTTAAGTACTTGAGCTTCTCTTAATTTTTCTGGTATTGGTGGTGGGAAGTTTGGTTCTTTTTTACGTTGTTCTTTATATTCCTCATTAGTATAAAATTTTGTGGGCTCTTCTGCAAGATTTACCAAATATTCTCCACTTTCACGATTATATTCTATACTTATATCTCTACCATCTTCTGTTAACCCAGGATAAGAATAATACATTGGTATTCCATCTTCATCTACCTCATCATATTCCCATAACTCATCAACTTGTGGTAAGTTTGGCACTCCCAGTACAACATCCTCTAGGATAAGTTGATTGGCCTCTATGTATTTAATTATCTCTTCTTTGGGAACTTTTTCGTTTGGCTTAAATGTGTCGTTTGCCCAGCTCTCTATACCAAGCCACTCTAGCTCTGCCTTAGTTACCCCCTTATCTCTAAGTCTTTTATATATAAGATTAGATTGAACTTGGTTTGGTAGGTTCTCTGCTGTTCGTAAGGCTGATGAGAATAGCTGTGGCTTTAGCTGGTAGCTTATCCTTGGGTCTGTAGTAGGCTTAAGGGTGTCTGTTCTTTTTATTTGATTTGAATTAAACGCTATAAAAACCCTATCATCCCATTTATCTCGCAACCCTTCTGTAGTAAATATTCCATCATAACCTTCGCTTTGTAAATATTTTATCAAAGATTGATTATAGTCAATATAGCTATATGCCACCTCACTATACATAGGTTGCTTTAAAGATTGTTTAATTAATTCCTTTTTAGTTTCATTTATTACCAATTCAGTATTGGCAGGTATTTTTTTGCCTAATGATTTTTCTAATTCTTTTATAAAGCTAGACCAAGTAAAGGGGTCCCCTAGGTCTATATCTAAAACTAAAGGATTTTTAATATTTAAATATACTGGATAAACTATTCCCTGTTCTTTTGACCTTTGCTTGTACATATCTGCCACTCTTTGGTCAGGGGTGAAATAATTTGAATGTACATCATAAAAAGAATCTATATCGACATCGGTTCCGTGATATACACGCAAGGGCTCACCCTTAGAGTCTACTACTTTAGTGTCTTTGAAAAATTCTTTTTGGGTAGGTGTAAGCTGGTAGCTAGGCTTAGCTTCATCTACTACAGATATGTTCTCAGGTTTAATAGGATTTGGTCTTTTATATCCTATTCCTTTAGGGTTGGACAGATTTAAATCTATTACAGAATACACATCATCACCCAGCCTCATAACATCCTCTGCCCACATATCATCTTTGTTGTCTATTTTTAAGATTGAGAATGATTCTCTTGGAGACCCATCAGGATTTAAATCCTCAAGCTCTGATTTTATCACCCATTTTTCTGCATCTTCTAGATATTCAAAAGCAAACAATTCTCCACCACCTAATTCTTCTAAAGTTATTTTGCTTTTCCAATTAGCCTTTTGACCTGTAAGAAGACCTTGCTTAAGAATATTTTTTATGTTCTTTGTGTTGGTTACGTGGTACAGGGTCTTTAAGCCTGTGGGTTTAAGCTGGTAGCTTACTTCAGGAGCTTTTTGCCGAGCTTTCTTTCCAGTCTTCTTAATTCCTTTCTTAAGACTGGCAGTATCACGCTTTTCTTTAGCAACCCTTCGCTCTGTAACTCGTCTAGCTCTTTTAGTGTCTGTGGGTGTGGTAGCATAACCTTTCTCCTTTGCTCTGTTTTCTGCTGCCCTTAGGAAATCAACTCCTAGGTCTACAGCAGCATCGTGTTTAATATACAACTCTTTTTCGTAATACCAAAGAACTGCCTGAACTGCTGGTGGTGTAAATTTATATCCTGTTGTCTCTGTAAGAATATCAGCTATACGAGTTATAGCATCATCCATCAGTGCTCGCTCTTGCATATTCCTTGGGACATCTACAATAGATTCCTTACCCTCTTTTGTTATTGATGTTGGAGTTCCCATCCATCTATTCCAGGTTCTTGACCACCACAAATCATAGGTAGCTACATCAGTTCGCCCAGATAAATTTGCATAAAACGCTCCAATCTTTGGACCAAATATATGTGCACCATAATACATATTGTTTTCTAATGGTTTTGATAAATGTGCTGGTCTGCTTTTAATTAATCCACTTTCTTGAAATAAATCCCATATCTCTTTTCCAGTATGTTTTGTTTTAAGCCAGTTCATTGCCTTTTCTTTGCCGAACTTTTCAAATAAAAACTCTAATTTCTTATGCTGGTTTGTCATTACTTTACCAGCTAAACCACCTACAATCTTAACCTCTCCTTTTAGATTCTTACTATGTAGCCTTACTTTACCAGTAGTCGCAGTTGGATGATAGTTAAAAGTTTCATTTTTCTGATAGTGGTCAAAAATATCTATAGCATAGTTATAGTTAGGGACTGGTTTTGTTTTTTGACTATTTATAGCTATAATTATTTTAAAAACATCTTCATCAAGAGCATCTTCTATATCAACTTCATTAGACGCTATATCCATTGTTTTATCTACTGATGTAAAGTACCACTGAAGAGATTCGTGGATAATGCCATCGTCTGATTCCTCTATTGTTTTAATGGTCTCTCTAAGACCTATGCCTACTGCAACATCTACCTTATCTTTTTCTGATACCTCTTTAGAGGCTGCAAGTTTTTTAGAAACTTCTTTTACAGAAAGCTGGTAACTAGGTTCATCTTTCTTTGGTTTTGCTTTTGGCTTTGCTTTAGGCTTTGCTTTTCCCTTTGGCTTATCTTCTTCTTCCTTTGCAACCTCAGGCTTAACCTTTAATTTTCTTTTTTGAATCTGTTTATATAAATCCTTTATCTCATCATTAAGCTCCCATCTTCCCATGCCCTTATTAAATAGCTTGCTAATATAGTCAAATATTCTATCTACTGCGTCTTTTGGTGTCTTTAAGTGGGATTCATATTCATAGGTTTTCCCTTCAATATCAAAAAGTTTTTCGTAGCTTAGTGCGTCATTTGTATTATCTAAACGGTCACCAAGACCCATTTTATTATGGACTTCATTTATACGCTCATTTATTTTTTTTCTATATTCTTTATCTGTTTGATATTTTTCATAGTGCTCGTCATATGCCTTTGTTTGTTTTTCAGTTAAGCCACCCCTTCTTATAAGGCCATAATACTCCTCTATCACAGTATCAATAGTTGCACCCTTCTTTAATCCTAGTTTTACTCGTTCTCCTGTCTGTATATTTGCTGCTGTGGTAAAGCCTAGAATTTTATAAACTTCATTTTTATTGCTTTCTCCCTCACCTTTTAGGAAGTCTTCTCCGTACTCTTCTTCAAGCTCTTGTGCTGTTTTTGATAATTCTTCTTCTAGATTAACCTCTGAAAGGTCAATTACATCTGTTATCTCTGGATTTTCTATAATTAGATTTTTTAGATATGTAATAGTATTATACTTAAGTTTGTTTTGTTCGTGAGAATCAATTATATCAATTTCTTCTTTACTAAGAGATGTTTCGCCTAATTTTGTTTTTGTGATAATTAACCCAGTTAGTTCTTGGGCTTCTTCTTCACTAAGCTTATCTTTATTCTTGAGCTCGGTGATTCTATTTTTTTGGTCCTCATCTAAAAGGTTTTCGCCTTCTTCGTTAACCTTATCTATAATTGAATTATACTGTTCTTTACTTTCATTATATGTAGATGTAAACTTGTCAACCATACTTGCAATAGCTGGATTATTTTCTTTGAATTTGGAATCTTGATATTTTGATTTAGTACTGATTGCAATCCTTCTACCTGCTCCTGGAATTGCAAAAGCAGCAAACTCCTGCGATAATTGATACCATGAAGGTATATGCCACTCCCAGTTAGGATTATCAAAACCATCTACTATACCTGAATCTGATAGTTTTTTTGCAAACCCTCTTGCAGCCTCCCCCATTCTCTCTTCAAGCATTTCCTCTAGTATACCGTGGTATCCAAATTGGGTCATTATTTTATCTACATCTGCGTCACTTGCACCTGGATTTAATTTTTTAAATGCCCTCACAATAGCACTATTCATTACTATATTTTTAGTTTCAGGAGAAAGTTTTATATATTTTTCAGCAAACTCCTTGCCACCTTTTGTACTCATAATTATTTTCCAAGGAGCTCCACCAATAGTTTTTAAGAACTTCATTGTGGCTGCACCTGTCATCTCTGATGCAAACTCTATAAATGTACCTAGCACAGCTTGCCTTTTTGCTGATAGTTTATCCATACCATCATACACCTTAACTATCTCTCCATCCTGAATTTCAAATCCTGGCATTAGATTTTCTATTTCTCTTACCTTTATATCTCCACTTGCATAGGTTCCTACAGTTGCTGTTGCTGTACCTTTTATAAATCCTTTACCATACTTCTTTAATCCTTTTTCTGCCACTTCTTTTTTAACTTTTTCTTTTATTCCACCCTTAACAAATTTATTTATATTTGCTAGCACAGCATCTTTTACTATTTTTTTACCTGCTGTTACCGTTGCTCCAGAAGCAGCAATCTCAGTGGCAAAGGCTGGCATTTGTGCGACTATCTGTGTTACGCCTGCTGCCCATGTTGAGTGTTCTTTGAATGCCTCATACTCTACAAACTCTCTTAGCTCTAAAAGGTCATCAGCTGATACACTTGATGGGTCTTGGTTGTATTTTTCTGCTATAGAATATATCCTGTATAATTCTGTTCCCTCAAACCATCCACCAAATGGTATATATTTCCATGGATTTTTTACTATGTCTTTTAGTGCATCTTTTGCTGTATACACAGGTTTGTCTTGGTCTAATCTCACATATGCTAAATCTTTGTAATAATCATTTAACGCATCTTCGTTCTCTTTAGTTGGGTCTTCAAGATATGCCTTTACTTTTGTTCTTAGGGGGTCATAAATTCCATGTGCTCCCTCTGCGACATCTTTATATGTCCAGGCACTATTTAAATCCTTATCTTCTGCCTGTAGTTTTTTAGCGTAGTCTACACCTGTTGCTGGAAGCGTTGGCTCTTTTGTTGGCGTATCTACTTTCTTGACTTCTTTCTCAGCTTCTTTCTTTTCATCAGGCATTATCCCTGGTAGTTTGTGGAGTGTAAAATCATCTAGATTTTTGAGAAACATCAGCCTTAAATCCTCTGATGTTTTATTTATATACTTGTTCATTATCTCTTGGTCATCTTTAATGTTTGCGTACCACCTATTGAACGCATCATCAGGGTCTATGTATGGATTTACCCCTAAGAGAGATGTGTAACCATCTATCATTATTTTTCTACGCTCTTCTTGGTCTCTATCTATAGCATTACTAACCTTATCCTTTTCTTCTTTATCTTTGAGAATGCTAGATACATCTGTTTGTGGGGTATATGCCTTGACTGTCTCCACAGGTGGGGTTTGAGTTTGAGATTGGGTTAACTCCTGGTCATCAAAGAAGCCTGGGTACCTTAACTCTATATTGGCTTTTTCTGCTTCTGTGAAGGTCTCTCCTGCCATCTGCCTATCTTTAAGCTGCTGAAGAAGATACTCACGAGTAGCATCATCTAGTCGTTCTACCATTTATTCACTTTCAGTTAAGAGTTTTATAATGTCTTTTTTAGTTAAATCACCTGAGTATTTGTGCTTCTCTAGTACAAGCTTTTTATCGTAGCCTGGATAAGGCTCTTTTTGTGGTGGTTCAGGTTGTAAATGAGCTGGGATGGTGCCAAGTGCTGGAGGTGGGGTTCCGTAGACACCTTCCTCCTGTGGAAGAGTAGTTCCCCCTATCCCTGCGTCTGGTACAGCTTTGTCTATAACTGTTTCTGGCTGCTTTTGCTCATACTCAGCTCTGTGCTTTGCTTTTTCTTGCTCATACGTGGCTCTTGCCTCGTTTATTCTTTTTGTATAAGACTCAAATTCAGCTGGGTCTATAACCTTCAGTGCGTCCTGAAGCCATGTTCCCTCTGGGTTTAGGTTTTTTAGAATCTTTACCTCGTCTATAAATTTTGTTTCTGCTTGTTCTACTTTATTTTGTGCTATTTTGTATTTTGTGGCAACGCCTTTCTTAGACATTTCTTCAGATAGTAAATTTTGGATGGCCTGCTCTCTTGATATGTTATTTTTCTCCATCGCTTCATTTATTCGTATTTTCCATTTTTCTGATTTTGGGTTAAAATCTATATCACTAATTATCTTCTCTACAGCTGCCTTTGCATTTAGATAATTGTCTTCTGCTTTCTGGTATCTTCTTATTCTCATTCTGTCATTTTTAGATAATTCTTCAACGTCAGATTCAGCTTTTTTTGTTTTTTCTCTTTTTTTATCTTCTATCTTTTTTATTGCCTCTGCCTCAAGTTTTGCTTCTTGTTGTTTTAAAAGAACTTCTCCTTGATATTCCTTGGCCGAGGCTTCATCTTCAAAAAACTTTTCAACATTACCATTCTTGTCTGTTATAAAATGTTTTCCCCAATGCTTATACGTAGTGTATGGCTTTAAGTTATGCTTATCTATCTTTTTTTTAGCTTTTAATTCTTTCTTAGTCATTTATTTACCCTTTCAAAATCTATGTCTCTTCTGGGGTTGCTTTATACATATCAGATGCCATTTTTCCTGTTGTCTCAGCTGTGTCACCCCAAAACTTTGCAGTTGCATCTTTTAGTTTTTGGTCTCTCTCTAGTGATAATAATCTTCTCTCAGAATCTAGAAGCATAGATTTTCCAGCAATTTCTCTCAATAAGTCCCCTCTTTTAAACATCGCCTCCTGAAGCCTTTGTTCTGCCTGTGCCTTTGATTGTTCATTCTTAAATGCTATCTGTCGTGCCTGCTCTGCTATATTGGCCCTTACATCGGTTCCTACTTTTCTTGAGGCCTCCTGTGCAATCACCGAGCCCTCTAATCCCTGCCTTGTAATCTGACCCATTGCCTGAGCCTGCTGAGCCTGTCCCTGCTGGTACATTGGCTGTGCCATCTGCTGGTTTAGGGCTTGCACATCCATCGTGCCTTGCTCTGCACCTTTTCTAAGTCTAGCTAATGCCTGGGCCTCTGTAGGTTGCAGCCTCTTCTGAGCCATTAGAGACTTTCTCTTGGCATCTATTTTTTCTAAGCCCATTGTAAAATCTTCACGAGCAGATTTTCTAGCTCTATAAGCTTGTATTCCACCCTTTACGACTTTACCTGCTGCCATAACTCCAGCTGCTATTAATAAAGGATTCGCCTCTTTTAGACCTGTCTTTGGGTTTACTCCAAGCTTTCCACCCCTTAGTTTCTCTAGAACCTTCTCTTCATATTTATTTACGTGAACAAGCTCTGTGTCACCACCCTGACCCATATTCTTTAGCTTTTGTGCTGTGGTCTTTAAGGCTGTTAAATTTTTTAGTTTCTTTCGTTTACTCATTAAATTTCCTCCCTTATACTGAATATAAGGTCTCTGTCCTGTGCCTCGTTTATTAGATTATCCATATTCATCAGCCACGCTGCCCAGTGCTTGTCGTATAGCTCTGGTGCTGTTTTTGCACTCGCTATTGCCATTGCGTAGCTACATAGGTCTATATGGAAGTTATCTGGTATCAAGGGTGCAATATCCCTGTATCCTGCTATGGTTGCCATGGCTCCATTCATATTTGTCCATGCACTGCCCAATAGAGAGTTTTCTGCAGTGAACGCTGTTACTGTGTACTTTGACCCTAAAATCTCAGTTTGCTCCTGTATACTAACGCTAGAGGGGTCCTGTGATGCCTTGTTCCCTTGGTATATATCCATCACACCTGATGGCCCAACTAATACAGTGTTATCCCCTGCAGATAGCGTCTCAACTTGATTTTCAAATGCTATTTTTTTAGTATCAAGAGCAGAGCCGAGTGTTGTGTCTAGATATATAGTGGGCCCTGCGTGGTGGTAATAGAATACATTCACAACTTTATTGGTCATAACATCTGTCAATAGAGACTTGTAGTGTAATACAAATGTGTCTCCAGATGCAGGTGCTGAGTCAAATATAATATACTCTCCTGATATTCCGTATGCCATTGGGGTCCCTGATGATACCGTTGTATCTGACTTTCTAAATATTTCTTCCTCAGTCATTTTTCTCAGCTTTCTTCCCTGGTGTGAAACAGCGATGTCTCTAAGGTAGTTATTAGGTAGCTTGATGTAGTTGTGGTCTGCTACTGTTCCTCTGTGTGACCATATACCTCCACCATTATTTGTGGCTGGTATTGTAATTGTATATAGGGAATCATACAGCTCCAATTTATTTGACAGCTCCTGCTCTGCTTCTTTTAATAGTGCCTTGAGTAGACCACCTGGTGCGTCTACAAATAATAAGCATCTGTCTACTAGTTTATCCCATGTCATGCTAACCTACCTTTTTTTCTAATTTTCTAATTTTGTTTTCTAGTTTAGAAATAATCTGATTTAATCTTGCTATTAATTTGTTCATTTCCTGGTCTTGAGATTTGTATCCTATGCTACTCATACTCTACGTCCACGTGGTTTATTTCATATTCATTGTTATCGTGAGTAGTATCTCCATCATTGTTAATTTCAATCTGTACAAATTTTCCTCTGTTTGATATGCGAGTTGACTGCGTCCCATCTAAGTAACTATCTTTTGATACAGTACCTTGGTCTGTTATAACATCTAAATCTAGTGTTGCACTGCCACCACCATTATCTATTATAGTGTTCACTCTCCTTACAATAGACTTTTTATCAAGCGTTGAAAATATCTGCTTCCCTGTCTTCATTGATATCAAAACATTATTTGACCCTGTATTACAGTCATTATAATTACTTCCCTCTGCGTACTGCAGATATGATGTCGCTCCTCTGTCTATAAATATAGTTTTATTTAGATTATCTTTAGTAAAATGATTTATTCCAGTGGTTAACCCTAAATATGTATCCTGGTACCATATCCCTCTTTTGATATCAAATACATATACTATAGTCGAGGCTAATGGAGTGTAATTCATATACAGCCTGTTGTACTTTGCGTCATGAAATAAATTTAGATTAGTCTCAGCTGAAAGCGTTGCTGATTTTGTTTGATAAGCATCTCTTATTGGCCCTGTGATGGGTGTGGCCTGAAACCCTGAGTCCAAGAAGTACACATCGCTTCTACCACAGAAGTATATTCCATTTGGTGCCTTTGCTATTCCCCTGTCGTGAATGCAACCTATGTTAGGGTGTGCCTCTACCAGACTCCAGTTAGATGGGTCATCTGAGGGCACATTTAATCTAAATATTCCATTTGTCATAAACACCACTATATCACTCATTAGTGTCTCTATACCAACTATCTCACCACCCTGCAGGTCTTGAAGCTGTATAAAGTTTGTCACTGGTATAATATCTGGAGAGTTGGGTCCTGAGAACATTACAAAGTTAGGGTACTCCTCAACCTCACCATCTGATGATATTTTTACGCCTGCAACAAACTGCCTGCCATTTAGCATTGTAGAGTATTTAAATTTAACGTCTAGTGATTTACTTGCCTCGTATGGGTGCCTCGCTCCATCTGGTAGACCTGGGTCAAAGAAATCTAAATAAACATATTGACTTGCATTATTTGTATTTGCGTAAAACTGGTAGTTTGATGTCCCTAGGTAATATGTGTCATCTACATCTGAATCTGTTGAGCCCCCTATAACCTCACCTGCACATTTTATAAATGGCCCCACATTATCTGCAATAATAGAATAATCTCCACTTACATCTGTGGGATAGCCAGAGGTATCATCGTTGGTTATTCTGTTCCCTTTAAGTGCACCCTGTGGTATACCAAGGTCCGATATGTCTGTATCAACCAGAATATCAGAGCCACCAAAACCAACCAGGCCATCTGTTATTGTAAAACTAGCAGGTTGGGTTCTTATTGTTATATTTTTTATTCGTATTACATTTGCTTCTTTAACCCCAGATTCGCCATTGTGGTTAATTCTTACATATAAATAATAATTCACTCCTGTAGCAGTAAATTCTTGCTGAAACCATCTCCACTTGTCTATATTTTGGTTTTGGTCACCACCAACACCCTGGGCTATAACCTGGTCCCCTGTAGAGGCTGTATCTGTAAGGCTTGCATCTGATGAAACAAATACACGCCACTCAGCGTTAGGGCTGTTCATACCACTAACTTGTATCCAACCACCTATAACGTATTTTGTAGATGATACAGTAGCAGTGCTATCTGTTAAAAGTTGTGCTCCCATAGAATCAGCTGTAGAAGAACGATTTGCAAACTGCCATTCAACGTCATTTGCCACGAATGAACTTCCTGTGAAATCACCAAATGGTCCATTAATTCCGTCATCTGCTGCTAATGTTATTTCTCCGACCAATGTACCATGAGATATACTATCGTCTGTATCTATAAAATCTGCATTTGTTGTTATATACCAACCTCCATCTGCAGAGCCACCTGTAGCCTCTCCATTGTTTGCGAATATAATATCTGTGGCCTCACTTTTTTTATTCCAAATCCCCAGGTCGTGTGAGCCATAGTACTCAGGTGACATCCTTGCATCATCATTGATTTTTGCTGTAGTTTCTAAATATTCTTTAAAATTCTCTAAATCTACTGCCTTATAACCTGTGCTGTTATAATCATTGACCCCAGTTCCATCATCTATTGCAAACTTGAAACCATCAACTATTAGTTCGTGAGCATTTAAAGTATTAGCATCTATAGCTGTATCTCCTGTAAACCACAGTAAATCTCTAGTTTTTCTTGCTGTTATTGTTTTTTGGGTTGGGTCATTATCTCCCATGTATATTGATTTAATTTTATAGTATGTTCCATTATTTTTTGAACGGTAGACATTGATGGCACTTGTACGTGGATTTAGTTTCTGTAAATCTATTCGTGATGTTATTTTTACGCATGAACGCTCAACACTAAGTTTCCCACTGTCCTCTTCTTTTTTCTTGTCTATAGAAGAGGTTGATTCTATTATAACTGCGTTATCAAGTATATCCTCTTGGCCACCATCGTAGACTGGAACAAATTTATAATCATAAAAGTCCTGCTTTAGATTTAATGAGCCATCTATAAGCTTAACTGTAGCTGAATCTGAGTCTGTTCCTATTGGACTGTCTGCTACTATTGACTGGCTATCGAATGTACCTGCTGGTAACGATGGCACAGCTGTGTCTATTATCCACCTAGGGTACAATCCATCTGCGTTAGTGTTCACCACTGATTTTAACATTCCATTAAAGAAATGTCTATTAACATATCTAAATACTCTTGGGGAGTGCTCAAGCCCACACGCAAACCTGACTGCGTCTGCGTAAGAATTTACCCTTATATGCATATCTGTTGTGGATGCACCAAAATCCTTTAAATTAAAATTATCTGTAAAGTCTAGGGGGTTTGTTATTGAAATTTGCTTGTTTGTTGCACTACTATCAGTATTAACCTGAGATATTAGAAATGCACGCCCATCGCATCCCTGGTCATCTACTATAGCGAGTGGAGCTACATCATCATTTCCAGGGGTTGTTAAATTTTCTGTTGAATATGCAAACCCTACTTTTATAGTACCTGAACTTATAGCCCCTTGGTCTGAGGGTGCATTTTCAAAAGTAATAACAGTAGATGTTATAGCTGATATCACAAATGGTTTATTGTCATTAGTGTTACTATCTGTATCTGCAAATACTATAGTGTCACCCACTTTAAATATTGTTGTTAAATCTTTTGATGTTGAGCCTGGTATTGTTACGCCTGTAGTAGCTGACAGGGTTAATGTTTTTGCTGAAGCTGCAAACGTATAGTTACTGCTAGAGGAATTTATTAAAGCAGATTGTAGTTTTCTATGAACAAATATTTCCATACCATCTATCTCATAGGTAGTGTGAGTCTTAAGAGCCCCTGTGCCAAGTCTGCGTACAAGCTTACCATTCTCCTGTCTTAGATTAATAAGCTCAGTGAAGCCATCTAGCCCTACAGTAAATTCATCGTCCTGTAGGTTAAGACTTCCATTTAAATTTACAATCTTTGTTGGCATTAAGCCCCCACCCCTGATGAGTTTATTGCAAGTATTAATGCTGTGGCTGAACCGTGTGCTGACGATGCTCTGTTCTGTCTGTTGTCCTGTCTCCAGAGTAAAGCCTCTGCCATCTCTATTATTGCCTGTTGCACTGAGTCACTTACATATGATATTTGATTAACATCATCTGCTATATCTGCAGGTGTTGCTATATATATTAAAATACAAGATGTTATAGCTGTGTCTCCTGTTGATACATACAATCTATTGTTCATTAATGTTCCTACTGTACCGTAGCTGTAGGAGGTGTTCTCTCCGAAGCCATGGGGTGACACCATCTCTATCCATCTGTCGTTTGTGTTGTCGTATGCCTTTACTACTCTTGTCAGTAGGGGTTCACCTGCTGGCTCAGGAAGTGCAAAATATTTTAAACTTCCTAAATTAGTGTCTGTTTGAACTGTATCTAAATCTTCTTGCACCTGTAAATGTGGAAGTGCATCATTTGAGCACATCGCTATCACCTGTATCTGTGCGTCATTTAAAGCTTGGATTTTTTGAGTTACTGAGAAATTATTGTGACCCTCATCCTCAAGCCTGTACTCCAAGCTATTTACCATATCTCTTCCTCTCATATTCTCTCCAAATATGGGGGCCAGTTACCCAGCCCCCAGTTTGTTATTCAATTAAGAATAGTTACTACATTGTTTGCATTAATACTATAGTTAATGCTGTGGTGCTTCCACCTGATACAACCTGACCAAATATATAGTGAGATTCTACATCATCAGCACCGACAGCTGCCTCATCGACAGTACCATCATCGTGCCAAACTACATATTTACCATTTGCTATATTACCGTCATGTCCAGTTACTGAAGCAAGTCCACCGATTTGAACCCACTGGTATACAGTATCTGTGCCATCTGTGTAAGCTGAAACATCTACAGTTGCTGTTGCTATGCCAACTGGCATCAGAGAAGTAGCGTCAGAAAAATCTGCACTACATTCCCAAGTTGTGCCACCTAATACATAACCCACAGGATGTCCTGCTGCCCAATCTACTGCATCTGCAACATCGCATTGTACATATCTATACACCTTACCATCTTCAGTTTTTGCTATCGCACCTAGTTCGTACTTTTGGTCGTTAACATCTGCTGAAGAAGGGGCTGCTGATAGTTCTACTGTTGGAAAAGTATAAGCCATTATTCAACCCCCTTTCTAGTAGCCAGTAGGACCACCAACAATCATTCCCTGCATTCTTGGGTTAGTGCATACTAACTGACCCATCCAGAAAATCTTGGCTGTCCTAGCGTCTTGGTTAATTGGTTTTTGGAAATCCTGGAACGAGAAATTCCGTTTACTGTGAACCTTAAAGTCAAGGTACTTAGTGTTTAAGAATAACATTGACCCATCTGGGCAATGTGAATCTGCAACAACTGCTGCATTCTTGAATCTAAGAGTTGTGAAACCAGCATCACCTAAACCTGCATCATTCGATACAAATCTCTTATTAGCCTGAAGCGAACTTTCGTAAGCATCAAAGATATTTTGAGAACAGATAATAATATCTGGTTGGTCATTGCCGATTGTTAATGCACCATACATTCTAGTCATTCTAGCTGATATAGCTGCAACACCATTTGTTGTTGATGTTAATTCAGCAAATGTAGCTCTTGATGTATCGGTGCCTGAATCATTAGCAAATGATGTGAATTTAGCATTCCACCATCCATATGAATCAGAGTTAACACCACCTAGGCTTCTATTGTAACCAATAACACAGTTATCAATATTACCTTGAGCGTGCCACTGAGTAGACCCATCATAGTCAACTACATAATCAGTATAACTAGCAGGTCCTGTTCCATTAGCCTGAGCATCACCACATAACGATGTGATTTCATTTGTTCCAGGGGCTGCAGCACCAGTACCAAATAACTTAGTACCGAATAGGTCCTTTAGAGACCTCTCTGCATTTCCCATTTTAGATTTCAACAGTGATAGCACCATACTATCACCTGAGTTTTTCAATTCTTCTTCGCCTGATATTGATATATTTGCATACGCCTGCTTCCAATCCCATACTGCTGTTGTGATAGGGTCGGATGGAGTTGTATCTAATACATCATAACCAGAGTAGAAGCCTTGAGCTGAGTTCGTTGCATATTCAAGAGGGGTAATAATCTTTCTTCCACCATCTATTTTTTCAGCGTTCTTTAAAAGCTTCACTGCTAGAGGGTTAGAGTTAAAGATATTATCAACTAGAACAGGCAAGAACTTGTCACGAGTTAACGAGGATAAAGCATCCCAATTAATCGTAGTTGAACTTACTGCCATTTGTTATCTCCTAACGGTTAAAGTATTTAGCGATATCTGGGTCAGT
>VTLG01012259.1_pt1 | contig 36403 bp, 49 predicted proteins | sample 4694571 | NCBI WGS metagenome assembly VTLG01 (sample SAMN12604809, study PRJNA352737) | marine metagenome | biome: ENVO:00000447; feature: ENVO:00000209|ENVO:00000569|ENVO:01000036; material: ENVO:00002151; isolation source: viral sequences binned using virsorter ...
ATGACACAAGTGTAACAGCAGATAAAACAGTATATTAAAAATTATAAATTATGGCAAAAACAGCAATAAACGTAGGTAGTTCAGCTAATGATGGTACTGGTGACCCATTAAGAACTGCAATGCAATCAACAAACTCAAACTTTGATGAGGTATATGCTTTATTTGGTAACGGCTCAACATTGGCAATATCAGGAGATGCAACTGTGTCATCTGGTTCTTTGACTATTGCTAATGATGCTGTAACTAATGCAAAGGCAGATTTTAGTGGTGGCTCCTTAAACATAGGAGGTAATGGTTCTACAGGTGGTATTACAATAGCAGACGGCTCAATACAAATGAGAACAGGAACAGGAAGTGTGGCAGAGATTAGAATGTATTGTGAAAGTTCAAATGCACACTATCAAACATTAAAAGCACAGCCACACGCATCAGCAAGTTCAGCAGTACTTACACTACCTACTGCAACAGGTACACTTGTAGGAACAGGTGACACAAGTTCAGTAAGTCATAGTATGCTCGGTGCAAGTTTTAAAACAATCGTTGCATTGTCAGGAACGAGTGTTGATTGGAGTGCAGGTCAAGTATTTACAAAAACATTATCAGGAGATACTACATTAACATTTACAGGTGTATCAACAGGTATGCAAATAAACCTTGTAATTGATGGTAATTATACATTAACATTACCAACAAGTGTAAAAGAATTAAATGGTGCAAGTACTTATGATGGTTCAGGAGAACATCTAATTAGTATTGTATCTACAAATGGTTCAACAGAACAATTCGCAACAATTAATAAAATAGCTTCATAATGAAAATAGGATTAGCAGTAAATAACGAAGGTACAATTACATTTTATAATTCATTACCTACAAAACTAAGAACTTCGACAGGTTTACATTTAAACATTAAAGATTGGTCGGAAGAAGAAATGCAAAACAATGGACTTTTTGATGTCATTGTAGATGATTCTTATGATGAAAGAATCCATAATTTAGGTGAGGTATATTGGGATACAGAAGAAACAGTATTTAAAAAAGATATATCTAATAAAACTTGGTCAAAAACATTAAGTCAGTTAAAAGAACAAGCGATTGCAAATTATAAAAATAGAATTGGAAATGAACTTGCAAAAACAGATTGGTATGTAATAAGAAGTATTGACAATGGAACAGAAGTGCCAACCGATATTAGTGAAGCAAGAGAAAATTTAAGAGTGCAATCACAAAATGTAGAATCTGAAATAAATGCAATCACTACAAAAGCAGGTGTGATTACATACGATTTCCCAAATATATAATCAATGGGTGTAAATAAACGACTTATTGGTGCAGGTGCAACTGACACAGGTGGCGGTGGTGCTATAACACCATCAAGTCATTTTGACGTAGTTACATATTCAGGAAATGGAAGTTCGCAATCAATAACAGGATTAAATTTTTCTCCTGATTTTATATGGTTTAAATGTAGAAATACAGGAGGTACAGACCATAATATAAATGATTCTGCAAGAGGTGTAATGAAAGGTTTAAATCCTAACACAACTGCTGTTGAGGGAAACCAATCACCATTAGGTGTTACATCTTTTGATTCAAGTGGATTTACAGTCAACGATAATTCAGGTGGTGGTGCAGGTGTAAATGGTAGTGGTAAAACCTATGTTGCTTGGTGTTGGCATGGGAATGGTGGTACAGGAGTTAGTAATACAAATGGAACCATTACAAGTACAGTTCAAGCTAATGACGCAGCAGGTTTTTCAATGGTAAAATATACAGGTGATGGTAATTCTGCAAGAACTGTTGGACATGGTCTTTCGGCTAAATGTGATTTAGTAATTATAAAAAGTAGAGATAGTGCTGACAAGTGGGTCGTTCAATTACCACAACTTGGAGATAATGCAAGAATGGTACTTGAAGGAGACGCTGCAAAAACAGATGATTCTACAACTGCACAAGCAGGTAATGCAACTGTTTTTGGTATTGGTGGTGATAATGCAGTTAATAAATCAAGTGATAATTTTATTGCATATTGTTTTAGAAATATAGCAGGTTATCAAAAGATAGGAACATATACAGGTAATTCATCAACACAATCTATAACAGGTGTAGGATTTAAGCCAAGATATTTACTAATTAAGCAAACTAATAGCACAAATTCTTGGAGAATATTTGATAGCAAAAGAGGTTTATCTGCACCACAAACTTTATTTGCAAACTTAAATTTAGCAGAAGATAGCGAATCTAATACAGTATCAAGTTTTGATAGTGATGGTTGGACAATGGGAAGTCAACAAGGTGTAAATGATAATGGTGATACATATCTTTATTGGGCAATAGCAGGTGACGCAGATGATGTTACACCAACAGTAGAAGAAAGTTTAGCGGTAGAAAATTGGGGTGGTTCAGATTATACTAAAAACATAATGAACAACTTTAGAGCAGGTCTTGTCATTACAAGAGCAAAAGGTGAAGCACACCATTGGGGTTGGTATGATATTGTTAGAGGTGTAGGTAAATGGTTAATGGTAAATAATAGTGATGCTGAACAATCAGGTAGTTATGGTGTTAGTGCTTTTAATGCAAAAAACACAGAGTTTTATGGTAATCACACACCTGCAAATTCAGATTATCTTAATGAAACCTATGATGGTTATTTTATAAAAGCAGCAGCAAGTACAGTATCAAATTCAAATGGTTCGGTAACAACAAATGTTTCTGCAAATGCAGCAGCAGGATTCAGTATAGTAACATATACAGGTACTGGTTCTAATTTGACTATCGGACATGGCTTATCATCTGCTCCAGAGTTTGTAATGTTAAAAAAATATTCTGCATCAGGGGATTGGTTAGCAGGTGTTTCAGATTGGACAAAATATTTAGAACCAAATGGCGACCCTGCATTTAGGACTGCAAGTGTTTTTCAAAACACTCAACCAACAAGTACAGTTGTATCTCTTGGTACAAGTGGTGGTGCTAACACAAATGGTGCATCTCATATTGCTTATTGTTGGCATTCTGTTACTGGATTTAGTAAAGTAGGTTCATATACAGGTACAGGTTCACTTCAAACAATAGTTACTGGATTTACACCTGATTTTGTAATAATCAAAAATACTACTGACGCAGATGATTGGGCAGTATTTAGTTCTTATAATTTAGGTGGTTCTGTAAATTCATTTAATAAAACACAAGCAGACCAAGCATTTGCAAATTATACAATGTTTAGTCAAAGTAATGGATTTCAAGTACCATCATCAAGTGGAATGACAAATGGAAGTGGTAAAAACTATGTATATCTTGCTATGAAGAAAAATGTTACACAAGATAATACTACTGAATATAATTTTAATATAAAATTGTATGATGGAAATGGAAGTGCAAATCATTATATTGATGGTTTCGATTTTAGACCTGATTTAGTTATTGTGAAACCATATAATGCAACAGGTCAATGGTCTTGGTTTGATAGTGTAAGAGGTGCAGGTAATAGATTAGATTCAACAAATAGTAATTCAGCAACACAAAATGGTGCTACTTTACAATCATTTGCTTTTGATGGATATACTTTTGGTAACGAATCAGGTAATAATACAGGTGAGGGTAATGTAGCTTATGCTTGGAGAGCAGGTAGAACTTGGCTTGTAAATAATGATGGTGGTAGAACATCTTTAGCAAATGTAAATCAAAGTGCAGGATTTAGTATAGTAAGATATATAGCAAGTGGTACAACAACCACTATTGGACATGGGTTAGGTTCTACACCAAAATTTATTATTGCTAAAACATCAAATCAAGGTTATGATTGGTTAGTATATCATACATCAGTTGGTAATTCAAGTGCATTACAATTACAATCAAATTCTGCTGCTGCAAGTAATTCATTTATGAATAATACTTCACCAACAAGTACAGTATTTACTGCTGCTGGTGGTAACAATTTAAACTACCAAAGTGGTAATGAAATAATTGCTTATTGTTTTGATGATGTAGCAGGTAAAAGAAAATTTGGGACGTATAATGGTAATGGAAGTGCTACTGGACCAAGTGTTACTTTAGGATTCCAACCTGATTTTTTGATGGTTCGTAGGACTGATTCAGGTGATAATTGGATTGTAATTGACAGTCAGCAAGATACATCAAACCCAAGAAGTCAGGCTTTGTTTTTTAATTTAACAAGTTCAAGGTTATCATCAGGGTTTGATACTGACTTTAATGCAACAGGTTTTCAAATTAAAACAACAGATAATTCTATGAACAATAGTAGTGGAACATATATATATTGGGCAGAAAAAATACATTAAAATGAACGGATTTGAACCAACAATATTAGGAATTAGTGTTTATATAATAACAATCGCACAGATAAATGAATATTTACAAGGACTCTTAATAATAGCAACGTTGGTTTACACAGTAGTAAAAATAATACAATTATTAAAAAAATAAAATATGGCAAGAATATTTGAATGGTTAGCACAACAATTTAGAAACTTCAATAGTTGGTTTGTAGCTAAATGGAATAGTATAATAAGTAAACTAATGTTTAAATAAATCTTAAACATAGTACGTCATTAAACACAGTATGTTAAAAACAATATTACGAATACTTGGACTTAGTAAAAAAGATGATTTGAGTGGTTTAGGGTTAGAGATAAGAGAGCTTATTAAAGGTAAAGAGATAGACCCTCAGAAGCTTATAGAGTTACAAGGAGAAATAAATAAAATAGAAGCTCAACATAGAACAATATTTGTTGCTGGATGGAGACCTTTTATTGGTTGGGTATGTGGTTTTGCACTTGCATATAATTTTGTGTTAAGAGATTTATTTATATGGTGGGTTGGTCCTGAGACAGCACCTCCTGCTTTACAAATGGAACATTTAATTACAGTTCTTGTAGGTATGTTGGGACTTGGTGGTATGAGAACATTTGAAAAACTAAATAATAAATCTAATTAGTATGCCTGGTACACATTATAAAAAGAAACGTAGAAAAACTAAAAAGAAAAAGAGATGAATTGTAATTGCGATTTTTGCATTTGTAGATAATGCCTAAAGTAAAAAGACCTAAAGTATATATTTATATTCCTCCAAAGAAAAAGAAGAGACCTGGTGTTCATTCAAAAAATGCTAGTAGGAATCAGACTGCTTATAAGAAAAAGTATAGAGGTCAAGGTAGAATATAATAAAAGAAAAGAAAGAAAAAGGACAAAAAGAAAGAAAAGAAAAAGTCCCTACAAGAAAAACAAAATTCTAATTATCTGTTCCAACAATATCTCTATTGAAGTTTAGTAATTTTTTTCGTAGATTTACAGCTACGCAATACAAATATATAAAAAAAATGCAATTAAGATATTTTAAGTTAGAAGAGTTTGATTCTCCAGATTATCCAGGAAGTGGTGAAAAGTTTATGGACTGGGAGTTTTTAGATTGTTTAGACGAAGCTAGAGATATAGCAGGTATTCAATTCAAAATTAACTCTGGTTACAGAACACCTCAACACAACAGGAAGGTTGGTGGTCTATCTACATCAAGTCATTTAATTGGTAGAGCTGCTGACATACATTGCACCAATGTTAATAAAAGATTAAAAATAATAGAAGCTTTGTCTATGGTAGGTTTTCAAAGGTTTGGCATTGGAAAAACATTTATTCATGTAGATAATGACGACCAAAAAAAAGCTGCAATTTGGTTGTATTCATAATTTTTTGTTATATTTAGCAAAACTTTAATTATGAATTTATCAGAAAAGTTACTTAAAATAACAACAGAACTTAAAGCACCAAAGAATCAATTTAACAAATTTGGTGGTTATAAGTATAGAAGTGCAGAAGATATTCTTGAAGCACTTAAACCACATCTTAAGAAACATAAATGTATTTTAAAGATGCACGACCAACTAAAAGTCGTAGGAGAGTTTCCATATATTGAAGCAACTGCAAAGTTAATTGATTGTGAGGAACCTAATATGCAGATAGAATCATCTGCACAAGCAGTTTTAGATTTCAATGCAAAAGGTATGCAGCATCCACAAAGAACTGGTGCAGCTTCTTCTTATGCTAAGAAATATGCAATAGGGAATCTATTTTTATTAGATGACACTAAAGACTCAGATGCAACTAATCAACATGATGCGTCAGAGAAAGACAATAAAAAGCCGCTTTTAAATTCTAATACTCAAGCTTTCATTAAAGCTGCAAAGTATATAAAAGACGGTGGGGACATTACTGATATTATGAAAAAATACAGAATAACAAAAGAAACAGAAAAGGCATTACTTGCCACAAATTAATTATATGAGTTCATTAGGTACAATAAGTATTAAAACAAAAGATGGTGTATATAAGAATTATACTCTATCTATAAATGACGATACAAATGAGTATGGTCAGAACGTAAAAATGTACGAAGAGCAGACAAAAGAAGAAAGAGAGTCTGGCAAACCAAGAAATTACATTGGTAACGGCAGAATCTTTTGGACTGACGGTAAAATAACTGTAGCTGAAAAATTAGAGCAATCTACAGCAACAGCTACACAGGACGATAACTTACCTTTCTGAGTTTGTGTTCATGGTTGAGGGGACTTCGGTCCCCTTTTTTATTATGAGTAAAGAATATATATTATTAGAAAGAATGTGTGCTTGGTTTGTTTATCAAGCTTTTGAACTAAATGAGGACAATTTAGAAAAATTAAGTTCCTTATTTGTAGAGTGGCAGATGTTAGGTAAGATAGAAACAATACTTGACACTGATGCAGATTTTTATTATGACAGGTTAGACGTAAGTGTATTTGCACATGATGTATGTAATAAAAACAAAATGAAGAAACCTGGAGAGGTTGCAAAAAGCATAAAGCATTTAGTTAATCAACTATTAAACACAAAACTTAAACATGAAAACGACACAAACGAAATTAAATTATGAAGAAAGATACCAGAAGATTTTACAACAAAGTTATGTTGACCCACTCGAAAAGATTGAGTATCCTCCAATCGCTATCTCGAAAGGTACGACAGGTGGAAACAATCCTATCCCACTTCCCATAGGAACTTATGGCAACTTTAGTTTTATATCTGCTGCACCTAAAAGTAAAAAGACTTTTTTGGTTTCATTACTTGCAGCATCATATTTATCTTGTGATAAGAAATACACTAAAGATTTAATGGGAGTCAGAAAGAAAAAGAAGTTAATTCATTATGATACAGAGCAAGGTAGATTTCATGCTCAGAGAACATTTAACAGAGTTGTTAGAATGTGTGATGACGTATCAGATTATCAGACTTATGCACTAAGAGAATATTCTGCATTTGAAAGATTAGATTTTATAAACTGGCATTTATATAATGTAAGTAATCCTGGTCTTGTAATTATAGACGGTATAGCTGATTTAATTTTAGATAGCAATGATTTAGTTCAATCTAACAAGTTGATACAGCATCTGATGAAATGGACACAAGAACTAAACATCCATATTATAACTGTAATACATTCTAATTTTAACAGCGATAAAGCTACTGGACATTTAGGTTCGTTTATGGAAAAGAAGACAGAGACTCAGATAAGTTTAGATTTATCACATGAAGACAGAGATTTAGCTGTCGTTAAATGCAGAAGGTCCAGAGGTTATCCTTTTGACCCATTTGCATTTAGAGTTGAGTCTGACGGTCTGCCTTACATACAGGATTCAATACCTGCAAACATAAATAAAGAATCTTTTCTAAATATATGATACTAACATTTGAATTTAATTTAAGACCTATGCCACATCAATCAGTAAAATTTGGTAGAAACGGAATTAAATATAAACCAAAAAAAGTATTAGATTATCAAAAATATGTCAGAACTTTAGCTACTGAACAGCTGCCAAATAATTTTAACATTATTCCTGCTGGTTGTCCTATTGTAGTAAATTATATAGAGTATGTTTATGCGTACCCTAAGAGTCTTGCAAAGAAAAGAAGATTACCTAGAGTTCCTAAAACAACAATGCCTGACTTGCACGATAATTTAAACAAAGCATTTTTTGATGCTTTAGAGGGTTTAGTATATGAGCAAGACCAGAACATAGTAGAGATTAAAAACATGGTTAAATATTTTGGACCAGAAGACAAAATTAAAGTACAATTTGAATACTAATGAATATACAATTTGAATTTATAAAAGGATTTATGGTTGGCATAGATTATGTTGACGATATTGAAATACCGCAAATTGATTCTACAGCAGAATTAATTAGGATTAGTTTAGGTATATTTTGGATAAATATATTTATCTTTAAAAATGCTTGAGTTATTATCTAAGAATCATAGCACCTGGATAGCAATGGGATTATCAATCGGAATACCTAAACATTTGGTAGAGGACTTTGTGCATGAACTTTATCTAAGATTTAATAAATACATAAAAGACGTTAAGAAAATTATGTATAATGAAACTGAGGTAAATAAGTTTTATGTATATGTCACTCTTAAAAATTTATGGACTGATTATTCTAAAGCTAAAGGAAAGCACAAAATAATTAGATTAGATGATTATGAGGTTACTTATGAAATTGTTGATGGCGAATCTGAAAATTATAATTATGCAAAACATTCTGCTGAGGAGAAAATAATAAACAAAATAAAATCTGAAGTAGAAAACTGGGAGCATTGGTACGATAGAAAATTATTTAAGATATATTACGAGACAGATATTAGCATGAGAAAACTTGCTAAAGAAACTAACATAAGTGTTACATCTATTTTTAATAGCTGTAAAAACTATAAAGAGATGATACAATCAAAGTTTGGAGAAGACTTTGAGGATTATCTAAACGGAGACTTTCATTTAATAAATAACAAAGATGAGTAACATACCACCAAAACCTACAGACAAACGAACTAAAGCATATAAGCAGTGGGTAGCTAAATATGAAAAGCAATCTACTGGGCTTGGTGATACTGTAGAAAAAATAACAAAAGCTACTGGAATAAAAAAGGTAGTTGACACTGTATTTGACGCACTTGGAAAAGATTGTGGGTGCGATAAACGTAAGGAGATTTTAAATAAAATGTTTCCTTACAATAAACCAAACTGTTTGTCAGAGGGACAATATAATTATTTAAATGCTTTTTTTAGTAGAAACACTAACACTGTTACTGCTGCACAGCAAACTGATTTGTTAAACATATACAATTATGTATTTAATGTTAACGAACAAGGAACAAATTGCGGAAGTTGTTTTGCAAGTAAACTAAATAAACTAAGAGAAGTATTTAATAAATATGAAAAGCCTAATAAAAAATAGTGATAGAGTAAGACAGGTTTTAGATTTTACTGGCGTACAAAATGGTAAGATGCACCCGTCTGACATTGACGCTGTATTAGAGTTTGATAATAAGTATCTAATTCTTATGGAAGTAAAGTATAAAGACTCTTACATTCCTACAGGTCAAAGATTACTTCTGGAGCGTCTGGCAAATGCTTGGTGTGCAAATCTAGGTAAAGATGCTGCAATACTAAAAGTATCACATGATTTTAAAGATGACAAAAAAGATGTACCTTTAGATAAATGTAAGGTAACTTATGTTTGGGATAGAGTAGGTAAATGGAAACAGCTTGACAAATCAGTAGATTTAATTTATACATTAAATAAACTGGGAGAATATTGGAAATGTAAAAAGTGTAAATTTTGAGAAAGAAAAGTAAACATCAGATTAGAAAAGAAATGCCTGTATATTCAGGTGTTCTAAATTATTTTCCTCTGGCTATAAAATATATATCTAAAGTCAGTTACTTAGGAAACGAACAACATAATCCTGGTCAACCTCTACATTGGGATAGAGATAAGTCTCAGGATGAGTTGGATGCTTTAGCGAGACATTTGCTTGAAGCAGGTACATTAGACGAAGACGGTTTGTATCATGATGCTAAGATTGCTTGGAGAGCATTAGCTAATTTGCAAAAGCTGCTAGAAAATAAATAATTGGATTTAATTATATTAGACTTAATAATGAATCAAAACATAACATTACTTGACGGCTCTCAATGGACTATAAAAGAATTAGTTTCCAGAATGTATGATGATAAATTTTACTATGGCTATTTAGGAGAAAATGCTTTATCTTCATCATCAGCCAAAAAACTTCTTGTATCTCCTAAACAATACGAAAACTCTTTACATCAAAACAATAACAATATTCCTGCACTTAGAGAAGGTCGTTTGTTTCACATGATGGCACTAGAAGAGCATAAGATAGATGACAACTATTTATTTATAGACTCATCAACAAGAACAACAAATAAGTATAAAGATTTTGTTGCAGAGAATCCACATAAAGAAGTTATGCTTACAAAAGAATATAATGTCTTAAGTGATTTACTAAAGCACTTACATAGAAACTTAGAAGCAAGTGAATTGTTAAGAGGAGGTCAAGCTGAGATACCTATGATAGGAAATATATTTGGCTACCCATTTCGTGGTAAAGCTGACTATTTAAAAGAGAACCATGTAATTGATTTAAAGACCACTAGCAAGTTAGACGGTTGGGTTTGGACTGCTAAAAATACATGGCATTATGATATGCAATGCTATATATATAAACAGCTTTACAACGTACAAAAGTTTACTTTTTTAGTTATAGAGAAAGGAACAGGTGAGATAGGAATATATGATGTAAGTGAAGAATCAATGCAGAAGGCTGGTCATAAACTCAAAAAGGTTTGTAAGATTTATGAGGAATATTTCATCAGAAAAACAAAGGACCCAAATGAATTTGTTAGAAGAGGTACAATATAGTGAATATGAAATTAAGATAGAATATGCTTATTATTTAACTCTTATAGATATTCTTATGGGCATATCTATACAAGAGATTATTTCTGAAATACCTAACTATGAAGAAAAAGAAATGTATGAATATTGTGCAGGTATAAACAGGGCAATAGAATTTAGTGAAGATAAAAACTATAGTCAGATACAAAAAGAGATATTAGATTTAAAAGATATATATGAATAAAATAACATTAGCGTCAATAGCAGAAAAAGTAAACAGACACTTAGATACAGATGTAAGAAGTAAACTTCGTAAAAGAGAGTATGTTTATGGTAGAACTATTTACTACAGAATTGCTAGAGACTTAACGCATCATACTTTAGAAAGAATAGGCAAAGAAGTTAACAAGGACCATGCGTCAGTGAATATAGGTCTAAAGAATTTTGAGACTATGAAATTCTATAAAGATAATTTTTATGCTACTTACATTGACATAATGAATGATTATAAGAATTATGTTCTGGATAAATCATATACGAATAATCCAGATACATATTGGAAGAATAAGTATTTCAAGTTAAAAAGAAAAGTAGAAAGAATGTTAGATGCGGAGAAGGTCAGCGAAACAAATTGATGAGTATAAAAAGAAATGGAGTTTATATCCATATAATAACAGGTACAATCAAGTCCATGCTAGGTGGTGTATTGATAACGGTTATAGGATTTATAGGGAGCCTGTTGGGACTTGCAGTCCTCTTTGTCATCAATTTAAAATCATTGTTGAGAAAGATGGGATTAGAAAGAGCGGAACAAAAATATACAATAAGAAAGAGATAAGTGATGCACTTTGGGATGCAATCAGTTATATATATATAAAACATGGGAAGAAAACCTAAACAATATAAATATGTCAAAGAAAATGATGGACGAAGAAACAATGGACGAAAACAAGGCGTTAGAAACGTGCCTGTTGTACGACCCACATCTTCTGCTGCTATTAACAATGCCAAGCGAAATAGAATTGGAATCTATGCACTCAACGCAATGTCAAAAGTATTTGGAAGCGAAGAAGAAGCTTGGGAATCACTAGCTGAACAAGCAAAGCAATCGTTTCCACATCTTAAGCTTTTGTTTGAATATAAGTATGGAAAGCCTATTGATGCACCAGAGGAAAAGCAACAGAAGGTAAACATAAATATAAAAAACCTTTTTACAGGTTCGCAAGATGACGATAAAACAATAGAGCTTGACAATGAAGAAGCCAGTTCTGAATCAGAAATATAATTCTCTTGGTAACGATACAAGGTACTTTGTAATTACTGGAGGAAGAGGAAGCGGTAAATCATTCGCTATAACCACCTTTTTAGCCTTTCTAACGTTTGAACAGGGTCATAAGATACTATTCACTAGGTACACTATGATAAGTGCCGCTAATTCGATTATTCCAGAGTTCTTAGAAAAGCTACAATTATATGATATTGTAGAGCATTTTAGAATAACTAAGGATGAGATATTAAATATAAGCACTGGAAGCTCTATTATATTTAAAGGTATCCGTACATCAGCAGGGAATCAGACAGCAGCTCTGAAGTCTATAAATGGTATTACTACATGGGTACTTGATGAAGCTGAAGAGATGACTAAGGAAGAAGACTTTGATAAGATAGACCAATCAGTCAGAGCTAAGAATAAACCTAATAGGGTTATAATGATACTAAACCCAGCTACAAAAGAGCATTGGTTGTATCAAAGATTCTTTGCAGCTAAGGGTGTAAATCCAGGAACGAATAATTGGAAAGATAATGTTACATATATACATACTACATTTAAAGACAACATTGACAATCTGTCAGAATCTTTTCTTTTACAGCTAGAAGATATTAGACGCAGAAGACCAGACAGATATAATCATCAGATACTTGGAGGATGGTTAGATAAAGCGGAGGGAGTTGTATTTAATAATTGGAAGATAGGACCATTTAACAATGATGCAGATTATATATTTGGTCAAGACTTTGGATTCTCTGTTGACCCAACTACACTTATCAAAGTAGCAATAAATAGAGATAGAAAACTTATGTGGATAAAAACTATGTATGCAAAGCCAGGTTTATCTACTAAAGAGATAGGAGAACTCAATAGGCGTTATGCAGAAGATAATCTAATTATATGTGATAATGCAGAGCCAAGACTTATATCAGAGCTACAAGAATATTGTAACCTAAAGCCGACCATTAAACGCAGTGGGTCTATTCTGACAGGGATTGCACTTGTTCAGGACTATGATTTAATAATTGACGCTGATAGTGTAGAGCTGATAAAAGAGCTAAATAATTATGTTTGGCATGAGAGGAACGAAAAACCTGTTGACAAATGGAACCATCAGTTAGACGCACTTCGATACTCTGCACAGTATTTCCTCGCCAACGCAAATAAAGGCGTTTATGTAATAAGGTAGTCATTAAACGCAGTAGGTATTAGGTAGTCATTAAACGCAATAGGTCTTGGATATGCCACTTCAACATAAAGAAATGTTATTGCATACACAAACAAAAATGTAAGTGTAACAAAAGCAAAAGCTAAACAGATAATTAAGTACATTTCCATCCAAGCTTCCTTAGTCATTAAACGCAGTAAGGTTTGTTTAGTTCTGACTCTTAAACGCAGTAGGGTTATTTTGCTTGGCATATTCATAAATACAAAGGTAGTGAAATTTTAACAAAATTTTAACATAATTTATTATTAATGTTAGAAACTTTTTACTTAGGTTTGCACCATAATTTTTATAATATGAATAATAATTACGAACACAAATACAAAGAGTTAGATAAAAAAATATCTGACGTAGAAACTAGCATTAATAAGATTAATAAGCTAGAATTAGATAAGCAAAAAAAGAACATTAAGAAACTTTATGACGCTTATTTAAGTGAGTTAAATACTTTAGAAGATAATGTTTTAGTATGGGACACTAGATTCAAAAAGTTCTGGAGATGTCCAGATATTACAGAATATGATTCTGTTAGAAATGTACTTGCTACTATGCTAAATTCTGAAAAAGATGAATTACTTCCAATAGTAGAGTCAAAGTCTGGTAGTGAAATAACATACGAAGATTTTGAACGTTACTACGTTGATGAATACTCACAGGATTCACACACTTTGTTTTTCTATTTATTTGACAAAGATTCATACGAAGATAGCATTAGGTGGAGATATATGAAAAAAGATTCTTGTGGTATGGCAAAGTCTTTTGTGAAACATATATTTAGCGATATTAGGTCTTGTTGCGAAAATGAAGTAACAGGAGCTTATCTGATGTATCAGATTCAGTATAGTTATGGAGACCATGAAGGTAGTTTTAAAGGACTTTATAATTATAAGCTAGAGTTTGGTAATAGATTTTATACTCATTATTGCGTAGATAATGAGATTGATTATATTAAGATTGCGAATGACTTATTAGTACATAATAAGCTTTTGTTAAATAGCTCAAACTTTGTAGTTATGACAAATGAGTTTGCTAATAAAACTGATGTATCTTATTTTCCTAACACTTCAGATTTAACAGATGAACTGAATGAACTGAAGAGACAAAGGAGAATTAATTACAGGCAGATGTTATATAACAAAGTAGATTCTACTACGATTGAACCTCTAAATGTAGATACATTAGAAAAGATGACAGAGAGAGGTTATCTACACCGTACGATGAATAACTGGAGGGAATTTCATGTTAACAAAAATGATTCAATTTCTGGAGTAACAAAGGTTGATGTACTTAATAGATTAGAGAGTAAGGTCAAACTAAGAATATGGATTGACAAAGATTTTTTTCTATCTAATAATAAGTTAATGACAGCTAAGATTGGAGACGCTAAGCAATTAATTATACCTATGTATATTGATAAGCTAGTTGACCCTAGATTGTACTTAGATTTCTTGCAGAGTTATAATGAGAAAGTTGAAGAGTTTGGAGTTCTTGATATTGACAAATATGAGGACGTTAAATTTAACAAAAACCTTTATAACAATGTAAGTCAGAGCTACAAAGTTGATAACTGGAAATGGAAGTTCCCAACAGAAATTCTGGATTCCTATGATACTTCAGAGTTAACCTTAATAGCTTGGTAATGAAATTAGATATTAGAAAAAACGTAATGTACGTTGAAATAGATGATTATGTTTTTTATATTGATTATAGCACAGACGAACCTATAATTGATAAATGGCATAAATATAATAAAGCATTATGAATAAAAAAGATAAGGAAACTTTGAAGAAGCATATTGTAATTAAGTATGCTGAAGAATTGTTTGATTCAATAGATTTTGTTGATTATACAATTTATAAATTAAGTAGCTCTAAGAAAGATAGGATGACCTTGTTGGATTTAGATTCTGACAGGTCAATTACTGCTGAAGAGTATGAAGATATATCAAATAAGATATATGATGAATTTCTTCATCTTTCAAAAGATTTACTTGTTTAGGTTGTTAGCTACCAAGCTAACGTAATTCAAATCTGAGGTTTGCACCATACGGTGATTTGTTCCTAATTCTTAAACGCAGTAGGTAGGAGATTTTTCATTTTTCATGATTGGTTTTAATAGTTTGCTTCTACCTGTTGCGTTTTCTTAAACGCAGTAGGGTTAATCATTAAACGCAGTAGGTTCTTAAACGCAGTAGGTTTAAATCCTGCAAAATACCTATATGTTAAAGTTTTGTTAAAGTGTCTAAAATATTTGGAAGTAATAAAATTATTTTGCATGGTCTGTTTAGTGTGAAAAAGTTGCAAGATTACTAAATAGATTTATCAATTCCAAATAAATATTGTTAAAGTTTTGTTAACATCTTTTAAGGCTATTTAGAGACGTTTTAAGCTACTTTAATTTATTTTTGGTATCCTACTATTAAAAAGTTGAGAAGTGAGCAAATCGCTCTTAGCCCTTTATACATAAGCCCTCCCACGTTTTAACAAAATTTTAACATAATTTTTTATGCTGGTTTATATGCTTTTTATAGTTTAGCAGTATCAAATAAAACAATATGAAAATTAAATACATACTAAACAATAAGAAGTTGCAAAAGAAGCTAAATTTACAAGCAACTACAACAGAAAAGAAAATGACTTTTTATTCTGTTAATGCAAAGACAAATTATAAACCTAAACTTAATACAATATGAAAAATTTATATAACACACTTAAACCAAGCATTAAAACTGCTTTAGATGAACACAGAAAAACTCACAAATATACATACCAAAAAATTAAAAAGGAATTAGTTTACCATGAATTTGTGAGAGACTTAACCTTAGGAACTTTACGAGACTTTGAGAATTTAATTGGGTGGGAATTACAGGATGATAATTATTATAATTACTGGAAATAATGAGAAAGCAATATCCAATATATAACATTATCAATTCCTGTGCTTACAAGCAAGGGAACAAGAGTTACGGCATTTACAAGCATGGAGAATTAACGTGCCGTATTGGTACTAGCTCTTCACGTTCTTATAAGTTTTTTAAGACTACAACAGAACACGAAGAGATAAAACCTAATCTACATGAGTATAGATTTTATTTAGACGGTCAACTAATTAAAACGGCTAGATATGATTATATTTTAGATGAAATAGAAATTGAAACGATATGAAACATAAAATATTTAAAATGCTAGACAAATTAATTATAATAATAGAAAAGATAACGCCTTTTATTCTGGTGGTGGCGTTCTTATATTTCTTTTTTCACTGGATAATTTTATAATAAACTTAATATGGAAAACTTTATACAAACACAAAATAATAATATATTGGCAGACGTTGAGAAACTAAGCCAACAGAGATTTATAAACCTTTGTACAGAATATATGGTCGAGCCTTATATTGTTTTAGATGATTTAAGGGCTAATCATAAAGACTGGTATAATATAACATACAGAGAGCTAGAAACGTTCTTAAATGAGCGTTATTAAATTATTAGTTTAGTTTATATTTATTGGCTAATTATAAAATTAAATTATTTCGTATTTAGCTGATTATCAAAGTAAGTAAGTTTTAAGGGGTTAAAAATAGTTTTAAATTCTACGCATACCTGCAGAGGTTGTTTGATGGCAAAAACTCTTTTAAGTCCCTTAGAGCTTCTTATTTTGGATATAGAAGCAGATTTAGAAAAAAGGACGTAAAACGAATCTGGCAGGGGTGTAGTTCTGCATTTAAAGAAATTCAAGCAGATATGAAAAAAGCTCCAGAAAGTTCCAGAGCTTTAAACAAAACTTTATAATATGAAAAATACTTATATAAGCTAAATTAATAAAAAGAATATAATTATCCTAAACCTAACTTATTATTTATCAGAGAAGATTTCAAATTGTTTGTAATTCTTAATCTTCGATAATATAACTAATAAATACAAAAGTGTTTTATTTTTATATCTTTACTACATAAACGCAATATATAGTTATAATAATATGAGTGAAACATTTAAGATAAAAGTTCCTACAGAATTATCTGGAATAAAACTAAAAGAATATCAGAAATATATTAAGACTGTGCAAACTGACCCAGATAAACAACCGACAGATGAACAAGTTGAATTTGCTAATCTAAAAGTATTAGAGTGTTTTTGTGGTTTAACACTTAAACAAGCATACAAACTTCCTATGACAGAATTTACAGGAATATTGCAACATATATCAAATCTATTCAAAGAAGAGACTCCTTTGCAAAGAACATTTGAAATGACTGACAAAAACAATAAAACGGTAAAATTTGGTTTCATGCCTAAGCTTGATGATATATCTTTAGGTGAATTTATAGATTTAGATAAATATATTTCTGATTGGCAACAAATGCACAAAGCATTATCTGTTTTATACAGACCAGTTGTGTTTGAGAAAAAAGACACATACTTAATAGAGGATTATGAAGGTTCAGACAAGTATTCTGATATAATGTTAGATGCTCCTGTTAATGTTGCTTTTGGAGCTACGCTTTTTTTTTACCATTTAGGAAACGAGTTGTCGAAGCATATGATGGATTATTTGGAGGAGAATCTGGAGCAGGGGTCGGACTTACAGCAGGTTTTGGAGCAAAATGGGGTTGGTATCAATCAGTATATGCACTTAGTGGGTCAGACCCAACAAAATTTAAAGAAATTACAAAACTTCCCTTATTTCAATGTTTAACTTGGTTGGAGTTTGAGAAAGAGAAAAACGAATTAGAAAATAAAATGATAAAACAAAATCTGAGATGAGACAAGTTTATACAGTATTAGACAAAATAAAAACAATACTTAGAGCTAACGGAATTACAAAAACAGTCACCTTCGGTGACATAACAGAAGTTGACCTTAACAAAACAACCATATTCCCTTTAGCTCACATTATTTTTGGTAATGTCACATTTGAAGAACACATCTTAACTGCTTCTATTAGAATATTATGTTTAGACGTAGTAGATATAACAAAAGAAAAACAAACTGAAGACATGATGTTTGGAAATGATAACTTGCAAGATATTCTAAATACACAATTACAAGTTGTCAATGACATACAACAAGAAATGAGAAGAGGTGATGCTTTTTCAGATAACTTCCAAATAAACTCAAGTGTAACAGCAGAACCATTTCAAGATAACTTTGAGAACCAACTAGCTGGATGGGGAGTTACTATAAACATAGAAGTACCTACTAACGAATTATCTCTTTGCTAATGGCAAAAAAAGTAAGACAAATACTTGAAGAGTACAAAGAAAAAATTGTATTACAACTAAAAGACCGCATTAGCAAAAGAGAATTAATTGCTTCAAGAGGTTTAATTAATAGTATTAGTGCAGAAACTACAGATAGAAGTATAATTGTATCTGCTATAGATTATGCAACTTATGTTGATGAAGGTAGAGGTCCTGGAAAAAAACCTCCAGTAAACAAAATATTAGAATGGGTAGAATCAAAAAACCTTACATCTAATAATGATAAATATAAAAAACATAGAGATATGGCTTGGGCTATTGCAAATGGAATTGCGAAGCTTGGTACGATTGAAAGATTTGATTATCAAGGTGGTGATTTTATTGATTATGTTACTGACAATATAGTTGCATCTTTAACAGAAGAGCTACAAGAAGGTTATTTAGAAGACTTAAACAATGAATTAGATGGCAGTCAATAAAATAAACAGCAGAAGTCCTTATTATGTAGTTGGTGCAGGTAGCGAAGTAGTTACTACTTCAGATACTGATACATACCAACTAAAGATAGTACAAGTTAACTCAGATGGTAGTACATCAGATAGTCCAGGTCAAGGAACTTCTGGTTCTCCTATAACACTTAGAGCTATACCAGTCAACTTTACAAGTTCAGGAACTTATACTTGGACTGGTACTGGTGCATCAGGTACAACAGCAGATATAGATATAACTGTTACCTTAGGTGGAGGTGTAACAAATCAAGAAGTATCTTATGGATGTAGCACAACAGACTCAGACGGTAATACAATCACTGCCACTGCATTTGTAGTATCTTGGGCAACAACAACTCAATATTATGCAAGACTCACAATTACTAATAATATAGCACCATCTTTTTCTTCTGCTGGTTATTCAGGTACTGTAACAAAAGCTTCTGCTATACAAGCATCTCAAACAGTTAATTTACAAAAACTAGCGACAGAAGTATTTGAAGTGAGAGGTAGAGCTGGAGACTCTTACAGTTTTACTATTGCTTTAACAGTTGCTACAGGATATGCAGCAAGTCCAGCACTTGCAGCTTCTACTGCTAGTTTTAGTGGTACATTTGGTTCAGCTAACGTAACATTAGCTTCAACACTAACAGGTACATTGGCTTTAAGTGAAACTTATGTATTAACACCAAACGTTACATCTGTAACAGAAGGAAATACATTTACAATAGATTTAACAACACAAAACATTCCTGATGATACTGCTGTTCCATTTACAATAACAGGTATATCTGCAAATGATTTAGTAAGAAACGGTTTAACAGGTTCTTTTCAAGTATATAACAATGCTGCACAAGAAGTATTTGAAGCAGTAAAAGATACAACAAGCGAACAACCTTTCGAAACATTTACACTTACATTAAACGAAATAAGCCCTACAGTTTCTACTTCTGTAAAAATATATGATGAGCAAACATCAGAAACTCCAGATACGGTTTTAGTTTCTCCTACAGGAAGAACAGTTGCCACTGTTGCTTGTGCAGATACTGCATCAGTTACAGCTTACTTTGTTTTACTAGATGGTCAATCTGCTCTTGGTAACGGTGTAACTTTATTTAGTGACCAATCATTACAAACACCTTATGCAAGTGACGGTAAATATTATAAGATAGGTTCAAACAACAATGGTATAATTGGTGCTGAAGCAGATGGAAGAATTAGTGGTTATGTACTTTGTCCTACTATTATTACATCTTGTAACATAGAAGAATCAAGTAACATTCCTAATACAGGAGTTATATCGTCATCATTTTCTACAGTATCTGGACCACAAGGACTAAACCCTTGTGAATTAGTTGCTGACACTGAAGTATATTACAATGGTGCTATAACAGAGGGTGCTTCATTATATACACAAAGAGCATCTGATAATAACCTATCATCTCCTTTTGGTGGTACTGATAATTGGTATAAGCTTATACTTACTTGTAGTGATGGAACGCCACAAGAACACTATGCTTATGTTCTTAGTTATCCTCCTGGATATGTGTCATCTATAAAGGTTTGTGGTAGTGACAGTTCACCTACAACAACAATTACATCTAGTGCTAGAGTCACAATAAGTATGTCAACAAGTGATGGTAATAATCAAGGTTTTGCTTTTGTGTCGCAAAGAGTGAAATTAGTTGCAGTAGCAGAAAATATAACAAACCCAACTTATCAATGGACTAAAGGTAGTTCATCAGGTAGTCAATCAAACATAAGTGGTGAAACATCATCTGAACTAATTATTAATGAAGTTGGAGGTGGTGGTGAAACACAAACAAGTGCTGGTGATGTATTTTATAATTGTAAAGTTAGTGGTGTTGGTGTTACAGATTTAACCTCTACCACTGCAAGACAAATAACTTGGGAAGCTAGACCAAGCTTTACGCTAAGATTTGCTTCAACAGCTTCAGCAAGTAACACTGCTTGTACTTCAGGTAGCACTGTAACAATACACGGAGATAGAGATGCAAAAACTGCTTTTTGTGTAGGTAATCAATTTTTTGCTAATGCAGATGGAACTGGTGCTTTATCAGCAGGTACTTATTCAGACAGTTCGTCAGGTACAGATAATAATTATAGATACATTGAAGCAAGTGGTATAGCAGGACCTTGTATAAATTATGGTTGTGCTGGTGAACCTGTTAGTCAACCTACAACAAACATACAAAAGGTAGCTGTAAGAAGATGTCCTGACCAAACAAATGCTGGAGCTTTAGAATACATAATATTTGATAATTTTGAATATGGTCTAGGTAATGTATTAAGATTTAATAATTTTGGTCAATCAGGAGGAGCTGGTTGTTATGAAATAATAGAAATATTTTCTGATAGTACAACATTACCAAGTCCTAACTTTACACTACAAACATCTGACCTGCATAGAACTCAACCTTATGGAACTTGTCAAGAATGTGTTGGTGATATTGAACCAGAAGAAACACAAGTAATTGACCCTAATAAATATTATGGTGCATATAGACAATGTGGTAATACTGCTGGTTCTCTGTTTTATGTTGTATCAAATTCTGATTTACCAAATGTATTTAGAATTGGTGCTAACACACAAAACTGTAGAAGTATAATATTTAAATTACACAATAACGTAGGTGACACAAGTGCGTACAGTCCTGATGCTTCTGTATTTGAAGATTTATTTCCTACATCATTTAACGATTGTGCAACTTGTATAAGTGGTGGTTCTGCACCTCCATCAGCAACACTTGCTGGAAAAAGAACATATAAGCAATGTGATGACGCATCACAAACAATAGTATTTGGTCATACAGATAATTTAACTGCTGCACAATTTCAAGAGCAATATCCAAGTGTTGTATATAATGGTGTTTGTTATGAAGATTCTACAACTGCAAGTGTAACATCAACAATAAACATAGACGATTTAGTTAACTTTAGAGATTGTGCTTCTTGTGATGCTTTTGTTAATCCTCCTCCACCTCCATCAGAAGATAGACCTTCTAATATAAAAGTTATGAGAATATCTGCAAGTTCAGCTTCTGATGAGACAACAGCTTGTAATACTTTAAATACTTATGATTTAAATGTTTATTATGTAGGAATTTTTGGTGACAATACATATTTATATAGTGACCCTAGTTTAAGTACTTTATACGCACCAACATCTGAAACAAACTTTAGAGTAAACGAAAACAGAAACTATTTTAAAATAGGATACTCTGGAGGACCATCAGGTGTTAGACCAGGAGCAGTTTATAACTTTGGTAGTTGTTCTGGTGTTGATGTGTATTGATACTAATTTTATTAATTAAGTTATATAGAAAAAGACATCAATGGCAACACTATCTAGCTCTACTTTAAATTTATATTGTTGGTCGGGAAGTTTTAGTTCTCAACCTACGCAACCACAATATACAATTACAAAATCTAATCCTGACTCTAATAACACTGTTAGATTTGAAATATCAGAGCTTATACAAGATTTCATAAATGTTACATACAATAATGATTATAATTCTATATCTACAACTTGTTGGTGGTATTATGTAAAAACAAATACATATAGTGATTTAGATACACCTTCTTCAACTACATCTTATGGTTTAGCAACTAAAGGTTATACTTATTTTGAAGATGGTCTTAACTCTACATTGACAACATCTAAAATGTTTAGCAATAGTTATTTATATATACCAGAAAATATACAATACTATATACCAATATATAAAGGACCAAATGGAGTAACAAATGTTATATTTTATACTGTTGATGGCTCAGGTGTAGAATCAGTAGCAGATAGTAAATCAATCACACCTCTGACAGGAGTTCCAGTAACAGAAAATTCAAATGATTATATTGCTTATATATCAAGTACAGTTCAAGCAAGTAAAATAGAGTTAGTGTCTTCAAATACTTCTGTATCAACATACAGTACAGAAACCTCGTCTGCAACAGAAACTATATATCCGATATTTACTTGTGAACCCAAATACACTCAAATAAAAATATCTTTTGTAAATAAGTTTGGTGCAATACAAGATTTATATTTTAATAAGAAGAGAACTGATAATTTTAACGTAAAAAGAGACAACTATATTACAAGCACTCTTACATCATCTACAAGTGGTGTTTCATATAACAATTACAATCCTTCAAATATTGTTCAAGACGTATTAACAACTAAAAGCTTAACACTAAACACAGGATTTTTAAGAGATGAATATAACGAGACTATGAGACAATTATTTCAGTCAGAAGATATATGGATTAGAGATGAAAACAAAACATTGCCTGTTGTTGTAAAAGATTCAAGCTTTACATATAAAACAAGCCTTAATGATAAATTAGTAAACTACACTGTTCAATTTGAATTTGCATTTGATGGAATCAACAATATTAGATAATGAATCAAAAGATACAACTCTATATAGAAAATGAACAGGTTGATGTTTTTCAAGATGGTTCAATAAACATAGTAAGTTCTATAAAAGACTTTAGGTCTCCTGATAAATTGTTTACTGATTTTAGTAGAAACTTTTCATTACCTGCTACTGCAAGAAACAATAAAGTATTTAAACATTACTACAATTATGATATATCTCAAGCAGGTTTTGATGCAAGAAAAACAAAGTCAGCTAGAATAGAAATAAACGATAGACCTTATAAAGATGGATACATAACTTTAGATAGTGTAGATTTAAAGTATAATAAACCTAGTACGTATAAAGTTACTTTTTATGGTAATTTTAGATTGTTAAAAGAATTACTAAACAACAGAAAATTATCTGAATTAAATTGGCTTGATAACTTTGATATATTAGATACTTACTTTGATTCTGGTGGAGAATCATTTTATCATTATCTAACCACTAGTAAAGATAAAACTTCTACTGTAGAAAAAAACATAGGAACTGGTGATGGAATAAAAAAAACATTTAGAATAGATTACACTCCATATCCAAAATTAAATACTGATTTTAAATTATTTAAGGCAGGAGTAGAAGTTTCTACTTCTGATTTTTCATATTCATATACAACAGGAGACATAACATTCAACACAGCACCTGCTGTTGGTAATGCAATAACCACAAAACTTTTCTATAAACAACCTATAGTAGTTCCTTTAATTTCTACATCAGAAAGATTATACTACAATGCTTCAACATCAAGAGGTTACAACGAGCTTAGAGATGGTAATTTATATTATGATTCTACAAGTTATACAAAAACAAACGGACTTAAATATGAATACTTAAAACCAGCAATTAGAGTTCATTTAATTATAAGAGCTATTGAACAATTTATAAATCAAAACACAGATACAAACATAGAGTTCTCAAATGACTTTCTTAATGAAACAAATAAAGATTACTATGATTTATATATGTGGTTAAACAAAGATAAAAAAGACAATACACAGTTTGACCAAAGTCAGAAAGTAACAAACATTAATACGTTTAACATACAAACATCTAGTTCTTATTCTAGCAATTACGCAGATTCAAATCCTGTACTAACAATTACATCTTCAAATCAAAGTGGTGCAACATCAGGAGTTGTAGGTGATACAATAAATGTATCAGGTGTAAACAATCAACAGATAGATAATGTTGAATTAAGGTTTAAGTCTATTCCTGCAACGGCTGCTATATACTCTCTTAATGTTTTAAGAAATGGTCAATTAGTAAGAAGTTTTGCTAACTTAACAGGAACTACAACTAATACAATAGAGGTAGTTCAAGATGGTAATTATACATTTCAAATAGTTACTGATACTACAGTATCAATAAACTTTACATCTGGGTTCGAAGCTAAATTTGTTATTAGACCAAACAATGACGAAACATCTTACAATGATGTAGTTATTGCTGGTTCAACATTAAACATAGCAGGTACACCAAACAACTTTAGCATACCAGAAAATATGCCTGATATGACAATATTAGAATTTTTATCTGGTATATTTAAGATGTTTAATTTAGTTTGTTTTGTAGAAGGTACAGAAAATTCATCTTATACTACCACACAATCAAACATGAAGAGAATAAGAGTTATGACTTTTGATGCGTATTACTCTTCTGCTACAGAGTTAGATATAACAGATAAAATTGACATATCGCAAAGTTCTGTTCATAGAAATATACCTTATACAAGTATTGAATTTAAATATGAAGATACAGAAGCAATACTTGCAGAACAACATAAAACTGCAAACGGAATAGAATGGGGTGGAGAAAAATGGGTTGGTATTGAAGATTCAAGAGGAGAAAAGAAGTACGAAGTAATACCTCCTTTTGGTCACATGAAGTTTGAAAGATTATTAGATGCTGCTGGAGCAGCTACGAAGATACAAGTAGGTTATAGCATAAAAAGAAGTAACACTGAAAGAAATGCAAGTGGAAGCCTAAGTTCATATCAAGGTGAAAAATATAATCCACATTATGGTAAACCAGTTTTGTTTTATCCACATCTTGAAAGTGCAGGTCCAGCAATACCTTATGTATATACAGATAGCTCAAATGAAGATGCAGTTTATTCAGTTAAACCAACAACTTACTTTATACCACTAAACTCAATAGATGTAAATACATCTCAATCTAATCACTTTGGAGAAGAGATAGATGAATATAGAGTTTACGAAACGTCTGAAGCAAGTAATGTAAATAACCTATTTAATTTATATTACAAAAACTATATAACACATTTATTTAAACCAGAGTCAAGAATAATAAATGTAAAAGCTAACTTAACAAATGCTTTCTTATCAAGATATTCTTTATCAGATAAAATTAGAATATCAGATAAAACATATACAATAAACAAGATAAATGTAAATTTATTAAACGGTAAATCAGATTTAGAGCTACAACCTTTTTACAGCATAACTTCATTTAGTTGTTTAAATACAACCTTTAATTTAAAAGTAGAAGTTACTTCTGCTGGTAACGTATATATATTTGATAATAAATATGGTACTTATCAGATGGGTCAAGGTACTTATGTTATGAATGACGTACCTTCTGCTCATCCTATTGCTTTTCACAATTTTGGTAAAGAAGATAAATTGTCATATACAGGAACAAATTCAGGTGGTTCTAAATCAGGATTAGACGGAAACACTTATACATATTATTATGGTACGGTAACTATAACTGTAAACGGTGACTTTGGAACTATGAGTTACGAATGTTATAATCACGGTTATATGGGTGGAGAAAACAATTTATTATATAATGCAGATTGTTTAACAACTGATTCACCAGTAACACCTCCAGTAACAGGAACTCTAACAGTAGATGCAACAGATATATATGCAGATAGTGGAATTGTAACAGCAGACCAAACAGACGAATAATGATAAAATTAATTATAGAGTTACTTAAGACAGATAATTTTTATGGAGTTAATCCTTATATAGATATTGCTAAAGGTAAACATAAAGCACCTTTGACAATATCAGAAGCTAAAGATTATATTAAACGCAGATGGTATGGCAGTAGCAAGTAAAAGAGAATTATTATACGAAATAAAGATTGATGACAAGGGAACAGTCGTAATCGAAAAGCTTGGTGTAAAAACTAAAGATGCTGGTAAAGCTTTTGATGCCTTAACTAAAGATATTGAAAAAAATACAACAGCAGGTAAACTTTCTGCATCTGCTATACAAGCACAAATAAATCAATTAAAAAAGCTAAGAGACGAGAACACAAAAAACAATAAGCTCTATAGAGAGCAAAGTGTTCATATAATGAAGTTAGAAAATGACTTACACGCTTTAACAGATGTAACTGGAGAGCAAGTCAAAAGAAATGCCAACATGATTGACAAAACAGGTTTGGCTGGTGCAACTGTTCAAGAATTTGGTAGAACTATTTCTGATTCTAATTATGGAATTAGAGGTATGGCAAACAACTTACAACAATTATCATCTTTATTTATTACTCTTGTTTCTACGTCTGGAGGTCTTATTGCAGGTTTACAACAACTTGGTAAAGTATTAATCGGTCCTTTAGGAATAGTTATTTTATTTCAAACTTTTATTACTCTTTTAGAAGGAGGTAAAATCAATTTATCAATGTTTGCTGAAGGTGTTAAAGAGTTAAACAAAGCAATGAGAGAGGGTGCTAAAAATGCAGGTGATGAAGTAGCACAATTAAACATATTAGTACAAACAGCAAACAACGCTGCACTATCTACAGAGAAAAGACAAATAGCTGTAGAAAAACTTAATAAAGACTACCCAGAGTTTTTAGAAAATATTTCTCTTGAAGAAATTGGTACTAATAAAGTAAATGTTGCTATAGCAAAACAGATTGAGCTTATAACAAGAAGAAGTCAAGTAGAAGCCATAACAAATGCTATACAAGAAGAACAATCTAAAATATTAGAAGAAGACAATAAAACACTTTTAGAAAGAACTTCTATTTTTGGTAAAGTTATTAAAGGAATACAAAACTTTGGTAATGTATCTAAGACTTTAGTTGATGAAATTGGAAGAGGACAAGAGAAATCTATACAACGTAATGAGAAGTCTAATAAAACAATAACAAAATTACAGTTAGAACTACAAAAACTACTAGAAGAAACTCCATCAATAGTTGACCAACTTTATGGTACAGATGAGGATGAAAGTGATGCAGAGAATAAATTAGATGAAAGATTAAGAAGAATTAAATCTCTTACAGAAAGATATAAAAAAGCTGTAGCTGTAGATGACGCTGCTGATAGACTAACACAGCTTGAACAGCAAAGAGATTTTGCTTTAGCAGAAGCAGAAGAATTAAAAGCAGGTGAAGAACTAAAAGAATTAATAAGACTTGATTTTGAGCAAAAGATTCAAGCTGAAATGGACAGACAAGCAGCTAGAGATGAAGCTGACCAATTAAGAAAAGATAGAAACGCAGAAAAAGATAAGTTAAGACAATTAAGATTAAATCAAGCAATTATAAGGTATCAACAAAATAGACTCAAAGCAGAGCAGAGTATTGAAATACAAAAAGTTCAATTTGCTAGACAAATATCAGATACTTTATCTGCAATAGCTGGTGAAGGTACAGCTCTTGCAAAAGCAGCTATAGTAATAGAAAAAGGAGCAGCTATAGCAGACATTGTTATAAAAGCTCAACAGAGTATAGCAACTCAAACAGCATCAGCTCAAGCAGCAAATTTACAAGCTCAAGCAGCTTACGCTTCTATACCATTTGTTGGACCAGCATTAGCAGCAGCACAGGTTGTTAAAAACAACGCATTACTTGCAAAAGGAATTAGTATGACAAAAATAGGTGCAGGTTTATCTATAGCTACTATTTTAGCAACAACTTTAGCATCTAAAAAAACAACTATTGAAGCACCAATTCCTACAACTACTGCTCCAGCATCAACTCCAATACAAGCTCCAGCTTTTAATGTAGTAGGTGCTACACAGACAAGTCAACTTGCACAAACTATTGCTGGTGCTGAAGACAAACCAATAAAAGCGTTTGTTGTAGCATCAGATGTTACAACCGCACAAGAGCTTGAACGCAGTACAATAGAAGGAGCATCATTAGGATAATAAAACAAAATAAACTCAATAAGGTTATTTAGATATGGAAAAAATCATAGAATTAATTATAGATGAACAAAGTGAGATTAGTGGTATTCAAGCAATATCAATAGTTGAAAATCCAGCTATAGAAGAAGATTTTATAGCACTGAAAGAACACAATGAAGTTAGACTTGCAGAGGTTGATGCAGAAAAAAGAATACTAATGGGACCTGCACTTATTCCTAACAAAAAGATATTTAGAAAAGGTGCTGATGATGATGAAAATAATTATTATATATATTTCTCTGAAGATACAGTTAGAAAAGCATCAGAGCTATTCTTTATAAAAAACAAACATCAGAACTCTACATTTGAACATTCTATTGATTTAAAAGATATGTCTGTTGTAGAATCTTGGCTTATAGAAGACCCAAAAAAAGATAAAGCTGCTGCTTATGGATTTGATTTACCAAAAGGTACTTGGATGGTATCTATGAAAGTATTAAATGATAAAGTATGGAAAGCTGTAAAAGATGGTGAGGTTAAGGGATTTTCTATAGAAGGATACTTTGCTGATGGACTTGAAAGACCTAAAGAAAGCATAGAAGAAAAGATAAATGAACTAAATGCAGAATATGAATTAAGAGAAGTTTTAGCTTCATTAACAGAAGAAGTAGAATTAGAATCTTATGGTGGTTACCCAGAAGCTGCAAGAAATAATGCTGTAAGAGGTATAAAATATAATAAAGAAGTCAATAATAAATGTGCTACTGCTGTTGGTAAAACTAGAGCAAGACAGTTAGAAAGAGGAGAAAAATTTACTTTGCCTACTCTTAAACGCATATACTCTTATTTATCTAGGGCAGAAACTTATTACAAAGCAGGAGACAATGAAGCTTGTGGAACTATATCATATTTATTGTGGGGTGGTAAGTCTATGTTTAACTGGACAGAATCTAAACTTAAAGGATTAGATGAATTATCTGTAGATTTATATTCTGAAAAAGTAAATGATGACTTTGCAATTATAATGGATAGACTTGCTTATGCTTCAAAAGAACAAGCAGAAAAAATAGCAGGTGACATTGGATGTGAAGGAATACACGAACACGAGTTTGAAAATCAGACTTGGTATATGCCTTGTAAGCAACACGCACTTGCAGAGGTAGGACCAAGAGGTGGTATAAGAAAATCACCAAAAGCACCTAAATCAGATACTCCTAATAGAAACCCAAAAGGTAAGGGTACAGCTAGGGGTACAGCAAAAGGTAAAACAGGAGCAAAGGTTTCTGCGAAAGATAGAAAAACATTACAGAAAAAAGCTGATGACTTTAACAAAAGATATAAAGAAAAATTAGGTTATGGTGTTACAGTTGGTATGTTAGCTTCGGTCTTCCAAAGAGGTCTTGGTGCATTTAACAGGAGTAGCTCTCCTAGAGTAAATAGTCCTTCACAATGGGCATTTGCACGAGTCAATGCGTTTTTGTATTTAGTGAAGAATGGAAGACCACAAAATGCAAAGTACACTACTGACAATGATATTTTACCATCTAAACATCCAAAATCAAGTAAATAACTAAATATATTATTATGCCAGGATATTACCCAAGTAGAGACAAAAAACCAAATAGAAAAAGAAGAAAAAATGCTACTGTTAGTAAATCAAGCCCTAAATCTTCAAGCAGGGGTTGTTTATGCCCAGACGGTAGAACCTATCACAAAGATTGTTGTGACGGAACCCTTGAAGCTCAAGGAATTGGAAAAGTATAAAAATACAACAGAAATAAATTAATCAGTAATAATTATAAATAAGAATCTTATGAAAGCAAGTGAAATTGTAACTAAAATAAAAGATGTTCTTTTATCTACAGCAGAGAAGGAAGAAGAAAACTTCAATGACGTAGAATTAAAAGAAGAAGCTACTCAAGCTGAAACTGTCGTAGAAGCTAGTGAGGAAGTTAAGCAAGAAGCTCCTGTACAGGAAGCTGAAGAACTACAGGAAGAGGATGAGATGACTCATACTCCTGACCACAAAGAATACGAAAAAGGTCCTGTAGAGTACGCTACTAAAGACGAAGTCGCAGAACTTAAGTCTATGGTAGAGAAATTAAAAGGTATGATGGAAGCTAAAGAAGAAGTAAAAGCTGAAGTTCCAGAAGAACTATCTGCTGATGAACCTGCTGAAGCTATTTCTCATTCACCTGAGAATGAAGTAGGTACTAAAGTTGGAAATATATTTTCTAACAATAATCAAAATACTACTTATTCAAGAGTATTACAAAGAATAACTAATAAATAAATTAATTTAAAATGGCAACAACAATATCAAATGATGTAACTAGGATATTTCCTAAAATGGAGACCTTGACAGCGGCTACAACATTAACAGCAGCAGACTCAGGTCGTACATATTTAATTAGTGGTACAGGTTACACTGTAACATTACCTGCTCCACATGCAGGATTTAACGTTAAGTTTATCGTAGCAGCAGCTTTTTCAACTGATACTGTAATACAGACTCCAGCAGATAATAGAGATACTCTAAATGGTGGTGTGATTGTAAACGGTGCAATAGTTGAGTCTGATGCAACAGATAGAGTAACATTTGAAGATGGTGCAGAAAGCGTTGGAGATTTCATTGAGATTTCTTCTGATGGTACAAGCTTTTTCCTATTTGGAAATGGTAATGCAGCTTCATCAATAACAGTCGGAGAACTATAATAATAATAAATAATTAATAAAAATGGCAACAACAACTAATATAACAACAACCTATGCTGGTGAATTTGCAGGAACTTATGTATCTGCGGCTTTACTATCTGGGAAAACTTTGGCTGAAAACTTAATTACTATCAAGCCAAATATTAAATTTAAGGAAGTAATGAAGAAAGTAGCTACTACTGATTTAGTAAAAGACGCAACTTGTGACTTTGACCCTACATCTACATTAACTCTAACTGAAAGAATTTTACAGCCTGAAGAGTTTCAAGTAAACTTACAGTTATGTAAGAAAGACTTCAGAAATGATTGGGAAGCAGTATCAATGGGATTCTCTGCTTATGACAATCTACCTCCTTCTTTTGCTGACTTTTTAATTGCTCACGCAGCAGATAAAGTAGCACAAAAAATGGAGCAAAACATTTGGAACGGTACAAACGCTAACGCTGGTGAGTTTGACGGATTTAAAACTACATTATTAGCAGACGCAGACGTAGTTGACGTAGGTGCAGGTGCAGTTACTTCAACAAACGTAGTAGCAGAGCTAGGTAAAATTGTAGATGTAATTCCATCAGCTATCTATGGCTCAGAGGATTTATTCATATATGTATCAAGCAACATTTACAGAGCTTATGTAAGAGCTTTAGGTGGATTTGCTAGTAACGTAGGAGCTGCTGGTACTGACAACAAAGGTACACAATGGTTTAACGGTGGAGCTTTAACGTATGACGGTATCAACGTAGTATTAGCATCAGGTCTTGCTTCTAACACTGCTGTAGCTGCACAGAAATCAAACTTATTCTTTGGTACAGGTTTATTAAACGACCAAAACGAAGTTAAAGTAATTGACATGGCTGACATTGACGGTAGCCAAAACGTAAGAGTTGTAATGAGATTTACTGCTGGTATTCAACACGCAATCGGTAGTGATATTGTTCTTTACTCTTAATAAATAAATTGTATAACATAAAAAAGGTAGGTGGAAATTTACTACCTGCCTTTTTTTATAAAAATAAATAATTATGGCTTGTGATTTAACAAAAGGAAGAAAAGAACCTTGTAAAGATGTCGTAGGTGGTATAAAAGCTGTCTATTTCGCTGACTTTGGAGATATAACTATTGCTTTTGATTCAGTTGACACAGATGTTGTCGAAGATTTAGGTACAGTAACAGTTTTTGAGTACGAAGTAAAAGGTAACTCATCTTTTGAACAAACAATCAACAGTTCAAGAGAAAATGGTACAACATTCTTTGAGCAAACTTTAAACTTAACATTACACAAATTGACTGTTCAAGACCACAAAGAATTAAAGTTATTAGCTTTTGGAAGACCTCATGTAATTGTACAAGATTACAATAACAACGCATTTCTAATGGGTGCAGAACACGGTGCAGATGTATCAGGTGGTACTATTGTAACTGGTGCAGCTATGGGAGATTTATCTGGATATACTTTAACGCTTACTGGTATGGAAACAAAACCAGCTAATTTCTTAGAGGGTGCTACAGCAGCAGACCCATTCGCAGGAATGACTGGAACAGTAACTGTAACACAAGGTACTAACTCTTAAACAGAGTAGGTTCTTAAACATAAAAGAGGGGACTATAGGTCCTCTTTTTTTTTGAACAATAATAGACTTAGTAGGTTATATAAATATGATAACATTATCACCAACTACTGATTCTCAAACAATAAGTATTATACCTAGAGCATATACAGTTGCTAGTAATTTATCTATGGTTATTGTAGAAGATGGTACAAGAAAAACTCAAACAATAAATAGCATAAGTTCAAGTTTATCTACTAATGGTAATTTTTTGCAAATGTCCATACCATTTACTATTTTAACAGAAGAAAGCACTTATTCATTTGAGTTGAAACAAGGTTCTACTTTACTATTTAGAGGTAAAGCTTATTGTACTTCACAAACTGATAATACAACAGACCATACTTTAAACAGTAATAAATATAACCAGTATGAAGACCCAAGTGAAGTTGCTCAAAAATATATAATTATATGAACAAGATAAAAATATTAAACTTATCAGGGTATGAAGTACCTAGCATAAAAGAATCACCAAGAAATGAATGGATTGAATATGGTGACGATAACAACTACTTTGGAGAACTAATTGAAAGATATTTAGGTAGTCCAACAAATTCAAGATGTGTAAACGGAATATCTGACCTTATATATGGTAGAGGTCTAAATGCAACTGACTCTGAAACAAATGCAACTCAGTTTGGTCAGATGCAAGAAATAATTAGAGATAATGATGTAAGAAGAATAGTAAGTGATTTAAAATTACTTGGTCAAGCAGCTATACAAGTTGTTTATAATAAAACTAAGACTAAGATAATGAAGTTGCAGCATTTTCCTACAGAGACTCTGAGAGCAGAAAAAGCAAAAGACGGAAAGATACAAGCTTTTTACTATCATCCTAAATGGGATGAAATAAAGCCTTCAGATAAACCTAAAAGAATACCTGCATATAAGTTTGGTAGAAAAAGTGAAACAGTAGAAATATTTTGTGTAAAACCATACAAAGCAGGATTTTATTATTATGCACCTGTAGATTATCAAGGTTGTTTACAGTATTGTTCTTTAGAAGAAGAGGTCTCTAATTATCACATAAACAACATACAGAATGGTTTACAACCTTCTATGCTGTTAAACTTTAACAATGGTATTCCTTCTGACGAAGCTCAACAAATCATAGAATCTAAAATATATGATAAATTCAGTGGGTCTTCTAATGCAGGTAAATTTATATTATGTTTTAACGAAGACAGTGAAGCACAAGCAAATGTAGAACCTATAAACTTACCTGATGCTCATGCACAATATGAGTTTTTAGCTAAAGAATCTAGAGAAAAGATTATGATTGGTCACGGTGTTGTATCTCCAATACTTCTTGGTATAAAAGATAACACAGGTTTTGGAAACAATGCAGAAGAATTAAGAACAGCATCTGTTTTGATGGACAATATTGTTATTAGACCATTTCAAACATTGCTTATAAATGCTTTTAACGAGCTTTTAGCTTTCAATGGTATAAACTTAAACTTATACTTTGTTACTCTACAACCAATAGAGTTTACAGAACTTGAAAATATAGAAACTAAGATAAAAAGAGAAGAAGAAACAGGAGAGAAGTTGTCTAGTGAAGAAAAAGTTGACTTTACTGATGAAGAAGGTGACGATTTGTTGTCTCAGCTAGAAGATTTTGCTGAAAAAATAGATGAAGATGACTGGGAACTTGTTCATACTGAAAAAGTAGAAGATACAGAAAAAGAATTTGACTTTACTACGCTTTCAATGCCTAATGAATCTGATGCTAAACCTAATAAGGTCTCCTCACAAGACAATAGTGGTTATAAAATCAGATATTCTTATGGTCCAATCAAAAAATCACCTTTAAGTAGAAGATTTTGTCAAAGAATGGAGATTTTAAGCGAAAGAAAGTTAGTATTTAGAAAAGAAGACATAACATTGATGTCTTTTAGAGGTGTAAATAAAGAATTAGGTCATAAAGGTCAAAATTATAGTCTATTTAAGTATAAAGGCGGTGTAAATTGTCAACATTACTGGGAAATGAAGGTTTATAAGAAAAAAGTATCAGAAGATAATTTAGTTAGTGAATCTAAAGCAATAAATGACGGTATGAAAGAACCTGACAACCCAAGTGAAGTAAGTATAGCTCCTAAAGATATGCCAAACAGAGGACATCATCCAAATTATAAAAAATGAAAGCATTATTTATCACACTTGACGAATTAAAGAGAAAATCTATAATAGATGGAAATGTAGATACTGATAAACTTATACAGTTTGTTGAAGTAGCTCAAGATACTATTATACAAAATTATTTAGGTACTAAATTATATGACGAGCTACAGCTTGGTGTTATAAACAATAATTTATCTACTAATAACGCAACTTTAGTAAACACATATATAAAACCTATGCTTATTTGGTACACACAAGCAACTTATATGCCTTATGCTGCATATCAAATTAGTAATGGTGGAATCTATAAACATAATAGCGAAAATGCTACATCAGCATCACAATCAGAGATTACACAATTAACAAAACACGCACAAGAAACAGCAGATTTTTACGCAAGAAGATTTATTGATTATATGGATAATAATAGTGAGCTTTATCCAAACTATACAGCAAGTCAAGATGACGGTATGTATCCGTTCAGAGATGTTAATTTTACTAATTGGGTGTTATGATAAAAAAAAAGCAAAACTATAAGCCTAAGAAAGAAAACGAATTTAAATTAAGTAGTTATTTAAAAAAGATAAAAGATGTCATTCGGTACAATATATGAAGTAAGTAATTTTGGAAACACAAATGAAGCGAATGGTTGGGGAAGTATTTATCCGTTTGATGCAGACGGTTCTTTCTTGACAGCAGATACAACAAAAGAATTGGTAGATGACACAAGTGTAACAGCAGATAAAACAGTATATTAAAAATTATAAATTATGGCAAAAACAGCAATAAACGTAGGTAGTTCAGCTAATGATGGTACTGGTGACCCATTAAGAACTGCAATGCAATCGACAAACTCAAACTTTGATGAGATTTATACACTACTTGGTAATGGTTCTGCACTATCAATTAGTGGTGATGTAACAATGTCTGCTGGTGCAGTAACAATAGCGAATAGTGCTGTTGAAACTGCTATGATAAACGCAGACGCTGTTGACGGTACAAAAATAGCAGATGATAGTATAAATTCAGAACATTATGTAGATGGTTCTATTGACACTGCACACATTGCAGATGACCAAATTACTTATGCAAAACTTGGTTCAGAGTTTACTACTTCTGCTGCTTTAAGTGGCACATCAGTAGATTGGGCTACAGCACAAGTATTTACAAAAACATTAAGTGGTGATACTACATTAACATTCTCAAATGTATCAACAGGTATGCAAATAAATTTAGTTATAAGTGGTAACCATTCCTTAACATTACCAACAAGTGTAAAAGAATTAACAAATGCAGATAGTTATGATGGTAGTGGTGAAAATTTAATATCAATAGTATCAACAAATGGTGCAACTGAACAGTTTGCAACAATTAATAAAGTAGCATAATATGAAAGCAGTAAATAACGCAGGCACAATAACATTTTATCAATCATTACCTAATTCATTTAGGTCATCTACAGGATTACA
>VTLG01014617.1_pt1 | contig 36401 bp, 53 predicted proteins | sample 4694571 | NCBI WGS metagenome assembly VTLG01 (sample SAMN12604809, study PRJNA352737) | marine metagenome | biome: ENVO:00000447; feature: ENVO:00000209|ENVO:00000569|ENVO:01000036; material: ENVO:00002151; isolation source: viral sequences binned using virsorter ...
GCTAAGGGCCGAGGGAGCAAAGAGTACCTGTGACCCCCCCTGATGGGGGGGTCATGCCTATTTGGCATCACGCAACCCGATAGGGGGGGGTGAAAATGGGGCAATTGTGGTCATAATGATGACACAATGGGCATAAAAGCGCATTCAAAATATCCCATGAGAAGCCCATACACGCCCGTATGCGCGGGTTTGCGAGAATGGCATTAGGGGTAGGCTGAATAGAAAAGCGCGTGAGAAGCTCGCCAGGGGGCTCTGATTAGATAATGGTAAATACGTGCTGTAAAAATAATCGGGAATATTTTGGTAGGCGCATTAAAAAAGCCCCCGCGGATATTACTATCCGCGGGGGCTACCTGTTAACAGGTAACAGCTACACCACCAGCTGACCCGAGCCGCACACCGGACAAAATATAGCACCGGTATCTTCACAGTATCGATATTCACCGATACCCCTGACCCATTTACTATCACTAGGCGATAAGTCATTTAAGTCTATATCGCAATTGTGACTAGTCCAGTATGCGCCGTCACTATACCATTCAGCCTCACAATCATTGCAACGGATATGCCCGTCACTAGTTGATAACAGGGGATACTCGCTGATTCCCGATTCAGTAAAGCAAACAGGCGAGGTATACCCGCCGCGGATATCCGCGCCGCCGTGAATCTGTAATAGTACGTACTCATTGTCATCGTACGGGTCGTGCCACTGGATGAACTGAATGCACTGCGACAATTTGCAACCGTCGACCTCATACGTATTGCAAGTTATCGGCTCACCTTCACCATACAAGCCCCGCCCGCCTCTAAATTCCTTTGCAAAGTCATCCATAATCGATAGGTCACTATTATCTAACTCAATGCACCCTTCACGGAATGTCTGGAATATGCCGTCCATAGTTTCGGCATATTCAAGGTGCTCGGTCAGATAGTGAAATATGTTAGTTGTATATTCAATACCATACCGCCCGCACAGGGTCGCGTGCTTGGCATTCTTGAAGCTATCGTACTTCTCGAGCAATGCGCGGTTACGTTGCCACGCGCGCCCATTGTCGCCCCCTGAGTCGAGCATATGAATGCCCGTATTCTCAAGAAGCATATCTGTAATAACTTGTTCGGTCTTATTAAGTGTAGTCGTCATCGTATGCACCTTATATATATAGTTAAACGGGAAACCGCGGATAACCGCGGGTTGACACCTATATATAATATCGGTGGAACGATAATAAATCAACAGACTATTTAGATTGGCGGCGGCATGGGCGGCGGCATGGGCGGCGGCATGGGCGGCGGCATGGTATCAAAAGAGGCACACCCCCGTCATGGGGGTGTGCCAAAATGGCCGATTTGCCAGAGTGGCAGAAACGCGAAAGCTGCTCAGATCTCTGACAGATTTTCGCGCGTAGGCGCAAAAGTGCGTTCAAAAATTCAGGAACGGCGAGGTCGTCGCGTTCGCGCGTGCAGGTCATCTGGATAGGTCGCGTAGTACAATTCGATCGCGCAAAACATCAGCATGCGGCTGTTGTAAGTGTGCATCAGCCTGACCGCTCTCTCCGACTTCCAGTGCATCGCATCGTACAGCGTTTTCTCCGAAATCACTGGGTGATACAATCGGTTACGCTCAATGACATCGTCGAAGAATGGTGCGTGAAACGCCTCTTCAAATTCCACGATATGGAGTCCGTCTGGAAACAGCCACATGCCAACCAATGCACCCGTTTCTTCACTGGCCGAATCGCCAACGGGAAAGGAATTGCCGTACGCGAAACCGCCCTGCTCAGTCTTAGTTAGTTCTGAGACATCCACAAATTTTGCGGCGTTAAACCACTCATCAAAGTCGTCGATAAGGTTGGGTACAGCCTTAACCGTCTTCGGCTCATCTGCCTTTTCAGGTTGCGAATCTACTGGCAGCAGTTCTAGTATGCGTGCTAACACTTCCAGACCCGTGTCCCACAACTCGTATTCACCGGTGCGCGAATCGAAAACAGTGTAGCCGCAATCCTTCAAGCTATAACGCTCATCGTCTGGGGCGTAATGGTGGGTTACATCCACACCGTAAAACACCTGCAAACATTCGTCGCCGATTTCTAAACCGATAGACGGGTCTTCGTCGTTTCCATATTCAAAACTCGTAGAAAATCCCAGTGCTGTTAACACTGGCAGGCAGATCTCATATTCCGGTGGAGCGTTCGCCTGCCACCTATCCAAATTCTCTTTAAACCACTCAGCATTTTTGAAATTGCTATTCATCGTTGCACCTCTTCCCTGTTCCAGTCGACTGCATACTCCGCATCAAGCAAATCGTCGATACGTTCGCGGATCTGTTCTCGCGGGAGATTGCGACGATCATAGGTTAACAGCGTTTCCGCTTCTGCCTTCGTTTCCAATAAATCACACGTGTCACACTCGTGCCATAAATAGTCCAACACAAACTCCAAGAAGCTCTCAGCCTGAATTTTAGGCACTACCTCCATCACACCGTTTTTGGTGATCGCGATGCACGGCCATGCAGCGGATGACACCCAGCCAGTCCCTTCTGGCCAATAGTCTTCGTCATCCCCCCATGCCGCCAGCCAGCTATCCCAATCATATTCTTCATACGACCAATCGCACGGATCGTCGTGATAATATGCGTTGAGTAGATCTGCTTCATCCCACGCGATCCACGCATATGCCGTCGATGGAGTGGTCATCACCACAATTAGTGGGTAGTTTAATTTGCGTTCGTTACTCATGGCTTGCACCTCTTAAGAAATTTGTAGTTGACTCTTTTAATGCTATCGGCTGGCCGATAGGAAATCAATAGCTTTGCACCACAATATGATTTAACCGCGAGAGATCATGTGCCGCGCGGCATGAGATCACAATGAGACACCCCCAGAATGGCCGCGTGTCAGAATGGCCGAGTTGCCAGACTGGCAGAAGCGCGAAACCTGTCCAGATCTCTGACAGATTTTCGCACGCATGCGCGAAAGTGCGTTCAAAAAATCATGATCCTGGAGCGTCCTGCCTCGGACACCAGAAGTTGATTATTTCTTCCCAGAGATCGTCGTATTCGCCATCCCTATGGGAATAGGTAAGTGTGGATGAGCCATCGTTGAAATTCAACACGCACACATAGGTTACTAGTTGACCTTTTGCGTTGTATCCACAATCCATGATATCGATTGACGTTACGCTTGAAGCATATACACTCGCATCGAGAATATGCGTATTTTTGTCAGGATATAATCTTATCTTTTCCATCGTTGCACCTTTTCTTATTCAATAACTACTTTGATGTTCAAACCAACCGCCTTCGCCATTGCGAGCACTTGATCCCAGCTTGCGAAACGCTTACCTGTTTCCACCTCCGACCAGCTTGATTGTGCGATGCCAGCCTTGCTGGCGGCAACCGTTGTGGTGATGCCACCGCGTTTGCGTGTGGCTGCGATACGTTTAACTACCGTTGCTTTACTGAGATTTCTCATGCTTGACTCTTCTTTCCCCGTGCAACCTGCTCGGCCAGTTCTATGATTTCAAAACGAATTCCGTCGAGCCAAGCGAGCTCATCACGATCTAACGTGTACGGTTCAGAATCCTCGAAATATGGATTCGGTTCAAGTGTGCCGCGATTGATAAGCGTTTGGTTTACATCTGATTGATTCGCACCATCGCGGGTTCGGACGATGATCTTGTCATCGACCCAGACTTCTAACACGCCATGGGTGAAACACATAGGCGGCGCGCCTTTGACCGTCACCGCCTCGCGAAAATAATCTAATTGGTCTGGTGTTAGTTCTAGTTTACTCATCATCAAATTTCTTTCCTTTCAAGACCATCGCCTTGTCCGACTGGCACTTCGTTCCAACACTTTTTGCAACACAAGATCTCATGCCCCATTTCATCGATGTGGTACGTCGAAAAAGCCCCGCAGCAATCAGTCAGACGCACGCCTGATTCGTGATACTTCCTCACATTGTCATCGACAAATTCCCAGCCTTCGCCGCCCATCCAAGTGGCACAATGCTCATCATCGGCATAGTACAATGTCAGCGTTGTATAGATCCACTCGCCAAAATCATCCAAGTCAGTTCTTTCCTCAACCTGTGACGCTGTTAGGCTTTCTATTGAATGCTTAGAAATCAGCATTTGCTCAAAATCATACTTTGTAATTTTAATTCTTTCAGTCGCTTTACTCATCGTTGCTCTCCTCTGTCAGCAGCGTTGTTGCGTTATCGATGACGTCCATCGTCCGACCAAAATCGCCCGCAAGACTTTCCATGATCTGGTTATAGAGATACTCTTTGTGGTCATCGTCATACGTTGTTGCGTCTACGATCAGTGCGACGAGCACTTCCAATTGCTCTCTCGCGTGCTTTTCCGCGAGCCAAATGTAGAAGTCGTCTGTCGGTTCAAAGTCTTTTTTATCGTTACTCATTTTTTGCACCTTTTATAAAGAATGTTTAACCTGCGTAGATTGTTTGAATCGCAGCGGATTGTTCGTCGGTAAGAAGGTAGCCCGAAGCTGTCACATCATCACCAGTTACATGAGAGAAATTCCCGTAAGTTGTGCGCGAGGTGTAATACCACGCCGCGGAATCGTACAGCCCCAACCATTTAAAGCTAAAGGTGGTTGAGCCTATTGTGATGTCCACGCGGTAATCGCGGGTGGAATATATAGCAGAAGAGTCTGTCAAAATGTCTTCGACGTGTCGGTAATGCTTACTTGTCATCATCGTTGCTCTCCTCTGTCAGCAGCGTTGTTACTTTGTCGATCACGTCACACGTTCGATCCAAATCAAAAACAACATTTGTCATTATTTCGTCATAAAGCTGCTCTTTGCGCTCGTCGTCATATGTTGTCGAGTAGACAATGGTGGAAACGATTGCTGATAACTTATATTGCACCTCGGAAATCATATCTTTTACGTCTTTACTCATTGTTTTGTGTCCTTGTAGTTAGAGGGAGCGGCTTCCAAACAGAAGAATATATTTGAGGCATTTCCCAGTGATCTTCACAATTCACAGAAGGTGTACGCAATACGCATACTTGCCCCTGAACAGTTAAGTGATCGTCGTATTCCTCCTCGATGTATTCCTCGCGTACAAAGCATGAGCCTGATTCGGAATACCTACTGTCTTCAATATTCTTCGCATCGATAATATGAACAGCCTCTATCTCCATCAATTGTGTGGTATGTGTCTGATTGCCGTAATCACTCGCGAGTACGACCGCCAAATTGTCGTCGAGGCTATCAAGAATGTTTTTCAATTCCCGAACCGTCAACGCGCGGTTCATTAGATTGATAGAGTCGTTTCGTTCTTCGCTCATCGTTTCACCTTTCAAAGAAATTTGTAGTTGACATGTTCATTATATCGGCACACCGATAACGTGTCAAGAGGGTAAATATTTCATTTGCACGCACGATGGTGCATCGCCACGCTTTTCGGTACACATTTCCGCCATGTGAGGTGTTATCAAAACGACGACCCGCCGCCTTGGGGGTGTGTCAAAATGGCCGATTTGCCAGACTGGCAGGATTGCGAAAGTTGCTCAGATCTCTAATAGATTTTCGCGTGTAGGCACGAAAGTGCGTTCAAAAATCATGAGCTCCGGCGGGCTAGTCGCCTAAAGCATCTCGCATACGAGTGATAGCCTGCTTCGCATCGTCCGGCTTTTCATCAAGTGCATGACCGGCGGCATCAGCCAGGTGAGACAGACTCTTATTGGTTTTAGAAATACCTGCGAGAAGTTCAGTCTGTTTCTCGATCGCTTCAACCGTTCGCTTGTTCTGCATCTTTGTCGCATCAAGAAAGATGACATGTTCCTGCACGACCCGCTCGCCCAATGGCGCAGCGTACTTCGCGATCCGGTAGATAGCAAAAATGATTACTAGTAATAGTCCGACGGGAAGTCCAACTGAGTTTATAATTTCGGTAATCGTTTCCATTCTTATTCCCTCTTGTTTTGAAGCCGCCCGGCGAGTCGCTGCGGGGCGTGGGTTACAGCAAGGCTCGTGATAAGCCAAGACTGCCGGGCGGCGATTTATCACTCGGCCTGCTTCGCGGGGTTGGTTGGCCGCAGTGAATCCCCGACGATTATTGCTCCGGCAAGAGCGGTGATCTTCGTCAGCATTTCATCATCAAATAACGCTAGCTCACCATTCACCGAGACGACTGCTGCGGTGATGATGGCTAGTAAGACACGCTTTGATTTAAGCGCCTTTATCACGTCTGTAATGATCGTCATTAAAATAACCCTTTGAGTTTCGTGAGGATTGTTGTGCCTGCTCCGCTGCTCAGAATCATGTAAGCTGCAATACCGGCAACGATCAGGAAAAACAACCACTTTCGTTTTTGTCCTTTCGCTAACGCCAGATCTGCTTTCGCTTGAATCTTACTAGTCTTGGACTCAGCCTTGATCACCTTGTAATCACTCCGCGTCCGTGACGACGTCGTCGCGTTGTCAGTTGTAACAACATTACGTTTGCGTTTATCCCGACGTTTAGACATTGCTAATGACTCGTTGAACAATTCGGTTGGGTGCAGTATCAGTGCCAATAGTTATGACAGACGGATCGTAAAAGAAATGTCCGCCGTTTTGGGCGAGCGTAGTTATCGTACGAGCACGACCGATGTTCGTCATATTCACATTGGCCTGATCTTCAATTTGGATCGACGCATACGTGCCTGTACCGTTGAGAGTTGCAGATCCAGAGTATGCGGTGAGGCTTGTGGATATACCAGCGTCTTCACCAGTGGAAAACGAACCTTTGAGCAGCTTCACTGTACCAACGGATTGATTAGTCGTAACCGTTCCACCCGTTTGCGTTAGTGCGGAAAAGCTTGAGGTCTGACTGCTTACATGCAGTCGACCTTTCGAGACGCTTGCCGTGTTGATCGATGCTGAATCACCGGCGTAGTATGCTATCGCCACCGCACCGCCGGTGATTGACAACACATCGATATCACCTTTCAAGTGAATCGCATATGTGCCAAGTGCGTACGATGCGGAGCTACTGATGACTGGGTCGATGCCACTTGACGTACCAAAGTCCATGTAGATGCGACCGCTTCCGTGATAACTAAAGTCCGTTGGGCTGGCGGTCAAGTAGACATCGGCACTGCCGATATCTGACGTAAACCCCTGTTCGACCAGAATCTCTGCATAGGCGGTCGTACCTTGGTCAACATTTTCGGTACAAGGATTATCATACGCAGGTGAGAAGATAATAGTGTCAGCCGCAGACGGTGAACCATTTGTCCAGTTGGCCGCGGTGTTGAAATCGGTCGGCGACGTCGCGTCCGTGCCTTTCCATGTGGTCACAGCCATGATGTATTTCCTTTCAAATTATCATTATAAAATGCTTAGCAATGACCTTTAGTCGTGATAAGCGGTCACTGTTTATTTTCTACGTCCCAGCGTCCATCTGGACACGCCTCGGATGCCCAGCGTGTTTTTACCAGTCGTCCTTTGCCAATCACTTTACAGCCACACAGACGGCATCTGTCGCCTTTCAAATGTTCGCAAAGTGCACACATGAATTGTCGATGGCCAGTAGTTTCATGTGATGATTCTTTAAAACCGGACGCAGCGTGTTTGATAACAGCTTGTGTGAAGCTTGTAGCCTGGCGCAATTTGGACGGTTTGTTTGTCATGACACCTCTACACTCACGCTAGCTCCCGCACCGGCATTTGCTGGTTCAGTGTTGTTAAATACAGTGCGAGTCGTCGGGACGACAGTGATAGATGGCGGCGTACCTGACCAGTCTTCCCAGTACGTCGGCAATGGTGCGCGTGTAAACACCGGGTCTGGCCACTGGTCGTAGTCTCGGACACGTTTGTATTGGCGTGTCGACCATTTTTGTTGGCTCGTGGTATTTAGCGGTACATCAATTCCCGCATAGTCTTCACAGCGGATCTTGTCGGTAATGATATCCGTGTTGCCGGTGTGATAAATCGCCTGCTGGACGCCGCCCCACCAACCACAAGCGATGCCTGACAATGTATCGTAGCACCACGGCTGATGACCTGGACCATATTGGGCATATAACCACTGCGACGGATTTTCAATTGGCGTTTGTGGAAACGCCCAAGCATCTTGATATGGCCAGCTAATCCCGCCGGTGGAGGTAGTCGTTACTTTACACGGACCGCGAGCCCATGAGCGTGTTAATACAACTGTAAGCCCAAATCCTTGGAATTTTACATCTGTCGTCCTTTTTCCATTGACGACATCAGATGTGACCAGAGTGTATTGACCAAGGTACATCGCGATGCCGCACATATCTGAGGTAGTCATCGTTCCCGAAAATCCAGATACGGTTACGCCGGGATTCGTAGGCCAGTACAAACTTTGGGTTTCAAAATCTCCGTACGGTCCACCTGTTGTTCCGAAAAGATGCTGTTGCGCCGGACTGTATTTGACACTCACCGTCGCTCTGGCTGCGTTTCCAAACATGGGACTATCCCCAGTGTCTGAACCACCATTGATAATCACCGTCCATTTTTCTAGACACTTTTGATTGTCGTCATCGCCGTCGCCATCACTCGACGGATCAACATCGCAAATAGGGCACGCCGTTGGACGATTGCACGAAAGACAAAACCCAGCCGAGACGCTATTATCGGCAAGGAAAATTGGACGTTTTAAAATGTTACGCACCTCTACCGATCCGCTCGAACTGGTAGTGATCGTCGTTTGTTGTGAAAAGGTCAATAGACTAAACTCCCATCGATCTCTTCGATAAAACCGGCTTCGACAAATGCCGCCGCAGCGACCGAACCGGAATCGAGCTCTGTTTGAAATGTGCTACACCATCGCATTCGATACCATGTTTGCGATTTCACTGGGTAACTTTCGCCGTTGATGCTGCCGCCGTCGCCATCCGCGTCGCCGATCACTAACGTCCACCCGTGGACGATTTGATCACCGGCGTTACCCCGTACTTCGATATCCGAAGCCAAGCCGATCCGCACTGGACTATTCGTGTAATTGTCTTGCAATGTTCCATCCGGCTCAGTGTAGGATCGCATGCCCATCTGGCTTGCTAGCTTCACTACCTGCGACGAACCAACAGTAACGGTTGTGCCGTCAAATGAAGCAGTGCCATCGATAACAAGTAAATCGGTTTCATCACGATTACGTGAGTCGAGCCATGCAATATCAGTAGCGTCGCCGCATTGCCAAGAAATGCACCCCGGACAGGCTGGTTCGTTATCGTCTGGGTCACTTTGGTCTGTGTACGAAAGTTGGACGCTATGACATTTAACGCTTGCGTCGAGTGAGATCCCAGCCTTGTCTCCCATGCCGGATACGCCGTCCCCGTAACCTGATCCATTTTGCATACCCACCGGCTTTTCAATGGATGGTCCCACCAATGCCACAAACGACAGATCGCTGGTGGAAATGCTTCCAGAGTTTTGCTGCTTGATGCAATACCTTAGAAACACTACCCCGTCGTCATTGGCTATCTGCCCGTGTAGCTTGCCGTCACTGGCTGGCAAAATGCCGAGGTTGGAAATATCAGGTGGACATACTTCGGTTGTTGACGAGCCTTGCACTAACGTAGACACCAGACGATAGTCATCCTGACAGTTGGTGCAGTCACTGAAGGTTAACTGCGTTTGGTTGTAATTTGCTGACGAGGCATCGCAAGAAGATCGAACACGCAGGTGGTCAGGATCTGAGGAATCACCGCGTCCACTGCCGGAGATTTCTAAGACATAGCTATAGAGCTCGTCTGCATCACTAATGAACAACGTGGAGCTCGCACCGGCATTGGAAACTAAACACTCATCATCAGTTACGCCCCACAGGTAATTAGCTTTGGTTGTATCGGTGTAATATTCAGTGCCCAGTCGTTTGACGGTTAGTTCTGAAATTCCGTTTGATTGCGGATCGAGGTCGGCTGGGTTCTCTGCGTCGCTAAAAAGAAAACGAACTGTGACGTTCGAGCCACTGACATCATCGACGTACCAGTAGTATTTTTTGGAATCTACTGTCGACGTACCGGCAACCGTATCACCGATCTGCACGTAGCTCGGTGTGCTCATCAGCGCGAGGGTCCAGGTGGGACCTGTGCCATATTGCGTGCTCACCATCAGCGTTTCCAGACTGATCCGGCTAAACGAATCACGCAGCAAGCAACAACCGGCACAGAGTTCGTTACAACAGCCCATGTTAGCACTGCACTCCCGTTAGTTCCCATCTGTCGAGATACCATGAATAGCTCAGATCGACGTAGTAATCCTCTGCGCCTTCCATCGCCATTTGGTTATAGGCAGTGATAGTGTTCCCTTTGAATGTAGTAGGAAGCAGCCCGTCGAACGGGATTACATCTTTTACTAACACGCTGGTATCGCTAACGTCCATGTTTGCATCAAGCTTTCCACGCAAGCGCGTAGCATATGGACTAACAAAAGACCCGATCCGCACATAACACCATGTGTACTTCGACACGTCCGGGTTTGGCAGCGACGCAGGTTTTGAAAAAATCTCGAATCCTGACCTCCCAGCGAGACATCCACGGAGAGCTCCGTCGATGCCGGTATCATTCGATGTAGAAACATATGCAATTACATCGTCGAGAGACGATAACGCGACTCGACACGCAGCTATACCGGCCACCTGAACCAACCCAGCAGATCCTTTAAGAATCGCATCCTTGGTGACCCCAAACACTCCACGTCCGGCGTCCTGACCGTAAGTGCTAGATTCGGTGTTGTCGATAATGGGACTACTGGCATAACACGCTGGGAAGTTAGCCAGCAGATTAGTGTTCACGGTCATGCCGACTGTCATCCAGCTACGGTACGCGGTGGGTGCATGCGGAAAAGCCCCTGATGTTCCAGAGGTGATATCAACAATTGGATTTCCAAGCTGCACCACAGTGCCTGGCCTCAAGAAGTCGAGAGCTTTCACCATGATGTAGATGTTATTACGTTCATTGTTAATGTGTGTGTTATCACGTTCCACATTTGCATTCACATAGTTGACGGCGCGTGCCATCGCGTTATGCTCGTTCGCTGAGAGAGCTTTCGGCTGACCGGGAATTGCCGGATTGACGTTGGTCATATCATACGCTCCCCTCTGCTGGCTGCTCGTCGGCTGGCCAGTCGGACGCTGGCAAAGGATTGGTCGGTATTCCCACGCGATCTGGAACAAATGTTCCGAAGTTTACATAATCGTAAACACGCTCTTCATACCCAGCCATCGGGACTTGAAAGCCAATGCCGGTGGAAAGGTCGACCTGTGGCATGAAGAAATACCAGAGGTAATTCCAGCCTTGGATCGTGTGCGCTACTTCATTGTGAATCCACGTAAAGTTTCGTGATACAGAAAACTCGAACGATAGTCCTACCACATCAGGATCTGTTTGGCCGCTCACTCCGAGGAACAGAACTTCGCCGGGATTAAAACCCCTGAACTTTAGTGCGTTCACCGTACCAGTTTTTTGCATAAAGCCAGCAATAAGGTCGTCGTCCACATCGCTCGGGTCATATTTGTGTGTTTCAGTGAAAGACAGAACAGGTATGGTCACATCAACACCTTCGACCGCGTCTTGCGTCACGTTTATTGCGCCTTGGAAATCAGGCGCAGATTGCCACGGATTGTATCCAAAATCGAAAACACTCTCTGTTGCCTTAGATCGAAAGATTTTTTGGGTTGCACCTGTCGTAGTCCACGACACGTCAGTGACATACCGCATCTGTTCGTTCAGTGTGTATGTAACGACCACCTCCCACACGTCATGGTCAACCGGCTTGGCTTCAATACTAGATCGACGTAAGCCACGATATGAAATCGGCGACGTCGTTTTGATCTTGTTCGTGACGAGCGTGTCACTACTCGTTCCGACGACACTGTATATTTTTTCTGACGTTGGATCGGAGTTGTCGAGACTTGTCGATCCGCTACCAAGTTTCTCAGTAACTTGTACGTTGTTGTCTACCATAACAGTCCTTTTAGTTGAGCACGGGTGTTTTTATCGACGTGACGAAGGTGGCCATTGATCGAGTCGAGCTTGTCGAGTACGCTGTTTTCCCACGTCGCTTCGCGGCCTAGCATGTCTGTGATATTGCGAAGCTTCGCGGCACTTTGAAACGCACCCTGATGACCCATTAAGATTGCGTTTGCCGCAGTATCCATGCCGGTCGACATGTCGCCCATGCTATCTGACAGGCTCGCTAATTGAGGTATCTCAATGTCTGGAAGATCTCCGGCTTCGATTTCGCCAGAAACCGAATTTACAAGAGCGTCAATGTACTCATCACTAACAGCCTCGACCGGCGCATCGTGTTCAGTCGCGCCTTCGAGCATTCCACGCTTACGTTCAAACTCGTTAAACTTATCCGCGATCTGGATTTCGAGCGATAACTCCTCCAGATTTTCGCGGATTTCATTAACTTCTTTGAGGTCTTCTTTGAGCAACTCAGCACGTTCAGCCGCTGAATTTTGTTGGCGGCGACCGCCCTCAAATAGTGCTCCTTGTGTTTTCATGTGTTCCTCATACCGCGCGAGACGTTTTTTCTCGATTACGGACATGTCGCGTTGTCTGGCTTCCCATGCAATCCGTTTTTGTTCTTCATGTTTTTCAGCCAACTCTTCGGAACTATCGCCGAGGCCAGATATGTCATGCCAAACGCCTTTCACCCAATTCCAGGTTTCCGTCCACATATCATCAATCCAATTCGTGAAATGCCAAAAGGCGGTGATGATTCCTTCAAGAAGTCCAGCCCAAATTTCTCCGCCCTGAAACCAAAATTCGTTCCACGCGAATATTATTGTGTCAACAACGTCTTTTCCGTAGTCGATAATACCGTCGCTGCCACGTCTCCAAATGTCTTTAAGCCATGCCCAAAATCCGCCCCATATAGCTTTCAGTCCGAGCACCGCCATCTCAGCAGCCATCTCAAACTTGCCCATCTTCATCGCGGTAACGATTCCTCCGAACGCGGTAACGGCATCGTCTTTTATATTTCCAAATATCTTGCTTGTATTTTTTCCGAAACCGTCAAAGACGCCCTGTGTCTTAATGGCCTGAGCCATACAGAGGCCAAACGTCGTGAGAAGTGCTGTACCGAAGAGCAAGATGGGGTTTGTGGCGATGAGCATGATTGCTTTAAGAGCCAGCATGGCGGCGGTGAACACGACTTTAACGGCAATCACTGCGAGAAGGATAGCTTTATAAGCCACCCAAGCTCCGATAACGATTCCAATCGCGACGGCTAACGATTGCATGAGCGTTAGCCCCCAATCGAAAGCCTGACTAGTTGCGTGAATTGCGAGTGTGATTGCGCCGAGTAGTGGGAGCAAAAAGCCAAATTTCGTGACGAGCTTCAAGACCGCTTTTCCGAGGAACAGGACTACGACGCCTGCGACTTTGAGTAACGGTATGAAACTTCCAAGCGCGAGGGATAGAATTTTCAACCCGACCCCGGCGGTGAAAATGATCGCCGTCCATTTCACAAATGCCAGCACCATCGCTTGGTTTTGCTTGATAAACTGTTCCGTCCATACGAGTGCCTGTTTTATGTTGACCGCCAACTTCTGAAAACCGACCGAAAGTTGTTCACCCATGACCGTAAATACCGCTTTACCGTGTTGCACGATCTGATCAAAGACGTAGCTCATCGTTGACGTCATCTTTTCAAACGCCTTCTCAGTTGCACCAGTGGAGTTACGCATCAAACTCATGTCTTTTTCGAGCGCTTGCAGATTTCGCACTAACGGCAAAATCGCTGTGAGAGCTCGACGATCGGGGAATATCGTTGCGATTTCAAAGTCAGTCAGTGTGGAGAGATTCTTAATCAGTCCCGGCAGACCACCCATCTTGGACAGTGCATCGGAGTCCATTGTCATGCCAAACATTTTTTCAAACATCTCAGCACTTTGACTGGCTGGCTTGAGTAGTGTGCTAAATGCTTGCCGTAGGCCAGTGACAGCGATATCCGTTGGAATTGCATTTCTGGTGACGGTAGCGATTGCCGCACCAACTTCTTCAAACTCGATACCAGCGGTTGCAGCGATTGCCGTCATCTTTCCGAGATTATTCGATAGTTCGCTGAAGGTTGTCTTTCCACGTTTCACCGTCGTGAACAAGATGTCTGATACTTTGGTCGCGTCGGATGTTTCCATGCCGTACGCATTCAAAACACCCGTGATCACATCGGCAGTTTGCCCAACGTCGCTCAATCCGGCAACGGCTGCTTTAGCAGAGACGCCTAATACCTCAATCGATTTTTCAACCGGCACGGTAGCGGACAAAATGTTGTAAAGGCCACGACTTAATCCTTCGGTTGCGACCCCAAAATGCTTAGACATCTTTAACACATCATCACTAAGAGTGCGTAGATGCTTGCTAGGCACGTCGATCATCGTGGAGACTTCTGCCATCTGTTTTTCAAACGTCGCGAAGGCTCGCCCTGCCATAGCCACTGGCACTGCCATCATCACGCCGGTTCGCATCATCTGCATTCCAACCCGATCCGCCACGCGGGCAAATGACTTAAGTGATACGGCTGCACGCCGTAGCCCTTCGGACACTCGATCATGGACGAGAAGTTCTACAGAAGCTTTACCGGCTCGGATCGCACTTGAACTTGGCATATGACTTATCTCCCGTAGCGTGCAGCCGAAGCCTGGCCACGCTGGTAAAAAATGTCTTTAAGCGTCGAAGGGATATTCATGTCGCGGAGCAGCTTGTTCATTCCTGCGGTCGGGTGGTATATCACCTTCGTGAAAGCTGGCCGCATATATGGACGCGGTGCATATTTAATTGTTTTGCGTTTCAGGTACTTCTTATTACGCGAGATAATAAGCCTGCCCGATTTAGATCTTTTCCACGCGACATAGATGTTTTGCGAACCACCATGTTCGAGCAAACCTGCAATCCTCGTCCCACGGGGTATAGGACCAATGACGACATTAAGATGACGCACTTCCGGCTTGAAGAAGATGTTGTTTTTGAGAAGCTTCGTGTGCGATTTTGGTGCACTGCCAGCGGTGCTGTAACGCCAACTCTTATAGCGTTTACCATTCCACCAGACTTTGTCTTTTTCCCATTTGCGGCGGATCGTGTTGCGACCGATTTCCCGTCTGGCCGTCGTTCTTACGTAGCCGCCAAATCTGTATAAAAATATACGGGCGGCATTATCAATACGACGCTGCGCCTTTGCGTTGAGCACATGTACTGTACGAAAGTTCGTAGTGAATGAGATGCCGTTCGTAACAGCTTTACCTGCTTTGCCCATCTCGCGACGAAACACACCCCGCGCAGCCGATACGCTGGTACGCGGCATCTTTACGTTCATCGTACTACCGAGTCGCAGGGCGGGCATGCTCCAAGCTTTCTCTATCAGGATCGCCTTGTGGCAACAGCACCTTCAGCCAGTCGATTGCGCCGGTTGTGCGTTTCACCCGTCGCTTACGCATGAACGGGTGAAACTCTTCGGCTTTGCGGACACGGCTTCCTTTCTTGCGGTTCATGTTCACATGCAGCGAAATCAGATGCGCAGTATGCCACCACTGCTGTTCTAATTTTCCGCTGGCCATCCAGCTTAACTCGCGATATGAGAAGGGTCCTGGGTCGACTCCGAGGAATCCGGCGATACGATAGAGTTCATTCCAGAGATTGCGTCCTGAATCCCCGCCTCGCGAGCCTCTAGGAAGCTCTTTTCGAGGTGAGTCTCCAGACGTTTGTCGTCCAGAATCGAAAGCATCTCGTCGTTCGCCTTGTCCATATGCGCCGTCGACTTGTCCCACAGTTTCTTCACCCATTCCCGCTTTCGCGGGTTCGGGAAAAAATCCACGAGTGCCTGTACCAGTGCACCGACCGCCTCATTAAGGCAGTCGCCTGAAAGGCTTCTTCCGAACTCGACATCTGAAATATCTGCCGTGTCTAGTTTGTCTTTGAGCGCTAGGTATAGAACATCAATGGCAAGCACCAAATCTTCAGCAAGTTTTTGGAGAGTTTCGTGGACTTTCTCATCGAGAAGATCCAATCCAAGTTCTTGCTTTATCGACTTGATACTGTGCACATTGAGTGTTACTACCCAGTTTCGTCCGTCCTTATCGCTAAAATTATTAGCCATCTACGCCCCTACCTTTCTATGCAATGGTGACCCATGAAGGTGCGGTTGCGTTGTACGCCGTGTTGAGCGTTACATCGACCGTCATGGCCTCTTCCAAGTTTTCATTGATATTAAAACCAGTAATGGTGAAATACGCTTCTAAACCTTGCGTTCCCGAATCGTCACGGTCACCGTCCATGATTTGTAGCTGAAGATCGTCATTATTTAAGAATGCGTCTTTTACGGCTGCGAAGTCGTCTTGCTCAGTGTCGTAGACCATCGAAAAACTGACGTTGCCATCTTTCAAAGTTGCCACAGATTGTCGCCATCCATTTCCACCTCGGGTTGTGATATCTGCCGTAGCTTTTTCCAGGTTCAATGAAAGGTCCTTTACGTTCGTCATTTCATTCCATTCAGTAGCGGAGGTATCATATCGATACATTTTCGCGTTCAATCCTAAGACGTATGCCATTTTGGAATTCCTTTTCTATTATTTGATTGTTAGATACGTGACGGTGATGATTGAAAGAAACTCGTTACGATCAGCGAGTGCCTCCAGATCAAATGCCTGCTCGTTCTGAATGCTGCTGTACGAACAATCAGCAAGAGATTTAAGAGCAAGCGCGTCGGTAACTTGTTCTGCAAAATACAGGTGTGTTGAAATATCAGGATCAGCGGCAGGGCTCACCGGCACACGCACAACAACATTGAGCGTGTAGATGAACTGCTGGCTATCGCGGCTCGCTATCGCGGTTTGCGTTCCTTGCGGAAACACACTGACCTCAGCACCAGTCAGTTCTTCACGTTCAAAGTCAGGGAGGTAAGTTCTAGATGCTGTGAACGACATCGATAGCGATTGGGTCGACAGGTGCGTAACAACTGCGTCGCAAAGCGTCGTGATAGTCGCATCAGGCATTACTTAGTCCACTTGGTATGAACGCGAATAATCTTCCGAAAGGGATCGGAGTATTTGAAATACCGACCGCTCCCGGCGTTAGTCACCGGATAGGTTTGCTGCTGGCCGTTGACCGTTTCTGTTATGGTGTCGCCGCGATCAGGCAAAACCGGCTGACCCCCGATGGTCAGGTCGGAGGCGGGGAACACGAAGTCCCTCGCCTCGACCGTTTCCATGTAGCCATCGCCGTCCGCCGAGACGAACTCGGTATCACTTGGAATGGCCGTGAGGGTAATGTTTACATCACCGCGTGCGTACGTAATCCGTACGCCTGCTGTGTTCTGCAACAGCTTAAAGTTCTGCGCAATCGTGTCGGCAAGAGCCATTAACTAACGATCGCCTCCGTGCTGCTGATTTGATCCGTGACGATAATCGGCACGCCAAATGCAGATTCTGGGAATGGTGCTGGAGCGCCAGTCGAATTCGTGGCTGTCCTAGAATTCTGCAATTGCTTGAGCGAGCGGCGATTGACTGCGATCATGTTAGGACCACGACCGGCAGGGAATTTGCTCAACGCATCAGCGATCAGGTCATCGGTGAGTCCTTTTCCGCTGTCCTCAGTGAGGTTGACAATCCGGCCTGCCGAGTAAGCTGACCCGTATGTCAAGCCGACGTATCCGGTCACGGCTGTGTAGTAGCTCGGGAACGTACCTGACGCCGCAGCGGATCTTACGATAGTAGTATCCTTCGCTTCGATTACGCCTTGATTTCCCCAGCAAACCTGCACGTCGTTCATGCCACTGCGGATAAAATATGCGCTGCTTGCTGTATCAGATGTGCTCCCTTGCGCATCAACTACCATTTCATCGCTAGTAGCATCGAGCTCTTCGCTTAGCGAGGCGAAGCCATCGGACGCGCCGCCATTGATGAGTTCATTCTCGATTTTTGCCATCATCGCTTGCATATGATTTTGCATTTGCAGAGCAATGAAAGCCGCAGGACCAAGGCGGTAGCCTTCAGCGGCTGCGATATCGATGTTGAAACTGGCATCTGCGATAGCGAGATCAACGCTCACTTGCGTATATGTCGCCACGTCATTGTCGACACCCGCGTTGAGAGCTCTGAAGCCCACTACTGGGTCGGCAGATTTTTTGACAAATTTTAATTGCGTACCGTCAACGGCAAATGCGCTGAGGGCACTTAAAACCGGAGCGTCATTTAAAACGTCGGAGACGTCAAAACTTAGATCCGATTCATTAAAGGTGATTAAATTCGCACTTGTGTAATAATCATCAGCCATGATGCTTTACCTCTTTCGTGTTATCGGGATAGTTGTTGTTCGATGCGAGCAGCTTGCGTTGCGACGAAGTCGCTACCGACACCGGCCTTCTTAAGCTCTTTAGCACGCAAACTGAGTTCGTCGTCTTCCTTCGGAAGCGCATCGGGGTGACTGAAAGAAACAGGCGTTTCTTCGCCACGCTCGATTGCTCTCAGCTGAGAAACTTCGTTCTCAAGTAATTCCGTTCGCGCGACGAGCGACGAGATATGAAGCTCGTAGCACTCTTCGATAGATTTGCCTTCTACAAACCACACAGCACCCTGATCACCAAAAAGTTCGATGTAGCGCTGTCCGCTCGATTGTGAAAGCTGAACATCAGCGTTCTCAGGTGCGTCCTGCTCTTCGAGAGCCTCGGCTACTTCTTGCGTTTCGGTTTCAACAGGAGCGGCATCGTCTGAGATGACTTCGTCAACCGCTTGCTCGGTAGCTTCAGCTTCAATAGCTTCTTCTGCCACAGCCACGGATTGTTGGTCGTCAGACATATTCGTCTCCATTTCAAAAAAATCTACAAGTATGTTGTTGCCCTCTTCAGACAACACGATAGATTCGGTTTCCCCGTCCGCGCCGTACGGAGTTATTGCCACGCCACGCAATGGCCAGGATCGGATGATGGTTGCAGGTCCACTGAATTCGCGGCTGTTCACAGTCACACTCTCGCCGTCAGGAACGCTTTCAACCTTGATGCCGTCACCGCCAAAATTGATGCTGGCTTGCCACGGAATACCGGCTTTGCTTTTGCGAGCGATATCAGATGCCCGGTCATCGTCGCTGAAGCTGACCAACTTGCCTGTCGCCAGCAGTCCTTCCGGTGTGTTTTCAAAGTTATCGAGGTATCCAATCACCTCGCTTGTGTCGTGATTGAAATCAATCGGGATCTTGGCCGACACGTTCATTCCGGCAATGTCGTGAACTGTTTGTTGTCCCCAGTACCAGTGCTCTATCGCCCCGGCACTGCGAGCTAATAGTGACACCTCATATTCGGTCGCTGGCGAATCCGTAGACTGCGGATCGCTAACGCTGATCTCGCCACTGCTAAATCTCAGTGCATTAGCTGTTACTTCGCGCTTTGTCATAACTCTTCCTCGTCTTCAACAATTTCAATTGCTTGCCGTTGTATTTCGTTACCGGCCTCATCCGCGTCCAGTGGGACGCCTGCCATATCGACGATGATTCCTGCGTCGGCCATGTACTGTTGCTCATCGCGTAGCTGATCAACTACGTCGCGGAATTCTTTTCCGTGTCGTTCACGAACGACCATCGACCGGCTCTTCAGTCCAGAATTGATTGCGGCGATATCTGCGTTGATCTCTTGCAGTGGATTCCACCAAGGCGTACCGTCGGCGACCCATTCCCAGTTCAGGTCGCCCAACGTCATTCGCCCGGGCAGACGTAATGTGCCGTCAGCGATGAAGAGCTTCATCCGCCAGCCAGTGATATGGTTAAGGAGCTCAGAAAGCTGTTGCTGTTTAACTTTGCATGCTTTTTCGTAATGAATAAAAGCTGAACGGCTGCCAAAGAAGTTTGTGTAGCCCTCGTCAAAAAAACTGTACGGAATATCGACGCTTTTAAGACTTAGCGATATCATCTGCTGAGAGAAATTCTGAAACTCATTGGATGGGTTTCGTGATTCAATGATCGATGCTTCGTCACCCGGATCGAGGTCGAGCATCACTGGGCCTTTTCCAAAGTCGACTTTGTAGCCGCCGGTGACGTCGTCATCTTTTGTGACATCCGAAAAGCCACCAGCGTTCTCTCTGGAGAGAACCAGCCCAAACATTTGACTGACTTTGAGCTTTGCTAATGCGTAGTCGTAAGATTCGTAGCAATCTCGGAGCGTGTTGATAGCCGGAGCAAGTGGCGAGACACCGCGCACCTGGTCAAAGCGTTGAAAATATCCGAGGTGATATACATTCTTCGATGGAACAGATCGTTCAAAATCATACCCGCCGGTCTTGTCGCGACGCCAGATAGCCACCCGTTGGCTGCGACCACCGCGGTTCACCTGAATACCGTGAACCCAGTCTTCGTCAGTGATCTTTTCCGGGTCGCGTACACGGTCGCTCTCGATGGCTTGCAGTTGACCGTTCGAGAGCTTGATAAAGAAGCAGTCGCCATCCACTAACCGGCGTTCTTCAGCCATGCGGATTAGGCTGCTGAGGTTATGTCGACCTGTGACGTCGCAGTTGTATGGCCGTCCAAACCATTCCATTAAGGCTCGCAGTTCGGCATCCAGACCCTTGTCTCCGGTTTTGGGTTCAAAGCTGAATCGTGACACGTAGTCGAGATGCCGACGAATGGCCCATGCGGCTACTGCGAAGTTCCTCTGTAAATCCCTCGCTGCTGCGGTGAGGCGTTTGCGTTTCACCGGCGACAGGATCTGATCGGTGCTTTTTAGCCGTGTCGTGGGGCTAAAGCGACGGTCGCTCGTTTGAGCTCCGTCGTATTCAAAATTTGTATGCAGGCCGGTTAACCGTCGTGCCGCGTTAGCTATCATCGAGAGCATTTGACAACTTTATTGTTGGGGCAAGCGGACGAGTGCCGTCGGCACGGGCAACTTTGCGTTGCCAGTAATCAAGTTCTTTGAGAAGTTGTGACCTGTTTACTTCGACCGTCGTGCCATCGATGGTGGTTTGAACAACGCCGCCACTGCCAGCAAGAATGTCTGCTTGGAGCTTGGTGACCATTTGCTGCGCGAAGGTTGGCGTACTCGCCGCGGCGTCGGTTCGTGTAATGTTCGTAGGCATAATGCCATTGTCAGCCCGAGAGTGCTGATACAGAAAATGGCAATAACTACTCTGCGATTAAAAAATGCTAGCCAAGTGTTTCGATTATTTGGTCAGCCGATAACGCGGTCATAGAAAGCTCATCGATTTGAGATGATTCCGCGTGAAACCGGAATTCTTTAAGAGCCAGATCGATATCCGTGAAGACGAGCTTTTGCTCGTGAGCGTCAGCCCATTTGATTTTTAGAATATACAACATCTTACAATCTCGCATTAATGGTCGTGCACGTAAGCGTTTGTTTATTAATCAGCTAAAAGGTACTTCAGGTTTCGCACTTATGTTGTGGTCAAATTTGCTACACGCAGGTTTCGCGTAGCGTTTTCAACACATTTTGACGTTCGTGGTGACACGTTTGGTCACTGTCTACGATGAAAAACGCCGAAAATGAGGTTTTTCCGGCGTTCCTCAAGTGTCCAAACGCAACATTTGTCTCTGGTAGGTAGGGTTATTCGCTAACGCGGTAGGCTTATTAAAGGGTTTTTTGGTGGGTTATCCTAATAATCTCTGCGTTTCAATCGCGAGATTTATGTCCTGACGCATCTTCGAGTAATGCGTGACCATCGAGTCTGTTAAATGCCCCATCACAGCCTGCGCCGCCGAACGACTCGCGTTTGCGACCAAATTGGCCGAGTAAAAATGCCTGATTGCACTGGGGAAAAATTCAGGAATGGAAAAGTGGTTCAGCACATCATACAGGTCAGTGCGATACGCCTTCGTATCGTACCGATCCATCACGGTCGTGTGTTTCTCGTAGATCTCTCGCACGCTGCGAACCGGCAATGGTTCTAGAATTCCTGCGCGTATCAATGTGTATTCGCAGCGTTCGCCAGTTTTCTCGCGAAAAAGCGTCTTCTCAATTTCAAAAGCTCTATCTCTCAACTGCCTGATGGCAGCGCCTCGCTTATCGCGGTTTACGATCACATCATCTAGCGATATCTGCTGGCCAAGATGCTGTTCCAGACGGGCGGCTATTAATCGGGCATTACGAAGTTTATCTTCCTGCGGTTTCGCAAAACTCAGTCGATACGCTTCTGCGACGCGGCGGCTAAACACAAAACCGCTGTCTGCGGTAATCATTTCGTCGCGATGTTGTTTCAGTGCCTCCACGCTGTGTGGGCCAAGGACGCTAATCAGCGTAAGGTGCTTCTCTGTTTTGTGCGAACTCGGTCGATAGATCCAAACTCCGTGCTCATCCTCATCACTTGTATCAATATCTTCCCACCGCATGTTGCAGATGTTACCGGGTCGAAGCCCCGTGTGCATTTGTACGGTGAGCATCGTCGCGAGAACCGGCGGTGAGAGTTTAATCGCTTCAAGTAGATCCGCTTCCTCTGGTGCGTGTACGACTTTGCTAGCTGGTACGTCATGGTCAAAGTTGCCAAGAGGTTTGAGTGCGTTGATGGCCAGAAATACGTGATCGGGGAATATCCCTTCCTCCGCCCCCCACGAAAACATACGTTTGAGCACACTAATCTTTTCGTTTATCGTTTTGCGGCAGTTGCCAGTCATGTCAATTTCAATTTGTCGAGCACGCTTGAGGTCGGCAAGAGTAAATTCTGCGGCAGTGTTTTCTGCAAACGGCATCAACATCAAACATGCGCGGCGGAGCAAAGTGATCTGTGCGCGGTCTGCTTTAGACTCATCAGGTAAGCCATGCCTGCGGCGTTTGTCGTGCCATCTGCGATATCGCTCTACCAGATCAACTACTCGAAAGCTCTGTTCTTCTGGCTGATGCGCGGGCATCTGTGAATCAGCCACTACCGGCGGGGACGCCACCTGATCAATCCCAAGCTCAATGCGCAGTTGCTGTAAGTCATCATACATTTCTCTGCTATATGGCTCGCCACTTAGATAGATAAAAGGGTAACTCTCGTTACCGCTGTCATCGACCATCTTTGGTCGTACATAGGGTCGACCTCGGTCAGCCTTCACTTTGACATTGAGCTTCGTACCGGCAAATGTTTTGCCGACAATCTGTTTACGAATCATGATATGCACCTTCTATATTTGAACGCGCGTGAAAGCGCGGAAACCCGAGTATACCAGCGTTAATCGGCGAGACAAGTGTTTACTGTTTAAGAAAATGTGCACCGTGCACAAAAATAGATCAGTTAAAACGTCCGCCCCGTGGCTGAAAATGCCTGTTTTTAGAGGGTTTAAGCACGCTGAGAGATGCGTGTGTATGAGACGGTTATGAGCCTCGCGAGCTACCGGGCTGCTCCACCCCGCGATGTTGTTTCGTTCGGTAATTATAGTCTCAAACCTCTGTTTTGCTAGGGGGTGTGATTGGTTTAAGTTGGTGTACCAAAGACCCATTAAAACCCGCTGTATTTCAATCGCGCCCAGTTTTTGTGCACAATTGTGCACAAATGTGCACAATTCAAAAACGAGGAGTAAAATCACCCATCCACCCCGCGGCTGTCACGGACGTGCTTACTGAGCCTGTGTTCAAGCAAGCTCTCCCTGATCGCAGTTGTGAAACTTTGAACACGCCGCATCCCTTCAACAAAGTTGCGGTGGTTCGCAACCGGGAGCTCCTCGATCTGGAGTGTCTCTAATTCTTCCACACCCGATTTGAGATCGACGAGCATCTTCTCTAGCTCGACACACGCCTCACGAAACGCTTGGATCTCAAGAGTGGTTAAGTTCTTCTGCGGCATCGCAACTGCCTTTCCTTTATATACACCAATGTTGATGTGTGTAATCAAAACTATACCTATTTGCACCAATTACCACCACATCTCTGTGTGACCAAATCCCCATATTTAACTAATTTCGGGATTTATTTCTGTAAACGCTTGTATATGCGGGTACAAGCGGGTAGATTGCGTCACGATTTAGCACAAGGTTTGTAAAGGGGGACAAAAATGGATTCCGCGACTATGCAGAATTTAAAGACGGTTAAAGAAGCTTGTGAGATATTGCGGTGCAGCCGCAACACAATCTACCGCTGGTTAACTGAGGGCAAAATTGAGGGTTATCAGGTCTGCAACAGCTACTGGCTCATACCAGATGAAGAACTCCTTAGAGTCATCTCGCAGGGGCGTAACACTGCGAACCGCAACCAAGCGCGTCCCGAAGCCGCGACGCAGCTAACGCCAGAAGAGCGTATGAAAGAACTATGTAAGAGCTAGGAAGTACGATGCAACAATCATTATTTACAGAACCGCATACATTATCACGGGCTTCTGATCCAGACACGAGCAAAGAAGCTGCGTCAGAGATATCATCCGGCGGCACAGTAGCAAACTTAGAGCTCCTCGCACTGAATCTCATAATGCTGCATCCCGGCAAAACAGCACGGCAGCTTGAAGATATTGCCGATCTGGAACGCTGCACTCTTCAGCGACGCATCTCATCGCTTTTGCAAAAAGGGCTGGTCGTGCGGGGCGAGAAAGCAACAAACGACAATGGTCGCACTGCATACACATTGTATTTACCAACCGCCTTCAACAAAAGGAAGCCACGATGACTGTCTATCAATTTGAAAATCGCGAAGAAGCACTCCAGTTTTGCAAGGAAACCGACGGCGACAAGGCGCTGCTGGAACGAAATGGCGAAGTGTTTGTTCGCGTCGAGGATGGCAAAGACGATTCGGAAGCACCCGTCGTGAAAATCGAAGCGGACGATGAGCCACAGGAAGATGAGCCTCAGGAAGACGAGCCTCAGGAAGACGATGCTCAGGAAGACGATGCTCAGGAAGACGAGAATGACGCGAGCGAAGAAGAAGACAACGACGACTGACCCGATCCGCGAACCGGCTCACTATGCTCGCAGCGAGGGATCGCTTGAGTGCTTCGATGCCTTTGTCGCTGCGCATGGACGCAAGGCGGGTATCGAAGTGTGTCGGTGGAGCGTCTGGAAATACAGTTATCGATTTGATTTGAAGGGATCACCGGCGGCAGACTGGGAAAAAATTCGGCAGTACGCCGAAATGGCTCTCCGGCTTGATCCAGATGGGGTGTATGAGAATGGCAACAGTGGCTAGCGAGTTTGCAAAATATGAACTGCGTTATTACGACGCTGATCGTCAGTTACGGCTGTATCTCATCCACGACTTCCCACTAGCAGCCACGGAGGAGCTACTCAGGATTTTTCCTTCGCCCGACGGCGAACACGACGATCACGCCCGTTCCTCCGCGATTGACTTTATCGTCAAAAAGAGAAACGAGGACACGGATGGTGAGCAAAGTTAAACCTGAAGGAATTTACAAACATGTGGCGAAATGGCGATGTCCAGACTGCGGAGGATCAGTGCGTACACAGATCTGCTTGAAGTGTTACATCGAAAGGTTGAAAAAGATCGATGCTGAACCCGCTGTATACATACCAGACGTACAACCACGTAATGACAGACGAAGTGCTCCGCACGATCGCGAATGATGACGCGAGCGTGGCCGATCAGATGTCGCGTGCCAGAAGCCTTGTGGACGGAGGACGGCTTGGTAACGGCGAGCCCTTGGGCATCTGGGACATGCACATCATCAGGAACTACCTCACGTTCACAAACAGATATTACAAAGCGTATGAAAATTTTAAGCGAGAGCATTTATTGCTAATTGAGAATCTAGAAAGGGTGCGTAATGCAAGTAAACGACAAACAAATAAGCCTGAGTGACTCACTTCGAAAGACCGAAACATTGCTGCGAGAGACGCAGCAGAAGTGGCAGCATCTGCTTCCTGCACATATTGATGCGGAGCAGACATTTCACCTGGTTATGAATGTGCTTCGGCAAAACCCCGAGTTGCTCAACTGCACGCAACCGAGTTTTTGGGGCGCGATCATTCAAACGATGAAGCTGGGACTGCGGCCAGACGGCGTCATGGGAGAGGCATACCTTGTTCCGTTCAAAGGGACAGTGAAGCTGTTTATTGGATACAAAGGGTTGATAGCTCTTGCGCGACGCAGCGGCGATATCGCGAAGATAACTGCGTCGGTTGTTCGCGACGGTGACGAATTTGCGTACGTGATGGGAGATGAAGAAAAGATTGTTCACACACCAAACCCATCTCCGACGCGAGGGGAAGGTGCAATCACGCATGCGTACGTGATCATCAGTCAAACGAACGGCGAAAAAGTTAGGCTGGTCATGGATGCCGCAGCAATCGAGGCTCACAAGCAACGCTACGCCAAGGGAGCGTCGAAGAAAGACTCAGCGTGGCACACAGCTGAAGAGCAGATGACTCTCAAAACAGTTCTTCGCAAAATGCTCAACAGCGGCCTGATTCCATTATCAACGGAAGTCTCAGACACGCTCAACGCTGACGATTCCGTCGAACCGCTGGGGTTTTCCGACCTCTCGCAATCTTTTAATGAAAACGTCATCGACGCTGAAGCGATGGAGGTTGGAGTTTAGCAAATGAAAATCTGCTGTGTTAACCATGTCAAAACCAAGACGCTCCAACGTCTATTGGGACTGCGGCATTACGAGGCCGTTGGTCTTCTTGAAATGTTGTTCAACTTCGCCGCCCAGAATGCTGATGACGGCCACGTTGGGAAATACACTAACAACCAAATCGCGATTTGGATCGATTGGTTTGGAGATGCAGATGATTTAGTTCACGCATTAGTCGAATCAGGATACTTAGAAGAGATCGATTGTGACGCTCGTCTGGCGGTGCATGATTGGAACGAGCATGCTCCGACGTACATTAAAAAACGGCTCGATAAGCGTCGCCAGCGGGCTCAGAAAACAGAGACGCGGGATTCCGTGTCTCCTGATGTCGCCGCGTGTCTCCAAATGTCTCCCTCTGACGACATTAACCATGCCATGCCAAGCCAAGCCAAAGAAAATACGATCGGAGATCGTGATATTGATCTTTTGGTTGAAAAGTGGAATAAGGTCGCGCAAGTTGCAAAGTGCAGGTCGCTTTCGCCACGGCGGCAGAAGGCGGTTAGTCGCAACCTAGATGAAGACGACCGCTGGATCGATAACGCGATGAATGCGCTCGATAAGTTCCCTCTGCCGTGCTGGACGGATGGGTCATTCACTCCGAACTTTGACTGGTTCATTAAGCCAGACACGGTCACGCGGATTCTCGAAGGGCAATACAACTGGGGCGATAACGCGAAAGCACAACCGATACAGCCAAAGAAGAAGACTCCCGAACAGATTCTAGCGAAAGAACAATATCGTTTGTTGCACGCGGAGCTCAAAGAGTTCCAGCGTCGCGGGGAAGGTTTAACAGAACCGGCTGACGACATACGCGAGTCCCTTAACGAACTTGAGGCAAAATTATGACAACCCACATCGGAATCGATCCGGGCAAGAAAGGTGGCATTGCCGTCATCACATCTGACGGGATCACAGTTGCTCACCCTATTCCTGAGACGGAAAAAGACACTCAAGAAATATTTGAAGAAATAAGCCAATACCGGAAGGTGTTTGCGTTGATCGAAGATGTTCATGCGATGCCAGGCCAAGGCGTAAGATCTTGCTTCACGTTCGGTAGAAACTACGGCATGCTTCGGGGGATGCTGGTAGCGAACTACATTCCGTTCGAGACGGTCACTCCGGTGACTTGGCAACGCGAATTTGGGTTGATCAATCGCACGCTGACAAAAACGCAAAAGAAAAACACTCATAAGGCTCGGGCGCAGGAGCTCTTTCCACATATCGAGAAAATGACACACGCGATTGCCGATGCGTTACTGATCGCGGAATACGCACGAAGGAGTACGAAGTAATGAAAGCTAGATTCATTAAACCACACAAAAGGCAACGATGTTTGGTACGCGCCAGCACCATCGACGTATTTGCCGCAATTAAGCCGCAGGTCAAAAACTTGGGGATGGAAGAAGTTGGAATTGTGCGTTACTGGCTGCACGTCGTTTTTTGGTGGCGGAAACCGACAAAATAAGTCGCTATTGGGTGTGGCGCAAAATACCGAAATTAGTTGCCCAGAGGGATTGCGACAGGTTTCATGTGAAATACACCGCTGAGATTGTTGTCATGGTTGTGATTTTAATCGCACCAATTCCAAAGGTAATTAGTCTGACAATATTTGTTATCTATGCGACCACGCTAGAAAGGATTCGGACGCGAAAGTGATTACTGTCGGAGAGTTGTTTGCTGGCATTGGCGGAATCGGACTGGGTCTGGAGATGACCGGCGGATTCGAGGTTAAGTGGCAAGTCGAGATCGACGAATATGCGTCACAGGTGTTAACCAAGCATTGGCCAGATGTAACCCGCTGGGATGACGTCTGCACGTTTCCTCCGGCAGATGGCGACTGGACGGTCGATATGATCACGGCGGGCTTTCCGTGCCAAGATTTATCTTTCGCAGGTAAGGGCGGTGGATTAGAAGGGGAACGAAGTGGATTGTTTTATGAAGTTGTGCGAATTGCATCAAGACTCAGACCACGATACTTGTTATTGGAGAACGTCGCAGCGCTCCTTGTTCGGGGATTGGGAGAGGTTCTCAGGGCGTTGGCCGAGGTCGGGTATGATGCGGAATGGCACTGCTTATCTGCTGCCACCGTTACCGGCGCGCCCCACATCAGAGACAGGATTTTCATACTGGCTTACCCCAACGGCAACAGAAATTTACCCTTCCTCAGATCGGCGGGAGAAACGGGCGGCGTACAGGAAGTCAATTGGTCGGAAGGATGTGCCAGGGTGTTTGTCGGAACAGGTCAGCCACAGGGAGTTTTGGCCGACACCGAGAGCGAGCGAGTACAAGGACTGCGGACCACTCGGGAGCAAATCTTACCGCCATATGTTAGGCCGTCGTTACCTTTGCGCGAAAGCCCAGGAAGCGGAGAACACTTCTGGGAAATTGAACCCAAGGTTCGTCGAGTGGTTGATGGGCTTTCCGCAGGGGTGGACAGAGCTAAACGAATCAAAGGATTAGGTAACGCAGTCGTACCACAGGTAACCCAGTTCATCGGAAACCAAATTCTAGAAAGACTCAAGGATGATAGTGCTAGAAGATAAAGAGGTCGTAATCATTACACCACCGCGAACCGGATCGTTAATGCTACACGAGCTCTTATGTAAACGCAGACACTCGTATTGGATTGAATCGACTGACAAAAACCGGCACACGATAACGATTCCAAATGACTTTAAGCGATTCCGGCAGATGCTGCTGGTGCGAAACCCTTATCCGAGACTGCTCGGGTTGAGAGACGAACTGAATGAACATTTGGCGATCCGGCAAAAAAGGCCGTTGTCGTTGCCTGAGTACATCGATCGTCGGCATCAATTCAAAATGCGTCATTCGACGCTGATAACTACATGGGTGGATGAGATTGAAGCCTGTGCCCTCTTACATCTCGAAACGCTGAAGCAGGATTTGGCAGAGCATCTCGACATAAACGTCAGCGTGCCCAGACTAGATTCTGACAAGCAGCGGGATTGGTTGAACGAATTTAAAAAAGTTGATTACGAGCGGCTGGCCGTTTTATATACCGAGCTCGTGCCCGACCTAGTCTATGGTTATTACCACAGTGCGATTACTCCAGTTAAAGCAAGGGCCTGGTCCCCGTGCCTTTGAAGCTCCGTTTAAAATCCGGCGACCGACTGATTCTTGGGTCTGCATATTTAGAGGTAGAAAAAATATCTCCGTCGACTGTGCGCGTTTCGGTGGAAGCTCCACAAGAAGTTGTGATTTTTAAACAGCGTAGAACACGCAGTTGTAACGATGAGAAACAAAACGAACCGGAATAAATCGTAAAAATGGTTGCCATCTGCTCGTGAATAAGAACAATTATTAGCGTAGTTGAACTACGAACAACCGAAAATACCTGTCGAACGGGCTATCTCTTAACGAGGTCGCCCGTTTTTTTTTGAATTGGGAGAACCTATGAGCGGCACAACTGACCGTGGCAAATACCTGTTACTTAAATATGCGTTCGACGGAGAAACTGTACCGACCACCTACCGACTCATTCTTTGCACCGACGATGATACGCCTACCAAAGCAAGTAACACGTTGGCGGACGTCACCGAGATAGCCTCTGGTTCAGGTTACGATTCGGGTGGAAAGGCACTCGCGACGTCAGATGCGACTGTTACAGAAGTTGACGGTACGATTGGTGCGAAAGTTGTTTTCAGCGATCAAACTTGGTCTGCCACTGGTACGTTTCCATCGAGTGGAACAGGTGCGCGATGGGCTGTTATCACGGACGGCACAACTTCAAGCGATAATATCTTGGCTTATTTTAGCCTCGGGAGTAATCAGACTCTCACGGACGGACAATCACTTACGCTTCAATCTGTAGAAATAGATTGCAACGAACCGAGTTAGGAGTTGGCGTGGAGCTTCTACTGAAGGTTGGTGATAGTGAATCCCCCGCAGGGTATAGAGATGGAGATATCGTCTGCGCTTTTGCGACGGATCACATCCTGAAGGTTAATGCGCAGACGCTGATGTCTGCGCCGGTCGTATTAGATTCAGTGTCCGGCCTCAATCCATCGGGAACACTTCTCGAACTGGTGTGTGAGATCTCTAGTGAGTTTAGGTTCGTTCGCGACGCGGACACCGTGACGCGGACGAGCCTGGCCACTGGTGAGCAGACAGTTCACGACGCCACTACGCCTGAGTCGATTCATGTAGATGCGTTTTTAAAACGTCGACTAAAACATCCTCGCCATAGAATTTTTGGTGATACGGGAAGCGAATACTGGTTCGGCGGTACACGCGAATTTTCGGGTGCTGATATATGGTCGCTATTAGAGCAGCACTCTGATCACGTCCGCGATGATTACCGGCAGTGGCCGTTTACGTGTGCGGAGCGATCGCATTTTTTGCCGATCTCCTGCGTTGGATACTCCGGTAACGAAGATGACATCTCGCATCCCACCGCCCAAAAACGATGTGATCCAGTCACCGAAGAAAACGGCACGCCTGAACCGATTGATATCGCGAAGCGCGAATGGTTCGTACCCTACTGGGATCTCGCAAACACTCTCAACGTCACGGTCGACGATGTACGCGATAACCAGCAGATTATCGATGCAAGGCTGATGCAAGGGAGTCCGGCTTTAGATAGTACAAACATTAGCAAAGTCGTAAACGGTCTGATTTAAAAATGGCAACTGTCACTACCAGCATTGGAACTAATAGCTCGCTCGGCACGGCAACGCCCAGCAGTTGCAGCGGCTCTGGACCGTGGGATGTCACAATTTCACTTAGCCCACACAATGTGAGCGTCGGTGACACCGCAAAAATTACGGATTATACGCAGGGTGATTTTTACTACTTAATCACGGCGATCTCAGGGACTACCTGGACCTTTAAGTACATCAGCGGGGGTATGGGATCGACCAGTCCTTGTACGCTGGTAGATATGAGTTATGGTCAGGCCAGCGCCACTTTCCAGCGTACCTATTCCACGATAAGTGCATGGGAAAGTGACTTGGATGACACCAGTTATTATTCGTCCAGCGATGATGCCGTCGGCGAAGCGTACAACGACTCAGTATTCGATGAATACATAGTCATCGACAGCGGCGGCACGGTTGGGCTCTCTTCCGTCACATTAACTGCACCTTCATCAGAAAGGCATGATGGTAAGGCTGGCACTGGTACAAGAATTGAATACACGGGCAACGAAGGCAGTTCATTTCGCATCCGGCGAAGTCAGTGTACGGTCGAATGGCTTGAACTTGATCTTACTAGTGCCGGGTCATCGGTATCGGCAGGATTGAACTTTGGAACAAATTCAACGCAAGACGTTTATGCCCGCAACAACATAATCCACGGGCTAACGACCCAAAGTACGCATATTCACGGCGTCTACGTTTTTGGTACAGGTAACTCATCAAATACTCGTTATTTTATGAATAATATCGTGTACAACATGGACAACTCGTCCACTACAAAAGAAGCCTCAGGAATAACGGTATCTTCGGGCAACTGGGGAGTCTATCTCTATGGCAATACCGTCTATTACGTGAAAGCGACAGGAAGTGGCGACCAAGCCTTTTGCTTCAGTATTCACGATACAGATACTTTCCTCAAAAATAATATTGCTGCACGGCCAGATGCAGCAAGTGCTTCAAATGAAAAGTGCTTCGGTGAATCTGGGTTTTCTGGATCTACTCATGACTACAACCTATCAACAGATTCTACTGCGACGGGAACAAACTCGTTAACAGGCGAGGACTATGAAGATCTGTTTGTCTCTGTAACAGGCGGCACAGAAGATCTGCACCTAGAGGAAGGTGCGGCTGCTATCGATGCGGGTGTGGATCTAGGCACATCTCCGACGGGCGTCAACATCGACATCGACGGATTTGACCGGGACACGGCAGCTTCGTGGGACATTGGGGCTGATGAGTATGTTTCAAGTGCAATCAATATCACCCCAGCCTCGGCTGAGTGCGTATTCGCAGCGGATCTCACGGTAACGATTGCAAAGTTCGTCACACCCGATGCCGCAGCATGCGTGTTGGCCGCTTCTATTGACAATGTTGGTAAAGCTATTGCACCAGACGCCGCAGCATGTGTATTTGCCGCGGATCTCACCGTCACGATTGATAAGGTCGTTACACCAGACGCCGCTGAGTGTGTATTTGCCGCGAGCGTAACAGTCACGGTTGAGAAGGTAGTCTCACCTGACGCAGCAATTGCTGACTTAGCCGCAGTCGATCCAACCGTCTTTATTGAAAAGTTCGTTACACCCGATGCCGCAGCATGCGTGTTGGCGGCTGTTATTGATAATGTTGGTAAAGCTATTGCACCAGACGCCGCAGCATGTGTATTTGCCGCGAGCGTGACAGTCACGGTTGAGAAGGTCGTTACACCAGACGCCGCAATTGCTGACTTAGCCGCAGTCGATCCCACCGTCTCGATTACGGGTGGCGGCACGACAGTGTCACCTGCCGCCGCAGCGGCCACTCTGGCTGCACCCGATCCGACCACAATCATTGATACGGTACTCACAGCAACAGCAGCCTTTAATCTCGCTGCTGAGTCTCCGACCGTTGTCGTGACTGGTAACACAACGATTACGCCATCAGCAGCTACCGTTCTTATCGGAGCATCGCTTGGGGCAGTCAACCCGCCCGGCTTACTCTACGTCAGCGATCCACAAATCAACGCACCATTCATCAGCGGTGCACAAATCGATGTACCGAATATATTCAAGCCACGAATTGAGAGGTAAACCATGTCAACCGCATTGAAAAATTCGTCTGGGGAATACATCACGATTCAAAGTGGTGAGTCATGTAATCTGACCGGCACGCTCAAGAGCACCGAGGGTGAAACAGTTAGCAGTGTGAGCTCACTAACAATCACGCTCTACGATAAAGCCAGTGGAACAATCATAAACAGCCGAAACAGCCAAAACGTGAATAACGTGAACGGAGGTACATTCTCAGCAGGGGTGTACACAATCGAGCTAGATGGCGCAGACACTGAGGCAGTCGGTGAGGTTGCAGACGGCAGCAGCCAGGAACGGATTGCTCGGATCGAGTGGGGTTATAGCGACGGCGATTCGACACGCACTGGAATCGAAGAATTCAGTTTTTTAGTGCACAAGATGGTCACTGCGATAGGGATAGGCACAGGGGCAAATCAAATAACGCTGACAGTAACGGATAGCTCATCAAATCCAGTTGCGGAAGCCACCGTTCATGTCAGTACCGACCTTGCTGGTCAACAGATAGTGGCTGGCCCAGTCTTTACAAATGTATCCGGCGTGACGCCCACGCTTTATTTAGACACAGGCGAATATTATTCCTGGAGCTCACACACAGACTATAGCTTTACGAATCCGAGTAAATTTACAGTTAGCTAAGGGGTGAGCTAATTTCTACAGCGTATGAATCACATCGCGAGACGATGCGGTCGCGTACGGCTGCACAGAGTCAGTCCGGGCGTGACATTGCACCCCTTCCACGCATCCGCAGTGGTACGCGAAAAAAGGCATGTTCGCTCAACTTCCGAAAGTTCTGCGAGACGTATTTTTCAGCCACGTTCCATCTCGACTGGAGCGACGACCACCTTAAGGTGATTGAGAAAATAGAGCACGCTTGTTTGAAAGGTGGCCTGTTTGCATTGGCGATGCCGCGGGGATCAGGAAAAACGAGCCTTTGTGAGACGGCGGCATTATGGGCGATCCTGTACGGCCATCGTAAGAGTGTCGTCTTGATCGGGGCGTCTGAGGATGCTGGTGCGATGATGCTCGATAGTGTGAAAGCGGAAATCGAGATGAACGAACTGCTAGCCGCTGATTTTCCAGAGGTGTGTCACCCGATCGAAAAGCTCGATGGCATTGTGAACCGCACAGCGGGTCAGTTATACAAAGGCACTCGCACGCACATCACCTGGACCGCAAAAAAAATAGTGCTGCCAACGATACCAAAGTCCCACGCAAGTGGTGCGGTTTGCCTCGCACTGGGTATCACAGGAAGGATACGTGGACTAAAGCACAAGCTTCCAACCGGCGAAGCTGTCCGACCGGATTTCGTTATCGTGGATGATCCACAAACGGATGAGTCTGCACGGAGTCCAAGTCAGTCGGCCACGCGGGAAAATATACTGGCGACGGCCATCCTCGGACTCGCTGGTCCAGGTAAAAAGATGTCTGGTTTTATGCCGTGCACGATCATCAGGCCAAATGACATGGCCGCGAGCATTTTGGATCGGGATAAGCACCCAGAATGGCAAGGTGAGACAACGCAGATGGTCTACAAGTGGCCTGTCAATGACGCATTGTGGAATGAGTATGCAGAAATCCGGCAGGAGGATCTCAAGGCCGACGGTGATGGATCGCGGGCAACAAAGTTTTATTCTAAGAACCGAAAGAAGATGGATGAAGGTTCAGTTGTTGCGTGGGAATCACGATTCAACGATGACGAGCTCTCAGCACTTCAGCATGCCTTTAACCTGCGGATTCGGGATGAGAACGCTTTTTTCTCCGAGTACCAAAATCTGCCAATGGTGGATGAAGAGACTGCTGATCTTTTGACGGTAGACGAGATTTCCAGAAAAATTAATGGTTACAAGAAGCTCGACATCCCTAACGACGTGGAACGCATAACTACGTTTATTGATATACAACAGAAGTGCCTGTTTTATGTGACGACCGCGTGGACGATGGGATTTACGGGCTACGTGATCGACTATGGTGCTTACCCGGATCAGCAGCGGCGATATTACAGTTTGCGGGACATTTCAAAAACGCTACAACGGGCAAAGCCCGGAGCGGGGCTTGAGGGCGCGATCTTCGCGGGATTGCAAAACCTGACAAATCATATTCATGAGTCAGTCTATCTACGTGATGACGGCGCGGAGATGACTAATGACCTGACGCTGATCGACGCAAACTGGGGTATGTCGACCGACATCGTCCACCAGTTTTGCAGAAATACTAACCATCGCGGTCGCATCATGCCTGCGCACGGTCGGTATGTCGGTGCGAGTAGCAGAAGTTTCAGCGACTACGCCAAGCGGAAAGGCGAGCGAGTTGGATACAACTGGCGCATGCCGACGGTGAAGGGGAAGCGGGTTGTTCGTCACGTTCTGTTTGATTCAAACTTCTGGAAGTCATTTGTGCACGCGAGACTTTCACAGTCCCTTGGAGATCCCGGCTGTTTGAGTCTTTTTAAAGCGAAGCCATCAACGCATCAGATGCTCGCAGATCATTGCCACGCTGAGTATCGAATCAAAACGACTGGACGAGGCCGTGAGGTAGATGAGTGGAAGCTGCTACCCAACAAGCCAGATAACCACTTTCTTGACTGCCTGTCAGGATCAGCCGTCGCAGCGAGCGTCACCGGCTGTAACTTAAGCGGGATAAATAATCGAAGCGCCGAAGATCTGGCGATGCAAGGCGAAACAAAGCGCACACGACGGGAACGGGTTACGTACCTTTAAAAAAAGGATTTTGCAATGGGTAAAAAGAAGGCTGTGAAACGTGGACGACCGAAAGGGAGTCGAAACAGAAACGTAGATGTGGTTGAGGTGATCGAAAGCCGATGCGAAAAGTGTGGTTCGGGCGAGCGGGAGAATTACATCAATAAGCGGACGCTGACCTTGAGCGGACGGACGATGGACGGTAGGTTATACACGTCGGTGACCTGGCGACGCACGCGATGCCTCAAGTGCGGACAATGGCGCGACGATAAAACATATGATGACCGTGGATAATACAAATCGAGCGTAGTTGACATATGTCTCGATTCTGCGGCGGGGAGTTCGATGCACCTTTCTCCCCGCCGCTCTTTTAACTGGCTGGTTTGCTGGCCACTCTAAGTGACTCTCTGATCGTAAACCCCTGTAAACTAAGGCTTTACCGTGTGTACCGTTCCGGCCACTGCACGCCCAAGACCCACTGGTGCATAAATAAAGTCTACGGTACAGTCTACT
>VTLG01000698.1_pt1 | contig 36397 bp, 51 predicted proteins | sample 4694571 | NCBI WGS metagenome assembly VTLG01 (sample SAMN12604809, study PRJNA352737) | marine metagenome | biome: ENVO:00000447; feature: ENVO:00000209|ENVO:00000569|ENVO:01000036; material: ENVO:00002151; isolation source: viral sequences binned using virsorter ...
GCTCAACATGAGCCGCTTGTCAGACGATGTGCTTCCATTCTTCGAGAGGGAGGGGATGACCAATCCCCTCACGTCTTACTTTGTGGACCATGGCAAGGCAGACCCATCCGCAAGGGAGCAGCCGACTACAACGCTGAGGTTCAAGCCAGAGGGCGTGAAATGCACCTTCGTCGCGTCGATGAATATGCTTTTGATCTGCGTCCCAGAGCTGAGCGGCGCCTTGGTTCTGAGCGGTGGGAAGTGGTCGTGGTGGACATTTGAGAGCATGGTTGCTCAGTCGGGCGGCTCTGCCGTAGTGGGGGTTAGCCAGAATCTGCCCGCACCGTGGGTGTTGAACTACCAAGATGACATCTTCGCTATCGCAGGCCCAGACGTTCAGGCCCTAACTGACGATGCTGTCTATCCTGTGTCTGGATTAGACATTAACTTCGACGTTACCTCACGCTCGTTCTTCATCATGGAGTACGGCAGAGGGGGGTCTATCGACCGCAGCGTATCTGATGAGGATGACCGCAAGATAACAGGCTACGGCGCATACACTGCCGCGTATGGCTCTGGAGCAATTGCGACCGGAGGCTTTTACCTGCATGACCCAATCAAGGTGCCCGTTGATTACGTGTTCAACTCGGTCACGACAGCAACAACAGACAGGTTCTACCTCGTCCCAGTTACAATCGTTAACCCGCAGGAAATCGGAACATCGGCGATCACGGTAAACAAGATTGACCTCAGGCTTGGCTTCGATGCCACGCACTGGAAGCCAGTCTTTAGCCACGCCACTGACGCCGATGTCCAAGTTATATTGCCCACAGAAAGACTTGGATCGGGAGCAGGGTGGACCACGCAAGGCGGCACAACCTTTGCCGGTCACGTAAAGGTCTACTCCTCATGGAATCCCGCAGGGCCATCGTTTGGCCCGGAGTCTCAATCTGGCGCATTTATGCAGATTCTATTTGACGCCGGATCGGGCACCACTGGCTGGACACATGCCCCGTACATGAACCTAAAAACTAACCGGGAGTCTAGGCTCATATACCTTCCATTCGAAAGGCTTTTAGCAGCAGAGTCGGAAGACACTAGCAGCATAGGCTTTACCGTACTGACAGACATCAGCGGCAACACTTTCACGTCGGTGTCAAACACAGTGGCAGGGCAGAGCTACCGCGCAGGCGTTAACATTTTCAACAGGTGGTCCTTAGCAACAACCTCGGTGCGCAAGAGAGACTCTGTCGCCCAGCCTGTGGATTGGGCCTACAAGTCCACCAACGTGGGCTTAGAGGGCGGGAATCAGCTCAAGATGCGCGGTCTCTACGCCAACCTGCTAAGCCACGGCACGGGCACAGACAAGCTTGACAGCGTCTGGCCCTACGGCACATTCAACACGCTAGTCGGCAGCGACCGTAAAGAGTGGATTACTCAGGTTATCGACGCCACCCCAGCACAAGCCGCAGTGGAGCAGGCAGTCGGAACCAACACACTGCGCACCAGGGTGCAGAAGGCCGACAAGACGCTGGTCGAGAAAACCTTTGGCGCCAATACCGTGTGGGCGAACAAGGACGCTGTGGGCTCAGCAACGGCTGATGGCACCGTTTTGATTGGTGATGAGGACACGAGCAACATAGCTGTCAGCATGTCGGTCAAGGGTGAAAGCTTCAGCGTAATGAACTTTGGGTTCATCATGAACCGAGCCGAAAAGCTCTGGCTTGAAGGCGTCAAGGCTGTGTTCCGAGTTGTCGGTGGTCGCCGCAGAAGGGGTCGCTAATGCCCAACTACGGCATCTACAGCAAGCTTCTGAAGTTTGATCGTACGCCCGAAGAGGCCAACGACGCAGCGCACGACCAGGCCATCCAAGAGACTGTCGCAGGTCTTGAAGTGCTGCCCAAGGGCAGTGTACTTAGCGAATCCAAGAAGATTAACAACACATGGACCCTTGGCGGTGGCGTTTACCCGTCCTTCACACATGATGCCAAAGAGAACGTTATCAAGGGGGTTGCAGCTAACTCAATCATAGCCAGGCGTTGTCATTTCAATGCTCACGCGTCGGTTTTTGGCGTGACATTTACTGACTCAATGGAGCTTGATGCCGCCGAACTGATTCGGGTTGGCCCAGGAGCTGCTGTTAGTTTCGTTAATTGTGTTTTCCGCAGAGAGCCCGAAAGTATTGACAGCATCGCTTACGTTTCTGCTGCTGGGGCGGGTTTAAATGCCGCAACCGTGTCTTTTGTCGGTTGCACGTTTGTCAATGGCGGCACCACAACAATCGACAACCAGACGGGTGATGCCGCTCGGGTTCAGGTGGTCGGGTGTGTCAACTTGACGGGCAACACTAGTCTTGGCTCAGTCACGGAGACAGGGACGATAAAGATATAATGACTTGGCGTAAGAACCCCAGAACACTAACTAAGGAGCAGTTCTCAACTGGTACCACCATTGACGGTGACCGGATTGACAACGCTCTGGACGACGTTGTCGAGCGCGTCAATGACATTCCCTATGGAGACTTGCGCAAGCGCTGGGTGCCCACCACCTATGTGGCAGGCTGGTCCCCGCAAAGCCCAGCATGCATTTCATCTGGGACACCATCCCCAACAGCCGGGGCCAACCCGTCTTCGGGGGGCAACATATACGGCACTCATCACTGGCCGTGGCTTCGCGTTAAAAACGATACCAGCGGAGTTGCCACTGGCACAGAGGGCGCTGCGTCGACCGACGACACAAAGGTTACAAACCCGTACAGGCTGAAGGGCGTCTCTGTTCCCGGCATACATCCGTTCGGGTTCGCTGAGATTAGCAGCACGTCTTTTGAGCCCGCGGCGCTGTCTATTGGCATACAGTGGGCGTGGACTAGATCTTGGTTTATAGAAGAGCCGTCTATCCTAGACTCAATCGATCTTATTCTGGAGATAGATGACTCGGGGTACAGCGGGAAGGTGTTTCAAAACAACTTCGCCTTTGCATCCAACAACCAGCCGCAGGGATACCCAGATGCATTTTCTAGGGACCTGGTTATCACAGCCGCCGTGGACAGTGAGTTTGCAAGAGAAGATCGCAACATGGCTGATATTGAGATCCTCAGAAAGGGGTTCAAGATCAGCGACGATGCTCTCAGCACTCTCGCTCTTCCCAGGAATAGCGTTGTGTCGCCTGGGTACCCAGAGATGACACCGAAGGTGGGCGGGGTGAGTAGCAGCAAGGCTCCTGCCAGCACGCTCCAGGGAGCGCATGTCCGCCTTCGAGATCTCAATGTGCCGATACACCAAAATGCAAGACTCCGAGTGTCTTGCGTTATACCTTCTTACGTCAATGCTGTTGGCGCGGTTCAAAGAACATGCGGGTGGAACCCCAACAACTTCAGCGCAAAGTATCCCTGGATGCAGCAGAAAATACACATGGCCGTCACCATGCTTGAGGAGGTGACGCATGGCTAAGATTACGCGCAAGAAACTCTCAAGGGGAGCCAAGCTCACGCCCGAGCACGTCTACCCACCTCTTGCCGATGCGGCCTCTCAGCTAACCGGCGTGTCTATTGAAAAAGAGCAGATGCAAGCGCCCATGGCGCCTTTCAGGGTGAACCTAACACTGCCATACCTAGCGGGCGACTCGCTACCTCACGGCACAGCCACGATTCCGTTTGTGCTCCCTCCCGTTCAGCCTGTGTTTTTAGCCAGCACTAACGCTGGCGGCGGCAAGGACCCAATATATTCATCGGACCTGCCTGTCGTTAAACTAAAGTCGGCCTCGTTTTCTTTTGATCAGCGCGGAGAGCCCGCTGCCATAGTGAGCCAGTTTTGGACAGGCAGTGGAACAGCGAACACAGGCAAGTACGGGTACTCCTCAGAGCAGGGCAAGGTTAGTTACGAAGATGTCACGAGGCTGGACGTTCGCCTATCACTGCATGAAAAGACGCAAGAGTATTTCGGGGACACGTATCCATACAATCTTGAGAGACAGCTTTGGTCTACAGTCATACCTGCAGCACCGGCGTACTCTGGCGCTTCACTAAGAGCGAACCCGTTCATTCAATCTGGCCTAGACATCTCAATCGACCCTTTTAAGTCTTTTGTGCTCACTATGTCTTGCCCAGGACTTGCCGCTGACGACGGCAGAAACTTGGCGCTGCCATCCATTGAGGTCTCTCTTAAGTTTGTATGTGAGCTTATGCCTAGAGACACTGGCGAAACAACGGTGCAGAACATCCCTGCCGACGGCGGCAGCGGAGCCGGCAAGTACGGAGCTAAGACGGCTCCCAGTGTGACGATTAACACGCCTGCACACACCACCGACATTGAGGCAGACTCAAATGATGGTGTTAGCTACAACATCGACACGCTGGACGAGCAGTTCAGAGCCAAGCTTGAGGGTGGGTACAACAGGTTCGCAGATGTGCCGCCCACAGAGGTCATCGCAGACGATGCGGCTTACGAGGTCATCGCTGTGCCGCTATACCAAAACATGGCGCATGGTGGGCTTTCAGCCTCCCCCACCTTCTACGCAACCTATCCTTACTTAGCGAACATAAGCGGCGCAACCGTCAATCCGGTTGGAGACACTGGCGCGTTTGACCGCAGGGTCATTCCTATCCACCACTCGTACACTATCCACCATGCAGTGCTGGCATGGAACTGGACGCCCTGGGAGCTTCTTGGCTGGGATGGTGATGCTGCGACTAAGCCAATATCGTCGGGCCCATCTAGCACGAGCGACCAGCAGCGCGCCAACATTGTCGCCCCGTCGCAGGAGATAGGCCTCTCGGTTGGTGTCGGTATCGGCACGGGTCATGGCGCTGATGGGTTTGCTTACGAGCAGGTGGCGGCACTGACGATTACAAACCCAAACAACTACGATGTATCTTCTCAGACGCCCAATGCTCCCGCTACCAAGGGCACATGGGACTCTTATTTAATCGACAGGATTACAACCACGCCCAACCCCCCTCGTGTCCTAGTATGGGATGGCGCAGGCGGCGCGTTTGGGATTCGGAAGTGGAACTGGGAGCTTCACTCTATACCGCTTGTTGGCAGTAGCGGCTCTGGGTACTACAGCCAGGGGAATGAGGTTTTTGCTGGCCCAGGCTGGACAAAAACGTCGTCAAGAAGCCAGGTAAACAGCGCTACACCGGATACCGCCGGCGCTGAGCAGTGGATTGAAGTTCGCGCAAACCTTTACAGAACATCCTCTGGCGCCTTACTAGAGGCCCCGTATCAGTTTGACGTTAGTTCGACCGACATTAAAGACAAATCAAGCATCTTGATAGGATATGGCGGGTGTTACGTGTATCTTATCTGCAAGAAGCACCTCTCGAAGTAGGAGATAATCATGCCGCACGGTGGGCCTCACAACGACGGATCCTCATATAGCATTGACCCCGACCTTGAGGGTGACTTCATGGGCCAGTATGGCCGGGCTCTCGGCGAGTTTACGCTGCAGGCTCCCCAGCTGCTTGAGCGGTCTGCAGAGCGCGAGCGTCAGGCTTTAGAGCAGGCTCGGCGGACCGGCATGATGTCTCTTGCTCAGCAAGCTGCAGAATCTCGTGCAGCCACTGTAGGCGGCGCAGGGCAGATGGCGCTTGGCGGCGGACGAAACAGGGGCCTGCGTCAAGCCGGCCTTACCTTTGGCCGCAGCGCTGCTGATTTCGCAGCAGACGCTTTTCAACGCGCCGCAGGTCTTGAGGCAGACATCACCAACCGCCGGCTTCAGATGATGGGAGAGTTGATCCCGGGTGCACTGCTTGCTCGGTATGACGCGGCTCAGTCGCCTCAAGACGAGGCGGCTAACATTATCAATCAGGTTGGGACCATGAAGGAAAACTCAAGCGGCAGTGAGCTTATTAGAACACTTTACGGCTTACTGGTGGGGCTCAGACCAGGGAGCCAGCCTTACAGATATGTGGCTTCTGAGTTGTTAGCAGAAGTAGACCCGGATGCTCCTGGATTCCTGGTTATCCAGCCTGGCGGGATGACTATTGACCAGATTAGGCAGTCGATAGCCTCGTAACTCGGAGAGACTGGCAACATGGGAAGAATAGTCATACCCCGCCCGCAACAGCGGAGAAGGGAGCAGATACGGATGCTCCCCAAACAGCAGAAGTACGGGTACTTCTCCCGCGGCTTTGGGCCGCAGGAGATGCAGCTAATCAACAGGCTTGCTGACCTTGCAGTGGCGGGCGGTGGCCAGATCGCCAGGGCTGTACAGATTAGCAACCGTGAGAGGGAGCAGGAAGAGGCTCAGGCTGATTATGACCGCAGGCTCCAGTCGGAGATTGAGAGCCGCCAAAGGGCGGCACAAGCCGAGATTGCAGACGCTCAACTCGGAGGTGGCCCGCAGGCGTTTATGTCTGACTTCTTCTTTAACAGGCCAGACGTTGCCCTCAAGCCCGCTGATGCACCAGACACGTCTGGCTTAAGGGGCGCCACCCAGCAGAGGGGTGCGCCCATTATAGCTTCAAGCGGCGTTGCCCCGGAGGACGCTCGCAAAATGCTGGGCATTGACGCCCCATCTCTGGGCGACGCAAGAGCACAGCGTCTCGCCCCTGAGGACGCCCGCCCACCTCTTGCCGGGCTAACCCCTGCTGATCTTATGCAGAGGACGCGCCTACCTGGCCTTAGGGCGGCTTACCAGAGCGCTCTTGCGCGAGGAGATGTTGGCGCAATGGGCCGCATAGCCAGGGAGGTTGAGCGGCTCCCAGGGCTTGGTTCCGCATACCCCACCCCGCCCGAAGTCACCAACATTCCCTCTTTGGACGAACCACCACCAACCATTTCCGACGAAGACCTTGCCGAACTTTCTAGACTTGCCGCAGCTCCTAGGCTGGAGGCAATCGCGCAGGCGCGCGCCCAGGCACTGCAGCAGGCGCAGCAGGCCATGCAGGGCCGCGACTTTAGGCAAGAAGCCATGGAGGCCATTGGGCCGGCCCCTGAGCGCAAGCTCTTCCGCATTGCGGACATCCTTGCAGCAGCCCCATCAGCACGCACAGCAGAGCAGCGGGCCATGTTACTTCAGGCCGCCGTTGATAGCCCTGACATCCAGGCCGCCAACCTTAGTGACTTGGCGAGGGGAGCTTATCGCGACCGCGCCATGCAGGCTGTGATGAAACTCTTCCCTGAGGAGGAAGAGCCGATGAGCGAGCTTGACATGCTTCGTATGCAAAGCATGCGCGAGAGAATGGAGACCGAGAACCTCAGGCAGCAAAGGCTCCAGGCAGAGCTGGACAAGGATGCTGCTGCCGCTGAAAGAAGGGCTAACGCTGCCACCAAGACCAGCCCAGACCGCGCCAAGAAGGAGGCCCTTTACGCCTTCTACACAAAGAACTGGCCGCGAAAAGAGGCCATGGGCGACGAGGCGTGGAGTTCGGGCGCTGGCGAGCTGGCTGACATGACCCCGAGCGGCTTGCCTGCGTGGGTGCGCAACAACAAGCTTTCTCGCGGCACTCGAAAAAGCGTGAACACAACAGTGGGTAGACTGCTTCAGATGCGACCTAAGCCTGACCCGAGGCCACCTCGCACCACCTTGACGCCGAGTGAACAGATACGCCTAGAGGGCACCATTACTAGACTTGAGACACAAGAAGCCGATGCAATGTCTAAGGTGCGCGCGTTTGAAGCTACGCTTTCAGATACCAAAACGCTCAAGCTGGCTGAGAAGAGGGGCATATCTAAAGCCCAGATTGAGGCCGCGATTGCAGGCGAAAAAGAGAAAGCAAGGATAGCTAGGGAGGGCATTAAGACCAGCAAGGCTAGGCTTGAGACCAAGCCAGAGGCCGCCCCTGCACCATCCGGCGCTGTCTACACCGCACCTCCCGAGGGTGAGACTGAGCAGGAGAAGTTTAACCGCCTGAACGCCCTCCTTAGGTAGGTCGCCCATGCCAACCAACAAGGAAATACTCGACCTAATGGAGGTCGCTATTGAGAAGGGGAACATGTCCGCAGCGAGGGAGTTGCGGGACATGTACCAGGCTCGCAAAGTGACCACCCCAGAGCCCGCGCCAACTCAGACCGAGTTTACCCCCGAGCAGATTGAGTCCGCTGGATTCGGCGGCCTAGCGCAGACTATGCGCGGCTTCCAGCAGCTTGAAGAGCCACCGGGTCTGTTAGAGGGCATGGCACGTTCCGCTGCCGCTGAGGTGGTTGGCGTGCCTGCTGGGCTTGCATCCACCCTTGAGGCAGGCATGGTTGCTACTGGTGCTGAGGGCACTGGTGAGTTTGAGGAGCGCGCTGCCGAAGCAGCAGCTGCGACCCCAAGCATGTCGGCGATCATATCGACCATGCGCGAGCCGCCCATGTTTGCCCCAGTGTTGCCAAAACTGGAGACAGCAAAAGATGTGTCTAGGTCTCTGGCTGAGACACGCCAAGAGGTCAGGGGGACGCCATCCCTGAAGGGTGACGGTCTTGACGCATGGGAGTCTTTTCTTGGCGGCGTGGCAGAGGGCGACACCCGAAAACTCTCGGAGGGTGCTGCATGGATGGCCGAGTCTGGCGCCGCCGTTGTGCCCCAGGTCATCACAGCCGTCGCAAGTTTGCCGCTGTCTATCCTGACCAGGGTTGGAGACCATGCAAAGGCAAGGGCTGCTTACCGGGGTGACGATGACATCACAGTTACAGACATTGGTTTGGGTTTTGGCGCCGCAGGCTTTGGATCTATCGCTGACAGGTTTCTGGGCGGCATTGGTCGAGGCGCAGGTAGCAGGGCTGCAGACATCGGGAGGGGCCTTGCAGTAGAGGGTGCCTCCGGGGCTGGAGAGTCTGTCTTAGAGCAAGTTGGCACCCGTGAAGGGGAAGGTTTATTCCTTGGCGTGGACCCCGAGACCGTGGGGCGTGCAGCACTCACAGAGGCTACGGCTGCTGGTCTTCCAGCGGCAGGGCTTAGTCTGGCTAGGCGGCCTACACCCAGAGAACAGGTCGAAGCGGATACTGACGTGGCAGTCCGCAGGGTCGAGGCTGACCGAACGCTGGCTGAAGAGGTTGCTGCCGTGCCGACACGACCCCGCACTGGGGAGGTCGAGCCAAGAACAACACAAGCCCAGGCGCAGGCAGCGCTGGACCAAGCGGATGTCGACGTGGACACTACCGCATCAGACCCATCTGCATCGCTGGCGGATGTTGTTGAGAAGCAGGCCCTCACCGCAGGCTTACGGTTTGATGCCAACAATGCATCAAATGAGGACACGCGCGCATTTCTTCAGGAGATTCATCCTGATGACCCAGGCCGAGTTCGCCAGATAATGAGCCAAGAGAGGGTGCCTGTGTCGCAGGCCTTGGCAGAACTTCAGGCTAGGGGCCTGCACACGCGCGCACCCGATGATCTTACTGTTGTGACAACAGAGCCTTTCAAGGCGATGATCGATGACATTATCGCCACTGGCCGGGGCGCCGACCACGTTGAGAAACTTGCTTTCGGGCATGCAAAGGTTCAGCACCAGCGAGTCTACAGAAACCTTTTGAGGGAGTACGACAAGGCTGATACACCGCAGGCCCGAAAGGACTTGTCCGAGAAGATAGACCGTGTCCGCAGGGCGTCAGACGAGATCGCGCTCGCTAACGCCAAGGCGCAGCGCGCCTGGGGTCTTTCGGGCAGGTATAGTCAGTTTTTCCTAGACAAAGACCTCAATGTTTCTGAAGCCATTGCGAAAGCAAAAGTAGATAGCGGCAGGTCCGAGCTGGAGCCGGCTCAACGAAAGTTTATTGAAGATGAGTTTGCTGCATCAGACAGATTGGAGGCAAAGGCTAGGCCAAAAAGACAGGTCGCCATCAAGAAAATGCGAGCACTTAGTCGCGTCATCAGAAGGCTTGAGTCAAAAGCGGCGCCCACTACCAGAGACACCAAGCTGCTTAATGAGGCAAGAAAGCGCTACGATAGAGCAGAGGGTGTCGTTGTTGCGGCAGACTCAGACATCAGGGCTGCAAAGTCCATACGCATCCAGGCGACCAAGAAGTCCCTTATGCGCCCTTCTTTCCGCGGCTTATCTGACATCACAGATGTTAGCCGCTCCTTAAGATCTTCGGGTGAGGATAGTTCGCTAGGAAGGCAGGGCATGAGCCTGGTCTTTAGGCAGATGCTGAACCTTGATGCCCAGTGGCTAAAAACCATCCCGCCAGCCCTAAAGATACTTGGCGCGGGCATAACGAATAACCCGGCAGGTCGGGCCAGAGCGCGCAGGATGCAGCAAGAGCTTGTTAATCAGCCATACCAGGCCGCTTATGACTTAGCGGGCGGTGAGCTTGCTGATGTGGAGGGAGTCGGTGGCGCCCATGGTGGAGACATGGACTCCAGGCAAGAGGAGTTCGCGGCCAATCTCTTTAACCGAATGGAGGGCTTTAATATCCCCTTTGTGGGCAGAGTCGAACCCGGAAGGCGCCTTGGGTCTCAGATTGTGGAGCCTAGTCAAAACGCATACGCGCTAACTTTAAACCTCCTTCGCCGACACTACTTTGACCAGGCACTCACTCGACGGCTGAAGTACGAGGGCATACCCACAGACCTTAGCGCAAAAGAGCTTGTCTCGGCGCTCAAGGGAAACGAACAGCTGCTTGATGACATCAAGGCTGATGCATACTTGGGTAACGTGTTTACAGGGAGGGGCAACTTTAAACTGACCAACCCAACAGGCGACGACTTCGCGAGCATGGCCGCAAGGAGCCTTTTGTACGCGCCCAAGTACACGGCCTCCTTAGTAGAGAGCGCGCTGTACACTGTCCCCTCCGCTGTCTTAACCGCCGCGCTTACGCGCCGCTCGTACACAAAGCCATTTAACCGCAAGAACTACCCTGAGTGGTTCAAGAGGCTGAAGAATCGAGAGTACGACCCGAGGGTTGAGCCCCTTGTGATGGCCGGGTTTGGGCCATTTGAAAACGTAAGCGATTACCAGAGAGGGCGCCTGCTTACGGAGTCTGTTAAAGAGGCCGCGTGGTTGATGTCGCTTATGACAACAGGACTACTGCTTGCTGGCGACGAGTCTGACGAGGACGTCGTCCAGAAGCTCGCTCGGTTTTTAGACCCCGGCAGCCCCGACTTCGGCAAGATAGTGAAGGACAACTGGCACATTGGGCTGGACTCAAGAACCGCAACACTCAGGCACATCCTCCCATATGGAGTCACCCCCGACGAGGCTGGTGAGTATCTCACAGTTGACCCCGCAAGGGTCGACGTTCTCACAAGACTGGGCAGGCTTGCTAGGAACAAGCTCACCCCATTTGTACAGGGCGCGATTGGCACAGGCACCAATGAGGACTACCTAGGCAATCAAGTGACAGACCAGACCTACGAAGAGGCCAAAGACACCGTTGACGGCCTCCTCAAACACCTTGGCCAGCGTTCAATACCGATGGCACTCTCGTTCACGCCAATCATCGCAGAGTCTCTTGGAAAGGCGTTTGGTGAGGGCGTGGGTGAGACGGGTGTGCCAGGCTTAGTGCCACCCGACCCAGCCATGGCCAACCCAGATGCGCCGAGCCTCCTCAACAAGATGCTGATTACGGGCGGCGCCAACATGTTTGGTATTGGCGTTCAATACTACGACCCCGAAAGCGGGGACGCCAACCTCCCACCAGAACTCAGGAAGCTCCTCAGGAGCGCTGACCCGGCACGAGAGCTAAGACCACCATCCCTGCCATAGAAGATTACCATGCAAGTTACCAGACACTTTAAACTCAGCGAGTTTGCCTGCAAGGACGGCACCCAGGTACCTGAGAAGTACCAGGGCAACGTCGCTGCACTGTGCCTAGCACTCGAACACCTCCGTGCTCGCTTGGGCTCGCCCGTAGTCATCATCTCTGGTTACCGCACAGAGGAATACAACAAGCGAGTCGGCGGCGCATCTAAGTCCAAACATCTGACGGCATCGGCGGCTGACGTCCGCCTAAGCGGTAAGTCGCCGGCAGAGGTGTCGGCATGCCTCGAAGAACTCATCGCCGAGGGCACCATCCCCCAAGGCGGCATCGGCGTGTACCCCAGCCAAAACTTTACCCACTATGACGTACGCCTCACCAAGGCGAGATGGGATGGCTGACCCAAACTGAACGAGATAGTGACTAGACACACCCACAACTGCTAGGATTCCTAACAGTTACACACCAGCCAAAGGCAAGCACGTGAAACAACTGGCAATCATGGTTATCCTAATGATCTTCGCAGGTTGCGGCAGCAGCTATCACCTCAAGACCGGAGGTTGGAAGCTCAGCAAGGCCGAGGGTGAGGGCACCTGCCTTGTTGTGCATGGCGACTCAGACCCTGAGGTTGTGCGCGTGTGCATCGCCAAGCCTGAGGCGCTAAAGCTAAGCGCCAAGGTCCTAGAGGAGCACTGCAATGGCGCTGACTGATAGCGACAAGGACTTCCTGCGCATCCCGATTATCAGCGCAGCGTTCTTAGATGTGCTCGGCAAGACGAGTGGCATAGACACCTTTAACTCAGCAGCCTCGGCCATCAAGGTTGTGCCTGTTGAGACCATTGCTGAGGCCCTGGCAGCCCTGCGGACCGATGAGGTCTTTATCGAGGCTGGCACCATGGAGATCGGCGATGACATCGAGATTGAACTCTACGAAGAGGAGGACTAGATGTCCGCCAAAGTACACTCCAAACCTATCGACACGCCCGAGACCACCGTTGTAGCGGCTGCACTGGTGGCTTGCGTCCTGCATGTGGCGGGCCTTGTTGAGCTAGACCAAGTCAACCTCGGCGTGGCGATTGGCGCGTGCCTGACACCGGTTGCAATGTTCGTCGTAAGGATTGTCTCCGCGGCAGCAAGCCGTGTTGAGGATGCTGTTGTGCCCGACGAAGAGGGCGGAGAGTCATGAGTATCAGCTCGTGGGCCAAGAACAACGTGGCAGCTCTGGCGACTTGGCTTGGGGTTGCGCTTTCGCTTGTCGCTACTGCGGCTGCGAACGTGGCCATCTCGCAGGACACGCAGTCAGAGCTTGTCGAGACGGTCGAAAAGCACAGCGAAGACATCATCAAGCTAGAGTCGGATGTCCGGTCCATCAAAGAGCAGCAAGCCAGACTGGTCAAGGTTGCAGAGAAGACCGAGACCGTGCTCTCTGAGCTTGACAAGACCACCGCCGAACTAAAGGTGATGGTCCAAGCCATGCGGCAATGATGTGTCTGAGACAAAGTGGAAGTCGCGCGAGGTCTATGGGGAGACCGAGGATATAGTCATTGATGTCATCCTCACCCACCCACCATGCACCTTCGTCGTCATCGGAGAAGATCCCGACCCAGACGTCGGAAAGGTGTACGCCAAGCTAATCGTTCCGCACTGGGGTGAGGCATGAATAAGAGTGACGCAGACAAGCTTGCCAAGGCTGACGAGATCGAAGCCCTCATCGCCCAAGGCCTTACCCACAGGCAGATAGCGAAGAAGCTTAACATTGCCCCATCCACCGTCGACCGCAGGAAGCGGGCTGGCAGGCTTATCAGGAGCAGCGTTGACTCATCCGTTACGCCCACCACGGTTGAGCGCAGAGAACTACCCTCCTTCGATAGATGGGACATGCCCGGCGAGCAGCCAGATGACCTAGGCTATGACGACCTCGATGACGATATCCCCATCGAGGACCTGATTAACGAACGCAAGGAGCGCTTCAAGCGCCTTGATGGCAAGAAGACCAGGCGCCACACCCGCAAAGTGCAGGTGAAGCTCCCAGGCCCCGTGGCGATCACACACTTCGGCGACCCCCACGTGGATGACGATGGCTGCAACTGGCCCGAACTCCTGCGCACTGTCGAGGTTGTATCCAAGACAGAGGGCATGTTCGCTGGCAACATCGGCGACACCACCAACAACTGGGTGGGCAGGCTTCAGCGCCTATGGGGGCATCAGTCCACCACAGTGGACGAGGCCATCCGCCTTGCACACTGGCTCTTCCATAGCGTGCCCTGGATGTACTGCGTACTAGGCAACCACGATAAGTGGAACCACGGGGCTCAGCTGCTGCGCTACCTTACCCAGGGCGCCAAGATTGCAGTGTTCGCTGAGAACACAGCGCGACTTGAGCTTGAGTTCCCCAAAGGCGACCCACTTAGGGTGGTCGCCCGTCACGACTTCAAAGGCTCCAGTATCTGGAATAGAGCTCATGGCCCACTGCGTGAGTCGAAGCTTAACCCGTGGGGCGATATCTACATCTCAGGCCACCGACACATCTGGGTGAGCCACCATGAAGAGGGAACAGATGGCAAGCCACGTCACGCTCTAATCGTCAGGGGCTTCAAGGCTTACGACGAATACGCAGAGACGCTCGGTTTCTACGAGCATCAGCACGGCGAAAGTGTTACCACCATCCTAGACCCGACACACCCAAGCCCGATGCAGCGAGTGCAGGTGGTGTGGGATGTCGAAGAAGCGGCGGATGTACTCACATGGAAGCGTGGCAAATATGGGCTCACCTCTTACAGCAAGAGGCGACGATGATGGATAGCGAGCCAAGCCTGGCAGACCACATGAGGCCAGCCTTGCTCTTCCTTTGCGCAGTGCTTGGCGTTGGCCTCTTTGTCAGCCTGTGCGCTCCCCCGGAGCCACCCAAGACTTGGTATGACCGATACGTTGAAGAGAGCTGCGCTCGCTGTGATAGGCAAGGAGAACCCTGCTGTGTCAACATCAGAGCGGCAGAGTAAAGGGCTCCCGGCGGGAAATGTCGATGAGGTTGAAGCATCAACTGATTGTGGCTTCACCCGCCAGGAGCCAGACACCCAGTCTACCACCGAATGTCGTCATCCTTGTAGGGATTTGACGATGGGCCAACGTGCCCAGACTGAGGCGCGTTCTGCTTGCGAGAGCCGCAGAACTCAAAGCGGTAAGCGCGGATGTAAACCTTCTTGCGCTTGTTCCCCTCCGTGTCCGTGTACTCGTCGCACTTCAAGGACCCCTCGATAAACACCTCGTCACCTTTGTCCTGCGTGCAGATAAGCTCTGCTTGCTTGTCCCACAGGGTGACGCTGTGCCAGTCGGTGGTCTTCTCGCCCTTGGCAAAGCCTGATGTGGCGAGCGAAACATCGACCACCGGGGTTTTGCCAGAGCCCACGCGGCGCATCTCAGGCTTAGCGCCCAGTCGACCTTTAAGAATAACGATGTTAGCCATTGGCCATCCTCCTTTTAAGTGCCGCTCTCTTGCGGCGCATTAGAATCCTCAACTCTCTCTGCCAACAAGGCTCACAGCGAACCTCGCCAGCACACACAAAGCGCTTGCAGTCCATGCACCTTAGATGTCCTGCGTTCCTTGCTTCTTGAGCCAGTCGGTTATCACCGCCCTGCTCAGCCTGCTCGGGGTCATGTGCGCGCCCATATTGCCAGGCTGCCTGTTGAACTCCCGGCAGTAGGTCTCGATGGCCTCCTTGAGGTACTGCGGCATACGCACGCCGAGCACCACCGTCTCGGTTGGCGTTGGCTTCTTCGCCATTACTGCTCCTTCTTCCACTGGTTAAATCCATTACGACCTGACTCGGTCCTGAGTTGGTCAAGCACTTGACGTCGTTGCTTTTCATTCATACTGCTCGGTCTCGGCAGCCCCTTAGACTCCAGGAAGCTGCACAGTTCGTAGTAGTCGATGTCTAACTCCATCGAGAGGATGGCGCAGAAGCGCCCTCTGTTCTCCTCCCACTGGGGGTGGTGTTTGGCCTTCCTCTGCTCTTCAGGGGTGCCGGCTGGATCCTGCACCCCATCATCAAAAGGGACGTCGTCAAACCCCTCCTTTTTTGCGGGCGGGCTGCTGGACGCAGCGTTACCGTCATCATCGGGGTCATTCACGATGCCAAGGATGGCAGCCAGCGCATAGCGTCTGGCGTAGGTGATACCTGAGCCATAGCCGTGCGCGTTTTGCTTAGAGGCCATCACCCTTGTGCATGACTGAACGTACTCGCCACTCTCATGGCAGAGCATGGTGATCACCTCGTCTCCATTGACTAGCTGTATGGCCGATAGACCATGCTTGGTAGCCTGACGCGCCGTGTCAGTCACACTCTCAAGCGTAGCGTATCTGCTCCTGAAGTGCGGGTTAGTGCCATCCATAGCAGCCTTCGGCCTGGTAGCCTGGAAGGCGGCGATGGCCTTGAATAGTTCAGGTCCTGGGTTACTCATCCTTCGGCTCCTTTAGTTCAAACGACACCAAATATCCGTGACACTCCTCGTCGAACTCGGCGGTTAGAGGCAGGTCGGGCAGGGAGTCAATGTCAACCCCCTGTGACTTCATCCTCGCCTTCGCCAGTTCGATCATATCCCTGCGCGCAAAGCGCACCTCAAGTGTGGTTATCATTGCTCTCCTCCTCTTTGCTCCCGTTCAGTTCCCAAGACACCAACCACTCATCGGCGACGTTGTCGTAGTTTATACTCACCGTGCATGTCCGCAGCATGGTGTCATTGGCCCAGCTACCTCCTAGCTTCTTCTTGGCCAGCTCGACCATATCTTTGTAGGTGATCACCACCCTAGCCTCTGCCTTCATCGCTCTCCTCCTTGATATCCCTCGCCACTCGGCGAGCCAGTGTCTTCATGTAAGCAGGGGCGGCCTGCGTGCCCGACAGCAGCGACCCGTAGCGGTACATCTTGCCATTATGACCCTCACACCAGAACTCGGGTGACCCGATACGCGCTGCAACATATGCGTCGTCGTACCGCTTGCCGGCGCTCTCCGGGTAATGCGTGATGTGCCCTCCCCTGGCATGGACCCATGTCCTTCCGCGCCTAGATATGCTCTTGCTCATTGCTCTCCTCCTTCTGGGTTTTCTCTATCCACTGCGCCATCTCCTTGTAGGTCTGGTGTAGTGGGTGGTCAGGCTTGTCAGCCCCAATCTCCTTGAGTGTCAGCAGCGCTGACTTCTTACGCGCCATGGTGTTCATCACTCACCTCCTCCCTCTGGGCAATCCCCCAGAGCCACGACACGCCCGGCATAAGCGCAGGCACAATCACGTCCAGACAACTCTCGCAATGAGGGCACGCAAACGGCCCCGTCATCACCTCACCGCCAGCAAGCAGCGCCTCAACCTGAGATACCGGTGACTTGCAACCGGGACAAGGCATCCTAGTGCGGACAAGCCCCTTAATATACCGATCCTGTTTTTCCCATTGCTTCCTAAGACTCCTGCCCAGCATCACTTCCTCCTCTTGGCTGGGGTGTATTGGGTTGAGATGGTCGGACCGTCCTCGTCGTCCGATGCCAGCAGCACGAGGAGCGATCCATCGGTGAAGTAAATGACACATGACTCATGGTAGACTAGCTCGGGTCGGCTGGTGTCGTGCCTCTTCCGCGCCTTCAGCTCCTTGATCGTCTTGCCAACGATCCATCGCTCTTGAAAACCCGGCATCACTTCCTCCTCGTATGAGTACCATCCACCCACTCGATGGTGACCACGGGCTCTCCGCGCTCATCGAGCAGGGGTGTCGCTGTCTCTGCCCATTCAAGCAAAGCATCCTTGTCCACCCGATAGACCAGCTCCTCGACCTTGACGTCGTCAGGTAGCAGGTGCTCGTTACGCTTGGACCAAACAGGCTTGGGGTAGGTCTCCTTCTGCACCAGCCATGCCTTCGACCCATCGGGGAGCTTCATGGACTTGCCCTCCTCCTCGCCCAGGGTGGCTTGCCTGCTGTGGAAGATAGCCACGCCAAGCTCCTTGCACCTGTCAATGGTCCGCTGGTTAGCCTTGATAGCCTTCTGGAACGTGGCCACCTGTGCCTTGAGAGCCTCGATGTCCTGCTCAGCCCGCTTCTTTGCGAAGTCAATCCGAAGGTACTTCTCTGAGAGGTCACCCTCGTACTGGCTGAGCGCCTCCTTCACTGCCCGTGCAGCCTCAGCCACCTCGTCAGTCAAGCCCTCGTCAGCCTCCCTCTGGAACAACTCAGAGAGCCGCATGGCTAGCTCCTCGCCATCCCTCATCAAGTCATACGTTGTCTTACTCACTGCCCGTGCAGCCTTAGCCGCCTCGTCAGCCTCCCCCTGGAAAAACTCAGAGAGCATCGTGGCTAGCTCAGCCACCTCGTCAGTCAAGTCACACGTTGTCTTCTTCATAGTGTCCCTCCTCTACTCGCCTAAGGTGGTAGGCCCAGAAGGCCTCCACCTCTTCTCCATGGGTTGATACAATGGGCGCACCAGCAATGCGGTTATGGGCGTATTCCCACGCCGCCTCAGCGCGCCCGAACTCGTAGCCGCTACGCCACGCGTGCTCTCTCTCCTCCTCGCTACTGCTCTGCATCAATCGCCTCCTTGTGAATCTGCTTGATAACCTTCAAGCAGGCCTCAATCCAGTCGATGTCTACAGCCATCTCCTTAGGCCGGTTGAACGTGGTGGGGGGCTCGCTTAGCACGCTCCTGCAGAGGCTCTCCAGGCTGGCGAACTGCCGACGATACCTTGCCTCCCTCACCCCCCTTGGGGTCAGCCTCACAAGCTCACCGCTCATCGCGCACCCCCAGGTGCCGGAAGAATGAAAGGTCAGAGACCTTGGGGTTTTGCCCGTTCAAGTCGTCGAGCAGTATCTCAAGGGACAACCCCGCATTGCGCACCTTGCCTGCCTTCAGCTCGTCGTAGATGACCTCAATAGCTCTAATTATATCAGCGGTTTCGATATCAGCGGTTTCCACGCTGGCTCCTTGTGTTATGGGTGTTGCGTACTTAGCACGCGTGTTATTGGCTGTCAACCCTGTGTGCGTCACCTCTTGTGGTAGCCGCAGTCCAGGCTGTCCACCAGATTGAAAATCTCATCGGCGGCCTCAGGGTCCACCTCGCTCAGGTCCTCAAGCGCGTCGCGAACTGCGTCCATCGCCTTAGCCCTGTCCTCCATCCTAAGCTCGTCGGCCTCAAGCTCTGCGTTAGTGGGTCGGTCGTCACAGCCAGGCTCAGCGTGTCGCTCAGCCCATGCCCTGGCACCGTCAACGGTGCGCGTGTGGTAATCTTCCTTGCTCATCTCACCCCCCTACCTTGTCGTAAGCCCATAGTGTACCATCGCCGCGGAACTCAGCGGTGTGCGGCCATATCTCGGCCACATCCCTGCCGTCCCGTGCCAGCACAAAGGTGTCGTGCTTGTACGGGTTGTAGGTGATAGCGTACCCGCCCACGTTGTGGGTTGTTACGCCCTCGTCAAACACACCACGCACAAAGGCGTGCACGTTCTTGCGACGCGTCCTGCGTGCCCTCTCACGCCCAGCAGGTTGTACATGGAATGTCGGCCCGTGAATCACAAGCTCAGCGCAGCGCGCTATAACCCGCCCCCTGTGAGGCCCCTCCAGAGCCCGCACGGACCACAGCTGCTTATGCAGGTTCCTGTATACCTCGACCCTCATACTGCCACCGCCTCTACGCAGCAACTCTGCTCTATGTACTCAAGGTCATCTTTGTCTACGGTAACCCTGCCCTCTGCCTCGATGTGGTCAACGATGTCCGCAACGCTAGCGTGCAGCGCGTCAAGAAGCTGCGACCCATCGATCTCCTGGTCGTAGTCAAACCAGACATCAAATGTGAACCTGTACTTATCTCTCATCTCATCCCCCTTGGATTGTTGGTGTTCCTACTGTATGGGTGTCCGTACCAGCCGCATGTAGCCCTGTGCATCGATGTATTCCCCCCCCAGCCCGTCGTCATACGGTGTGCCATCTGCCTCGTAAGACAGCCGGCCCCATATCGCCAACACCTCCGCCCCCGGCTGACCGTAGAGCCTGCCTGCCGACATTGCTGGATGGTCTGGGGCGATGTCGAGCAGGTCAAGCTTGCTCCACCCTACGAGCGTGCCCCCCTCCATGTACTCGCGACGTGGTATCGCATCCACATGTGCGCGCGCTGCTGCCTCTGTCTTGAATACCATAATCGAACCCAGCCCATCATGAGTTCCGCAGGGAACTAGAAAGCACTGGTCCTCAAGTGTAAATACGTGGCTCATCTCATCCCCCTTGGATTGCCATAGCAATCAGTGTCGCGTAAGTGCTTATGAGTATTAGTGTTAATGCGTGGTTGTGAATCATGCTTGCTCCTCCATCACCCCGGTCAGGCCCTCTACCCACCGGGCTACAGCGGCTAGCGCAGCCTTGCGTGTGCTGTGGGCGCTTGCGCTAATCCCTGGCAGGTTGTCCCCACGCTCGTCGAATAGGCACCAAACCTTGCGGCCACCCAGCGAGTCATGCGCTGATGATATGAAGCATGCGTGCGCCCCGTCGCCATTGCTGAAGTCGATTAGAACCTCCTGTGTCCTGTCTTTTTTGTGCCGTAGGGGGTTGGAGCATGGGTGCTTAGGCCCCAGTGCCAGTTTGAATGTTAGGTCATGAATCATGCTTGCTCCTCCTCGTTCGGAATCCATAGCAGGCCGCCGCCTGATTTTATTGGCCCCTCGCAGTAGTGTCCGCAATCGAGGCATAGGTTGCGCCACTCCGCCGAATCCTCCCCCATGCGGCGCGGTATCTTGATGGTGTCTACGCGCGCACTTTTACATTGCGGGCAGTGCGGCATTTGGCCATAGCCCGGACCTCTGAAATCCCTCATACACAGCCCTCCGTGCTGAACAGCTTTCGGTGGAATCGTCCGCGCTTGTCGTTAGCTCGCTTCGCCTCAATCAGCCTGCTCCACTGCGAGTATTTCTCACGCGGGCCACCCCAATGGACGACCCAAACGCTGCCCACCCTAGTCACGCCATAGAAGCGTGACGGGCGCTCGTATTCCATCCGTGCTGGGTCGCAGCAGTAGACCCACTGCCCACGTTGAAGCTTAGCTATCTGGTCGTCGCGCATTGCCCACAGGTTGCAGGTCTTAGCTGGTCGATACATCATGCCATCCCCCTTAGTGCTGCCAATTGGCAATCGCCGCTCTGATACTTGTGAAGGTATAAGGCGCCCCGTCGGGCGTCGTCACTGGGTGTCGCTCGGTCGCACTGCCGATTCTCTGGACGTGCGCCAGGATAAGCCCAGCCGCCTCGTCCAAGGTGTCAGCCCTGCGGACGTAACAGCACATAGCTCGATACAGGCACTCCTCATTGAAGAGCCAAAGTGACACGTTCCAGTGGTTCCAGTTCTTATGGCCGTTGTACTTAGGCATCGCTCTCTCCTTTTCGGTTATGGGTGGGCTCTAGTATAGCGTGCAATCCGCGCCATACAGGTAGGCCTCTATGTCGTAGTGGCCAGTGTTAAACTTGAGCCCCGTGGAGGGCTGCACAGCCACGATAGGGAAAGCGCCCTCGTGTACAGGGTGCTCATAGAATTCCCACATGCCCTCGTGCTCAATGTGGCACGTGGCCAGCAGGTCGGCGTCGTCTGTCCTAAAATCGTGTTGACTTGGAAGTAGCGTCATCATGTCCTCGTTTGAGTTATGGGTGAGCGCTAAATAGCACGCGCTCAGTGTGCTGTCAACAATGTTAACGGTTAGGGGTTAATCAATCGCAAGAGAAGCCAACACCTACCGCGCCAGAGTGTCAGAGACGTTAGCGCGTTACGCTGTAGGCTTTTCTTGATACTGATTAGGGCCCCGAAGGGTGGACACGTTCAGGTAGCGCCCGGTGCACACACACTTTGGCCATGCCAGAGCTGGCCCGTTCGGTGTCACCTTACCAGCGCCCCACAAGGGCGCGTCGCGTCTAGGCTCGGGTTTCTTTATAGTGCCCGGAGCCTATCACTTGCCCGGTTACAGTCTTTCACTGCGTCGAGCCACACTCACACCATACACGGGGTCTGCTACACCACGCGCATCCTGAGTCCTTCTGTAGGGTGACCAGCCCCAGCCAGCGCGCACACTTGTGGCGCCGTATGGTCGTCGGGGCGCTACCCCGCTCTCCTTTTGGGCTATGGGTTTTCTGATTATGACTTGCCCAGCGGCCTTCCATCCGCTTGTGACGCTTCCCGCTTGCGCTTTCCGAGTCTGTGCCCCCGTCTGAGGGTTGTCGTTCCGCGCTTCGCATCGGGTCAGGGCTTCGTTGTCAGTGAGTCTCAGGGTCGGTCCCCGTCGACGTCTTAAAGGTCTCACAGGTGTTTACACTTTGCAACATAAAAAAACAGTGTGACCGAAGAAAAGTCAAAAGCTCAATGGTTCCGCTGGGTTACCGATGCACTTTTTTGGGTTGATGCTCACCAGGTGGCACCAGGGGGTGTAGGCTGCCCCCCTCCATCCATTAATCCGGATGAACGGGTCAAGCTCCGGGGCCCTCCTCCCGGGGCGCATACGAATGACGGGCGCGCGCGTATAAGCACATACTGTGCCAAGCGAGGGCAGCCGCTAGGGGTGGGATGGGATGACGCACCGTGTCATGCTGTGATGACGCAGAGTGTCATGATGGGATGACGCAGAGTGTCATGGTACGGGGCACCCCCACCAACGCGGTGACCCCCCGGGCCTCGTCAGTACGTTGTTGCAATTTTTACGCGCCGCTATTTTCCAACCGCACACTAAATCTGATCAGACTCAGCCCACTTCTCCCCGTTGGCCCCCAGGCCAAAAGGGACATGTAAATCCATGGGTGTACAAACTCCTAAAAACGTGCTATAATATTAATATATCATACATATTAGAGAGTTAGCGGTGCGTAGACTGTACGCTTCGCTAACACTCGGGCCCAACCGGTGGCTTTGGGAGTAGAAGTTTAGATGGCTTCGGCGGTTTGCTTTTGTGCAAAGCCGCCGTGTTTGGAGTAGGAGCTGCTCCGGTGGCGTTTCGCCAACGTGGGTAGCGACATTCCCGGAGATGGTGAGATTTGGTTAGAGTCGCCTTGTTGGTGATCTCCGCTATATAGAAGCGCGCAGGCGCGCGCGAGGTGCTTGGTTTGTCAAAGGCTCGTAAGGAAGCTGCTCGTCGCGAGAGTGAGTCTCGCTCCAAGAAGTACACCAAGCCTGCTCTGCGTGAGCGCATCAAGTCTCGCATCATGGCTGGCTCCAAGGGTGGCAACCCTGGCCAGTGGAGTGCTCGTAAGTCCCAGATGCTTGTCCAGCAGTACGAGAAGGCTGGCGGTGGCTACAGGGGCGGCAAGGGCTCCAAGCAGAAGAGTTTGTCTAGTTGGACAAAGCAGAAATGGCAGTATTCCGGCAAGGGGAAGGGCAAGGGAGTTTACTTGCCCGAGGATAAGATAAAGCGTCTGAAGAGGACAGCCGCTGGACGTGAGAGGCTTCGTGTTGCGGCTGAGAAGAAGGCTAAGGCTACGCGTGAGGGTAAGCAGTACGCACGCCATGGCTTGGCCGCTGGAACCAGCAAGAAGAGGGCTTGATGTCAAAGGCGCGTAAGCATGCGGCGCTTATGGAGCGCCTGGGCGTATCTGGCTACAACAAGCCTAAGCGTACACCTAACCACCCCACTAAGAGTCACGTCGTGTTGGCGAAAGAGGGTGACCGTGTGAAGACCATCCGCTTTGGTCAGCAGGGTGCTAGCACTGCTGGCGCTCCCAAGGCTGGTGAGTCTGAGCGCATGAAGAAGAAGAGGGCCTCTTTCAAGGCCCGTCACCGCCGGAACATTGCCAAGGGTAAGATGTCTGCTGCATTTTGGGCAGACAAGGTGAAGTGGAGTTGAGTGATGGTTGACCGATCTAAAGTTACACCACGCCCGCTACCCCAGCCAGGAACGCGAGGCCATACGCAGCAACCGCTTCGGTCTTATGCGTTCCCGCCTGAGGATGTCTCTGGTCGGCAGCTTTCTTCGCGCGGATATTACTACACCGGCAGACCAAACATGGCTGGGCTCGACGAGCGCAATGTTCGCCAGTTTTTGGAGTACGTGAGTTCTAGGGGGCCGACCGGCATTACACTCCAAGAGCTTTTGGACACAACAGGAACCCCTCCTGAGTTCATACAGGACTTAAAAAGTCGCGGCCTTGTCCAGTTGACTCCTGGCGTGTCCGGGTCTTCAGTGCGCGTACCCCCGGGCACAAGATCTAAGCTCGGTCTAAAAGGTGAGGGCGGCTTCATGCGTGGCGTAGCGCCGTCCGCGCGCTCTACCGCTGCCCGTGGACTGTCTACCGCCATGGGCGTAGCAGCTGCTCCAATCATTGACTACGCACTCGACCCAGAGTCGCGCACACCTGTCCAGTTTGCACGCGCACAGGAAGAGGCCATCACGGGTATGGTGCCAGGGCTCGTGAGCCCCTCTGAGCTTCCGCCTCCAGCCGTTCTCCCGCCTGACCGCGTCAAAGCGGTCGAGGCTACGCAGGGTGTGGCTGGCGTGGCTCCTGACACCAAGTCACCCAATGTGACTGAGCAGGAGGTGCGCGCCTATATCTCCAATAAGGTCGCCAAGGGGGACAAGCTCCCCGCGTGGGCACAGGAGATTACCTCGATGAAGAACGGCAGGCTCTCCATTAAGCCCGTCAACCCGAGATCTAAGGCACGGCAGGATGCCGCTAAGCGCCCGCAGAACCCACGCATGGGACAAACCAAGCGTAAATACGGGAGTTATTAACTCTCACTGAACGAGGCCTTGACATCCCCTGGGGCTTCGTTCAGTCTCTTCTCACCCTCGGAGTAGCTCTCCTTTGGGTTATGGGTTCCATCCCGCGTCTCATGCTAGCGCACTGGCGCGGGATGGTTTTACTTGTCTTTTTCTACACAGGGGATGTGTATGTTTGTTCTTAGGCCCGACACCGAGTCGGAAGTGGTCATTGGTTTTGATGTCGGATACTACGCCCCCAACGGGGTGTTCGTAATGCTGGCCACGTTTGTCGACCACAGCGCTGTCGGCGATATTCCTAGTAGGGCAGGGATAAGGGCGGCGTTCAAGAGCGCAGCCGCGATGGTGAGCGTGCTTAACGGCGGCGATGTGTCTGCGATGCCTCCGCTTAACACTGGCGACCGGCACGGCGTTCCGGGCTCTCTTATAGAGGAGTGGGACTGCTATAGAGGTATGATGCCTGACGGCCTAGGCCAGTTTGGGGCAAAGGTGTCTGGCCGAAAGGTGGTTCAATAATGGACCCGCTATTTCTACCGCAGAGCAGCAGCGTCGAGCGTGAGGTGCTCGCCTGCTTACTCTTGGACCCTTCCAAAACACCCTCGGTGTCCAGCCGTCTGACTGGGGAGGACTTCCATAACGACGTCAATCGCTTCATCTGGGACGGTATGGTCGTGGCGCATGAGCGCCATACGGACTTCGATGGCGTGGTGCTCGAAGAAGTCATGCGTGATCAGGGCTCATGGGGCCGTGTAAGCGGTGGTGACCTCGTCAAGCTCATGGATAGGGCTGGCTCGATCTCCATGCTCGACACTTATGTGGATCGCTTGCTGGAGATGACCGCTAGGCGCCGCATGCATCAGGCTGCCGAGCAGCTCTCATCCATCGCCATAGATGGGGACCTCAGCCCAGGAGAAGCTCTCTCCGAGGCTGAGGCGTTGGTAGGACGTCTGAGGGAGTCAGGTGAGAATCTAACGGATGGTGATGATGCGGGACCTGTAGTCATTGGCTACATGAAGATGGTACACGCCATCCAGAAGGGCGAAAAGAAGCCGCCACGTATCTCCACAGGCCTGTATCCGCTAGACAAGGCCACCGGAGGGGGCTTTCGGCCCGGCTGGCTGGTGCTAGTCATGAGCCTGAACGGCCATGGTAAGACTGCCTTGGCCGTAAATGGCTTTGCATGGGCGGTTGCTCACGAGCAGAAGCGCCCTGCACTCATTGTCAGCCTAGAAATGCCCGCTGATCAGATAATCGGACGGCTCATTGCCGCCGATTCTGGCATCCCGGTGCAGCTACATGACCAGGAAGGGCTCGGTGAGGACCACTTGGTTGCTCTTACGCACGCTGCACATCGTGTTTCGGCCGCCCCAATCAGGATAGTTGGCCACCAAGCGGGAACAATCGACGGTGTCAGGCAGGCTGCTCGGTCCTATAAGGCCCAGAAAGGGGACCTTGGCATCATTGTGGTGGACTATATCCAGCTGATGAGGTCCCAAAAGCGCAGCAGTAACCGCACTGAAGAGCTTGAGCAGATAAGCCGGGGGCTGAAAGAGCTTGCTATGGAGTTAGATTGCGTGGTGATTAGCATCTCTCAACCCACAATGGCGGCTAAGAGGACGAAAGAGCGTCCAACCATCCGCGATTCCAAGGGTTCAGGAGCAATCGATGATGATGCTGATTTGGGTCTTGTGCCTTGGCTGCTACATAATGTTAACGAAAATGCTAGCCCTTGGGAGGCGCAGATTGGCATGGATAAGTTCCGCCACGGCCCCCGTCGCAACCTATATGAGAGCGATATTGAGTGGGATGGCAGTAGAACTCGTTTCATTTCTGCGGGATTAAGGCATCGTGGCTAAATCAAAGAGCAAGTTCCCCCCGTGTCCGCCCCCTGCCCACCAAGCACCTAGTCGATGGGTGAGTATTGACCCGGCGAGTGGCAAGAAGGCCACCGCCGTGGTCGTATGGGAGGGCACAGAGCCCGTTGACTTCCGCGACATCGACCACACAGACTACCTTGCGGTGAGCGGGGTGGCTCTCGACATCGACCTGATGGTGATGGAGGGTGGTGGCTACGTTGGTGTGAACGCAGCCGCGTCTCTTGGTTTGGCCAGGGTGCGTGAGCGCTTTGCGACTAGCGCATGGTACGAGGATGCTCCCTATGTAGAGGTGTCCCCCACTCAGTGGAGGGTTGAGCTGGGCCTACCGTCGCAGCCAAGGTCGCGAGCAGTTGCGGCTACGCGCGACATGTGCAATATTCTGTCAAAACCCAGACATAGCCCGGCATTGCCGCTGGCCCATCTGGCAAAGAATGATGACAGGCGGGCGGCTCTACTGATTGGTTGGGCGTGTTGCCACGCCTGGGACTGGTTGGAGTAGACCATGAGTGAAGAGAAGGTTGTTAAGCGTACCCGTAAGCCTAAGCCCGTTGTCACTGACGAGGCAAAGACCATGCTCCGAGCAGCAGCCAAGGAGAAGACCCCGCGTAAGCCACGCACTGGCCCAACTGCCATGGACGTGGTCGCCAAGATTCAGGCTAAGGACCTGGGCAAGGACACCCTTGAGTTTATCAACTCTGTATCTGGCTACTCAGGAATGTCTACCAAGGAGATCATCTGCTGCATGGTTCGCATGTCGCAGAGTAATGCTCGCGCGGTAGGCGCTAAGTATTTTGCTCCCCAGTTAAGTAGGTTCTGCAAGTGAGCGTTTTTCTTTCTGAGGGTGGAGATCTTGGAGGGGCGTCTAAGCTCGTGTCTAAGGACATCGTTGTTTATGACGAGTCATCTCGTTCTGGTGGAGTTGGCAAGGCGACTATTGTCGAGGGCTTGATTGCCGAGTGCCTTGCAAGCTGCAAGCAATCTCTCGATGTAGTTTATTACAACCAGACAGACTTGAGCGTTAAAGACGCCCTGGTCTCGTCTTTTAAGCTTATTGCGATGGAGCTTATGGGCCTCGTCGATATGTTGTCTGGATATCATGACGCAGCGCTCCGGCCTAAGCACCGCGCCTGCCGACAGATTGTCGTGAATATGCTTGAGCGTATGCAGTCCAACGATATCCAAGAGGATGCCGAGCCGGAAGACCTTGAGCTTTTTGCTAAAGATGCCGTCCGCTTCTTCGAGTGCATGCACGTGTGTATGCTTGAGGAGACAGACCGTAAGAAGCGACACCGCTGGAAGAAGAGGTTTTTAGATGGCTGAAGCACCCGTGCATTACCCTGAGCCTGAGGACATCATTCTCACTGCCCGAGAGAGGGTGATGAAGAAGCGCATGCTTCGCGTCCTTGAGGCTCTTGAGGCTGGCCACAGCCGCCAATCAGCGGCATCCATGGCTAATGTTTCTCCTCACACGGTAAAGACATGGGCTCGCAAGGGTCAGCAAAACCTAACGCACTCTCTGTACCCATGGTTTTACCATGAGATCAGCCGTTCAGAGGGTGTTGGTGAGTCTCTCTTCGCAGACATTGTTATCCGAGAGGCCACCGAGAAGCACAACTGGCGCGCTGCGATGTTCGTGTTGCAGAAGCGATACAAGTGGAACGATAGGCCAGAGATGGATGACGAGGTCCAGAGAGAGCAGCAGAAGGCTCAGCTTGCCAAGACTAAGGCTGATACGGTCTACGTTGAGGCCCGCACCACCAAGCTCAAGGAGGACAGTGAAGAGATTGTCCTCGACCGTCTGCGCGATATCCTGAATGAGGTCCGCGAAGAGGTAAAGCCGAGTGTCAAGGAAGAGCAGGTCAACTGAGGAAGAGCTGCGGCGGTGTGCCGCTGACTTCCGTTACTTCTGTCGGCACCTCAAGATTGTTGACAAGAAGGCGAAGCTCATCCCGTTCAAGCTGAACGCTGCCCAGGAGACGCTCGTTTCCTCCATCGAGGACAACCCATGGGTGTTTGACCTCAAGGCTCGCCAGATGGGCGGCACTACGGGTATCGCTGCGTATGCGTTTTGGCATGCATGCTTCAGGCCCAACTTCCGCGTTGGCGTCATGGCTCAGAGCCGGGAGTCTGCCGAGCAGATTTTCGAGATCTATAAGCGCTTCTACGACAACCTCCCACAATGGCTTCAGTTTCCTACCGACAAGTCCAATGTGCGGGAGATGTTGTTCTTCCATGGCGGTATGATTCGAGTCTTCACCGCCAACACGCAGAGTGCCCGTGGCACCACTTATAACTTCCTTCATTGCTCTGAGTTCGCCTTCTATTCGGATGTTGAGAGCACTGTGCGCGCTGTCTTCCAGACAGCCACGCCAGACGCTATTGTTGTCATGGAGACCACGGCCAACGGCTTGAACCATGCTCATCAGCTGTGGACTGACAAGAATGGCTACAGCAAGGTCTTTTTGCCGTGGATGCTCTCTGAGGAGTACCAGCTAAAGGAACGCCCTGATGCGTTCCGTGGCAAGATGACAAAGTGGCATGACTACGCCAAAGAGCACAAGCTAACCAAGTACCAGTTGTGGTGGGCGTTTGATACCTATCGAACCAAGTGCGGAAACAACTGGCAGACGTTTCACCAGGAGTACCCGGCCACTGCCGAGGTGGCGTTCATCACGTCAGGCGAGCGGTACTTCGATGTCATCTACCCGCACGCCAAGGCGTCTACGGGGTACAGGCAATATGCTAAACCGCAGAAGTATCATGTATATGCAATGGGCGTTGACACTGCTTCGGGCTCGCCGTCTGGGGACTTTTCTACGTTCTGCGTTATGGACATTACAGACAAGGAGAAGCCCAAATGCGTCAGCACCTATTACGCAAGACTCTCACCAAGCGAGTTTGCAGCAAGAGTTCTAGAGGAGGCGAAGAAGTGGGACGCCCTGGTTGTAGCGGAGTCAAACTCCTACGGGCTAAGCATCATCGAGCATCTTATCGGAGAGGGCTACGCAAACCTCTACAGGCGCACCAAGTTCGATAAGATGGCCAAGCGGTGGAAGGAGGAGCTTGGTTTCGTGACCACCGTCGCCACTCGTCCTGTTATCCTGGCAAACCTACATAAGGCCTTATCTGCTGGCAACCTGACTGTTAACGATGACCGCATGAAAGCAGAGATGAACACTTTTGTTTACGGCAAGGGTGGCAAGCCCCAGGCGGACAGCGGAAAGCACGATGACATGGTGTTTGCGTGGGCTCTCGCTCTGGCTGGAATAGGTCAGATAGATGCTGTTAAGCAGGAAAAGTTGTCGGCTAAGCCCACCAGTTTGCGCGAACTCTTGGCATATGAGCACGCAACGGGTAAGGTCTTCCGGGAGGAGTGGACAGCTAGTGAGGAAGAATCATTAGACATTCTCTCCCAAAATGAACTCACGCAAAGGCGTGTCAACCCCGCCAAGATTCCACGGCGTTAAAAGGAGATAGAGATGGGCTTGCTAAGCGAAGAGAAAGCACAGGAGCTAACTGAGAAGCTGGAGCTTGGATTCTCCGGGCAGAGTGAGCCTGCGTCCGTGACCGAGGACGTAAAGCCAGAGGTCGAGGCTGCACCCGCAGCCGAAGAGGTGGCTGAAGCCCATACTGAGACACCGGAAGTGCCGGCTGATCAGGGTGAGGTAAAGGCCCAAACCGGCGAGAGCGAGGCGAAGACAGAGGCTAAGTCAGACAGCGGCGCTGACGAGGACGACTCTTTGCCACCGGGCCACCGCGTACCGTACAAGCGGTTTAAGAACGTTCTGGAGGCGCGCAATAAGTACCGAGGCGAGGCCGAGGATGCTGCTGCGCAAGTTCAGCTGTTCAAGCAGCAGGTAGAGGCAATGCGCAACGAGGTTGCGATGATGCGGAACCTGCAACCAGCCAAGCCGGTAGAGGATGAGGTAGAGGTCTCCGACGAACTCGATAGGCTACTGAATGGCAACCCAGATCTTCCCAAGGAAGTGAAGGATAAGATTGCCATGATGGAGGCTCGCCTGCACCAGCAGGAGGTCCACGCCGAGCGGATTCGTCTCCGGCAAGAGGTCGCCGATGTCACTGACAAGTATGACAAGAGCCTCACTACAGACCTCCAGCAAGTTCTCTACAGTGCCGTACAGCGTGATCCGAATGTAGACTTAGACAGCGTGGCAGAGCAGTACACGACGTGGGTCGCTAAGCGCGAAGAAGAGGCGATTGCTCGGTATCTTGAGAAGAACCCCGGCGCATCTGTTGCAGAGGCCGAGACTCAGGCTACCGAGGCGTCGTCAGGTGTCCCTTCACGCCCAAAGCGTGCAGGGACGGGAGCGTCAAGTGTTGCCCGAACCGCTGACCGAAAGTCTTACGGGACGATCAAGGAGGGCACAGACGCCCTCTTCAAAGCCATGGAACGTGGCGATATCAAACTCTTCGGTTAGGGAGAATAGAAAATGAGTGAGCAGACGCCGGTTACGATTAACCACTTAGATAGTATTCTTAAAGAGTTCTATATTGGGCCTATTCAGGAGCAGCTTAATAACGAGGTCATGGTCCTTCAGATGTTTGAGAAGGCCAAGATCTCTTGGGCAGGCAAGCAGGGCGTCGTGCCCGTGCATGTTGACCGCAACGTCCGGGGCGTGGCATTTAAAACGGATGGCGGCGACCTTCCAACGGCCGGGTCACAAGAGACTAAGCGACTCACCTTCACCGCAGCTTACCTCTATGGTCGGTTTGAGGTCACAGGTCCTGCGATTGCAGCAGCCGCAAAGGGTGGAACCGCTAGCTTTATTGGAGCGCTTGAGCTTGAGATGGATAAGCTCAAAGACGATATCCGCAACAAGGCTGACCGCACCGTCGTCAGCGGCGGCAGGGTTGCTGGTTTCTTAAATGAGCGTAAGAATGAAACGGGCGCCTCTGTGTGGCAGTTCCGTGGTGATTTCCAGAAGATTGCTGACGCTTGGGACGCAAAAGGATCGAACATTGATGTCGAAGTTATTGACTGTTCCAACAAGACCATCACGGGTAAAAGTGTCACTTACGAGAAGATCACAACACCAGCTTCGATTGACGTCACTAACTCCGAGTTTAATCCCACAGCGGGAACTATCCATCTGACCGGCGCTCTTGACACCACTGGTGTTGCCGCCGGATTCGGGTGCGCTTTGGTTATTAGCGACACCGATGCCGGCGTAAACGCGCTTCTTGACCAAGAGCCTATTGGGATTTATGGCAACCTCGGCTCTGAGAGCCACTTTGGGGTTGACCGTGGTTCCGTTGCCGGTGACGCAACGGTGCTCCAGTCGATCATCATGACCGCAGATCTTGCCGCAACTAGCGATGAGCCTACGTCTGATGCCGCTCTCACGCTTAGCCGCATGCAAGAAGTCATTGACAGCGTCAACTCCCTTAGCGGCATGGAGCCTAGCATCATCCTGATGAACCCAGGAGATCGAGCGAAGTACATCGCGCTTTGCCAAGGTCAGCTTCAGATTACCCGGACTGGCACCGCTACTAACGGTGACGCCGGGTTCCTTGGGCTTTCATACGGAGGCATCCCTATTAAGGCTGCTCGCCATGTTGACCGAGGGCTAATGCTCTTCCTCAACACTAAGGATTGGAAGCTTGCGGTCCTTGAGGATTTCAAGTTTGCTGACTTAGATGGGAATGTTCTTTCCCGTGTCAACAACAAGGATAGCTTTGAGGGCTTCTGCAAGTGGTACTACAACCACTACTGCTGCCGCCCCAATGCAAATGCTGTTCTGACTGGCATCCAGCTTTAGACTAGCATGACTGTTCTCCACGACATCCTACTTGTCCTCCTCCTTGCGGGTGGGGTGTTCGTGGAGGTACAGTTGGCTAGGTTTCTGGCCACGCTGAGGCGGGTGAAGGAGGCGGAATCTGACCACCTCCTGAACCCCGCTTCGGTTGACCCCACCCCTTCTGAGATATTTGAGGTGTTGTATGGTGGATCCACTGACAGGGGCGTTAGTTAGTGCAGGCCTTGGCCTTATCCCTGGTTTCATTGACCTCTTTACGCCTGACCCGCCCAAGCCGTTCCAGCCGCTCACGCGGCAGCCGGTTGGCCGAGGTGGGCGCGCTCAGATCCAGGTTGCCTCCGCACCGTCCGGCCCACCCAAGGGGATGATGCTTTTGGACGGGGCTCTCGGGGGTGTCACCACCCTTCTCCCCCAGATGTTTGGTTCAGGTTCATCGCCTACCCCGACCCCTAGGGCGGCTGCTGCGCAATCAGAGATGGCTAGGCTCTCGGGGCAGCCTCTTGCGTACCCAGCTCCGCTACTGCAGACATATAGGCCCGGGGTTCCATCTATCCAGTATGGCAACAGGTTCTAGGATGCCTGAATATCCAGATAATATGGGGAGCCAGATTGAGGCCTCCCGCAGCGACAAGACCACTTACGGCCGCATGTGGGACTTGTGCACTATGTTCCTTGAAGGTCGGCAGTGGCTCAACTACGACCGGGACCGTGCATCGTACTTGATTAACCAGCGCGCTAGGCCTGACGGCAGTCAGCGCCAGACGGTTAACCTCCTACTTAACATCTACCGGAACATTATGGCTCGGCTCACGCTGAGCTATCCCTCTATTGCGGTCATGCCCGCATCGCCCTCTAACGACGACATCATCAAGGCCAAGAGTTCTGAAATAGCGTTGCGCTACTACTGGACCCGAGAGGATGTCCAGGACAAGGTCCACACTGCACTGCAGTGGTTGCTGGTTACTGGCAACACGGCGATGCACACGTATTACGACGCTGATGATGATGTCATCCATAGCGAGCCGATTAGCCCATACGACCTTTTTTTTGAGGATAAGGTCACCAACCCTGATGACTCTCAGTGGGTGGCCATCCGCAGCTACCACGTCAAAGAAGATGTTGAGGCTGCATACCCGGATAAGGTGGACGACATGTCCTACTCCGGGGGCACTAGTGATGACTCAGGCTTGGACTACGAGTTGCACACTGTGCCCGATGACCGCGTAGAGCTGATGGAGGTTTACTGGAGGGATGGCCGTCACGCCATCCTGTCCAATGGCATGTACCTCTACAAGGGCACATGGAAGACCAAGACATTCCCAGTGCAGATTATACGCTATACAGAGGTGCCTGGGCGCTTGTGGGGTATCGGCTTGCTGCAGCCCTTGCTGGACTTGCAGCGCCTCTACAACGAGCAGCGCACTCAGGTTGTGCATAACGTCAAGCTTATGGGCAACCCCAAGTGGGCCATCCCCAAGACAGCGGGTGTCAACACGTCGTCTATGACGAATCGCCCAGGCGAGAAGATTTACTTTAACCCTGCTGGCGGGCCACCTTCTCAGATTCCACCAGTGCCTCTGCCTGGGTATGTTTTGGATAGCATCACCCGGACGCAGGCTGAGATGCATGATGTGGCGGGCATCCACTCCGTGAGCCTTGGTAAGCGCGCTGTTGGTGTTAGTTCTGGCAAGGCCATGCAGGTCCTGGCAGATCGAGATACCTCTCAGCTGCAGGAAACGCAGACCAACGTCGAGCGCGCTATCCGGGAGCTGGCAAAGGTTGTGCTTGAGCTGATGAAGGCTCACTACACCGAGGCCAAGATGGTCCGCATGCTCGACCAGACTGGCCGAGTTTTGTACCGAGCCATCAGCACTGAAAACATTGTGGACAACCCAGAAGTGTTTATCGAGGCGGGCAGCGCCTTCCGATTTGATGCGCGCGACCGCGATCAGCACGTCATGGAGTTGTTCCAGGCCGGCCTGATCGACCCAGACACGGCGATGCAGGAGCTTTCCTTCCGAACGGGCAACTCGTTTATCACCGAGAAGGTCCAGGGCTTGTCCCATGCGAAGAAGCTTCTTGAGGCAACCAGGCAGGGCTTTGAGATTGAGATCTTCCAGTCTGATGACATCAAGTCGATGCTCAAGGTCTTTGCGGACTTTGTGCACACCGATGATTTCTACGCCCTACCCGAGGAGCGTCAGTTGTACATCAGAGACGTGGTGGTTGCCCTAAGCAACCCCATGGCGACTACTGAGGAGTTCATCAAGGCGGAGATGATGCAGAAGGTGTTCCCACGCCAAGCACCCTCACCAAGCCAGGCGCAAACAATGCAGAGTATACTGGCAGCCCAGTCGCCTGAGACGCAGGGGCAGATGGCTGAGTCTGCAATCGGTATGGCGCAGCAGCAGGACTCCATGGAAGCTGCGCAGTCGAACACTGCGCGGGGCCAAGAGGCTCTGATTAGCCCAGTATTCGGGGGTATCGGATGACGGTGGCCGAGATAGTATCTAAGTTTAGGCAGTATATCGACGAGCCTGACCAGACATTTATATCTGACGATGATGTCAATACGTACCTCGATGATGGCTACCGAGAGTTTCGCAACATGGTGTGCGACATCAACCCGGTCATCTACAACGTTACTGCCAACATCACCCTGTCCAACGCCATCAGCCACGACCTAGCCGCCGTCGACCCCAAGCTTCTGGGTGAGACTGTTGCGTCTAGCGGTAGACTGGTAAGGCTTAACACCATCGTGAAGCGTAGGGGGTCTGACGGGCGCATCATGGAGAGGCTTGAGGCGGTGAGTAACGAGCAGGCGCTAGATGTCGTGCCTTGCAGTTACTACTTGGCTAACACCGTCCTTAGGTTTAGCTCCAGGCTCACAGGCACCTACGAAGTCAACTACGTGCCCGAGGTTAACTTGACCTGGGCGGGTGGTGGCGCAGATACGTTTATCGATAACCTTTCGCCCTTCCACGCCCTAATCGCCCTGCTTGCCTATCGCCAGTACGCTATTGTGAATAACGCTGAGAGTGAGCCAATCTTGAGGCAGGCGTCTACACGGATGTCTGAGTTTAGAGAGTACCTGCAGGCCAGGGCTTACGACGGCTACGATTACATCCAGACCGTGCCTTGGTATAGTTAATGGCTATCAAAGCCCAAGAGGTTCAGGTACTCCGGGAAGGCATCCAGGCAAACGCGCCCAGCCCAGGGTCGTTTGCTTTGAATATGCTGTTCAGCAACAACTGCTGGCAAGTGCGAGAGGGCTTTGGTCAGGTCACGCAGTTCGACACTGAGATGTCTGCCATCTATAGCGGCATCGGCAACGTTGTATCCAATGGTGAGTGGGGTCTTCTTAAGCACCTGGGCTCGCACTTGATTAAGACAAGCTTTGGCAACCTTCAGATGCTGTCTGTTTTTCTGTCAAAAGTGCAATCTACTGTTTCTGTAGGCGGCCCAAGCCAAGCATTTTCGTATGCGGCCCTTAAGAATATATACATAGTCAGTGTCTACGATCTGACCACCAACGAGCGCTTTGAGGTGCCTCTGTACCGGCACACGAGCCAGACGGCCGTAGCCTCAAGCTATCGGGACTCTGTCCCGTCTGAGCTTGGCGGAAGAGCAGCGATAGATGTGGCCTCATCAGGCCTTCAGGACATATTGCCTCAGTATCAAACGTGTAAGGGCGAATCGTACGAGTCATGGGTGCAGGCTGATGACGAGTTCTTTTACTTCGAGGAGTTTGCTGACATCCTGTATTTCGGCAACACCTCTACTGGAATGTGGGCGTATCTCCCCTGTTCGTTTAATGGCACTCGCAAGACGTTCATAGACAAGTTTAGATTTCGTGACCAGGCTGAACCCTACGGCGAGTCGAGCATGATAACGCCTGTGGTGCTTAGCCCCGGCATCAACACGGATGCCTACGATTACGTCAGGACCGCAGACATGCCTAACGCTGTGGATGTTGCAGTGGTGTCTGGCCGGATGGTTTACGCGGAGGGCAACACGGTCTCTTTTTCTGATCCGTTCTACCCCAACGCTATCGTGGCTGACAACTTTGTGCAGGTGCCCTCTGAGGAAAGCATCACAGCGGTGGCCGAGCACAACTCAAACTTGATGATATTCACAGCCAATGAGACGTGGCTTTATCAACCTTCTATTGGCGACCTTGCTTCAGCCGGCAGGATTACCCGCGTGAGCGATACTGTGGGCTGTGTTGGGCCTAACGCAAAGTGCCGTATGGGGTCGGCTTTGGTATGGGTAGATACAAGCGGTGTGTACCAGACGACGAGTGGTCTCAACATGAGCCGCTTGTCAGACGATGTGCTTCCATTCTTCGAGAGGGAGGGGATGACCAATCCCCTCACGTCTTACTTTGTGGACCATGGCAAGGCAGACCCATCCGCAAGGGAGCAGCCGACT
>VTLG01002352.1_pt1 | contig 36390 bp, 42 predicted proteins | sample 4694571 | NCBI WGS metagenome assembly VTLG01 (sample SAMN12604809, study PRJNA352737) | marine metagenome | biome: ENVO:00000447; feature: ENVO:00000209|ENVO:00000569|ENVO:01000036; material: ENVO:00002151; isolation source: viral sequences binned using virsorter ...
ATCACGGACGGAAACTAATGCCTAATGAATACCAGTTATTGTGTATGACTATTGATCATATACAAAAGCAAGGACGTCAGGTAGTTATCACTAAGCTACCAAGCACTGTTAATCGTCCACGTAAATCACCCTGGAACAACAAATGAAAACTGTTTACACATTGACTACTAATACATTTGGAGAGCCAAGGCTATTCGGTGTATATAAGGATGCTAAGGGTGCTTCATTAGCCTTTGAACATCTCTCATTACAAGCTGATCCTAATGATGAATTCAGGATTAAGAGAATGTATGTTGAGAAGGCGGAAATGGTTCAAGAATGTCTTGATCATTGCCGAGCTAAAAGGGAACTTGAAGCAGTATTAGAGGCATCTGATGAGTCTAATTAAACAACACTTGCATAAGTTAGAGAATGATTATCCTATTGAGTTAACATTATCTCTTAATGATGTGCAGTTAATTCTTAGTTTACTAGAAGAGACTGATGATCCTAGAGATAATGATTTAGCTGATGATATCCGTCATCAAACTTATGCTTGATTCTCTCACGGAGGGTATCCTCCTTCCCTGAGGGATTCACGTCCCTTATTGTTCACCTACTGTTTATTATGACAGCATCTAAACTACAAGCTAAACCTACACGTAAGGTTGCAACTACAACTAATTCACCTGCTGTTGTTATAACTAAGCAGCGTGACTTTACACACAAAGAGCCTATTATAATTCCATCTCACCTTGATGATGTACCTGTAATTAGCGCAGCATCTTATGTTAAGGATGCACGTAATCGTTGGTATATTCATAATGTTGAGCTTAAGGAAGTATTTGATGCTCATGTTAATGTGTATCAGGTAGTTAAGCCTCATGTTGTTAAGGTACATAGCTATATTGTCGAACGATTTAATGAATTAAGAGGAGATGATGTACAAAAAGTATAAATTCACTCTTAATGTACGTACCAAGTTGTCTCCTAGTGAGGCAATTTGGTTTATTACGTCTAAGATCAAGGATGCATTACCAGTGTTATCTATTGATTATGATGTAGTAGAAGATAGACCAACAACTGATGAGCATCATGGAGGTATTACTGATGAAGACAGTACCTAATTGGCAACATCATTCAAAGAAAGATGCTAAGCGTACCTTGAAACCTCAAGCGTTACGTGATGCAAGGAAGCGTACTAAGAATCTTATTGTTAAATTAACTTCACAATCACACCGCCATGCCTAAGTTTCATGTTAAACTATCGTCTGGTAGAACATTTGTAATGCGATCACAAGCTAAGGACGAATACGAACTTGCTTATGAGGCGTATGAAGAAGCGTGTCTACTGGATGATTACCTAGTTGACGTAGAGTTATTACCTGATGTCTAAAAAGAAGTATTATCCTAATAACTATGATGCTTTTAGAGAAGCACCACATGAATGGTTTGGTTCAATTCCTTTTGATGAGTTAATGGATTGGAAGATAGGAGGTTGGGAGATACCATCCTCTGTTGCTTGTATGATCCGTGAGACTACCAAAACTGGTAAAGTTAAGGAATATATCTATTCCAGATCAAGTGATGCTAAGAAAAGAGCACGTAAGATCATGGATGCAGGCAATGAGTTCATTGTTTGTACACATGAGGCTGTTCATCACATGTCCCCTGAATTAGAAGATTATGACGACCCGCTCGCTTGAAGATATAATTAGTTATGAGAAGCAAGCATTAGACTTGCTTAAAGAAGATCATCCACATTATAAGGAGATCAAACAGTTATTAACTGATCAAATAAACGACGAGATCAGAGATTATGCCTACACCCGCACAAATTGATGAGCAAATCCAATTAGAACGTGATCAGATTGCGCAAGGACTCAAACGTTTAAGGGATAACACCCGTAAATTAGAGGATAAGAGTTATGCATCAGCTACAGTTTATGGTGTAGCTTCTATTGATGCATTAATGGGTCCACTAGTTAAATGTATTGAGGATACAACTAATGATAGGTTGAAGCGTAGAACTGGATATCAATTTCAATTAATTAAGGATTATGTCTCTAAATTAGAACCATTAGCCTCAGCTGCTATATCATGTAAGATCACATTCGATAAAGTGTTCAGTCACAAGGAGGGAAGTAATAACCTCACTAATATATGTGATTCAATTGGACACGCAGTAGAGGATGAATGCCAAATGAGACATTATGAGTTAACTGCGCCAGGCTTACTTAACGTACTAAAGAGAAACTACTGGCACCAATCCATAGGTACACAACAAAAGATCGTAGTGATACAAACACTAATGAATCGTTATGATGTTACACCATGGGTAGCGTGGGGTAGAGCTAATAGAGTTAAGCTAGGTGCCTGGTTATTAGACTGCATAATGGAAACAAGTGGCTGGTTTTATAAAGATTTTAGACGCGAAGGTCGTAGAACTAATAACTATATCTTACCAACACCTGAATTTCTCACAATCAAAGACCAAGTGATGACTGAGAGTGAGTTATTTGCTCCGTTATCATGGCCGATGTATATTGAGCCTAATGATTGGACTAATGAAAGACCAGGTGGGTACTTACTTAATGAGGTAATGAGAGGTAATGATATGGTTAGGCGTGGACGTTCACCACGTATACAGGGAGAGATACCAATTGAGTTTTTGAACACGATTCAGAAAGTTAAAAATAGGTTAAATCCATTCACTGTAAAGGTAGCCGAACAGCTCTGTGAACGTGGTATTAGTATAGGTAAGTTTATACCTATCGTAGAGATACCTCTCCCTCCTAAACCTGTAGATATAGCAGACAACAAGGAAGCACGTAAGAGCTACCGTAGAGCCGCTGCAGAGGTCATGAATAAGAATGCTAGTGCATTTAGACGTTCATGCCGTACACGGATGACTATGGAGGCAGTGAGGAGATTTAAGTTTAAGGAGTTCTATGTACCTTGGTCTTTTGATTATAGGGGTAGAGCATATCCTATACCTTCATTCCTCACAGTTCAAGACACTGACTTTGGGAAATCACTGATAAGATTTGCTGATGAGTCAGTGGTAAATGGTGATGCACATGAGTGGTTATCATTTCAATGTGCTACAACCTACGGTTTAGATAAGTCCACGATGGCTGAGAGGCTAAAATGGACTAGTGAGAATACTCCGTTGATTACCAGAGTAGCCAATGATCCATTAGGTAACATTGGTGACTGGGAAGCTGCGGAAGAGCCTTGGCAATTCTTAGCAGCATGTGATGAATACTATCACTGTGTTATTAAGAAAGACCGAGAGACTACTGGGTTAATGGTAAGCACTGATGCTACCTGTAGTGGTCTACAGATCCTAGCTGGTTTAGCTAGAGATAAAAGGACAGCACAACTCGTCAATGTGTTGCCTGCTGATAGACCTCAAGACGCTTATAAGGTTGTAGCTGAAGTATCTAAATGGAATATACCTGATAGGTTACGTGATATATGGGATAGGAAATGTGTTAAAAGGGTAGTTATGACTATACCTTATAATGCTAAACCTTTCTCTAATCGTACGTACATCAGAGATGCTCTTGAAGATAAGAATGTTACAATAGATAAAGAAGAACTCACAATCACGGTTCAGGCGGTTAGGATGGCTATGGGAAATGTTGTCCCAGGTCCACTAGCTGTTATGAAATGGATCGAAGATGAGGTTTCTAAAGCATTACAGCGTGGAGTTGAAGAGCTAACTTGGGTTACACCTTCTGGCTTTGTAGTTACTCAACGCATAATGAAGAGAAAGACAGAGATCATGCAATTACAATTGTTAGGTCTTTGTAAGCTCACCGTAGCAACTGATGAGACTAAGGAAGTAGACAAGGCTAGACATAAAGCTGCGACTGCGCCTAATCTTATACATTCTTTAGATGCATCATTATTGCACCTAAGTGCTACGAAATTCAACAAACCAATAGCTTTAATACACGACTCAGTGTTATGTAGAGCTACTGATATGACTATACTGTCTACATTAGTAAGGGAAACTTATATGGATCTCTTTGCTAAACAAGACTACTTAACTGATTTTGCACAACAAATAGGTGCAGAATCTAAACCACCGATTATAGGAGACCTTGAACCGGAATCCGTAATTGACTCAACTTACTTTTTTTGTTAATGTTACAATCCACGTATTCACTATTTGATTCCTTCTTTGCTCCTATGAGGGTAGTTGTTGTCTCTGAAGAGAGGTTACAACAAGCTGAAAGAGAAGCAAGGCAGAATCAACTGCAAGTCCTTGATCATCGTATTGAGGAGCTGACAAAGTATCGCGCATCACTATCTAAGCAGCTAGAATCAACCAGACCTGGTAAGGATCTGGATGCATTAGATGGAGCTAGCGCAGATGTCTAGAAACACGCATGTTACTGATGTTGTTACACTAGAGGGTTATCAAGCTATCCTTGAACCAGGGAAGTTTGGATATTCTCTATCGGCTGTCGTTGACGCTGATGTTGTCAACACGCTAGAAACGGAGAGGGCTGATGTTCTTAAATGGGCAGAGTCTAAGCTCAAGAATCCTAAGCGTGCTACACTTAAGCCAACACCCTGGGAAGAAGTAGCAGAAGGGAAATATAAATTAAAATTCTCTTGGAATGAAGAGAGGAGACCACCCGTGGTAGACACGGAAGGCTCACCTGTAACTGATAAGAAAACACCTTTATATGGCGGATCTACTGTTAAGCTTGGCTTCTATCAAAAGCCTTACATACTTAAGGATGGAGTTACCTATGGAAGTTCTCTTAAGTTGGTTGGTGTACAAGTTGTTTCCATAAAAGGAGATGCTGGTATATCTCAGGCTGATTTAAATGAAGGCGAAGTAGCAGAATTATTCGGCAAGACTGAAGGGTTTAAGGCAGGTGCAGCTCCTAGCTCATCTGAAGTTAATGAAGAAGAGGACGACTTCTAAATTTAGATCTAAGTTGGAGGAGAAGGTCGCTGATCTTCTCTCAAAACTTGGTGTTACATATGAATATGAATCTACAAAGATTCCTTATACCATTCAGCATAATTATAATCCTGACTTCCTGCTCCCTAACAATATCTACCTTGAAACAAAAGGATACTGGGATGCGAAGGACAGACGGAAAATCCTTGCTGTTAAAGAGGCTAACCCCGCGTTAGACTTACGTATGGTATTTCAAGCACCATATAATAGAATAAGTAAAAAATCTAAGACGACATACGCTCAATGGTGCGAGCGACATGACATACCTTGGTCGTCTTTTCATAATATTCCACTCGATTGGTTAATTCAATGACCTCAGATTTTAGAGTATACCAACCTTTCAGGTATCCAATTCTGACAGGTGTATTAAAGGAAGATTTCACAGCATTGAGATCTTCTGATAAATTAGCGATGGGCCACGGTCAAGCTGGTGAAACATCCAATAAGCCTGGCCTTAGAGTATTAGAAGATTACCCTGATTTAAGGGATATACTACTTAATTACTTTAAGGATTTTGCTAAACAAATAGGTTATACTAATGATTTTATTATATCAACTTCTTGGTTAACTAAATTAAAAGAGGGTGATGTAATAAAGGAGCATAATCATGCTAATTCATTCTATAGTGGTGTATTTTATTATGGAGATTACAATGACAATACTGTTATTCAATTAGCTAATCCAATAAGGGATACATCATCGTTTGAATTAGAATCTAATATGGAATGCCCCTTAAGTACTGATTGGGGTTATATCCCTGAAACAAACTTATTAATTGTATTTCCTTCTAGTATCCGTCATTCAGTGCCAGTATATACAGGTAAGGAAGATAGAGTTTCATTAGCTTTTAATGTAATTCCTAAAGGTTGTTATGGTATAGGGGATTCCTATATAGATACATCATGGACTCAGTAAGCGAATTCATAAGGCATGAACCTTGTGAAAATTGTGGATCATCTGATGCCAATTCTGTGTATACAGATGGCCACAAGTTTTGCTTTGTATGCCAAACCTACACACCTGCTGAAGGTATAAATCACAATCACAACATGACCACCACTATTAGATTAATGGGATCAGCCGAACGGCTGCACAAACGAAATTTATCTGAGAAAACAAATCAATTCTATCAGATATATAGGGACGGGGGTGTATTAAGATTCCCGTACTACACGGAAGATGGTATATTAAAAGGTATAAAAACTAAAACAAAAAACAAAGATTTCAGATATGAAGGAGTTTCCACTGACACTTTATTTGGTCAGCATCGTTTCCCTAGTAGCGGTAAACGTATTGTTATTACTGAAGGTGAGCTAGATGCCGCCAGCTGTTACGAAGCTATGCCCGGATGGCCAATGGTATCTCTACCCCATGGGGCAGCTTCTGCAAAAAAAGATTGCCAGAAACAGATCCCCTTATTCCAGGGCTACGATGAGATCATACTCTTCTTCGACAGCGACGATGCTGGCCGTAAGGCGGCGGAGGAAACGGCAGGGGTACTACCACCTGGCAAGGTCAAGATCGCTCGCCTTGAGGGCTACAAAGACCCTTCAGACGCTCTCCAAAATGAGGATGCTGAAGCGATACGAAAAGCTATATGGAACGCTAAGCCGTTCCGACCTGATGGAATCATTGATGCAAAAACTCTTAGGGATCTGGTAACAACACCACAAAAACCTTATGACCACGAATATCCGTTCAAAGGACTTAATGAGAAATTACACGGGATCAGGTATGGGGAACTTACAACATTTACTGCTGGCTCTGGTTCAGGAAAAACCTCAATCATGCGTCACCTTGCAGTTGATCTCCTCACTAAAGGGGAATCAGTTGGGATCCTGGAGCTTGAAGCAAGTAATAGAAGAACAGCACTTGGATTGATGTCCACAGCTGTTGGTAAGAACTTAAATCTTGGAGAATATGGCACGGAAGAACTTGACACCGCCTTTTCAAATTCTATTGCCAATTGGAATCTTTTTTGTTTTGATGGGTTTGGAAGTTATGATCCAGATATCGTCTATAACAGGATTGAATATCTTGCCACCGGACTTGAATGTAAGATCATTATTTTAGATCACCTTAGTATATTATTAAGTGGATTAGATGGTGATGAGAGGCGGATGATTGATACAACTATGACTAGGTTACGTTCACTTGTTGAACGCACTGGTATAGCACTATTTTTAGTCTCGCATTTACGGAGGGCGAGTAATGATAAGCACAGCCACGAAGAAGGCGGACGAGTTAGTTTGTCCTCGCTTAGAGGATCTCACAGCATCGCTCAAATATCTGATCAAGTCGTTGCCCTTGAGGTCGATCAGCAGAGCGGAGCTGAACGAAAACTTACGACAGTGCGAGTCCTTAAGAATCGCTATTCAGGCGAAGTTGGGGTCGCATGTCAATTAAGTTATGATTTAAACACCTGCAGATTTATTGAACATGAAGCTGAACCCACATTCAATCCGACCACTGATTTCTAAACATGAGGTGGTACACCACACAGAGGTTACAAGAGAGATTTATGATCACCCTTGGAATCAACATGTTAGAGAGTTAGATAAGAATAAACCTATACCTCCTAACCCACCAACGCAACAGGACATTGAACGAGCAAAATTTGTCGATAAAACCTACCACTGGAACCCAAGTAGGGACGGTAGTCTTCGACCTAGAGAGCAACGGTCTGCTAAATGATGCTACCCGTATCCACTGTGTTGCACTCCATTGGTGCGAAGAAGATATCACAGAGTCGTTTAATGATGAACCGTATGCAGACTCGCCTAAAGACTTACCTATGGGCAGTAGCTACTCGATTACCACAGGGTTATCTTGGCTTGAAACAGCGGATGTTCTTGTTGGTCACAATATTATCGGCTTTGACATACCTCTTATTAAAAGGCTCTACCCTTGGTTTAGTCCTAGCGGTGTCATTGTGGACACTCTTCTTTTATCTAGGCTTTATCATCCTAACTTATTGGATATAGATAAGAAAAGCAATAAAATACCTAGTAAATTATGGGGAAGACATTCTCTTGAAGCATACGGACATAGATTAGATGAGCACAAAGGAGACTTCGCTGCTGATACTGATTGGAAAGAATGGTCTAAAGAGATGGAATCCTATTGTATACAAGATGTTATTGTAACTAAAAAGTTATGCAAACATTTCCGCCCTTACCTGATTGGGTCCGATTAGAACATCAGGTAGCACAAATACTCACACAACAAGAGATCCATGGATGGTACTTTAATGAACGCTCTGCACGGGAACTTGAGTCAACTCTCAGAGGAGAGTATGAATCTACTCAAAAAATACTACGCAACAGGCATCCTTACGTCGAAGGACCACGCTTTTGTCCAAAACGAACTAATAAGCGAACAGGATATGTTGAAGGAGCACCACTCACCAAATTAAAGGAGCTTAATCCCACTTCAAGGGACCATATAGCATGGATACTACAAACACATTATGGCTGGATTCCGTCATTAACGACCTCAACAGGGAAACCAGTAATAGACGAAACCGTATTGAAAGATATTGGGACGGATATTGCTCTTCAATTTCTGACACTGTTGGATCTGACGAAAAAGTTAGGGATGATATCAGAAGGCGTGAACGCATGGCAGAAGCTATGTACGACATCTAGCCGGATACATCATCACTGTTCAGTAGCTACATCTACTTTTAGATGTGCTCATAGAAAGCCAAATTTAGCACAGGTACCTAGTGATGAAAGATTTCGATCTCTTTTTACTGTTGGACCAGGTCTCATCATGGTTGGTGCTGATCTTGCTGGTATCGAGCTCCGTATGTTGGCTCATTATCTTGCAAGATATGATGGAGGCAGATATGCTAAGATCCTTACCACCGGAGACATTCACCAAACAAATGCTGATAAAATTGGAATCACTAGATCACAAGTTAAAACAGTAACATATGCCTTCCTTTATGGGGCAGGTGATACTAAGATCGGCCACTCTTATGACAAACAATTATCGGATGACAATGCAAAACAAAAGGGAAGAGAGATTAGGAAAGCTTATGTTGATGCCATTCCTGGCCTTAAGGAGCTTCTGGAGGGCGTACAAAAGGCGGGTGAGAGGGGTTTTCTTTATGGACTCGACCACCGTCGTATCCTCGTTGACTCGCGGCACAAGTCCCTCAACTACCTCCTACAAGGATCGTCAGCGGTCCTCGCAAAGAAATGGATGGTTTTAACACATGAGAGGCTACCTAGATCTGCTAACCAACTTGCATTCATTCATGATGAACTACAATTTGAATGCAAAGAAGAAGACAAAGAGGATCTCAAATTCCTCTTAGAACTCTCAGCTATGGAAGCTGGAGAGTATTATAAAATGAGATGCCCCACCGCAGCTGAATCAAAACATGGAACAAACTGGTCAGAAGTTCACTGATTGCTTGATAAGGAGAGCTAGACAGAAGGGTGCTAAGAAGCATCACTTCGACGGCTCTACTAATGAAGTCATCTTTAAAATAGCTAATAGATCTAAAGCTGATTTGATACGTAACTCCTATGAAGAAGTATATGGTATTGAACCAGATAATATCTATAAACTTAGTTGTTTAAAAGCTGATGATAAATTCAATATAAATCATGTGACTCAATTAGATGATTGCAAATGGTATATCATCGCTCTGATTGAACCAGAAGAAATTACACTATTGAAATTAACTAAAGAAAAACTATGGGAACTTAAACCTATTAATCAAAACGGTAAAGGTGATATCGCTTTTATAGTTAAGAAATCACAGTTAATGGATTTAAATCCTGAGATACTAACCCACCTATGAAACTATTAATTGATGCGGATTTTATCGTATATAAGGCGTGTGCTGCCGCTGAAACTGAAATTGACTGGGGTGATGATACTATTCTTGTCACTAGCAGTTTTCATGACGCATACACCACAACCAAAAGAGAGTTCACCAAGTTACAAGACCAATTTGGGTCACTCGCTTCTTTAATACTGTTCTTTTCCGATAGTATAAATTTTAGGAAAAAAATCTTGCCCGAATATAAAGGTCACCGTAATCGGAAGAAACCATGTGGCTATAAACGTGTCATCAATCAACTTAAGAAAGAGTATGAAGTAATTATCATGCCTCAAGTAGAAGCTGATGATGCGATGGGCATATATGCTACAAAAAATCCTGGCAATGTTATTGTGTCCCCTGATAAGGACATGAGACAGATACCAGGGCAACTATATAATTTTGATGAGACTTTCACAATCACACCTGAAGAAGGGGCTCGATGGCATCTTATACAAACTTGTGCCGGAGATTCCACTGACGGATATAGTGGTGTTCCTGGAATCGGTGTTAAACGTGCTGAAACTCTTTTCAGTAAAGAAGGGTATTCCTGGGAAACTGTTGTCAAAGCTTTCACAGATAAAGATCTCACAGAGAAAGATGCTCTAGTTAATGCTAGACTTGCTCGTATACTAACAGTTGACGACTATGACTTCACAACCAAACAACCAAGATTATGGACCCCCACCACCAATTACAAAATTAACAGTGGAGCAAGATCTACAGCTTCGTCTACTGTATGATAAGTTAAATGAGGGCTATCATGATAAAAAGGATGATATAATCACTTTTTTGATGGCTCTCCAGCGTCAAAACTTTGCACTTAGTAATTCAATCACTAATTTAGTACAGAAATGGCCACCACCCCCGACTATTACAAACGAGGTACTACCGATGTTTGGGATTTTATTAGAGACCAAGGATTAAACTTCCACCTCGGTAATGCTATTAAGTATATCTGCAGAGCAGGTTACAAGGATAGTAAAATACAAGATTTAGAAAAAGCAATCCACTACCTACAGAATGAACTTGAGCATGAAGAGAACCTTTCTATCAGAGCAGGCGAAGGAATTCCGATCCAAATACGGAGTGAAGAACGATCCTTCACGTATGACGAGATCGTACCAGAAGGATCTTATAGTTGAGGAATTTAAAGAGTTCCTTGAAGCCGATGGTTTTATGTTTAAACATGGAGCCAATGCTCAACTTGAGTGCTTGAAAGAACTAGCTGATTTGGTTTATGTATGCTATCAGTATGCAGCTAACATGGATTGGTTCTTAGATGAGGCTCTTAATAGAGTCCATGAAAGTAATTTGTCCAAGCTCGGAGAGGACGGTAAACCAATACGCCGAGAGAAAGATGGTAAAGTCTTAAAGGGACCGAACTACAAACCACCTGATCTATCTGATTTAATTTGAAATGACTGCAGAATTAATATCCCGCACTGGTCGGGTCCAATCATGGTTGGATAACCCAGAATCACGTCTCCCAGTAAGTTGCACCGTTTTTGTCGTAGAGGATTCTATGGAGGGAAAAAATGGAATCGAAGCAAGCTGGCGATATGTATCCCATGGACTCAGATTTGGCGCAGGAGTTGCGGTCCATTTATCTAAGCTCCGTCCCAAAGGAGCAGAAAACGGCAGAGGTCTTACAGCTTCTGGCCCGGTATCCTTCGCAAAAATCTACTCACAATTAAATGAAACACTCAGAAGAGGCGGTGTCTATAAGAATGGCGCCGTTGTTATACATCTCGATATTGATCACCCCGATATTCTTGAGTTCGTGCGCACTCCTAGGGCTGAACTTGCCTGGGTTAAAAGATGCATCGACATTACAAAAGAAAGTTGGGGAAATACAAGCACCACAGTTAGAGAAGCCATCCTTACCGGAATTAAATCCGGCGACATCTGGCTCAATAAAATAAAATACGATAAAAATGGAACTAGAATCTATGGCAACGTCTGTCTTGAGGTTTACTTGCCCTCACGTGGGACATGCTTGCTACAGCATGTCAATCTCTCAGCCTGTGAACTCGGCACCATCGAAAAGGCTTTCGATCAAGGTATGTCCGAGTTGTGCGAGCTCCATGGTAGGACAGGTGTTGGAGCAACTGGAGAATACCTGCCATCTGATATCGACCGCCAAGTTGGGCTCGGCGTACTCGGGCTCGCCAACCTTCTCGGAAGATACAAAGTAACTTACGAAGAGTTTGGTAGAGAATTAGAGAATGTCAATAAAGGTGAATATGGTACTGGTATAGGTTATCAGTTAGCATTTAACCTTATGCTCGGTATACAGAGAGCAGCTGATATAGCTGAAGAGAATAATATGGTAAGAGCTTTTGCTATAGCTCCTACTGCCTCTTGTTCATATAAGAGTAAGAGTTTGGATGGCTTTACAGCTACCCCAGAAATAGCACCACCTATATCTAATTGGGTTGATAGAGACTCTGGAACCTTTGGTGTACAAAGGTATAAATATGGCGATGTAGAAATTGCTAGTGATGTAGGATGGGCTGCATATAAGAAAGTAGCAGATGAAATAATGATAATGTTAGATAATACGGGACTTCTTCACGGCTATTCGTTCAACTCTTGGAGTGACGTAGTAACCTACGACAATGCGTTCGTGGAAGAGTGGCTGGCTTCGCCTCAAACCTCCCTTTACTACTCCCTGCAAGTAATGGGCGACACTCAAGATAAGACCGATGCGTATGCAGCATTAGATCAAAGCGAAGTCGATGATTACTTACAGGATATTCTCGGTAAACCCGAGCCAATAACCTGCGACTGTCAAGAGTAATGAGAACACATCCGTATCAAAAACTACTAGATCGAAAAAGAACATGGACACCAGTACAGGGAACAAAAGGAGAGTTCCGTGATGGATCAGAAGAGACCATCAAGCGTGCCCTCGCAATACGTCATATGGAGTTACCAGTTGGTACCTTCATTACGGAAGGGCTTGAAAAAACTGTTCCCGATAACGCTAGAACACTACTAGAATCAAATGTAAAAGATGAAATTAAGCATGATATTGCACTACAATACATAGTAAATGCTATTGGTGCAGATGAAGATGCAGAAAATGAAGCACTATTATTAAGAGATGCCTGGATTAATCATCCCGATCACACTATTACAAAGGCTTTGGTCGTCGAACGGGCCATCTTCTTTGTTTTACTCCCTTTCTTTAGGTTTAATGGGGATGCTGCTCTTCGTACAGTATCTGCTGACATTAGCCGAGACGAACAGATCCACGTCGGAACTAATACTCTTGTATGTACTGAGTTGGGTCTATCTCCTTCTCCTTCTTTGGATAAACTTAGGAAGGCCACCATTAACTGGATTGTTCAGCCTCTAGGTATAAATACTACCTGTAAATATTTGGACAAAAAATTCTGGCTGGATGCGAGCGATCGATTAATGTATGAAGGTAGAGCACCTGAATTAATCTCCACAAAAACAGCTCGTATGCCTGCCTTCTTTGAACATGCAAACACAAATCTCCCTCAATACGCTTAAGCTACATACAGAAAAGCTAGATAAACTGGTTGCCCAATTAGAATCAGAGTTCCCGTGGCAACCAGTCCATCCAAAGGAACCAATTGAATCAATCATGTATCGCTCTGGACAACAGAGTGTGATACAGAGAATGAAAACATTATTAGATGATGAAAACTAATGTGTATAAAAATATCAAGTCCTAGTATGCCTGAACCGCAGAAGGCACCGCCACCAATCACACCTAGAGTAGAAAAAGATACATCAGTATTACCTACTCAAAAAGAACTAGTTAAACCTGGTGATGAAAAAGGTGTAGAGTTTGGTGCTAAGAAAGACGCGAGTGCAGCAGCAGGTAAAAAGGTAGGAGCAGATGCTCTAAGAATACCTTTGAATGATCCTAGCTCAGGTGGAGCAGCAACAGGAGGAATAAATGAAGGCTAGTCAACGGTATTCAAGTTTATGCAGTGAAAGATCTCAGTTCTTAGATACTGCTGTTGAATGCTCTGAATTAACCTTACCATATCTTGTACAATATGATACTAGTCAGAAAGGTGGTAAGAAACACCTCCATCAACCCTGGCAAAGTGTCGGTGCTAAAGCAGTAGTAACTTTAGCAGCAAAGCTAATGTTAGCAATGCTTCCTCCTCAAACAAGCTTCTTTAAACTACAAGTTAGAGATGATAAGTTAGGAGAAGAACTAGATCCAGCTATGAGAAGTGAATTAGATTTATCCTTCTCTAAGATAGAGAGATCTATCATGGATTACATTGCTGCATCTAGTGATAGAGTTGTCGTCCACCAAGCATTGAAACATCTGATTGTTTCAGGCAATGCACTTATCTTTATGGGTAAGGATGGTCTTAAGCACTATCCATTACAAAGATATGTTGTTAGCAGAGATGGTAACGGTAATGTTATAGAAATTATAACAAAAGAATTAATTAATAGAAAGATATTAGGTCTTGAGTCGCCTAATAAATTAACTGACCAAGTGAATGGTGATTATGGCTCAACAGAAGACGACGTTGAGGTGTACACCTGTGTCAAATTGGATGCAAAGAGTGGTCGCTGGGTCTGGCATCAAGAAGCTGATGATTTAATCCTTCCTGATAGCCGAAGCACAGCACCAAAGAATGCAAGTCCTTGGTTAGTTCTTCGTTTCAACACAGTCGATGGAGAGGACTACGGACGTGGTAGAGTAGAAGAGTTCCTAGGAGACCTACGCAGTCTCAATGGCCTATCACAGGCTCTTGTAGAGGGCTCTAGTGTAGCTTCTAAAGTTATCTTCCTCGTATCTCCAAGTGCAACTACTAAACCTGGTACTTTATCTAAGGCAGGCAACGGTGCTATCATTCAAGGTAGACCTGAAGATGTTGGAGTTGTACAAGTTGGTAAGACAGCTGACTTCTCAACAGCAGCTAATCTTTCAGCAACGATAGAGAAAAGAATACTAGAGGCATTCCTTGTCACACAAATACGAGACAGTGAACGCACTACAGCTGAAGAAGTTCGGTTAACACAACAAGAACTAGAGAAAGGATTAGGTGGACTATTCAGTCTACTTACTGTAGAGTTCTTAGTACCGTATCTGAATAGAACTATGTTAGTACTACAACGTAGTCAACAGATACCTAGAATACCTAAGGAGTATGTAAGGCCAAAAATTGTAGCTGGAATAAATGCCTTAGGTCGTGGTCAAGATAGAGAAGCACTAACTCAATTCATGCAAGTAGTTGCAGGAGTTCTTGGACCTCAATCAATACCACAATATATCAATGCTTCTGAAGCTATCAAACGATTAGCTGCAGCTCAAGGTATAGATATCTTGAACCTTGTTAAGACTGATCAACAGTTACAACAAGAAACTCAGCAAGCTCAACAGCAACAGATGCAATCATCAATAGTAGATCAAGCAGGTCAACTAGCAGGTACACCTATGATGGATCCTGAAAAGAACCCTGATGCATTAGACACAGCAACAGCAATAAGTCAAATGGGTCTACAACAAGCGAATCAACAACCACCTCAATAGATCATGGCAGAAACCCTTACAGTAGATCCAACGCCCACAGCTGAAGTAGCTGGTGAAGCGGAGGGTGTACAACTAACAGCTGATGAACAAGATTCCTTAGCTGTAGGTGAATCAATAACACAACAACAAGATCAACTTCTTGCTGGTAAATATAAAAATGCAGAGGAACTTGAACGAGCTTACGGTGAACTAGAAGCTAAGTTAGGTCAAAGAGAAGCTAAAGATACACCAGAGAACCCAGATGAAAGCGACGAGATAGAAGCAGAAAAACCTTCTATCTCTCCAGCTGGTGAACTGATTACTTCAGCTTCTGAAGAGTATGCTAAATCTGGTGAGCTTACAGCTGAAACATTAGCTAAGTTTAATGAGATGAGTAGCTCTGATCTTGTTAAAGCTTACATGGAAGTACAAGCTGCTAATCCAGATACTGATACTGCAGATACTGGTGAAGATATATCCACTGCTACCGTTAATGAAGTTAAGAACTATGCTGGAGGTGAGCAGGCTTACCAACAGATAGTAGACTGGGCTAGTAGTAATCTAGACCAGGATTCTATAGATGCTTTTGATAGTATCGTAGGTTCTGGTAGTGTCGAAGCTATTAAACTAGCAGTCAATGGACTGAAAGCTCAGTATGAAAATGCAAACGGATACGAAGGTAAAATGTACACTGGTAAATCACCCACAAATACCAAGGATGTCTACCGTAGTCAAGCTGAATTAGTAGCTGCTATGTCAGACAAAAGATACGATAATGATCCTGCATATAGACAGGATGTTATTGAGAAACTAGAACGATCAGACAACCTACAATTCTAATGACTCATAAACCAGGACATAAAACAAGTCCACACTACGATAAACTAACACCCGAACAAAAGAAAAGGTACGACAAAGCTACAGCTCCTGACTTCTGGGAAAAACATCAAGGTGATGGAGCAGCTAAATGACTACTAGGAAACATTTAGAAGATGATTCTTACCGTGACGCTAGAGAGCTAAACGATAGAGGTAAGACTGAACGGAAGTCTATGGATGAAGAGATTAATGAATGGAATAAAAAGAATAGAGGAAAGAAAGATCCTTTAACTGGAATGGATCTAGTTAAGAGAAAGAAAAAATTCAAAAGAGATCCTCGCACAGAAGCAAATGCCTGATCATTATTCAAAATTTGATGAAAAAGTCAAGTCTTCTAAAGGGAAACCCCCTAAAAAGAAAATTAAAATCTTATTAGAAGCTGCCCAAATTTATCCTAAAACTTAAATGACTACAGCCACACTAAATAAATCTCCATTACAAGGATGGGATGAGTTTTGTGACTGGGTTACGAGCACTGATAACCGCCTCTATGTGGGGTGGTTCGGTGTACTCATGATCCCTGCACTATTAACAGCAACAACCTGTTTTATAATTGCGTTTATTGCTGCACCTCCTGTCGATATAGATGGGATCAGAGAACCAGTAGCAGGTTCTTTAATGTATGGAAACAACATCATCTCTGGTGCTGTTGTTCCTTCCTCCAACGCTATCGGTATGCACTTCTATCCTATATGGGAAGCTGCGAATATAGATGAGTGGTTATATAATGGAGGACCGTATCAACTAATTGTATTCCATTTTCTTATTGGTATTTGTGCCTACATGGGACGCCAATGGGAACTTAGTTACAGATTAGGAACTAGACCCTGGATAGCAGTTGCTTATTCGGCACCCGTATCTGCAGCCTTTGCAGTCTTCTTGGTATATCCTTTCGGGCAAGGAAGTTTCTCTGACGGTATGCCGTTGGGGATATCAGGAACGTTCAACTTTATGTTTGTCTTTCAAGCGGAACATAATATCCTTATGCATCCTTTCCATATGTTGGGAGTTGCGGGGGTATTTGGTGGGGCTTTGTTCGCTGCTATGCACGGATCATTGGTCTCCAGTTCTATCATACGAGAGACAACAGATAATGAATCCCAAAACTATGGGTATAAGTTTGGGCAAGATGAAGAAACATACAACATTGTAGCTGCTCATGGTTACTTTGGTAGATTAATTTTTCAATATGCGTCTTTTAATAATAGTCGTTCTCTTCATTTCTTTCTTGCTACTTGGCCAGTGGTTTGCATATGGCTCACTTCTATGGGAGTCTCCACTATGGCTTTTAACCTCAACGGATTCAACTTTAATCAGTCCATACTTGATGCGAATGGTAGGGTAGTCCCTACTTGGGCTGATGTATTGAACCGTGCTAACCTTGGCATGGAAGTAATGCATGAGAGAAACGCACATAATTTCCCACTTGATTTAGCATAATATATTGGCGGCTCGATAGTCGAATCAGTAGAAGCCACAGGCAACCGCGTCCGTTCATTTCCACATAGCACACACCAGTGGAAACGCATGAAACCACATCATGGAACGGGGGTGTGGTACTGGAGAAAACCAATGCAAGTAAAAAAGCAGGTAACACTAAAGTATCGCGGCGTGCCTTATCAAAAGACCACTTAACATTTATTAATGAAAAGACTAGCACTAGCACTCGCCTCCACATTCTTTGCCGCTCCGGCTTTCGCAGGAGTTTACGTAAATGTGGAGAACAACGGCTCATATGATGGAGCTGACTATACCGGATCTACTACAGACCTTCATGTAGGGTACGAAGGTGGAACCGATAGCTTCGGATATTACATCCAAGGCGGACCAGCAATCGTAGCAACCGATGGTGCTGATGATACTGACAATCAGTTGTCAGGTAAAGTCGGCGCAACTGTAGCAGCAACCGAGAAGCTTGACTTCTATGGTGAACTTGCAGTTCAAACCAACGATGGTGATGCCGACAACTCTTGGGCTACCAAGATAGGTACTAAATACAAGTTCTAATATGGCACAGCAATCAACAGGGGGCTTCGGTGTAGCTAACATTACACCAGTTTCACCCGATTCAAGGATTAATAATCTTCCTGGTTACAGTAATGATGAACCAGATCTAACACCTAGTGATTCTCAACCACCTGGTGTAGATGATGAACCTCAATCATTAGAGGAAGCTCTCTTAGGTGAGTAAAATCAACGAACTATGGATAGGGGTCTTCGGGCTCCTATTCATTTTCTTATTTATAGAGGTCTTACATGTCAATTATCATAGACAAGGTAAGGCTTGGTTAGAGGCACCTCAGTGTCGGACCTCTAACTAATTGGCTTTAGCCCTGTACGCAGGATACCTTTAGCCGTCTAGACGGTGGGAGAGACCACAACAATTGATCAAACAATTACGCGTAAGACAGTAAACAATACAAACTATCCTTAAAAGATAATGGCTCAACAATCCTCTGGAAATAATTCCAGTGTGGTATGGGGTGGTGCTAATAATGCCGCTGATACCACAACCGCAGCCAGGAGAAATCTTTACTTGAAACTATTTTCAGGTGAGATGTTTAAGGGATTCCAACGTAATACAATTGCTCGTGATCTAGTCACGAAGCGTACCTTGAAGAACGGACGTTCACTACAGTTCATCTTCACTGGTCGTACCAAGTCAGAATTCCATACACCTGGTCAGTCCATATTAGGTAACAACGAGAAGTCACCTCCAGTAGCAGAGGTAACGATCGAGTGTGATGACCTCTTAATCAGTTCTGCATTCGTGTATGAATTAGATGAGACTCTTGCACACTACGATTTGAGAGGAGAAATCTCACGTAAGATTGGTTATGCTTTAGCAGAGAACTATGACCGTCGTATCTTCCGTGCTATCTCTAACGCTGCACGTCTAGCTGCACCAGTAACTGCTAACAACTTTGAAGAACCAGGCGGAACACAGATCCGTGTTGGTACTAATGCTCAAGCATCCGATGCATACAATTCAACATTTATTGTAAATGCATTTTATGATGCCGCTGCAGTTTTAGATGAGAAGGGAGTTTCAGGTGAAGGTCGCGTAGCTGTACTTTCTCCAAGACAATATTACGAATTGATCCAAGCTGTTAGCACTAATGGTTTGATTAATCGTGACGAGCAAGGTGATGGCTTGCAGACTGGTAACGGAATCATCTCGATTGCCGGAATCAAGATCTACAAATCCATGAATATTCCTTGGTTCGGAAGTAATGGTGTTAAGTATGGTGGAACCGCAGGTGCAACCGTACCTGGTACCGCTGATCCTGGTAACAAAGGCGACTTTGTAGGTGAAGCAATGGTTGACCAAGACGGAGCTACAACTCCTTCTGGACAGAAGACCGTTAATGAATACGGTACTGCTGCTGAGTTCGCAAACTCTTGCGGCTTGATCTTCCAGAAAGAAGCTTGTGGTGTAGTTGAGGCTATTGGACCTCAAGTTCAAGTTACAAATGGTGACGTATCCGTGGTTTACCAGGGTGACGTTATTCTTGGACGCTTGGCAATGGGTGCAAAACCTCTTAACCCAGCTGCTGCTGTGGAACTGTTCGCTGGAACAGCAACGAAACCAGCTAAGTTTGTTGGTACTTAACTAACTATTCACATAGGGGAGTTCTCACGCTCCCCTTTTTTTATTAATATAACTTCATGGCTGCCACGACAATTGATACCGAGACCGAACTCTCCGCAGTAAACTCAATCCTGGGAGCTATCGGACAATCCCCAGTAACCACCTTAAATTTCACCAACCCAGAAATCAGTTTCATATATAACCTACTAAGAGATGCTAATGTTGACGTACAGAATGAAGGCTGGCACTTCAATACAGAAAAGCATGTAACATATACACCTAATAGTGATAATAAAATAGCTATAGGTGATAATATTCTTAGAATGGATATTACTGATGGATGGAATAAAAGACAATATGATGTAGTAAAAAGATGCACATTAAATACAACAACAAATGCAAGAGAATGTTTTTTATATGATAAGTATGATCATACTGATGACTGGTCTGATGTAACTGAATTACTTTTAGATATTGTAAAACTACTACCATTTGAAGATTTACCTTCTGTATTCCAAAGGTATATAATACACCGAGCTAGTAGACAAGCAGCTACACAGCTTGTAAGTAATCCTCAATTAGTACAGTTACTGAATCAAAGTGAAGGTTTATCCAGAGCTGCTTGCACAGAGTATGAATGCAATCAAAGTAATAACAGCATGTTTGGATTCCCTGAAGATTCAATTTACCATGCTTATGAACCATGGAGGAATCTTAGAAGATAATGGCAGGAATTACACAAACGATACCTAACTATATTGGCGGGATGTCTGAACAGCCTGACCAATTAAAGTACCCTGGTCAAGTTATTAGTAGTCTCAATGCTATACCTGATAATGTTAGTGGCTTATATAAAAGACCAGGAGCTAAACGAGTAGGTAATCTTCCACTGACTAATGTACAGAGTGGAGGATCATGGTTCCACTACTACCGTGATGAAACAGAAGGATCTTATATAGGACAAGTAGCAGCTGATGGTAAAATAAGAATGTGGTCTACAAAAGAAAGAACGATTAGTGGAACTACAACACCTGCCGGACATGAATGTAATGTATGGTATGCTACAGATAATGCAGCATATAATGGAAGTAACTCAGATCATGTTGCAATAACTAATTATCTATCTGCTACTGACACTGAAGATGTACAGGCATGTACTGTTAATGATACTACATTTCTAAATAATAGAGATACAGTTGTACAGACTACAGGAACTACTACTGCTAGACCTGATACTCACTATGCATTTATAGATTTAATCAGAACTGAGAATGGAAGGCAGTATGGTCTGAATATGTATACTGATGAGACTACTTCTACATTAAATAGAGCTACAAAAGTACAGGTAATAGATGATGATTTAGCAGAAGGTGGTGGTACTGGTGCTTGTAAAGGTATTGGTACACAAGTATTTACTGTTACAGCTGCTGGTAGTTATAGTGGTACAGATATTGTATCAGTTAAAAACTCAAGTGGTACTTCATATACTAGTGGTAGAGATAATTTAGTATTTAGGATTACTATCAATGGTCAACAAGGTCAGAAATCCAGTGGTGGTCACGGTTATGGTGACTCTGCTTCCGGTGTAGATTTCCAATGTTCTTATAGACGGGAAATAACATTACTACATGGTGGTGAAGGCTGGGTTACTGGTGATGAAGTTGAAGTCAAAATGAGTTCAACTGGTGGCGGGGCTCAAGATACTACTTATAATAGTGGTGGATATACTTATCAAAGAAATGATGGAAACCCTGTTTATAAAGTTAAAGTCTTAAAGCATGAAGCTGTTCAAGTGAAAGGGAAGTTTAATGGTACTGCAGGTCAAGGTGTACTTAGACCTGATCCTACTCCATTCGATGCTGATACTGCAGTAACTCCCGATACAATTCTTGGTGGTATACAAGGTGCCTTACCTGCTGGTGTTACTAGTACGGTTATTGGCAACGGTATCTATATAACTGATGCTGATGATTTCAACCTTGAAGTTGTAGACTTAGACTTGATGCGAGTAATGCAGAGTGAGATAAATGATGTAGGTAAATTACCACTTCAATGTAAAGATGGTTACATAGTAAAGATTAGTAATGCAGAGAATTCTGATGAAGATGATTATTATGTAAGGTTTGAAGGTGAAGGTGGTAAAGATGGACCAGGTACATGGGTAGAATGTGCTGCCCCTGGTATTGTAAAAAGTTTTAATGCTAGTACCATGCCTCATATATTACAGAGGCAAGCTGACGGAGATTTTTTAGTTAAAAAATTTGAGTGGGCTGATAGAAAGGTTGGTGATGATGTCACAAATAAAGGTCCATCTTTTATAGGAACTAAGAACTCAGCAGACCCTCCTGTATACAGCCAGGATGTGAAAATTAATAAGGTAGCCTTTTTCCGTAATAGATTAGTCTTCTTAGCTGGAGAAAGTGTTATAGCTTCTAGACCTGGTACTATAGCTAAACCAGATTTTTGGTCATACACAGCTCTAGCAGTTAGTGCTACAGATCCTATTGATATAGATTGTGCTTCAACATTCCCTTCTAACCTATTCGATGCTATTGAATTAACTACTGGTTTACTATGCTTTAGCTCAAATGAACAGTATTTACTATCAGCTGATGAAGCTATATTAAATCCAGATACTGCTAAGCTTAGGAGTGTATCAACCTTTAACTATAATACAGTTATACCTCCATTAGATTTAGGTCTCTCTGTAGGATGGGTAGATAACTCTAATAAATATAGTCGCTTTGTTGAAAGTGTTAATATAGTTAGAGAAGGTGAACCACAGATACAAGAAGTCAGTAAGGTAGTACCTACATTATTAGAGAAGAATATAGATCTGCTAACTAACTCACGAGAGAATGGTTTAGTTTTATTTGGAAAGACTAATTCAGATATGGTGATTGGTTATAAATATTTTAATGCTGGTGATAAGAGAGCACAATCCTCTTGGTTTAAATTTAAACATAATAATCCTATTAAATATCACTTCTTAATTGAAGATCAATATTTCTTCTTGGATACAGATAACTTCTTACAGAGTATAAATATATCCCAAGCTGATTCAGATCCTAGTATTGATCAAGATTCTGTTAATTATTTAATACATCTTGATAATTACGTCACTTTAACTGGTGGTGTATACAGTGCTACAACAAAGAAAACTACCTTCATTCATGGTACTGGAGGTGCTGTTTTAAATTGGATCGCTAGTGTAACTACACCTAACGGTGATCTAGCAATAGTAGATATAGACTCAAACTCTGTTAGAGTTGGTAGATATGCTGAACCTACAGTGTTAGCAGCTGTTGGTGGTAATCAGAGAATAGAAGTATTAGGAGATTGGTCTAGTGGTACATTCTACATAGGATATTTATATGACTATGAAATTAAATTCCCTAGATTCTATGCTATAAAAACACAAGGAGAGAATGTCAAATCTGATGTAAATGCCTCCTTAGTCATACATAGAATGAAGTTAAACTTTGGTAAAGTAGGTCTCTATGAAACTACATTAACTAGAACAGGTAAACCTGATTATACTGAAGTGTATGAATCTACTGATTTAGATGAATACCAAGTATCTGATGCTCCTTATTTATCAGAGAAAATTAAAACTATCCCTATTTACGAGAGGAATACAAACGTAAATGTTACCTTAAAATCAAGTCACCCAGCACCTGCAACATTACACTCAATGTCATGGGAAGGTGATTATACTAATAGAAATTATCGTCGTTCGTAATGTCGAATTACATTCACCCAGCTACAATTGAGGCTGCCATTCAGGTGGCCTCCAACCTACTCCCAGAGGACCGTAGAGAGGTCGAAGAAGGTCATGGGTTAAATGCTATGGAACAACTCACTTTGGCTGCACACAGGGGTAACTGTGTATGGTTTGAAGTGCCTAACGGTAAGACTGCCGGAATGGCTGGAGTTGAACCTGGAGGAAATGTCTGGATGTTATGCACACCTGCTATATTAGAGTATCCAGTTACATTTGCTAGAGAAGCAAAACGTTTTATTAACAGCAGTGAAGAACCACTCCTCTGGAATATTGTTGATAAACGTAATAAGGTCCATTTAAAATTATTGAAATTTCTAGGCTTTAAATTTTTGCAAGAAATTTCTCACGGACCTAAAAAATTATCCTTTATCGAGTTTTGCCGTGTGCGCACCTGATCCTAATGCTGGCATAAGAATGCAAGCCAGAATAGAAAAACAAAAGAAAGATGCTCAATACCACTCTGAAGAGCTAAAGTATTATAATAGAGAAACAGCCTATACAAGAGGAAAATCTAGAATAGCTAGAGGTTTAAGTAGAGCTAAAAGTGATGCATATGCTTCTGCTTTACATGCCTATGGTACAGCTAACCGTATGAAGGTAGGCTTAGAAATGGAAAAAGCTAAGATACAATCTGCTGCTGGAGCTGTTACAGCAAAAGGTGAATCTCGTTCTAATAGATATGCTAGAAATGCCAGGTTAGAATTACTTAATAAAGCAGCTAAAATAGAAGCTTCAGTAGATAATACATTTGGTCCACGTATGGCTGGAATGAATAAGAAAATTGAAAGACAATACCTAAGACATACAGCTAAAAACAGAAATGAATTAGGAGTAACACCTGAGTATGGTATGCCTGTGATGATGCCTCCTAAAGGTGACACAACAATGGCTAACTTACAGATGGGTCTAGGTATACTTAGTACTGGATTAAGCTTCGCTGCTCTATCTGATATAAGAGTTAAAGAAAATATAGAACAAATAGGTGAATCACCTAGAGGTCATAACATATATGAATGGAATTACACCTTCGATAAGAACACGAGATACCGTGGTGCTATAGCTCAAGATGTTGTTAAGATCAACCCAATGGCTGTAGGCATTAGAGATAATTACCTCACTGTAGATTATAGTAAAATTGATGTAGACATGGAGGTAGTATCATGACTAGTAGTTATTATGAAACTAGGGGTAGAAATTTAGATGCCCCTGTAATAGGAACTGAGGAAGAGAATTATGGTGTAGAAGCACCTAATATGACCGAATCAGTTAATAAACAAATAACTGATCAACAGAAAGACATTGACTCATGGGCTCAGTTACTCATCAGTCAGTATAATCATATGCATGCTGAGCATAGTAAATGGCCTAGTGAATTATTAACTTTAGCTGATAAAAGTTATAATGTTAAAAAACAATGGGATGATTATCAGAAAAAGATCGAACCTTATCAAAGATTCCATAGATCAACAGTTGAATATTTAAATAATGTAAGAGCAGCTAAAGCAGAACAAGGTCTGGAAGGAGGTTGGATCCAAGAAGAAGATCCTAAAGTACTATATAATAAAGCAGCTATAGCAGTAGATAAAGATGTACAACGAGAAGAAGAAATTAGAGCTAATGAAATTGAAGTTGCAAGTGAAGTAAATGCAGCAGCTGCTCAACCTGATGTATCCTTAGAAGAGAAGAAAGAACTCTTACAATTTGGCACTCGTAATTCATTAAGATTTGAAGGGTTATATGCAGCAGAACAGAACTGGGAAGTATATGAAGCTGCAGCTGATAGTACAATGAAAGTTGTAATACCTGATGGTAAAGGTGGTTGGGACTTAAAAGTATTTAATGATGCTTCCACACCTGCTGAAGCTAGAATGATAAAGAACGCACAGTTATATCATTACTTACAAGCTAATGGTGATCTTGCTCATGGCAGGACTGGTATGTATAAACAAAAGTTTGTCATACCTTTAATGGCTAAAGCTGATCTATCAGTAAAATCTCAGATTGAAATACTTGCAAAAGCTCAAGAAGAAGCAGGTAATAGGATAAGAGCTCAAGATTTCAGAAATCAAATTAAAGAAAACCCAGGTATAATGGTTGATCATGTTAATCTTTATAGTAAACAACTGGGATCAGTCGCTGCTGCAAAAGCAGATGCTGTTCGTATAACTAAACAGTATATTAAAACTGGTGAAATTAAGAGACCTGAAGTCACAGCTATGCTTAATTACAGGTTTGAAGCTAAAGATGGGAGTAACCCGTCTATCCGTGAATACTGGAAAAAAGAAACTGCTGAAATCTTAAAAGAATTAAGAACTGTAGAATCAGAACAAAGAACAGATGAAGAAAATGTAGTTAAAGCTGAAAGAGAACGTGATGCTCATGAGATATTAGCTGAAGCTCGTAATAGAAAGGTACCTTATACTAGTGATGAATGGTTTAAGATTATACAAGATTATAAACTTAGACATAATATTAAAGATGATTCTTTACTCCCTCAAGAATTACGTGGTTATGGTACACAACAAGCTGTATTAGATGAAACTATTGAAAGAGATTTCTATAGAAGAAAGAATAGAGGAGAAGAATTAACAGCTAGAGACCTTGAAGGTATATCAGATCCTGAATTAAAAGCACAATTACTTCAAAAACTACCTCAAGGTGGTGTTAATGAAGACCGAATGAAGAGTTTTATTACTGGTGCTGTTGTTCAAAAGACTAAAGAAACCGATCTTCGTGTAGATAAGACTCTAAAATATAGAGCTTATATGGATAATGCTGAGATTGCATTTAGAAGAGCTTATGCTACAGCCAGAGCTAATGGAGCTAGTCATGATGAAGCTGAGACAGCAGCAATGGATGTAGTCAATAGAGGCTTAGGTATTGGTCCTTATCAACAAGATGGAGATACAAATTGGGCGTCTTGGGGTGGAGCCTTACAAGATCCTAGTGAAGTCACCAATCTTGGAACAACTAAAGCCGCTATAGTTAAAGATAGAGTAGGTACATTGAATAGTGATAAACCATGGCAGGGTGAAGAGCCTCATATAGCAGAAGCTCTAAAGTATTTAAATGGTGATGTAACAAGTATGCCTAGTTACTATCGTTTATTTCCTAGTATTAAAAGATTACCTGGTAATGTAGTAGCTAGTCCTATAAACCTCATGAAACATAGATTAAAAGTTTTAGGTCTATTGAAGAATGATAAACCATTACCCGAGGATAGCCTACCACTATATCTACAAGATTTACTTCGTAAACCAGATCCATCTAAAACTAATAGAGTTATAATAGAAGGTAATGGTGCGGAAGTAGAACTCACTAATAGTTTAGAAGCTAATCGCCTGTATGGAACAACTCCAGAAGAAGTAGTAAGTCAATTGAGAAAGAATAATCAAATAGCATTACAATATTCATCATTAGATTCTTCTTATAGTCGTACTGTAGATGTACCACAAGAATTGAATGATGAATTTATAGCTCAAGTTGGAGACTTACCACCATATCTACAACTAAATAATCTAGCCCCAGAAGTTGCTAAGGCATTTATTGGGGATGTACTAACATAACAACATGTCAGATTTAGGAATAGAAATTGATGAATCAGCTCTACAAGATGCATCGAATGCAGCTCTACAGTATGCAGAACAATTAAAAGCTAATGAAGAGACTAAGCAAGAAGCTATTCAGACTCAAGAAACTGAACAAGCTCAAGCTGAAGCTACTCAGAATGATCCAAGAGACGCTGATCAGTGGGGTTTTAAAGCATTAGTAAAGGAAGGGCAATCAATTCTATCTGGCGGTCTACAAGATACCGCCTCCTCTCTTACTACATTTCCAGAACGCACAGTAGATGCATTATCTGGAGAAATGCAAAGAGAAAGAAAAGAAGAAGGAGAGTATAGACCTGATTGGGATCCCTTTGTTGACTATGATAACCCTATAATAACAAAAACATGGTGGGGTAAACTGGCAAGAGGTGTTGTACACTTTGGTTCATTAGCCGCTGCCATCATACCTGCTGCTAAAGTAACAGCAGCTAGATTAGGCATTACAGCTGGAGGTACTATACTAGCAAATAGCTTTGTAAGAGCAGCTGGAGTTGGTGCTGCATCTGATTTAATATCTAAAGAATCAGATGGACATAATGCCTTAGGTCAATTAAGAAAACAATATGGTTTTATAGACACTCCTATATCTACAAAAGATACTGATCATCCTGTCTGGATGAAGTTTAAGAATATTGTAGAAGGTATGGGTATTGGTACTATCTTTGATGGTGCTTCATATCTCATTGGTAAGGGTGGCAGTAGAGCTATCAAACAAATTACAGATAGAAATCAAAGTGTTTCAAAACAATCTACTGAAAATGGAATAGCACAACTCCGTAGAGGAGATGCTGAATTCCGTGCTGATAAAAACAAGCCGATAGCTGGCCCTACTCAAGGAGCACATGTATCAGAACAAGATGCCTATGAAGCTTGGGAAACACTAAAGAGGCAACGTAATGAATGGGGAGCTGAAGATGGATCTACGGGTTCAGTAACGACTCCTGTACAACGTGAACGTATTGCAAGAGAAGGTGATGTCAGTGAGGCTACGGCTGAACAGATATTACGTAAATTATATAGTAATGATAAGTTCCAACAAGTAGTACAAGCTGCTAAACGTAGTAGAAAGACTCTAGTAGAAGTATTCGGTGATTCAATTATGGCTCACCAACGTATTACTCAAGGTAGAAATGCAGCTGAAATGACAGCTAAAGAGTATCTAGAAGAACTATATAAGTCTAAAGATACTTATGCTGTAACTAATGCTGCAGGTGAAGTTATAGATACAATAGAAACTTTCACTAGTAAGAATATAGTTGTAGCTGACTTAACTGTAGGTACCCTATTACATCAAATAAGAGATACAGGTATTTCTGGTAGAGAGATAGCAGATATCACTGACCTTGGTGACATAGATGGACCTGCTGAACAAGTTATTGATACACTATTAACTGCATTACAAGAGACAAAGAAAGCTAGAATTATTAAATCAGATAACTTCAGACAGATAGGTGCTGGTAAACAAAGGGAATTCTTAGAACAAACATTAACAGAAGAAATGGTTGATACAAGGGAGTCTATTATGTCTATCCTTAAAATCGCCAAAGAAGATGCTGATGAAAATCTAATGAATGCTTTGTTTGAAACGTTCTCATCTATGAAGACTGTTAATAGTTTAGATGACTTTGATAACTGGGCTAGAAAGATGATTAAAGGTGGTAGAATAGATCCTAATGGACCTGATCGTACCGGAGCTTTAATCAGAGAACTAGAAGGTATGTTTGTACATAGTGTACTAAGTGGACCTAAGACTCCTATGAGAGCTATATTAGGTACAAGTACAGCAACATTCTTAAGACCTTTATCTACATCTTTAGGTGCCTTAATGAGGTACCCATTTACTGGTGATACAGCTACTATACGTTCTTCATTAGCATCATTGAATGCTATGATGGAAGCGATTCCAGAAAGTTTTGAACTATTTAAAACTAGACTTAATTCTTACTGGAGTGGTGATGTATCTAGTATTAAATCACGTTATGTAGAATATACTAGAGCTGATGATAACTGGGAGATATTGAGAAGATGGGCTGAAGATAGTGGTAGAGCTACACCTGGAGATCAAGCCGCCTTTAGGATGGCTAATATGGCTAGGAATGCTAATAACAGTAATTTACTGACATACTCTACTAAAATCATGGCTGCTACTGATGATGCATTTAGCTTCATTTTAGGTAGAGCTAAGATGAGAGAAAGGGCTATGCGTAATGTTTTAGACATACAAGCTGCAGGAGGTAAAACCCCTGTTATCACTCGTGAATTAATGAGAGCCTATGAATCAGATTTCTATGGTCAGATATTTGATGGCAATGGTGATATATTAGATGAAGCTGTTAAGTTCGCAAAAAGAGAAGTAACCTTAACACAAGAATTAACTGGATTTGCTAAAGGATTAAATGACGTATTTACTGCTCACCCATGGGCTAAACCTTTCTTCCTGTTTGCACGAACTGGTGTTAATGGTATTGCTTTAACTGCAAAACATACACCTGGATTTAACTTCTTAGTTAAAGAATTTAATGATATAGCTTTTGCAACAGCTGATAACCTCAGTGATGTAGCTAAATATGGTATAACCACACCTGAAGAACTAATGAATGCCAAGGCATTACAGACTGGTCGTTTTGGTATGGGTGCTGCTGTAGTTAGTATGGCATCATGGTCATGGATGTCTGGTAATATGACAGGCAATGGACCTGCAGATAGACAGAAACGTCAGATGTGGTTAGATGCTGGATGGAAACCAAGGCATGTTAAATTAGGTGGTGTATGGGTAGGTTATGATTCTATAGAACCATTCAACCAGATCATGGCACTCATATCTGATATTGGTGATAATAGCCAATTAATGGGTGAAGAATGGACTGAAAAAGAATTACAGAAAACTACTTTAGTTCTTATGCAAGGTATTGCTAGTAAGTCATATCTTGCTGGTATGCAGCAATTTGTTGATTTATTTGCAGGTCGTCCTGGTCAAGCAGAAAGAATACTTGCTGGATTAATGAATAACCAGATACCTCTTTCTAGTTTAAGGAATGAAATGGGTAAACTATTTACACCTTATACTCGTGAATTAGGTTCAGGTATTGATCAAGCATTACGTAATAGAAACCTTATAAGTGAATATCTTCCTGGTGATGATCTTCCTATTAAACATGATTTATTGAATGGTAGACCTATTAAAGATCACGATTTCTTAACTAGAGCATTTAATGCTGTTAGTCCTATATCGTTGAATTTAGACATGACTCCTGGTAGGAAACTCCTATTCGACAGTGGTTATGATATACGTATGTCTACTTATTATTCACCTAATGGTGATGATTTAAGTAAAGATCCTAGAATAAGATCTATGTTCCAAAAAGCTATAGGTGATCAAAATTTAGAACTTAAACTAAATAGATTAGCTGAAAATAAACGTGTTATTGCCTCTATTGCACAGATGAATAAAGATATAAGAGATGGATTACGTGGGGACTATGAGCCTAGCGATTATTTCCATAACCAAAAAATAGATCTTATATTCTCTGAAGCACGGAATAGAGCATGGGCTAGTATTATGAGTGATCCTACAGTGTATGAACTTGTAATAAAACAAAGAAATCAAAAGATCAAACGGAATAGAAAAACTAAAGAGACGCAAGGAAGCCTCCAACCCATCCTCCAAATTTATAAATAAAAAATGGCAACTTTTAAACAATACACAGCGAGCGGTGGTGCTTCGGAAACCTTTTCCATTAAGTCCTTCAGCTCAGATGAAATCAAAGTAAGAGTAGACGGTGATCTAAAAGTTGCTGGTACTCATTACAATATAACAAGTTATACTGCTAATGACGGTACTGTTACATGGATATCTCCACACGCACCCTCTAGTGGTACAGTACGTATTTATCGTGTAACTGATATAAATTCACCCCAAGCTACATACAGTGCTGGTTCTTCAGTTAAAGCTGGTGATCTTAATAATAACCAAGAACAAGTATTAAGAGCATTACGAGAAGAGAATGATCAATTAATACAAACTTGGGATATAGAAGATAATGCTATAACAACTGAAAAGATAAAAGATTTAGAAATAGCTAATGCTGATATAGCAACTAATGCAGAAATAGCTGTAAGTAAATTAGCTGATGGTTCAGCAAGACAAGTATTACAGACAGCATCTAATGGATCTGATGTAGAATGGACAAGTAATGTAGACATTCCTGGAACATTAGATGTTACAAGTACAGCAGCATTTGATAGTAATGTAACAGTTACTGGTACTTCAACTCTAGCTACAGTAGATATTAATGGTGGTGCTATTGATGGTACTACCGTAGGATCTAGTTCAGCTTCTTCTGGCGCATTCACTACATTAAACGCTAGTGGTACATTAGGAGTTACAGGAAATACGACATTAAGTGCTGCAGCTACTGTAACTGGTGATGCTACCTTTAACGGAGGTTTGACACATACAGCAACTGGAAAGACCTTTATGGTTGGTAATTCAGGTGGTGTAAACAAGTTCACAGTTGCTACAAATACTGGTAATGTACATACTGTTGGTACATTAGGAATAGATGGTGACTTTGATGTTGCTACTAATAAATTTACTGTTGCAGCGGCTACTGGTAACACAGTAATTGCAGGTAACTTAGATGTTACAGGTCAATTTGACGTTACTGGAACCTCTAATTATACAGGACAACAGACTGTACCTGGTGGAGCACTGGTAAAAGACATAAGAGTTGGTCTTGATGGTAACAATGAAGTTAGTACAGCAAGCGGTAGTTTAGTCTTAGACTCAGCTAGTGGTACTGTACAAGTTACAGATCACTTCAATGTAACAGGTAATGCTGATGTTGATAGTAATTTAAACGTAGATGGTACATTAACTGTTGATGGAGTATCAACACTTACAGGAGCTGTTACAGCAACTGGTGGAGTTGTAGGTAATTTAACTGGTAATGTAACAGGTAACACATCTGGTAATGCTGGTACTGCAACCGCATTACAGAATGCTAGAACAATTGGTGGTGTATCCTTTAATGGTACTGCAAACATCAATTTACCTGGTGTAAATACTGCAGGTAACCAGAATACTAGTGGTAATGCAGCTACAGCAACTGATTTAGCAGCTGCAGCTAAGATTACGAACTCTGAACAAGGTTCACATACTGCAAATGATACAACATATTATACTACATCAGCCTCTGATGCTAGATATTATAATATAGGATCATTAGAAGAGATACAATCAGGTGAAACATGGGCTGCTGATGATGCTAAGATAGCTACAACAGCTGCTATTGATGCTAGAATTGTAGATTTAGTTGATGATGTAGGTGGTTTCGTACCTATTGCAAATGAAACTTCTTTTCCAAACACTAATCCTGATGTTAATAATGGGGCTGGTACTCTTGTTAGCATTAAAGCCCTCGCTAGTAATCTCGTCTCCAACGGGAGTGGGGTAGCTACAATCTCAAATGGTACTGTAGGTAACTCTACTGTTACTGTTAATGGTTTAGCAAATAGTACTACATACCCAGCTGGACGTGGTATATTAGTAGAGACAACTACTACATTAAATACTTATACCTTCCACAGGCAATTAGCTGAAGCAACAGCTACAACAACAGTTGCAAACAGTATTGGTAATGTAAATACTTGTGCAACTAATATATCTAACATCAATGCTGTAGCTGCAGATGCTACAGATATAGGTGTGGTTGCTGGTAAAGAGACTGAGATTGGACGTTTGGGTACAGCTGATGCTGTAGCAGACATGAATACTCTTGCTACTACAGCAATTGTAGCTGATCTAGAGACTTGTGCAGATAATAATGCTAATATTTCAACTACAGCAGGAGCGATTAGTAACGTTAATACTGTAGCTGGAGCTATATCAAACGTTAATACTACAGCTGGTGCTATCGCTAATGTTAATACTACAGCAGGTGCTATTGGTAATGTTAATAACGTGGGTAATAATATCGCTAACGTTAATACAGTAGGTAGTAACATAGGTACTGTTAATGACTTTGCAGCCAGATATAGAGCCCCACAGAATAATGCTAATGAGTATGATACAAGTCTAGATGTAGGTGACCTTTACTTTAATACTACTATTAATGCACTTAAAGTTTATACAGGTAGTGCATGGGTAGCAGGTGTTACACAGACTGGTGATTATGCGCTAAAGACTGGTAGTACATATACAGGTAATAATATTCATAATGATACTATTAAGAGTATCTATGGTACTGCTAGTGATGGTTTAGAAATCTATCATTCAGGTACTGCAAGTTATATTATAGATAATGGTACTGGTGATTTAATTCTTAGAGCATCTGATCAGTTAAAGATACAAGATACTGATAATGGTGAGAATATGGCTATCTTTAATAAAGATGGGGCTGTAGAACTCTACCATAATAATGTTAAGAAATTCCAGACAGATAGTAATGGAGCTTCTTTGTTTGGCAACTTATATCAAGCAGATAATGATAAATTAATACTTGGTACTAATTCAGATATACAAATCTATCATGATCATACTGGTGGTGGTTACTCCTACATATTTAATTATGGACCACAGTTACTAAAGATTGGTAGTGATCAAAACATTGTTTTAGGTAAAACAAGTAATGAAAACTACATTATAGCAAAACCAGATAATGCCGTAGAACTCTACTACGACAACGCTTTGAAGTTAGCGACAGGTTCTGGTGGTGTTGATGTAACAGGTGGTTTAAATGTAAGTGGTAATCTTCATTGTACAGCAGATGGTGGTAAGCTAATATCAGGACAACATGATGATCTACAAATCTACCATGATGGAAGTAATTGTGTCATAGATAGTAATACTGGTGATTTTTTACTTAGAAATCTAAGTGGTTCAGGTGCTATTTATCTTGATGCTAGACCTGGTGAAAGAGGCATTAAAGTAATCACAGACGCAGCTGTAGAACTCTATTACGATAACAGTAAGAAATTTGAAACTAGAGGTTTCGGAGCTAGAACATTCGGTCATCTAGGTGTCAATGTTGATCCTGGTAATACACCTAATAGTAGAGCTGCTTTCATAGCAGTTGGAGATAGTGATACTGGTGTCGCTCAAAACGGTGATGGTCAATTAGAGCTGTGGGCTAATAACCAGGAGATAATGAATATAGATACAGGTGAAATTACCTGTTATAAACATACGAATCCATCTGCTACTCATCAGTTTGACTTAGGTAGTACTAGTTATCAATGGCGTAATATTCACGCGAAAGATTTTTACGCTAACGATTGGTTTAGGAATGAGGCTTCTGGCGATGGTCTATATAACCAAGCTACTGGCCAGCATTTCTATTCCGATGATGATGATTACTGGAATATAGCTGGTGGTAGTGCTGCTAATGGTCTTAGATTTAGAGATGAACATGCCGGAACTGTTAGAGGTTTTGTATATGCAAATAACTCTAATCATATTGGCTTTTTAACTGCAGGTGGTGAGTGGGGTATAAAATGTGTTAATGATTCATCAACATATTTGATGTATGATAACACAGATATGTTTGCTACGCAATCTCATGGAGTACGAGTAGCAACAAATAAAGACCTCAGATTCAATAATGGTAGCTGGACAGGTAATGCAGCAGCTAAGATACAGCATCATGAAAATAAATTATATATATGTAGCGGTAGTAGTGGTATAGTATTTAGGAATCATGGAGGTAGTGATAGATGGAGAATGGAAGAAAATGGTACTTTCAGACCAAATGCTGATAATTCATATGATCTAGGTACTTCCAGTTATAGAATAAGAAATGTCTATACATATGACTTACACTTAAATAACGAAGGTTCACAAAACGATGTAGATGGAACCTGGGGTAGTTGGACAATACAAGAAGGTGAAGATGATCTATTCCTATTAAATAGACGTAATGGTAAAAAGTACAAATTTAATCTCACGGAGGTAAGTTAAATGACAATTCATTTTGGTGCTGATGGTACCAGCCTTTCCTCTGGTAATGTAGGCGGTGGTAAGGTTGTTAAGTATTCCTATGATACAGATACAACTCATAGAACATATTCAAATAGTTGGGCTGATACAGGACTTGATATGACCTTTACCCCTGCATCTAGTAGCTCAAGGTTGATTATCACTGCTTTCTATAATTTATTCGCTAGCCCTGTTCAAGCTACTAACACTACAACATGGGGAAAGTTTTGGCAAAGGATACAAGTTGCAGGAAGTACTGTTGCAGAAGAACAGAAATGTAGTGCTGGTCTAGGTCATTCTGGATATTATTCACACTATGCAGCTTGGAAACAATGGCAATTTACATTTCAAGTTGTTTACGAAAATGGTAATACAAGTGCAAAGAATATAAAAGCTCAATTAAAAGAAGAGTCAGGCGTTCTAGAGTTAAATAAAGAGAACGGGCTTTCTTACATTACAGTTCTGGAGGTTGAATAATGCTTACTGAAGCTAGTTACAGCATCAAAGCTGCTATTGACGCTATTAATTCTAGTGCTAAATATGTTATTGTTGGAGATACAGTTGCTGGGATATCGTGGTTAGAAAACACGACACCTATTGCTGCTGATGTCCTTAATGCAAAAATTACTGAATTAAAAGCTGCTTATGATGCAGAAGAGTATAAAAGAAAACGAGTGCTTGCTTATCCTGGTCTTCCAGAGCAGTTTGATCTGCTCTACTGGGACCAGGTAAACGGTACATCAAAATTTAAAGAAGCTATTGCGAAAGTAAAAGCTGACAATCCAAAACCTTAATTTATTTAAAAAACTAAAATGGCTACTAAAACTTGGCAAGTAAACACCCTCCAACGCGAACTCGCTGATGGGTATGTATCAAAAGTTATCTACCGTGTTAATGGTGAAGATGGGGATTATGCATTTAGAGCTACTGGTGAAGTAGATCTACCTAAGCCTAAGACTTTAAAACCTTATAAAGATTTAACAGAAGCAGAAGTAATTGGATGGGTTAAAGCACGTATTGATGAACTAGCAAAAGATTCAAACGGTGTAACTGTATCACAAATTGAGACAGCTGTAGAGAACGGTGTAAACGAACAGAAGACCCCAACAACTGGTGTCGGGAAACCTTGGTAGGATACATCTTCCTAAACCTAACCTTCCCAGAGCGCTAGACATCCCTCAGCTGTACCTGAGACAGCCTACAGCGGACGTTCCTGCCTATAAGCCTATGAT
>VTLG01007656.1_pt1 | contig 36377 bp, 49 predicted proteins | sample 4694571 | NCBI WGS metagenome assembly VTLG01 (sample SAMN12604809, study PRJNA352737) | marine metagenome | biome: ENVO:00000447; feature: ENVO:00000209|ENVO:00000569|ENVO:01000036; material: ENVO:00002151; isolation source: viral sequences binned using virsorter ...
GGTACCAATGGCGATGAAGAAAAAATCAAAGACTAAAGCAATGCGTGGTGGCGGTGGGGCTATGAAGCCTAAAACTGCTGCAATGCGTGGTGGTGGCAAAGCAATGATGCCTAAGAAAAAAATGGGTGGAGGTTCAATGATGAACGTATCACCTAGAAAAGCTATGGGCATGATGGGCGGTGGAAACATGGTGAAGAAAAAAGCCAAAGGTGGAAACATGGTCAAAAAGAAAGCTATGGGCGGCAAAATGATGAAGAAAAAAGCTGGCGGTAGCATGAGAAGAAATAAAAGAGGCTAATGCCAACTTACGCATCAACAGCTAGCTTTGATCTATCGATAGATGAAATTGCTGAAGAAGCATATGAGCGTTGTGGTTTGCAAGTTCGTAGTGGCTACGATTTGCAAACTGCAAGACGTTCATTCAACTTAATGCTTTCTGAATGGGCAAACAGAGGTTTAAATCTTTGGACTATTAAACTACAAGAAAAAACTATTGCTGCAGATACAACTAGTTTGACTGGAACAAGTTTGTTTGGTTCTGGTTCAGACGACAGTCAACAAATTGTTGATATAACTGATGTTGCAATTAGAGACAGTAGTAATAATGATTTTTCTGCAACACCAATAAGTAGATCTACGTATTTAAATATTGCTGTCAAAACAACCAACGGAAGACCAACTCAATACTATTTTGAACGTACGATAAACCCAACACTATTTCTATATCCTGCAGCTGATACAACTTACACTCTAAAGTATTATGCTCTTGTTCGTATGAAGGATGCTGGCGAGTACACAAATAATGCTGAGATTCCTTTTCGTTTTCTTCCATGTATGACTGCCGGATTAGCTTATTACATAGCTATGAAAAAAGCGCCAGAAAGAATTCAATTATTAAAACAAGTTTATGAAGATGAGTTTCAAAGAGCAGCAGCTCAAGACGGAGAGAGATCAAGTTTATTTTTAACACCTAAAACTTATTTACCAGGGACTTCATAATGGCTAAATATGCATCGGGTAGGTTTGCAAAAAGAATCTCAGATAGATCTGGTATGGCTTTTCCATACAATGAAATGGTTAAAGAATGGAATGGATCAACAGTTCATATATCTGAGTTTGAAAGAAAACACCCTCAATTAGAACCTTTACCAATCATAAGTGACCCTGAAGCATTAGAAAATGCAAGACCACAAAGAGCAGACTCCAGATGTTTCGTTGGTCTGATAGGGGTTAATACAAACATATTTTCTAGTGTTGGAATGCAACCAAAAACAGATGCAAAAGAGACTAAGTTGCTAAGTCAAACAGGAAATGTTACAGTGAGCACGTCATGACTGATTATTCAGATTTGTTATCTAATGTAAGAGATTATACAGAAACTACCTCTGATGTTTTAACTGATGCAATCATAAACCAGTTTATAATATCTACGGAGGACAAGGTTAGAAGAACTGTAGATCTTAATTATTATCGTAGATATGACACGGCAACTTTAACAATCAACAACCCATTTTTACCGCTTCCTGCAGATTGGGAAGCAACAAGATATGTTCAACTTATAGATGGATCAAATAATAGAACTTTCTTGATACAAAAAGACATTTCATTTATTAATGAATTTGCGCCTGATAGGACATCATCTGGAGCAGGTACACCAAAGTATTATGCTGTATATGATGATGACACTCATATGCTCGCGCCAACCCCGAACGCTGCATTAACTGTAGAGCTCGCATACACGTACAAGCCACCTGTCTTGTCCAGTACGACAACATCGAATTGGATGAGCCAAAACGCTCCAAACGTGCTTTTGTATGGTTGTATTTTAGAGGCACTTGGATACTTGAAAGGTCCAGCCGATATGATACAATACTACGATAAAATGTATAATCAGTCTGTACAGGCTCTAGCCACATATGAGATGGGGCGTGACCGTAGAGACGAATTTCGAGATGGCGTTATTCGTATCCCTCTCGAGTCTAGGAACCCATAGGAGATTATTATGGCAATTACACAAGCGGTATGCAACAGTTTCAAAGTGGAGATCCTGAAAGGCCTACACGATTTTACGGCTACGACGGGGAATGCTTTCAAACTAGCGCTATACGACAACGAAGCAACTTTAAGTAAATCAACAACTGCTTTCACACAATCTGATGAAGTAGCAAACTCAGGTACGTATTCTGAGGGTGGCGGAACATTAACATCCGTAACTCCAACTTTATCAGGTGATTCTGCTGTATGCGATTTCAATGATATATCATTTACAAGTGCAACTATTTCTGCACAAGCTGCTGTTATTTATAACAGTTCAACTGTATCTGGTTTAACAACAAACGCTGCAGTGTGTGTTCTTGATTTTGGTGCTGTTAAAACTTCAACTGCTGGTACGTTTACAATTACGTTCCCTGCTGCTGAATCAACTGCTGCAATCATAAGAATAGCATAGGAGATAATACATGGCCTCTCTTCAAGGATGGGGCCGACAAACCTGGAATTCGGGTGCATGGAATACCTTTGCACCCGTTAATGCAACAGGTAATGGCCTCTCATCTTCTGTTGGTACTGTTTCCCTAGTTACCACAAACGTATTTGGGGTCACAGGACTTTCAATCACGTCTAATATTGGTGATGCAACTCAGGCATCTGAGTATGCAGCAACAGGTAATGCCCTCACATCTACTACGGGGACAATGCCTAATCCTACTATTGTAGACAATCAAATACTAACAGGATGGAATAGAGGAGTAGGAACTACCGTGCCGCTTGGATGGAGTACATCTTCTTGGGGTAATGGTGATTTCATATTAACTTCAGATAATGGATTATCTGGTGTTGGATTAACTTCGTCTTTAGGTGATGAAATTCCAACTGGTAATGCTGACGTTACTGCAACTGCAGCAGGATTAACCTCTGCCACTGGCACTGCTGTAGCAACAGGTATTGCAGAAGTAGATGCTACTGGTAACGCATTAACCTCTGCTTTAGGAACTGAAGTAGCAACTGGAGACTCAAACGTAACCGCAACAGGCATCGCATTAACCTCTGCACTTGGTGAAGAAGACGCAACTGGTGTGTTTCAATCAGGTTGGGGTCGTGGTGCAAATCAAGTTACAGGCGAATTAATAGGTTGGGGTGATAATCTTTGGAATATTCTTGAAACTCAATATTCAGTAACAGGTAATTCTTTAACATCTTCTTCCGGATCAATAGGGTTTCAAGGTGATGTTGCTCCTACGATTACTGGTGTTGAATTAACATCTGCAACTACAACTCCTGGTACTTCTGTCTTTGTAACCGGTGTTTCTGCAACATCTAACATAGGCACTTTCTCTATCTCTGGTGATAACAATTTAACAATTGTTGTAACTGAACAAGGTCTAGTATCTAGCGCTGGAACATTACCGATTACAATAGACGTAGCACCACAAGTCTTAACTCCTGCTTTGGGATCTATGACCATAACTGGAGATGCAAATGTTACTCTTACAGGTAATGGCACCACTGTAGCTTTAGGAGATGAAACTGTATCTGGATCCGCTCCTGTAAACGTAACTGGTCTTGGCGAGGTTATTAATACTAACGACGTTACAGTTACAGCTAGTGCAATAGTTACACCTACTGCTGCTGGATTAACTTCTAGCATAGGCGATGCTACTCAAGAAACCAGCTATGAAGCCCCTAGTGTGGCTATGATTTCTAGTGTTGGATCACCACAAATTCGTATAGATGTTAGCTTTACAATTACTGGCGTTTCTGCTACTAGTAGTACAGGTAATTTACAAGGCACCTTCTGGAGCCAAGTAGATGACTCAAACAGCGGAATAAGTTGGACAGAGGTTCATAAGGCTGCATAAAAAAAGTTTTGACAAACTTTAAAATAATCATTAAATTTTAAAATTAGGAGATTAAATGAGTTCAACATATTCGACAGGTTTAAGGATAGAGCTACAAACCACTGGAGAAAATTCAGGAACTTGGGGTACTATTACAAACAATAACTTTTCTCAAGTATTCGAATTTGCTATCGCTGGTGTATATGCAAAGACTCTTTCCGGAACAGGACCTACAACTTTAACAAATGCAGATGGTCCACAATCTCAAGCTAACAACGAAGCTAGACAAAACCAAATAATTTTTTCTGGAACTATTTCTACTACACACATAGTACAGTTTCCAACTACACAAAAAACTTACGGACTTTATAACAACATTGCAGGTGGCGCTGACGTAACTGCAAGATTAGGTGCTTCAGGTAACACATTAACAATTACAAATGGTAAATACAGATTAGTTTCTACTGACGGAACTAACTGGTATGATATTTTTACACTCGCTGGTTTAGGTGAGGCATGGTTAGATAAAAGTGGTAACTATACAGCATCAGCTGGTGACAACATTTTTGTTGATACATCAGGAGGTGTTGTAACAATCACATTACCATCAGGCCCTTCAATAGGTGATCAAGTGAAAATTATAGATTCCCACGGTACATTCGGTACAAACAATTTAACAATAGGTAGAAACAGTCAAAAAATACAGGGAACGGCTGCGGACCTAACAGTTTCAACTAGCGGCGCTGGATTAGCACTTGTGTTCTATGATAGTGACAACGGTTGGAGATTAAAGTATAACGATTAATCATGGCTAACTTACAAGATATAACAAAAAGAAGTGAAGTAGGAACTATTAAACCATGGGGTAAAGCTACGGCTCCTGATGGTTACTTACTGTGTGATGGCTCTGCCGTTTCAAGATCAACGTATGCAGATTTATTTGCTGTTATAGGGACTACCTATGGAGCAGGTGACAGCTCAACCACATTTAATGTTCCAGATCTTCAAGGTAAGTTTCCACAAGGTAAAAGTGGTACTACAAGCATGGCAGGCACTGGTGGTGCAAACACAGTTACAGTCGCTGTAACTAACAACCAAGCTGCCACAAATGCTACTAACCAAACAGTTACGGTTACAGGAAGTATTGATACTACGTCTTTAACCACTGCTCAATTAGCGAGTCATGGTCATACGGTTTGGTTGAAACAATCTCCACAAACACGTTGGGGACCAGGTAACCCAGACGGAAGAAGTCCTTCACCAGGATTAAGTTTCCCTCCAGGTGGTAACTTTCCTCAAGTAAGTTTTCCAGGAACAGAAACTTCTGAAAACGCTGGCTCAGGTACAGGACATAACCATTCACACACCTTGTCCGGCACATTAACTGGTAACATCACAACAACTTTAACCGGATCGGTTACAGCTGCGGGTAACAACGCGTTCTCGCCTTTTGTAATTGTTCAATATATAATTAAGCATTAGGAGATATTTATGGCAACACAGATAGTAGTTTTAAATGGCGATGGAATCTTTGTAGATAATTCTTATAATATTGTGTGGGCAGACAGAGGAAACTCTATGCCAGCTATTCCTGATTCAATTCATGCTGTAATTTGGAATGATTTAGTAGGTCAAAATGAAATTCAAACAAAAGATCCTTCTACTGGAATGATGGCAGGTAACACTAATTTATCTTCTACTTCTGATGCGGTTGGATCAACCACCATTGCAGAATTGCTATCATGGGCAGAAACTAGAAAAACTCAAATTGAAGCTGCTGAGACTGCAGAACATAATGCAAAAGTTGCAGATACGTGGAGTGACGGCGAGACTTGGCGAGACTACGACCCTAATTATTCTTAATTATAATTCTTCTTCAATATCTTTATAAGGACCGTTTGCGTCCACATAATGAATAAATAATTGATGATGCCAACTATCTTTTGGCTGATTAAAAACTGGCCTCCAATGATCAATCTCACAACCTTTATAAATGACACCATCGCCCTGCTTTATAATAATAGGCTTGTCACCCATACATAAAGGCCATTTGTAGTTTTGATCTTGATATAGATATTTTAAAGTAATTGATGCACTTATTTCACAAGCAGGTCTGTCTTTGTGTATTTTTAAATCAGAGCCTGGTAGATATATTCTATTAAAAGAATAAATTGGTTTTAAACTTAAACCAGATTCTATTTCCATAATAGGACGTAAGTAATGAATTATGTGGTTGTAGACATCAGATTCACTAGAGTGAAAGGACGTTGACAAATTAACTTGTTCATCTGGTCTGTTCGTACCTGACGCAGCTTTTCTAATACTATATGTTGTTAAAAACTCTACCATTTCTGGCGACAACATATTTTTTACGTATTTGTATTTATTTTTCTCTAACGAATCCATGTTATTATTGAGTGTCTGTCGCCGTTTGTAACGGGAGTTACTGCATGAGGAAAACAAAAATTACTTGGAAACATGATAACGCTTCCTTTCTTTTTTTTAACTAAATACTGTTCATCAAAAAATACAAAATCACCACCATCATAATTGTCATTTAGTATCATAGAACAACTTAAAACTCTTGGGTGTAAATCAAAATGATCTGTGTGCATTTTATATTCACCTCTATTAGATCCTTTGTAGAATAAATGCTGATAGCCAGTGTCTTCTATGTTTAAACCAAACTCACACCATTTAAAAGTTTCACAGTATTTTCGTAATGATTTAGCTACTACTTCAAAAATACTTTTATCAAACTTATCTGAAAGAGGTTTTGCAATACAGTTTCTATAGTCAGAGACATTACCATCACCAGTTGTAGCGGATTTAAAATGATTTTCGTCAGCCTCTTTAATGATTTGATCACATAATTCATGATCTATTATGTCATTATACTTTTGTATAAAATTTTTCATCTCCATGATTTTTTTCTCCAAAAAAGTTTTTTATATTTATCTACAAAAAAACTCATTAATTTTGCATGTTCAATAACATGTTCTTTAACCTGTCTAAAATGACTTTTCATTTTCCAGCTTTCTCTTTTGAAAGGAATTATTTGTATCATAGGATCACCTTTTTTTAACATTATTTCTTTACCCCAGTTTTTAATGTTAAAAGGTAAATTTACACACATTGGGTAATTATCGGTGTCAACAATGCCACTTAAAAATTCAACATCACTGGTCACTCTGTTCATAGGATTAATAAATAAACAACTATAACCTGGTGGAGTTATAATAATCCACCTATTAAATATTTTTAAAACTTTATCACCCATAGATGATTTCCACTCTGTTGGTATTTGTATTTTATCATGCCACTCTTGTGTTTCTTTATTAGCTGCTCTAAAAGTTGTAACTTCTTTTTTTTCTGCGTCTGACTCAATCAAATAATCCATGTCAAAAGGTATAATGTAACCAGCTGTCAATGAGTCTAAAAAAGGTATGCAACCTTTTACTGTTTCTTTTTGCTTATCATTTCCAATAAATTTTTCTAATTCTTTATATTCTTTGGGTATAAAATGTAATGCTGGTTTAGGATGAGGTATTACATCTTTTAAAAATTCTGTGTGAACAACAAACTCAATGTTTTTATATTTAAGCATGTCTTTTGTATTTTAATGTAACCACCACTCTAAGTTCTCTACAAACAGAACTTACTTCTTTTGCACCGTGTAAAATAGAACCATCAAATACTAACGCCCTAGCTGGTTTTGGTAAGACATATTTTAATACATCACCTTTTAAATCTACAAACAATGTCTCTCCTCCGTATTCAAAAGCCCAATCAGGAACAATATAAAACATTACAGTATACAACTCATCTTTCTCGGTTACTCCCTCATCAACATGCATGGCTTGTGGCATGTGAGATACAGTGGCACTACCGTACGCTCTTATTAATTTTAAACCTGTAAGATTAAATTCTTGTAAAAGCTGCTCTCCCTTTTCAAATAGTATAGCTTCTCTCTTGTGATCTTTTGATAATTGACAACTAAATTTGTTATATGGTGAATTGTCTACACCACCAGTAAATGTCCAACCTTTATTAATGTTAAAGTATTGATATAAATCTTTAGCCTCTTCAAACATAAAAATATTATCTCTTACTTTAATCATTTTCTTTCTACAAAATTAAAAGACATAGATCTTCTAATATCTCCCTTATTTTTAACTTTGAAAGGCATTACAAAATGTTGATGACGAGCTTCAAAAATATAGAACTGTCCTACCTTTGCATCCATCCATGTGCTTCCAACACCATCATGTGAAATAAAACCTAACTTACCATCTCTAAATTTGTGTGGATCCTTTGCATCATTAATGAATTCTGGTACTTTTAAAAATAGCACAGTAGACCAACCTGTTAAATCGTGATGCGTATGTGGCGGGTTATATTCACCCTGTTCCATATCATTAATCCAAGCGCTTATAATGTGTAGATCTGTTGATCCCTCATACACATCCGTGTCATGTAAAGTTTTTATATAGTCCTGCATACACTCTACGATTGTTTCAAATATTTTTGTTGATTGTAATATGTTTGTAAATTCTAATTCTGAGTCTAAGCGACCAGCTAATCTAGGACCCATAGTAGTTAAATTATTTTTAGCTTCTTCGTATTTCTCGTTAAGATCAGCTATACCATCGAGCGGTAAATTGTAACACTTAACAATTCTTCCAAAAGTATATGTTTTAGATTCAATCATTCTATTTTCTGCCTCTTTCATAACACTATTTTGTTGTCAAGAAAACAATTATAAAAAGATTGCTTGAAAAAATATGTATGCATGTTTAAATTAGATCTCACCCAAAATTACAAATCAAGGAGATATTATGAGCGAACAAGATTATTTAAAAGCTATTGCTGTCCTTGCTGATAAGGTGAGCAGATACCACGAAAGACTATTAGCTATAGAAAGAGATTTTGAAAGACACATGAAGAATACAGAGCAGCATTGTGCTGATGACTGTGAGTGCAAGAAATCTTAAAAATATTAATCGAAAAAATTGCAGATTGAGTAACGCCAGGAGGATTCCCCTTCTTTGGCGTTCCAGTGCATAGGCGAATGAACTATACCGCCTGTAAAAAATATAGCTCTGTTTTGTTTAAAACCTATCATTGAGCTAAGTTCATATTCATTATCACTTTTTTTATTATAGAAACCGGTGCCGTTATTAATCTTTTCATCACCTAAAACATAAATTAAACATTGAGCTTTGGAACCATCAGCATGAGGTCTGGCTTTATCACTAACGCCAACCATTGTATAAACAGACTCGTGTGTGTTTTCTTTTACATTCCAATCAAAATACTTTTTTATTAACTTCTGTATTAAGTCTTTAACCTCACACTTATCAGGTAGGTAATGATTATGCCAGTAAACGCCATCAAAAGTTTTTACACGATCCTGATTTGGAACGGTGTAGTCTGCTTTCAACACATCGTTAGTAATGACCTGCAGTTCTTGTTTAGGAAAAAAATCGTCTTGAATAAATATGCTACTCAGCCGCTTCACCTAACATATCTTTTAATGACGGAGCAAATACTTTAACATCTCGTCTGATTTTTTCAGCGGTTGTTGAAGTGCTAGGATCATCTATATCTGCCTGCATAGCAGCTTCAGATTCATACTCCTGACCTGTATCAATGTTAGTTAAGGTTGTCTCAGTTTTCACTTTATATTTAGGAACAACTCTTCCATCTTCTAAAGTTATTGTGCCTATTTGTTCAGCGTTTTCTACTATCGGCATTATTCTTGTCTCCAATTAATATTAAAACTCAAAATAACCCTATCTTCTTTAGAGTTATTGTATTGTACTTCATGTTGTAACCATGATGGAAAAAAAATCAATGAATTTTCTTTAGGCTCCCAAGTTACGCTATGAGCTAGATGTATAGAGGCGTCTTTTTTCTTTGGGGGTGATAACACCTCAGCCTGTGGTTTAGGCTCTAGAAACACCAAATTTCCGCTTTTAGGGGGTACTTTTAGGTAATATACTCCAGACAAGTAGTTGTAAGGATGTGTATGCACATTGTTTCTAGACCCTGGTGGGTTTATCATACCCCATAATCCTGTCATTTCAGGAGCATATTTATCCTGCACGTCTAAATGTCCAAAGCATTCTTTAGCATTAAAAAGTATATCACCTACCGTGCTTTTAAACTCTTCATCTTTGTAAAGCTCGTCATTACTGTGCCAACCTCCAACATTTGACCTAGGCATGCCTTTTTCATCTTTAGCTTTTATCTCGTAAAGTCTATCTATCAAGTGACCGTGGCCCTTGACCTCTGTCATCATGACAGGCGTTATAAATAATGATTGTAAATCCATAATATTCCTTTCTATAGTTGACCTTTTGTAACCTCCATAAAACTTACAATAATGTGAACTTGATTAGCGGCATTAGCTTGTGCTTTTAATACATCAGACTCTTGCAAAACAAGAGGCTGAGATAGTAACTCTGTTGTGGTATTAGTTGCCACACTTTTTTGCTTAAATAATTCAAACGTAGCTGAAGATCTAACAACTTCTAAATCTACTAATGTAGTGCTTCCTGAGTCATTACATATTAAAATAGATTTAATTACATCTGTTGTAGGTGGCACAGGTGGTGTGGCTCCAGGATTAGCTGTAGGCACTGTTAATATTGTTGTTAAATCTGTGGTTGTAATGTCAACCATCGCACTTTTAAATGTATTAGCCAAGGAAAAAACCCTCCGACTCTTGTTCTTCTTTTAAATCTTGTTGGTAGTTAGTATTTAATAATAATATTAATTGATCTAATAATCTTATCATTTGATCAAACTGACCAGGATCGTATTCTGGTGTAGCATTAGGTAATCTAGTAATTGTTATTTTAGCCATTTTTATACCAAACAGACAACGTGTGTCTTACTCCTTTTATAACATTTAATACACCATGTTTATACATCTTACCGTCAAAATAGTAAGTCCTTCCTGTTAAAGGAGATATTTTTATAGCTTCAAGAGCAGCCTCTCCTCCAACAAAACCATCATTTAAAAAAGTTATTGAAGCTCCTGTTGTCGTTTCTCTTGCCTCATCAAAATGAAAATGTAATGAACTTCCTGTAGGGTAGGTTACTATTTGTGCTAATTCTATTTGTTTAAATTTATCTTTCTCTACAGCTTGATCTTTAATTTTATTTACTAGGGGATTGTTGCTATCTATGTCTATGGTAAAACTCTCTGCAAACTCATGCATTGGGTGAGTTGTAAAAATCAATAATTTTCCTATGTCTTCTTCTGATAATGTATTATCTTTTATACAAATCATCTTCTACCGTCTGGTCTTATTTCTAATTTTTGAGATCCAAGTCTCCAAGGAGTGTCATTTACTGAATTCGTTGTGTATCTTATTTTTACCGCTCTACCTCTTCCTCTAACACTTATTTTTTCTGTAGTGCTTGTTATGGTGCCACTTGTTTGAACATTTGCAGTGGATTGTGGATATTGTTCTAATGTCAATCTAGCTGTCATAGTATTTGCTAAATTGTCAAAATCTGGAACTAATTTACTTACAGACATTAATTGATCTCCATCGGCTATTTCAACAGAACCTGTTTCTAAAAATGCTGTTATCGCTGTGCCGTCCGCCTGGTTATTACCAGACTCATGTTCATAAACAAATGAGGCACCAGCAGTCAATCCAAGTATACTTGTAGCATTAGCAGTGGCAGATGAACTATATTCAGTTGCTATTGGTTTTTCATATACGTAGGCACCCAACCATGTAGTTCTAGCTAAATTAATGGTGTACCAAGTTCTCTCCAAATAATTATAAGCTACAGCTCTATCTATTTGTGTTGCATTAGCTGATGGATAGTACCAAATTATTTCGTTAAAAGCTGTGTTTAATCCAACAGCTATATCGTTTTTGTTTGTGTAACTTATATCATCGAACACATAGTCTTGAACTGTACAAGGCATTTTTTTAACAACACCATCGTATAAGTAAAAAGCATTGTCAGACATCCAATAGGCCACACCATTTACTTCAATGGCTGCGTGTTGAGCTATCAAACCAGCATTTGCACCTAGTTGTCTTAAACCAAAAGTAAATGGAGTTCCTACAAATTGTAGTCCATGTAGTGATGTGTCAGTCCAAATTAATATTTGTCCAGAGGATTTTACAGCTCCAACTATTCTAGATCCATCTGATATACGTAATGAGCCAGCTTCATTAGTTGATACTGGTGTGTAATCAGTTGCATCTTCTCTATCTGAAAATCTTAGTAATAAATCATCTTGAGTTGCTGGTGTGCCAATCGTTGTTTCTGTTCCAAATATAAGTAAATGTCTTGTATCCGTAGATACTAAACTGAATCTAGATGCCGTAGGAGCGTTTGATAAAGTAATAGCTCTTACAGCCAAGCCATTGGATGTATCCCAAATAAATGTGCCACCATCTAAAACAGTAGCAATTAAATCTTCACCAAAATTATCTAGCGACCAGTTTCTTGCAGCCACTACAACATTAGATGATGATCTTGGTGTGTCCCATGTGCTTGCTCCCCACGTTTCTGTGCCCCAACCGTAACCGTAAGTAGAAGTTGTTGGCCCTGGATTTATTTGATAAGACGCGTCTGTCGATCCACCACCAGCAGCTGTAGTTCCACTGGCGTTTGTACCTGCATTTATTGTGTAAGTATTAGAGCTAGGTACTGTTAAAATTTCAAACTCATTGTTAAAATCTATTCCGTCAACAACATTTGTAGATGATCCATTATCAAAAGTAACAAACGCTCCTACCTCAGCTTGGTGGGCGTTGTCAGTGACTGTTACTGTAGCAGAACCACTTGATGTCGCAAAAGGGTTTGTAAGACTTGCAGTTCTTCTTATTGGTGTAATATCATAAACTTTACCCTCGGAAAATATATATAATTTTCTATCCGTGCCTAATCCTAGGTATCTTGTGCCGTCCAATCCTATCCATGAATGTGTATCTCTTACGACTCCAACCACTGTTACGTTAGGGTTTGGTAAATTAGTCCAACCACCCCATCTTTCTGCTTTACCATAGTGAAATCTAACAAAATCAGAGTCTACATATTTACGCTGATCACCAGCGGAATAAGCTGTGTCTTGTTTATCAATACCTGGTTGAAATTTCAGATCTACTAATTGCATGCCTAATTAATAAATTACTTATTGTTTTGTGGCAAGAATTGAGTTCCAACATTGCCCCTAAATGCATAGTTTCCGTAATGAGTCATACCACTCATAATATCTGCGTATATCTTTCCTCCCATATTTTGCCACAAACGGCAGAAAGCGTAGTCTTCTGATAAATATCTTTTTGTCTGCGGCTCTATCATGGTATCGAAAAAAGTGTAGTTCCAATCAGATGTTTTGTGATATTCAAACTCCTTGTCGTGCGATTGATTAATATGTTGATCGGGCACAAATTTTAATTCAGGATAAACCTTAGCCATTCTTACAAACACATCTCTTTTGATTAACATAAAACCAGTTGGACCATCCATGACTTCTATAAAACCTTTTTCTAGAAGTATATTTTTTGGGTCTTTCACATTTAAATTATACTGCAACGAAGATGCTAAAAGTTCATCTTCAGACATATCTGGATTATCTTTAAGCCTTTTCTTTACTTTTATCCAATCTATAGTTTTTCTAGGATAAATACCCGTCACTACATCTTTGTCATAATCTAGCATTCTTAAAACTGCCTCAGGATTAAAAGCTAAGTCAGAATCAATGAACAATAAATGCGTATAATCACCATCCATAAATAATTGAACAAGAGTGTTACGTGCTCTAGTAATTAATGATTCGTTACCTATCGTGCCAAACTGTAGTTCTATCTTTCTGCTAGAAGCAAGAGCAACGAGTTGCATACAGCTTTTAAAATAATCTGCTGTAATCATGCCGCCATAACAGGGTGTACCAATAAAAATTTTATTATGCATGTTTATAAATTTTCACATTTGATGATATTATTATTCGTTCGCCATCGTCTTGATGATTAGCGCTGTGTAGTAAGCCAGAAGGAAAGAATATCATTTTTCCCACTTTTGATTTTATTGTTTCTTTCTTACTTAACGATGTGCTGTTTGAACTGAAGAAGTTTGTTGCACCATTAGAAGTCAAGTATAACACCGTAGAAAAATTATTGTCCTGCACTGCATCAATATTATTTAAATGGTCATGAGCATCGTGTAGGCTATTCTTATCATAAATAGCTGTCCAATATTTATCTATGTCATAAAAAAAACCATCATTCCAAAACATATGGCCTATTTTAATGTTTAATTTTTCATATTCATGAAGTTTTATAGGATTCAGAAAATCTGTAACATAGTTTCCATAACCTAAATTGCCAGAATATATCTTAGCTTTGTCTTCTATATCCTGTTTTTTATTTAAAACTTCGCTTACAAGGGAATCAATTTCTTGATGAGAAAATTGTATCTCTTTTATTTCTGTGCTAAAAAAACTATGTCGTAGCATACTCTACTTTTAAATACTCTATCTTTCTTACCCAACCTCTCGGTATTGCTATTGCACCACCGCCATGATTATCATCTTTATCTATACACCAGGACCGCATAATTACAATCTTATCATCATTATTTACGACCATGTAGCCAACTTCTTGGCACACGGCTAACGGAGCAGCTATAATTTCTTTTATATCAAGCCAGCCTGTTTCCATATCTCTAGCATCTAACCACGTCACACGAACCATGGGCACTTTGTCAATATTCATTTCTTTCACTATTGTATACAGCCTTGAAATTCATAGCTACCGTTACTCTTCTTTTGTCTGATAAATTACTACTCACTGAGTGTGGTATGGCACCATCAAAGAAAACAACAGAGCCATTTTTGACATCTATTTTTTTCAATGCGTTTACTGACAACAGTTTGTCTTTTTTTGTTTTTGTTAAAATAAAATTTTTGCTTGAATGAAATAAAAAATTTGCGCCTGAATCCTCTACATCTACGAAGAAAACAACAGATAAATCAGGATCATGAGTGTGTGGTGTTGCATGCTGATCTTTGGTGTACCAGTTTATCCAACAATCCCTTAATACTAAATTAGGAATATCGTAACCTTCTTTATCTATAAAATCTGATAAAATTTGTTTAATTTTTAAAGACAAGTCTTCTAGCACGGGATATCTTGCATGTGAGTTCCAAGCCGTTCTTTTAGCTCTTACATTACATTCGTTTTCTGGCTCTGTATGAAGATTATTCTTTTCATTGTTCTCTTCAATTAAAATTATATTATCAATATGTTTTTTCCAAACATAAAAATCAGGCATGTCAAAATAAAACGCCTCATCGGTAAATATCTTTAGTCTATTTATCTGCATCTTTATTTACAGTTAAATTAGCATCTTTAGGTATTAATCTTAAATTAAAAGAAACAGATCTCCTTTCTTCATTAGGAGTTCTAAAAGGATAAACCATATGCGTTAGCCAGGATGGAAATAAAAATATATCGCCAACTTCTGGTGGGTGTTGTAGTTTGTGTCCACTAAAAGTTTTAGGATCACCACACATAAAAAGTATATCACCAACACTAGGGTAATGATCTTCAGCTGCTCTTTCTTTATCAATGCTTTCTGGCATTTTAGTATAGAAAACGCCTGATAAATCACCATCGTGCATGTGTGCAGGGTTGAAGTCTCCAGCCCATTGGCTCACGGCCCACATGGATTCAATAACCATCTTATCTATTTTTTCTGGTGCTAATGTTTCATTGGCTGGTGGTATTGATAAGTATGATTTAACCATCTCACCGATTAAAAAAACTAATTGTTGACCATCTGAGTCAATCCATTCAGGTGGCATGCGAACTTCTTGTTTAACATTTCCAGCTAAGTTAGGTGACCAATCCCACTGTTTAGCTAATTTAGGGTCGCCCAGTATCTCATCACACTTTTGATTTACTATTTTTAGAATAAAATCAGGCACTTTACCCTTAACTACAGTAGGGCCGAACGGTCTTATTGCGTCAAATTTAAGTTTTATTTCTTTCTGCATTCGGATCTCCTCCATTTATCTATTGTCATATAACAATAATTTGCCTATAAATATAGAATTAATTGGCTTATTATTTCAAGCGTAGCCTTCTTGCCATCAACAATCACATAAATTGCAATAGGAGATTATGTTCGGACTTAAAAGTATTAGGAATAGGTTAACAAAAGCCGTTAGAGATGTTGGCAGTTTTGCTAGTGATAACCCTTTAGCAACCGCGGCTCTCGGCACACCATTTTTATTTAGCAGAGGTTTTCCTTCATTGGGCGCCTCTTTTTTTGGTGATACCACAGCTGGAGGTTTACCTAACCTTGCAAAGTTATTGTTAGGTGGTGGAGCTAGTGTCTTAGGTTATCAGCAATTCATGAGAGATAAAGATACTCAAATGAAAATGTACAACGACATGATGAATAGGTTGTTGGCAACTGATAGAAAATTCGGATCAGAGTTTGGAGGTAGCCCATTAAAAACAGAACAATTTGGTAATTTAATTGCTGACATAAGAACAGGTGAAACTTTTGATAAGTTTGATGAGAAAGGCAATCCTATAAGAACAGAAGCAGATGAAAGCGGTAAAGCTGTACCTGTAACTAGTAAAACAGGCGGTATAGCATCATTAATGGCTGGTGGACCACCAGAACAAGATATGGGTCAGTTTGGTTCATCTAGTAGCCCTATGGGTGCATCTACAAAAAATCCGTTTGATAACATGAATATAATTTCTGGCATGATACCAGAAACACCACTTAGACAAGTCATGCCACCTACTATGAACATGGGTGGACAAGCTACAGGTGTCCCGGGTTTAACACCTGATATGTCAGGACCTGAGATGATGGACACTATTGAAGACAATCCAGGTATAACAGCATTTTTTCCTAGAAGATTAGGCATGATAGATGGTCCAGGTGGACCAAAAGATGACAAGATTCCGGCTATGTTAAGCGACGGTGAATTCGTATTTACTGCTAAAGCGGTAGAGAACGCTGGTGGCCCACGTGCCATGTACAATATGATGAACAAATTAGATCCTGAGTCATCTAAAGGTAGAGGAATTATTTAATGTCAATGTTTCAAGGATCAGGAATGCCTCCTTTCTTGGAGGATTTTACAAGAAGACTTTTACAAGGTGCTTTTGATAGAACACAACAGCCGTTACCTGGAGGTATACCTAAACAACAAATAGTTGGTATGCAGCCATTACAAACTGGCAGTATTGCGGAGATGGCTAAATCATTTGGTTTAGATCCAACTACAGGACGAAAAACAGGTACAGCATCTTTTGAACCAGCTTTTAAAGAAGCGCAGGACGCAGTAAGAGCAGGTGTGCAAACTACCACGATGGGCATACCATCATTACAGGCAGCTCAAGCTCAGTTTGATCCAAGCACTAGTAATTATCAACAGTTTTTTAATCAGTATCAACAAGATGTAACAAATGAAGCTTTAAAACAAATGGATGAGCAAGCAGCACAAGCTCAACAAAATTTAGCAACACAAGCGCAAAAGGCAGGTGCTTTTGGTGGATCTAGAATGGCTGTACAAGAAGCAGAGTTAGCTAAAAATTTACAAGACATAAAATCAAGAAGAATATTTCAAGACTTGTCACAAAACTTCCAACAAGCACAAGCGAAGGCTATGAATACGTTTGAATCAGCGGCACAGAGAAGATTAAAAGCTGCACCACAGTTTGCAAATGTAGGACGTTTCCAAGCTGGTATTGGTGCTCAAGGAGCAGGACTTGGTGCTCAACAGTTTGGTTTAGAACAAAGAGGTTTAGGAGCTTTATTTGGTATTGGTCAACAACAACAAGCATTAAAACAAGCTGAAGCTGCTGAACAGTTTAGACAAGATCAGGAGACACAACAAGAGGGACTAAAACGATTAGGATTCTTTAGTGATATACTAAGAGGTGTTCCTTCTTCTGGTCAAGCACTAACAATGCAACAGCCTACGTTTACTAATCCATTACTTGGTGCGTTAGGTTTAGGTCTTGGTACATTTAATATATTTGGAGGAGAGAACGCCGGTGCAGGCTTTGATCTCATTAATTAATGGTAACAAATTACGAAACAATTTACGGTGATCCAATAGATCTTGATGAAGAACAAAATGTTCCAGCAGGAGCAGCTTTCCCGTCACAATTAACTTTTGGGATACCTGAAAAACCAATACAAACACCTGTTAATGCATTAGATTATTATTTACCATTTTTACTCGATGAAGAATCACACCTTAAAAAATTTGCAACACCTGGTTTAACAGATGCACAAATAGATGAGCTATATAAACCTGCTGATTTTAAAAGTGAGAGAAGAGGAGCACTAGCTAAATTTGGTTTTGGATTATTAAGACCAACACCCATGGGTCGTATAGGTGATACACTAGCAGCTTCTGGTGCACAGCTATCTGCAGACATGAGTGCAATAAACACGGCACAGAAACAAAATGCACAGCAAATGGCTCAAGCAAAAGTTACTGCTAAGTTGCAACGTGATGCACAAGCTACTTTGGATAGAAAATTTATCTTTGATTCTAACAGATCTTTGTTCATGGATATTGCAAACAAGAATTACATGGCTGATTTAAAAGCCAATGAGAATGAAATGGAAGTTTTTAATCAAATGATGAAAACTGCTAAATCTAAATTTTTGGATCATGGTTTAGAAGTAACAACGCCAAAACAATTGACAGTGGCTAGAGTGCAAGAGGATGGAAGTTTAAGTAATGTTTTTACAGCGTTCACTGTTCAGCAAGATCTAGGTGACGGAAGATTTTCTGCACCACAATATTATAGACCTACTAACGAGATAGGATCAGACGGCATGCCAATTATGGAGCTAATTACAGATCCTGCTAATATTGTAGAGGTTCCTGTAAGCATGACTGGTAGTAAATCAGATTTTGGTAGCTCAAGTGGTATGACTACCTTTAGAGACATTCTATCAAGCATACAAACAACTGACAGAGCTTTGTTAACACTTGATGAGCTAGAACAATCTTTTAGAGAAGATCCATCTCGTGCTGGTTTCGTGGCTGGTATTAGAGGTAGATTTCAAACATATGCACAAATATTTAGTGATTTGTATAACTCACAGTTTAATGAGTTCTTTTCCGACAATGACCTTGTACAGTTTAATAATCAAGAAAATTTAAAATATGAAACAGGTCAATTTAAAGGTGAAAAGATGGATAAGTTTCAAAACTTAGCAACATCAATAAATTTATATTTACAAGATCCTCAAACACAAGAAGATATTGCAAATGGCGTTATTAGTGAAAATGATTTAAAAGCTTTACAATCTGCAAATGACGTTTTTGGACAACTTGCAGCTCAGGGTTACGCACAAATGAAAATAGAGGCTAGAGGTGGTACTAATATATTTGGTGAACAATTGTTTGAAGGAACGAATGGTAGAAGTCCAGAAGAGGAAAAGAATTTAATATTTAAAAAATTAAGGTTGTTTGATACAGAACTTCCTGCAAACCAAGTTAGAGCCAACGCTATTATATACGCAATAGCAAGAGCTCGTAAATCATCTGGTAGATTAAACTTAGATGATATTGAACGTGCAGCAAAAGACTTAAACATATATGGTGATTCATCTGCTGACGTTATTGCTAAGATTGGTGTATTAAGAACACAACTAATTAGAAGTAGAAATGATAATTTAGGTATGATTGAGTTGATGTACAGCCGAGGTAAAGATAATTTTTACGATAAATTAATGGATATGGGCTATGGCTCTTATGACAGACAACAAACTTTAGGATACGTTACTGATCCTAAATCAGATTACTACATACCTGGCAAGGCTACAGCTCCAGGAGCAGTGACATTTGATTATAGCATTGGAGTAAATTAATGCCTGCTGTTGTATTTGAATATGATCTATCACAGCACGGTATAGATAAAAAAGTAAGGTTACAAGTTCCTGACATGATTGATGGTCAAGGAACAGATGCTTTTCCAAGAAACCCTGAAGAACAAAAAGCATTACAACAAATCATTTTAACTGAGCTACAAAAAACTCAAGGTGATACCATAGCGGGTGCTGTTGAGTTAGGTAATGCAAGACAAGAACTTATCAATGATCCAATTGGTACAATGATTAAAAACAAAGCAAAGAACGCTTATGATAGCTCGGCTGGACCAGGAATAAATATAGGGACTACAATGGGTGAGATCGCTGAGATTTTGCCTGGTGGTAAATCACCTGAGCCAGGTAAAATGATTGAAGGTATAATTAATTCTGGAGCTGCATTATTATCAGGAGCTGGTGAACCAAAACAAGTTATAACAGACATCGGTGTCATTGGCACAGACATGGCAATCGCTGCTAATTTAATAGATGGAATACCTAACGGAAAATATAATTTACGTAATGCAATATTCGCAAATTTAAGACAAAATCCAGCTTTAGGTTTCGTTACATTGGTAGGAGCAAACGTGGCTGCAAAAGGCAGTGGTAATGTAGTTTATGATTTAATTAACGACGCTACGAGAACAATAATGCAACTACCTGATCCAGAGGCTGCTTATCAAAATGATGAAGCAATGAGAAATTTAATAGATATGAGAGCCGAGCTTGTTTGGTCTGGTGGAGCCATGGGTCTTCAACATGTATGGCCATTCATAAAACCATACTTGGGCAAAAATCTTTTTGGTGTAACTGATGATATAAAAATACAAACTGGAACTAGAATAGATGAAGCAGGCAACACCATTCCTGTAAATGAAAACATGTTACAACTAGCTAAAAAATACGGAATACCGATGAACGTATTCTCTACGTCACAAGCAAGTTTTGTTAAAGGTGCTGGTTCTGTAATTGGTTTGTTTCCATTTGTTGCTACAAAAGCAAGACAGGCACAAAATGCACAGCAACTAGCAATTGCTGAAAATATAAATAGAACATTAAACAATTTATCACCAGTTGGTTTATTTTCAGATACCACAGTTTTAGCAAATAAAAGTTTTAAAAACATGATTAAAAATTTTACTAGCACAAAGACTCTTTTATACAATCGTGCCATGGACATCGGTGATAAAATCGGTGATAAATTTATACCTGTAGCAAAACTAAGAGATGTAGCTCAAAATTTAGAATTAGAATATTATGGCGGTAAAAGACCAGCTAGAGGTGAAGGTCAATTAAGATTGAATCAACCTGACTACTCAAGACCACAAACAGTTGATGAACTGTTACAAGGATTTACTGGTAAAAATGATGAGTTTATTGATGCATTAATAGACCTGCAGTATTTAGCTGATGATTACATTACTGGTCGTGAGTTTAAAAAATTACAAACTCAATTGAACAATCTTAAAAAAGTAGCAGCAGGTGATCCTAAATTAGGCACTGAGCTTGGCGGTGTAGACAATTTTACACGAGCAATGATTGAAATGTTAAATGATTTTGATAATTTCAGAAAGTTTGATGATGCAGGAAAAAATGCTTTGGTTACTGAATTTGCTGGTTCTATGGGCATAGCTAATGAGTTTTTCTTTAACAATGTTAATTTTACAAAAGGTAGAGTAGCACAGATATTAGGTTTAGCAGATAAAAACATTGCTAAAATAACTGATGATGTTGATCCAACTCAACTAACTGGTGAACAAGTATTAAAAATATTATTAAATGATGAAACATTATATTCTCCAGCAGCAATAAAAGAAATGCAAGCTGTAATGAAACCCGTAAAACTACCTAATGGTCAAATTGTAGATCCTGTAAAAGCCGTCGCTAGATCTTTCATCGATGAGGGCTTACGGAACTCAACAAAATATATACAAGCTAATGTCAATATAACTGGCGAAGCTGGTTTAATTGGTAGAGGCACAGCGTTTCTAACTGGTAAAGAACCTGTAAGTAAAACTTTCAGTGCTAATTTTTCTATACCAATTATAGACACTCAACAGTTGCGTAGTGTTTTTGGTTTAGACAACCCTAACAAGAGACAATCTATGGAGTTAATATTTGGTAAAGATCAATATAAACAAATAGAAGATGTCATGGCATTAGCTGATCAAGTGCAACAAACAAGTTTTGGTGACGTATCTGCGTTTGTAAAACGTCGTGGTTTCTTAGGTGGTGTTAATGCAATCACTAATTTAGCGTTTGCTGGTTTTGTAGCCAACAATCCTTTTGGTAACATTGGTTTAGTTTTAGCGGCAAGATACGGTATGAGTAAAATGGCTGATCCTAAATTTATGGAGGGTTTAACAAAAGTATTGAATCCAGAATTAAGTGATCTTGCTAGAAGACAAGCATTAATAAATACGGTAGCTTTAGCTCCAGAATTAGCTTTAGGAATGAAAGAAAGTAGAGAAGATGTGCCAGCAGAACTACAAAATTTAGATCCTGGTAATCCTTATGATGTTATGAAATATTTAATATTTATGGCAGATAATAACGTAACTTTCCCTGGTTCTGAAAGTATGCAGATAAAAGTTGCACCAAACGGTTATGCTTTAGATACGCAAATTGTAAAAGCTAATTCTAAAAGTGAGTTTTCTCAAGATGCACAATCAGTCATAAATGACATACAACCAGTCAATCAACCAGAAAAACAAGTCTCTAGCGCACAAACAGATCCTTTTTTGATTGATGATTTTCAAAATCTTGTTAAACAATCAGGTGTAGGTATTGGCAACGTGTCAGAGGCAGCTAGCAGATTATCTCAAGATCAAAGAGTAGCTCTTGCTGGTGGCAATCTAGATGAGGCCATAGCCTTGGGGAACAGAAGAGTATGATGAATAGATCGCAAATAGAAAAAATGCTTATGGCTAGTGGTGGTATCACAGGCGAGCCTGTGTTATCTGCAAGATTTGGATCATATGCTAGTTCAGTTGGTAAGGGTAATAAAAAAACCACGACGTCTGCTCCTAAAAGCAATGTAATAATAGGTAAGTCTGGCCCAAGACTTAAAGCAGCGGCAGAAGCAAAATTAGATAGTTTAGTTAATAAAGCCAGAGGTGATCGCGATTACGCAAACAGACAAGGTGCAGGTATGAATTACGAGACTGCTTATGATTTAGCTCCAGCGTCCGCAAAGAAGTTTGTAGATAGACAATTAAAAAAAACTGGTGGAAGATTAAATGAAGCTGCAAAAGCTAGATTAAATTCTTATTTAACTGATAGAACACAGTATCAATTAGATCTTGATAAATTTAGAAAATCAAGCCCACAAGCTGAGGCTGCCTATGTAAAGAGATTTCCAAAGACAGCTGCATTTGAAAAACTTTTAAGAAAGGGAGCAGAGGGAGTCATTGGATTACCTGGTAGAATTATTAAAAAAGCAGCAGATACTTATCTTGATGGTGTACAAAACATGATTGAAAAAATTAGTGGTGTTGATGCTAAAAATGTTGAGATAGCAAAAGACAAAGATACAGACATAGATACGATTGTAAATAATTTACAAAGAAATATTAAAAAAGAAAGAGATGAAGACAAAGCTAAAGGTGTAAGTGAGGCAGATCTTACTGCTATGTACGGTGATCCGATAGATATAGAAACAGGAGATGATATATTTGGTGGTGATTTGTTAAATGCCAAGTTATTAGAGGATGACTCACCGTTAAATGTAGGTTCGACTACGGGCATAGCACAAAGTGAAGCTGAACAAAAAAAATTAGAGGGTGATTTTACGCCACCACCAAGAAAAATAACAACAGAGCCACCAGGTGATGAAACAGTCGCTGACACTCAAGGACTTACACCAATAAGATTGGACAAATTTGCTGGCACGGGTGAGGGTGAAGGGTTATTTGATTTATCTGGTTCTGATGAGCCAGGTCAAGTATCAGCTTTCGATTTAGATCCAAATAAAAGCTATTTTGATTTAGAAACTGGCAGGGTGATAACACCAGATAAACAAGAGTCAATCAGAGAATTTGCTGCTACAGAACAAATGTTACAACCATTTAATCCAAATCAGAGTGATTTAATAGATCAAGGTTTAATTGAAGAACAATTTAAAGCTCAAAGAGAAGGCTTTCCTGATATAGACGTTACACAAGAGCAGCCATCTACTTTATTTAATACTACAGCAGAGGGCGAAAGAGATTTAACAAGAAATCCTGTTCCTGGACAGGCAGTTATTAACGGTGTAGGATTAGTCTACGCTGACGGCTCACCGATCATGGAACAAGGACCAACACCTTTATTCGATAGTGAAATACTTGATGACGAAACTATACGTAAAGCTATAGAGGGCAAAGCGGATGGAGGACAAATTTTTGGTAATCAAAACATGTCTACATTTGATAAATTAAAAGCCATCGCTGATGGTATTGCGGATAACAAATGATTGAAATAAATTTTAAAAACGCCGTTTGGTTCGGTATAATTCTCGTGTCCGCAGGTATATCCTACGGTATGGTTTCCCAGAAACTAGAGGCTCTAGAATCAAAGCAACTATTAATAGAAAAGGCAATAATGCAAGACATACCAGAAATAAAAGAACGAGTAATACGACTCGAAATATTGTTGGAAGAAGCATTAAGCAAATAAAATTTTCTTTGGGTCCTCACCCATAACTTGACTAGCTAAATCTATCTTATTATTCAATGAGTTAACGATCTTTTCATCGATTGTACCTTCAGTCATTAAATCAACATATGTAACTTTATCTTCTTGCCCTATCCTGTGTGCACGGTCCTCGGACTGCATGCGAACCTCTAAGCTGTAATCGTTAGAATAATACACAACAGTGTGACTGCAAGTAAGAGTAAGGCCATAACCCCCTGTCTTTGGGTTTCCGATAAAAAATCTAAGGTCACTGTTACTATCCATAAAACTGTCAACAATAGACTGCCGTATAGAATCTTTAGTATCCCCATAATAACTTGCCACAGTCTCTTTACCATACTCATTTGCTATCTCCTTTTCTATAGTTTGTATGTCATGACGGAACACGGCCCATATAATAACTTTGCCATCTGTCTCCTGTAACACTTGTAGTAATTCTTTAATCCTATTATTTTTTAATGTTCTCACCTGACCATCATCTGTTTTTACATGACCACAAACTATCTGATGTAGTCTTGTCATTTGTGTCAATACTGAGGCAGCAGTCATAGGATTGTCCTCAAAGAAAGTCATGGCTTGTTTTTTCATTTCTACGTATGCTTTCAATTGTTCTGGTGTCATAGAGACAACTCTTTTTGTGTAAAGTTTGTCTGGTAAATCTAAGCAGTCTTCTTTTAATATTCTTGTAGAAAATTCTCGTAATATAGCCGTTAGTTCATCTAATCGTTGATAACCCATAACATGTTGAAAAGAGTGTGAGCCTACATTTCTTTGCTGTACAATTGCATACCGCGCACGAAACGCATAGTAATTTGTTTGCTCCAAAAACCATCCACCAAGAAACTGTATTTGTGAGTACAGATCCAAAGGTGACTTTGTTACTGGTGAGCCTGTCATGATACGCCTGTACTTTGCAAGGTTAGCTATCTTCATAATATTTTTTGTTCTTCTTGCTGCATGATTTTTTATCGTGGTAGACTCATCAACGACCATGAAACACGAACCACTAAAAATAAAACTACGTGCAAAGTCAACGCCTCGTGGTGTAGACAAGGCCTCAATGTTCATAATAAGTATGCTTAAGTCATCACTCATCACGGACAACTGCTCAAGCTCATCCTTTTCTTTTTTCTTAGGTGATGATGACCAAACAGCTACACGATAATTAACATGATCTGCCATGTGAACAGATAATTCTCTACGCCAGTTTCGTTTTATTCCGTTAGGTGCAATCACTAACGCGCGATCTATCTTGCCTTTATCATACAAGATTGCAATATTATCTATACAAACCTTAGTTTTTCCAGTGCCCATTTCCATAAACCAGGCCCATACTTGTCTGTTCCAACTTTCTTCAAGCGCCTTTAATTGATGCTTGAACGGTTTTGTTTTAAATCTATAATCCATACTAACTTTCTAAAAATAATATATAAAGGTTGCAAAGATAAAATACAAGTGTAAAGGAGAACACAGAAAGTATGACAGATAAAATAGTATATTTAGTTCAAGAAAACCCTTACATTAGTGTTTTAGCAGCTGAAGAATATGGTAAGATTGTTACGCTTTTTGAAAGTGGATCACAAATTATGTTTAGTCCACAGCCAGCAATTAGAAAACTTAAAAGAAAATTAAAAGATTTTAATGATAATGATCACCTACTAATGATGGGAGATCCTGCAGCCATGGGCATAGCTTGTTGCGTAGCAGCAGAGATGAACAGGGGAAAATTTAAAATTTTAAAGTGGGACAAATTGCAAAAAAGATATTATTCTGTTAGTGTCAATTTAAACGAGAAAGGCGAAATAGATGAGCAAGATAAACTTTGAACAGGACGTAGTAAATATAGATCAAGATAGTTTAGAATCTGTATCAGAGCTATTACGTCAGCAATTACGAATGGAAGCTGAAATAGAATTAAATGAATTAGATTTAAAAAATTTAAAAGAAAAACATAGAAAGTTATCAGAAGAAATAATACCATCAAAGATGACAGAGCTAGGTATGACATCTACTACAATGTTAGATGGATCTAAAGTTGATGTTGTTGAAAACATTTATGTTTCAATACCAAAAGATCCAGACAAATCTGCAGCATGTTATCAATGGTTAGAAGACAATGGTTTAGGTGACATTATAAAAAATAATGTCGGTATGAGTTTCGGTAAGGGTGAAAACGAAGATGCTAAAAAGTTAGAGCAAACTATCAAGGATCTTGGATTCATACCTGAAGTAAAAGTTTCAGTGCACCCGTCAACACTGAAGGCAACTGTTAAGCAGTTGGTTAAGGACGGAAAATCTGTCCCAGACAATTTTTTTAATTTGTTTATCGGACAGAAGACTAAAATAACAAAGAAAAAATAAGGAGTATTTATGGCAAACGCAGTAAAGAAAAAAGAAGAATCAAACGTGGTGGCATTCGATCCGTCAATGTTTGAAGCAGATGCAAGCGACGGCATCGGACAACTAAGTCAGGAAGACTTAGCGATACCTTTTTTACGTATTCTGAGTGATACTTCACCACAAGTGAAGAAAAGAGATCCAGAGTATGTGGAGGGCGCTGAAGTTGGAATGCTATTCAATACACTAACTAGGGAAATATATGATGGTGAGAAAGGTATTAAGGTCATTCCTTGTTCTTACACACGTCAATATATTGAGTGGATGGATAGAGATAAAGGAACAGGGGCACCTGTTAACATATACCCTTCTGATAGTAACATTCTTAGCCAAACTACAAGAGACGATCAGAAAAAAGATAGATTACCTAACGGTAATTATATCGAAGATACTGCAAATCATTTTGTTTTGTACAAAAACAATCAGGGTACATGGGAACAAGCACTTGTTGCTATGAAGAGTACACAAAGAAAAAAATCTAAACGATGGAATAGTCTTATCGTTGGATTAAAATTGAAAGGCGCTAAGGGTTTGTTCACTCCTCCTAGCTACTCTCATGTGTACACTATGAAAACTGTTGCTGAGTCTAATCAACTTGGTACATGGTTTGGATGGGATATATCTAGACTCGGGCCTGTAGAAGACCAAGACATTTATCAACAAGCGAAAGCATTCTCCGCGTCAGTAGCTGCTGGTGATGTAAAAGTTAAGCACGAGGAAGATAATCTTGACAACACAGAGCAAGCTCCCTATTAAGCTCTTTGTTGACGCAGGGAGAGTGGGCAACCGCTCTCCCGACTAGGTATAAGAAATGGATGAAAGAAAAAAATTTATAGAAATATTTTCAGGCTTAACTAGAGCTTACGGTCAAACGCAAAGTAGACATAAGAATGAAGCTGGTAAACTAGAAGCAAAGTCTTGGATTGTAAAAGAAGATTTAACAGAACAAAGATGGACAGATCATTTAGATGGTAAAGAACCATCACTTGGTATTATACCAATTAGAGATGATAACACTTGCACCTGGGGTGCAATTGATATTGATACGTATGATGGATTTGATCACAAAAAATTAGTTAATAAAATAGTAGAGAAGAAACTACCGCTCGTAGTGTGTAAATCAAAGAGTGGCGGTGCGCATGTATTTTTATTCTTGCGACAAGCATGTAGTGCAAAAGATATGCAGATGAAGTTGGCTGAGATAGCAGCATGGCTTGGTTATGGTGAGAGTGAAGTCTTTCCAAAACAAATTGAGTTAAACGCAAAGGGTACAGGTAATTTTTTAAACTTGCCCTACAACCACCCAGAATATCCAACCAGGTATGCCTTAAACGATGAAGGTAATGCATTAGATACATTAAAACTTTTTATAAAATATTACGAGACTAAAGTGGTTGAATCAATAACTGATGTAATAATTGATAAACCAGTCACAGAAAAAAAGAATGATGATTGGAAAGGTGCACCACCTTGTCTAGTTACACTTGCATCAATGGGCTTTGCTCAAGGCTCACGGAACCAGTGCATGTTTCAACTTGGTGTATACTTACGACAAAGGTTCCCTGATGATCTAGAAGATAAGCTTGATTATTATAACTCTAAATACTTTGATCCACCATTACCAAGCAGAGAGGTGCAGACAATATTTAAACAAGTAAGAGATGAAAAGTATTTTTATAAATGTGAAGAGCCAACATTTAAAATAGTTTGTGAGAAAATTAAATGCAGATCAAGAAAACATGGCATAGGTAATTCAGCTAACAATGACATACACAGTTTGAAGAAATGGCAGTCAGATAATCCCGTGTACGAGGTTACACATAATGGTAAAGTTATTATCTTATCGCTAGATCAATTATCAAATCACGGTGAGTATCGTAAACAGTGTATAGCGCAAGCGAATGAAAGCCCACGGCCCATGCAACCAGCCGTGTGGGCAGACATAGTAGATCAATTATTAAAAGCAATGACAGAGGGTGACGTGGTTGTGTTACCAGAAGAGGTTACAGCTAAAGGTCAGTTCAGAGATTTATTAAAAACATTTTTGGAAAATAATGGTGGTGCGAAAGACAGACAAGATGTTTTACAAGGCATGGTCTTTCAACATGAGTCTTATTTATTTTTTAAGTCACAAGCATTCAAAGACTTTTTAAAAATGAAAAGATTTACAAAAGTATCGGACTCACATCAGTTTAAAATATTTACAGAATTTGGCGGAAACCTAACAAAATTTAAGATAAACAACAAAGCAGAACACTGCTGGAAGATACCTGCTAAATTTAAGATAAACAACAAAGCAGAACACTGCTGGAAGATACCTGCTAATTTTATTAATGTTGATTTTAGTTTAATCAATAAGGACTTTACAGAAGAAGAACCATACTAATGCATAGAAACATAGTTATTGGTCCACCAGGCACAGGCAAAACAACTTTTTTAAAAAACAAAGTATTTGATATTTTAAAAGAAGGCAAAGCTAAGTCAAACGAGATAGCTTATTTAAGTTTTACAGTTAAAGCTGCAGAAGAAATACGAGATAGAGTTAACACGAAAGAAATGTCACAAGTTGAATTAAAAAGATCTTATCCTTATTTTTGTACCTTGCATTCATTAGCATATAAATGTTTACGATTAGAACCAGGAGAGATTATGGATGAAGCAGACTATGAAAATAATCTTTGTTTGCTTACTGGCCGTAAGTTTGTCAATAAAATGAAAAAAGGTAACGGCATGGACATATCGATGCCCACGGCCCAGAGCCATTATCAAGACACAATCAATCTTGCGTATGCAAAGTATCCTAACGATGATGATAGATTACAAAAAATATTTAAAGAAGTTAAACTTTCTGATTATGGTGCGAGAAGAACAATAGAACAAATGGATGTTGATCTTATTAATTATAAAAAAGATAGACACAAATTAGAGTATGTAGATTACTTTAAAACCTTTTTAGAATGTAAAAATCCACCACCACTAAAATATTTATTTGTTGATGAAGCGCAGGATTTATCTGTGCATCAATGGATGGTAGTTGACATGATACAACAAGTATCAAAGCCCGTTGAAACTTATGTTGCTGGTGATGATGATCAAGCTATCTTTCGTTGGGCAGGTGCAGACATAGAACACTTTATAGCTATGGCTAATGATGATGCCAACACAATCATACCTTTGACACAATCATATCGTGTGCCTAAAAGCGTACACAATCTTGCCACAAAAATGGCACAGTCTATTACCAATAGAATAGAAAAATCATACAGACCAAGAGATGAAGAAGGAGAGAGAAAAGTATTAGCTTTCAGACCTTTAAATAAAAGTCTAGCAGAAGGCGAATGGTTAATATTGTGTCGAACACATGAGATTGTAAAACAAGTTTGCAACGCATTAGATTCTTTTGGTTGGCTATACAAATGTTATGGCAAGTCTGTAGTTGATGAGAAAATTATTGAAGCAATAAGATCATGGACTGACTTACAAAAAGGTAGAAACATATCTGGTGCTAGAGCTGATACACTTTATAATTTTATGGATAGCACAAGAATTAAAAGAGGATACGGTGTGTTTAAAGGTGATCATACTAAAACATATAACGTACACGATCTTATTGGTAACTTTGGTTTACGTGAAAACATATCTGATTTGTTTACACCATCGTTAAACTGGTATGATGTATTAAACGCTAAAGGTATCAAGAAAAGAATAAATTATTTACGACAGATAATGCGTAATAAAAATAGATTAGATGACAAACCACGGATTGAAGTCTCTACTATACACGCAAGTAAAGGTGGTGAGAGAGACAATGTTATGTTATTAACAGATTTATCGTATGGTCCTTACAGATCTTCACAAGATACACTGCAAGGACGTGATGATGAGGCAAGAGTTTTTTACGTGGGTGCCACACGCGCTAAGAAGAAGTTAGTAATCGTGCATACAACGGAGGCGCAGTTTGAATACGAACCAATTTTCTTTCATGAAAGACAAGCCAGTTAACAAAGAATATTTTGATGCGCTTGATAAAGCTGCAGCAAAGCATCTTGTAAAACTTGGTGTAGAAAAAGATTGGAAAGATGTGTATCGTCGTATGCGGAACAGAAGGAGGAAACGTGAAAGATCAACCTAATTGGTTTCCTAAAGTACATCGCATGCCTAGTGAATGGGTTATGCCAGATACTTTTCCTGATTTATCTAAGTATGATGAGATAGCAATTGATTTAGAAACAAGAGATCCAAGCATCAAAGACAACTATTGCTCACGACACACCACCCAACATGGATAAAGGTATTGTATCTAAATGGTTAAAAAAACAATGCAGCTACGAAGATAAAAATTATATTTTTCATAATGCTTTTTATGATGTAGGCTGGTTAAAAACGCTAGATGTTGACATCAAAGGTAAAATAATAGACACTCTTATTGCTGCACCACTCGTAGATGAGAATAGGTTTAGATTTGATTTAAACACATTAAGTAAAGATTATCTACAAGAGTCGAAATCTGAAGCTCAACTCTACGAAGCAGCTAAGATGTGGGGACTTGATCCAAAAGCAGAACTATGGAAGCTTCCTGCCTCACATGTAGGAGAGTATGCAGAACAAGATGCAGCTGTAACGCTACGTTTGTGGCAACACTTAAGAACAGAAATATTACGACAAAATCTTACTAACATTTTTGAGCTAGAAACGGACCTGTTTCCAGTTTTATTTGACATGAAACAAAAGGGCGTTAGAGTTGATCTAGACAAAGCGGATAAAATAAAAAATGATTTACTTGCTAAAGAAAATAATATCCTTCGATCCATTAAAAAGCTTGCTGGCGTTGACGTCGAAGTCTGGGCTGCCGCTAGCGTTGCAAAAGCATTCGATCGTCTTTCGTTGCCATATGATACTACACCAACAGGGAAACCAAAGTTTGACAAGAACTTTCTTGCGACTCATGATAGCCCGCTTGCTAAAATGGTTGTTGAGTGTCGTGAAATTAACAAAGCGCGAACGACTTTTATCGATACCATCCTCAAGCATTCGTACAGAGGGAGGATTCACGCAGAGATACACCAAATGCGATCCGACCAAGGTGGAACGGTAACAGGTAGATTTAGTTACAGTAATCCTAATTTACAGCAAATTCCAGCACGGCACGCGATCCTCGGCCCACTGATCAGAAGTATATTTATTCCAGAAAAAAATTGTGAATGGGGTATATTTGATTACTCACAACAAGAGCCACGCCTGGTTGTGCATTATGCAAGCTTAAAAAATTATTTAGGCGCAAACAAATTTGTTGATTCATATCTTAATGATGACACGACTGACTTTCACAAAATGGTATCTGAAATGGCTGACATACCTCGTAAGCAGGCTAAAACTATTAATCTTGGTTTATTCTATGGTATGGGCAAAGGTAAACTCATGTCACAACTTGGTGTTAACTTAGAAGATGCCACAGAGATGTTAGCTAACTACAATGAACGAGTGCCTTTTGTTAAACAATTAATGAATGATACGATGAGTAGAGCAGGTAAAAAGGGTTTTCTATCTACGATCGAAGGTCGCAGGTGTAGGTTTGAAGAGTGGGAACCAATTAATGAATGGGGTAAAAAATCATTACCATTTAAAGAAGCGCAACAAGAATACGGCGAACATATGATTAAAAGAGCCTGGACTTACAAGGCTTTAAATAGATTAATACAAGGATCAGCTGCTGATCAAACAAAGAAAGCAATGCTCGAGTTATACAAGCAAGGCTACATGGCACACATACAGGTTCATGATGAACTAGATTTTTCTGTTGCAAGCGACAAAGATAAGTCTAAGATTAAAGAGATCATGGAACATGCAATAAAATTACAAGTGCCAAGCAAGGTAGACGTAGAATGCGGTAATAACTGGGGCGACGCTGGTGATTAAGGTTTGGATATTATTTGTATTTTTATCTCTACCAGATAGTCCAGGTGTAAAACACATAAGTGAAATTACTTTTTCTGAAGAAGAGTGCATGATGAAAAAAGAACTAAAATCGGTTTATACAGAACAGTGGGCATTACGAAATGGTGTAAAGCAATTTTATTATGACGTTAAATGTGTAGAAACAATGATGTTTAATACATTAGGCACTTGACACTCCCATTAAATTAGATTATATACACAATTTTAAATGAGAACATTGCAAGGTTCTCAGAGTATGGCTGAACAACTGTAACAAGGTAGTAAGGCACACTTGAGGAAAGCTATGGGCAAATGCCTGAAGGGTCCAAGGGTGGTACTGAAGTACTCGTTAACTTTTATAGGTTGATTTGTCGGGAAAAGGTTGGGGGTAGTCAAAGAATCCCCCTACTCACACAGATAGGAGAAAGTAATGACTGTATTAAAAAAAGATTACGAAGCTGTATTTAAAGAAGGCTTCAAGCTTGGTACCAGACTAGCTAGGGCCAAGATAAATTTAATGCGTGCTAATGATTCACGTATGATTAACGATGAGCCAATGATGAAGCATTATCAGGAATATGCTGAGACATGGACGAAACTCGCTAAAAATTGTGGGCGTAAATTTACACCGCCCGTGGCCCATTCACTAAGTCAACCAACAATTGATCTTGGTGATGTCGAGCTATTGAATCATAAGTATGATGATAAACCAGAGGATGAAGATGGATATCAAGAAGTTCAAGTCGGTGGCAGTGGCAATTGACACCTACGTATTATTAAAGAAACTTGCTGCATTGGATGATAGATCAGCGGGTATGCAGATAACACATTTAGTAAAACAAGAAGCAAAGAAACGAAAAATAGATGAAAAGTGATTGTAGAAAAAAATTAGTGGATGCGTATCTTAAAGTGTCAAAGTATGCTAAACGTGACCCACGGAACATACAGGAGGTCGCTACTCGCATGAGGTGGGAGCGGCTTCGTAAGATACTTTGGGGGCGCTATGGTTACTTGCCATAATTGTAAAGGAAACGGATATGTTAAGCTCAGATTTGAATGCGAGACAGTTATTGAACAATGTAAAGTATGTAACTCGTCTGGCGAAGTTAAGGAAGAAGAATATTTTCACCAGTCTTGGGACGACGGCGCAGGTTTACCTACCATCTACTACGGTCCGCCACTTGACGTCGAAGGAGACGAAAGCTTTAAAAACTACAAAATTTATAGAAAGTAGACCTATCTACAACGTAAAAAAAGGTAACATGCCACCTTTTTAGTTGCGTAACCCACTTTCTTTCTCTATTTTGGAGATAATATGATTTTTTCATATTTCCTTCCAAGAGCGCCCCTGCACCGCAACTACGGCGGGTGGGGGCAAAACTAGGAGAGAGGAGTAACATGGATCATCAAGAGATCTTAAAACAACGAGACTTACTAGACGCGATGCTTGCATCACGGACCAACCAGTATGAGAAAATTGAATGTATGAAAGTCATGGATTCAATATATTTTAAGAAGCAATTACCCGAGAATGTGGTGCTTTTTCCCTTACAAAGGATAAAACGCTATGTACATAGAACTACCAAAGAGCCCAATAAGAAAAATTTATAAGTGCGGTAACTGTAGTAATTACCACTTCAAATTCTTTGACCCCAAACATGACAGAACTTATACCCCTGAAGAATGGGAAAAAATTATGATTGACGGCAGAGAAGCTTTAGACAAAGCACTTAGATTAGTCAGAGACGATCCAAAGTTTTTTGGTTAATTACGCATCTCTATAGATGTTTTTAGCTTAATAAATTAAAATTTTATTTTGTTCAGAATACAGGTAACCTAGGTAACCATGTAACTTATAGCAGAATACTTACCTTTTTAGGTTACTTTTACATTTTTATAGAAGTAACCAGAAGTAACCTTATATTTATTTTTTACTAGAAAAACGCGCTTTTTTCAGCATAATGACTAAATTATAAATACTATGCAAGAAACATCTATAGCAGTGATAGAACCAGATAAGATGCCATTGGCATCATCAGATTTCGTTTACAATAAGGGCATTACTCCATTGCAGAGAAGATTTGTAATTTTGTACGTTCATGGCGAAGGAACTAAGACCGGACGTCAGTGTGCGATAGAAGCTGGATATGCACCTGGTTCTGCAAAAGTCAGAGCCGCTGAAATGCTGGGTGGTAGATATCCTCTTGTATCTGAAGCTTTACAAAAAGAAAGAGATGCCATGGATGAGGCAAACAAATGCAATGAACAAAGATCTTTGGCTGCATTACGAAGAATAAGAGATATGGCTGCAGCTGATAAATCTTATGCAGCAAGCGTTGCTGCTGAGTATCGTCGTGGATCGATAGTTGGTTTGTATGTCGACAGGAAAGAGATTAGAACTGGGACTATTGATTCTATGGAAAGAGAAGAAGTAGAAAAAGCAATACAAAAGTTGAAGGAAGATCACAGCATAGAAACCTCTTTTGAAGAAATAAAAGAATTAGAAAAAAAGTCTTGACTATAAGATTAGTTGGGAGTATATAGTAATAATGCTCGTAGGCGAAAGCAGTCTGCAAAAAAACAGGTGCCTACAGCATATTAAAAAGGAGAAAGTTATGCATATAGATAAATACGTAGTGAACAACATTGGTACAAAGTGGACTAATGGTAAGAGTAAAAAAAATCAGTTGTTAGCCAGTCTTGATGGCACTGACGGTATTGATTTAAAAAAATTAGTGCCTTTACTAGAGCAGTGGCATGAAACAGTTAACGGTGAGTGGTCCACAAGAGATATTGAGTTAATAATCAATGTAAAGGATAACAGTAATCATGAGTAAGAATTATGATTATGAACAAATATTTGATGGTGTGTATTCTCCTGTAACGGAGTACACACCGTTGCCTATGACAGAGCAATTGTTTTGGAATCGTGTTGGTTGGTTACAACAAGCTATGATAAGAGCAGAGAACTTTGAGTTTCGTTTGCTTTGGTTTAATAAATTACAAGAGTTAATGAAGTTACAACCATGAAAGATCATAAGTTTACATTATATAAAAGTTTGCAAGTTCCGACAGATAAGCCAAGCATAGATTACATCACACCATCCTGGTGGGAGTTGCCTAGTGTAATATTGTTTTACTTTGGACAGAAGATGCTGTTCTGGGGTATCGTTGCTTTTCTTATCATGTTCTGGGGTATCGTTGCTTTTCTTATCATGTGGTTGCTACCCTGATCCCATAGCTCAGATGGTAGAGCAATTCACTTTTAATGAATGGGTCGTAGGTTCGAGTCCTACTGGGATCGCCAAATGAAACCTGAGTCTAAACTTTGGAAGCTTGTAAAGAAGAACACAGAGAAAAATATCCATTGGACAAGGATAGAATCATGGGCTGGTTCGGGCATACCTGACTTGCACGGGATCTCAGATGGCATTGATGTTTGGGTCGAACTTAAAGTAACTCAGAGTAACCATATCAGATTAAGTCCCTTCCAACACTCGTGGCATTTTCGCCATACTTTGCATGGCGGCAGAGCGTTTATTATGCTCCAGACCCTCAAACAGAGGTTACTCTACATCTTTCCGTCTTTTCTTCTCCATTCTCCATTGCCGTTCTCCATCGCCAGTGAGCCACGTTTGG